>ENA-OPSV01001734-OPSV01001734.1-human-gut-metagenome-genome-assembly--contig:-NODE-1734-length-14230-cov-1.821376_pt1 | contig 14230 bp, 13 predicted proteins | sample MGYA00241460_ERZ501912 | MGnify/ENA primary metagenome ERZ501912 (study PRJEB25962, sample SAMEA2042402) | human gut metagenome | biome: human gut; feature: human-associated habitat; material: faeces...
CCTCATCACCGGTCTGCTCACCGCTGGTCTCAAGGATCTCCGGATTGATCAGCACGATCGGGCCCTCACCTACATCGATGACAACGATACGTTTCAGGATTCCTACCTGTGGTGCAGCGAGGCCAACACCCATTGCATCATACATGGTATCCAGCATATCTGTAATCAGTTCTCCGATCCTTGGTGTCATTTTGTCCACTGTGCGGGATTTTTTTGTCAGTACAGAATCCCCCTGTACACGGATTGTTCTAAGTGCCATTTTTCTTCTCCTTTAATTCATATCAAATTGAATGTATATTTTCCGGAATCCGGAATTTATCTCTATATATTTCTCCAGCTTTTCTCTGACTGCCGTGAGAAAACGTATATCTGTGTGCTTCAGATGGAGCACCTGGCGGTAAACATCTTTTACTTTTCCTACCGATGCAGACGCAGGGCCGATCATGTGAAGCTCCTCTTTCGGACTTACCCTGCGGATAAAAACTTCTATATAATACATGGCATTTTTCAGAAGTTCTTCATCCTGGCAGGCGCCAAAAACAGTCATCATATGGGCTGCCGGCGGATAGTCCAGAAGCATCCGATACCCCATTTCTTCTTTATAAAATTTCTTATAATCCTGAATAGCCGCAGCCTGGATACTGTAATGCTCCGGCTGATATGTCTGGATCACCGCCTGCCCCGGCCGATTCCCTCTGCCGGAACGTCCAACTGCCTGAGTCAGAAGCTGGAATGTACGCTCCCCGCAGTGATAGTCATCCATATTCAGCGAAAGATCTGCTGCAATCACTCCTACCAGAGTCACATTCGGAAAATCATGTCCCTTGACGATCATCTGGGTCCCCACCAGAATATCTGCCTCATGCCCTGCAAAAGATGCCAGAATTTTTTCATAGCTGTCCTTGGTCCTTGTGGTATCAAAATCCATCCGAAGTACCCTGGCTTCCGGAAATTCTTTTTCCAGAACTCTCTCAATCTGCTGGGTTCCTGCCTTAAATCCTCCAATATGAGGCGAACCACAGGACGGACAGACTTCCGGCTTCGCTGTTTCATAACCACAGTAATGGCAGCGCAGCTTTCCATTCCTATGGTAAGTAAGTGTCACATCACAGTGTGGACACTTGATAACCTGTCCACAGGCACGACAGGAAACAAATCCTGCAAAACCACGCCGATTTAAAAATAGCATAATCTGTTCCTTTTTTGCCAGACGTTCTTCTATTTTTTTGTGTAATTCCCCGCTGAAAATCGAGCGGTTTCCTTTTTTAAATTCTTCCCTCAGGTCAATAATCTGCGTAGTTGGAAGCATCGCTTTTCCCGCTCGCTTTTTCAGGGTCCACAGTTTATATTCTCCACTTAATGCTCTCGCATACGCCTCCACTGAAGGAGTTGCTGAACCTAAGACAACACTTGCCCCGCAAAGACCTGCCCGGTAAACTGCCGTTTCTCTTGCATGATATTTCGGAGAAGTATCACTCTTATACGCTCCGTCATGTTCCTCGTCAATGATAATCAGTCCAAGTCTCTCCGTCGGAGCAAACAGTGCGGAGCGTGCCCCGATAATCACATCGGCTTCTCCTGCCCTTATCCGCTCACAGGCATCGGACTTTTCTCCCTTTGACATTCTCGAATTAATGACAGCAATCCGCTCTCCAAACCGTTCATAAAAACGTCTCACCGTCTGATACGTTAACGAAATCTCTGGAATCAGTACAATTACTTGCTTTTTCTTTGCAAGTACCTGTTCAATTAGTGCAAGATACACTTCTGTCTTTCCACTTCCCGTCACACCGTAAAGGAGATAAGTCCCCCGCTTTCCATTGTCATAGTCTTTCTGAAAGTTGTCTGCGACCGCCTGCTGTTCTTCATTGAGCGGCCATCCTGTACTTCTCTTTGTAAGCTCTGGGAATGGATTCCTGTACTTAATCCTTGACTCTAACTTTACAATGCCCTGCTCTGCGAGTCTTCGTATCTCTTTTAGCGGAAAGTTACAGCCTTTTACCGCTTCTTCCTTCGTGATTCTTCCCTTTTCTATTAACAGGAAAAGAAATCTTGCCCTCGCCACATAATGCTTCTGCTCCCATTCGGCAAGAAGCTTCTGTGCAGCTTCTATATCTGCAGAAAGAGTAATAAATACTTCTTCTTTGGGTTTCATTTTTGCTTTTACCGGAAGCACAGTGCGAAGGGCCTGTATCATCGTGGAACCATATTGCTCTTTTAAGAAAGAAGCAACCTTGATAAGTTCTGACTCCACAGAAACTCCCTCTGTATTTACCCGGAGAATTTCTTTAATCTTACTTTCTTCATAATCTGCTTCCGGGCGAATCGCGACAACATAGCCCTCCGTCTCCCGGTTTCCTCTTCCAAACGGAACAAAAACTCTGCTGCCTGGCCGCACTTCTTTCCATAAGGAAAGAGGCACCCTGTACTGGAATACCCTGTCGAGTGCCTCATGGGAAATATCAATGATTATATCAGCATATCTTGTATTACTGTCTCCCATAATCCTTCCTTTTCTTTAATATTTGCCATCTAAAACATCCTGAACGATTTCTTCTTCGCTCATATGATACTTCTTGCCTTCAATCTCCTGATAGGTCTCATGTCCTTTTCCGGCGAGAACAACGATGTCTCCTGGCTGTGCGTGATGCATAGCGTAAGAGATTGCCTCATGACGGTCAATAATAGAAATATATTCTCCGTCTGTCTTCTTCATTCCAATTAAAATATCATCAATGATTGCCTGTGGCTCTTCAAATCTTGGGTTATCGGAAGTAATAATCGTAAAGTCCGCAAGCTTTCCAGATACCTCACCCATCTCATAACGGCGGAGTTTGGAACGGTTACCACCACAGCCAAATAAACTGATTAATCTTGGTGGATCATAAGCTCGTAATGTATTTAAAATACTCTCTAAGGCTACGGCATTATGTGCGTAGTCAATAATTAATGTATAGTCATATCCTGTCGGAACAATCTGTACTCTTCCCTTTACGCTGAAGTGGCGGAGTGCCTTGTTCATCTGCTCTACGGTAACACCCATATGACCGGCAATACTGATCGCACCTAACGCATTATGTACGTTAAATGTTCCCGGCACACCACAGGAAATCTTACCTTCGCAGGTTCCCTTTAAACCAAAGTCTACGCCGAGGAAATCTCTGTCTCTTGTCAGTTCCACATCATACGCTACTAAATCTGCGTTTTCATTTAAACCAAATGTCTCAATCGGACAGGTCGCATTCTTTGTAATCTCTGCAAAATGCTCATCATCAATATTCGCATAACCATAGCGGCACTGGTTAAATAACTTTGCCTTGCAGGAAAGGTATTCTGCAAAGTCCTTATGCTCGTTCGGTCCGATATGGTCTGGAGAAAGGTTCGTAAATAAGCCGTAATCAAACATAATTCCAGCAGTTCTGTCAAGCTTAAATCCCTGAGAGGACGCTTCCATAACAACAACGTCACAGTCTTCCTCTGCCATCTTTCTGAAATAGCTGTGGATGTCATAAGATTCCGGTGTTGTGTTATTCACTGGGATATGTTCCTGTCCGATCACAACCTCGATTGTTCCGATCACCCCAACCTTATGTCCGGCCTCCTCTAAGAGAGACTTCACCATATAGGTTGTTGTTGTCTTGCCCTTTGTTCCGGTAACAGCGATTGTGGTAAGCTCCTCTGCTGGATAACCAAACCATGCGGCAGAAATCAATGCCATCGCATAGCGGGTGTTGTCTACCTTAATGACAGTCACACTGTCCGGTACCTCTACTTCATCCTCTACGACTAAAACAGCGGCTCCCTTTTCAGCAGCCTCTGCTGCAAACTTATGTCCATCAAAAGCTGCTCCCTTAATACATAAGAAAAGGCATCCTTCTTCTATCTTTCTTGAATCGTTCACTACCGCAGTAACCTTTACATCGGTACTTCCCTGTAAACATGTATATTCTAAATGTTCTAATAACTGACTACACTTCATTCCAATTCCTCCCTTCAAATGCAGAATTCTATGTTTTTTTATTGTAGCTGTTTTCTAAAAAAGCGTCAACTTTTACTCTTTTTAGAAATTTCCTGTCTTTTTCGTTCTCTTTTTTGTTCTCGCAGATGAAAAATTCCCCAGAACAGCAATGCACCGAAAAATGTGCCGGTACTGTCCACACAGACATCAAAGAACTTGCAGCTTCTTCCCGGCACAAAGTACTGATGAAACTCATCACTGCAGGCATATAAGGCGCAAAAGATTTCTGCCCTTATGATGAAATTCCAGATGGATAGCTCCATCTTTTGTTCAGTGTTTTCTACTGTCTGTCTGGCAATTTCTGTTTCCTGTGTTGCTGATTCCTGTGCTGTAACTTTCTCTTTGATATTTCTTATTTCCGGCAGTACATTCTCCTGTACTACAGCTTTCTGTTTTACAGTTTTTTGTAATTTTTCCTCTGTCCGTTGTATATCTTTTGCTTTTTTCTTTCTGCTCAAAAGCATCTCCATTCGATAACACATCCACAAATAGAGATTCACCGTAATACCAAGCACTGCATATTCTGTAAAATGCGCGCATTTTCTTATCGGATACTCGATTGCTTCTGCCAGACGATCAATCTCTTCGATTCGGGTTCTGTCCAGCAGAATTTTTTCCGCTCCCTCTAACGACGTATTTCCAGCGCAGATGAGGCGTTCCCGGTCCATATCCGGATACATGCCGATTGTGATGGCTGACTCCACCGAAAAATCACACACAACATAGTAATTACCAGTACCGCTGATAAAATGTATGCTACTCTTTGTCTGGTATCTGCCCTGGCAAAAGCCTCCCTCTTTACATAAAAAGGCAGACCCCGCATACTGGTGTCTGCCTCCCTCTTACTCCACATTTGTAAATGCCGGATCAACTTCTCCTAATTCTTCAAACTCTTCATTGGAAAGATGTTCTTCATCTTCCATATTCTCTTCATCTCCTGGAAGAATCTTAATCTTAGAATCGTATAATTCCTTAACGGCGATGGATAAAGGCTTCTCTCCTTCCATTCCATTAACTAAAGGTTCATCTCCTCCAATAATCTCTCTTGCTCTCTTAGAAGTTGCAATAACGATGGAATAACGGCTGTTGATAACTGGTTCTTCTCCTGTCTCGCCCTCTTTATTAATCTTTTCCATTAATTCTGTATAAGATGGATGTAACATAAGTGATTCTCCTTTCTATTTGTCCTTTTTAAGGTTCTATTTGTCTTTTTCTGTATTTTCTTTATATTGCTGCAAACCCTCTCGAAGGCTTTCTACAAACTCCTGTCTCTTTGTAATACGGCAGGACTCACTCTCGATGATTGAATGAATCGTGTTCATGCAATCTTCAAGCTTTCCTTCTTCATTGCTGACAATGAATTCATACTGATCAATGCTTTCTGCTTCTTCTGCAGCTCTTCGCATACGCTTTTCTACTACTTCCGCGGTCTCTGTTCCACGTCCGATAAGCCTGTTCTTAAGTACATCAATAGATGGTGCAGTAATAAATAACAGAATCGCTTCTGGATACTGCTCTTTAATCTTCATCGCACCCTGTACTTCAATCTCAAGGATTACGACATGACCTGCGGCAAGTTCATCTTCCACAAACTTACGTGGAGTTCCATAATAATGGTCTACATACTGTGCATATTCGATAAAACCATTATAATCAATCAGACGCAAAAAGTCATCTTCTGATTTAAAATAGTACTCTCTTCCGTCCTGTTCGCCTTCTCTTGGCTGACGGGTGGTCGCTGAAACAGAAAGGCTGTAGCCAAACTTTTCAACGAGAGCCTTTGAAACAGTTCCCTTGCCTGCACCGGAAAATCCGGAAATTACAACTAATGTTCCCTTATCTTTCATTTTCCTCATCCTCATCATTGCGTTTGCTATGGCATCTCGAAGATAATGTATCTGTCGTGAGGGCAGATAAAATAAGATGTCCGCTTTCCATGACAAGTACTGCTCTTGTACGCCGTCCACAGGTGGCATCAACTGCCTTACCCTCGTCTCTTGCATTCTGAATCATTCGCTTGATTGGTGCAGCGTCTGTACTGACCATGGAAATAATCTTATCTCCATTCACCATATTTCCAAAACCTACATTAATAAAATCTGCCATTTTCTCTCCGTCTACTCTATATTCTGCACCTGTTCTCTGATTTTTTCAATCTCTGTTTTTAAATCAATTGCATGATCAGAGACTTCAATGTCGTTCGCCTTTGATAAAATCGTGTTAGCTTCCCGGTTCATTTCCTGTGCAATAAAATCAAGTTTACGTCCAACATTGCCGCCTTTTAAAAGTTCATCTCTCATTCCGTCAATGTGGCTCTTTAATCGGACCGTCTCCTCGTCCACGCAGATTTTATCAGAATAAATGACAACTTCTGCGGCGATTCGGTTCTCATCTACATTCGTATCTCCTAAAAGTTCTGCAACTTTATCTTCAAGTTTTTTGCGGTATTCGCTGACAATTGATGGATAACGCTCCTCAATAAAAGCAACATTTTTCTTCATTCCTTCTAACTTGGCAAGAATATCCGTCTTAAGATTTTCGCCTTCTTTTTCTCTGCTGTCAGAAAAGTGACCTGCTGCCTCTGAGAGAGCTTTCATAAGCTGTTCCTTTATGGATTCCTGATTGACTGCCACATCTTCTAAAGAAAGTACGTCAGGGAATCTTCCAATCTGTAAAGCTGTCACATCACTGGAGATTCCAAGTGTCTCTCCAAGCTTTGTGAGGGCTGCATAATATTCCTTACCTAATTCTTCATTCAGGCGGACATTCACATCCTTTGCGGATAAATCTTCATAATTTATGAAAACATCTACCTTACCTCGCTGGATAGACTGTTTTAAAAAACTTCGGATATCTGCCTCTAAATAATTAAGCTTTCTTGGAAGCTTCATATTCAGATCGCAATATCTGTGGTTTACTGCCTTAATCTCCACAGTTACTTTACAGTCCTCTGACACGCTCTCGCCGCGTCCGAATCCTGTCATGCTCTTAATCACTTTTCTCTCACCTCATATCTAAAAATATTGTCATTCTTAAAATTTTACAAAGTCTTATTATATATGAAAAATGAAAGTTCGTCAATCTAGAGCGGGTTTGAAAATGCTCCAGGATTCTTTTTGTGTTTTATGATTTATTTCTTATCTGTATTTCTTTCCTTTAAATCTTCCTGCATCGCCACAAGATAATGAAGGGCAATACCTCCTGCTGCCGGGACAAAAAACTTCGGGGATAATTCTTCATATTTAAAGTTCTTTTGTCCGCCTGCTTCCATCCGCTCCCAGTACTTTATCATTTCTGAAAAGCGCAGATAATAGCATTTTTGCCGATGGGTATAATAAATGAGCAAAAAGCTGATTCCATTCTGCTTTTCAAAGTTTTTCATGAACTCTACCTGATGTGGATGAAGATTCTGCAGGGAAAAGGTATCCACTGCACATTCCTTTGCATCAAAACAAACTGGAATTCCCTGTACCGCCCCGATATAGTCAACAGTACTTTTTTTCTCAAAGTAAGCTAAGGTAATATGACGAGATTCCTTGTCAAAGCGGACAGGAGTTATCGGTGTCGGAATCTTCTGGATAAGAGCTAAGCCTTTGTCTTTGTACTTTTGGTTTGCGTAATTGATCAGTTCTTCTAATACCGAACCTCGAAGTCCTCTTGAGTTCCAGGTAGCCATTTTATTATTTCCTTCTGCTCTTTCTTATTTTCTCTGTTCGTGCATTTTCAGTTTTCTTATTAGTTGTCCTTCCTGTTCGTGTATTCCCAGCTCTTTTATTATCAGTTTCTCGGTTCTTAGCCTCGTTCTCATAAGAAAGTTCAGGAACTTCCAGTCCCCATCTTGTCTGCACCTTATGAAAAACTTCTGGTACCGAGTCAATGATATGCAAGCCGGAAAGTTCTCCTGTTCCTTCTGGAACAACCAGTTCATAACTATGCAAGAGCTGATAATTCACACCATCTTTCCACTTGATCTGGTTGTTAAAATCACGATTTCCATATTTGTAATCACCAAATACTGGATGTCCGACAGATGCCAGATGTCCCCTGATCTGATGGCTCTTTCCTGTGATAAGACGGATTTTTAAGAGGCTTGCTTTATCAGTACTTTTTAAAACCTTATATTCTGTCTCAATATAAGAAGCACCTTCTGCCTTTTCTTTATGAAGGGAAACTTTATTATTTTTCTCTTCTTTTGTAAGATAGCCTGCGATGCGGGCATCTTCTTTCACTTTCCCTTCTACAAGACAAAGATAATACTTTCCAAGTGTACGTTCTCTCAACATAGAGGCCAGACGCTGAAGTCCTTTGATGGAAATTCCCGCAAGAACAATTCCACTTGTATTTCGGTCAAGGCGGTTGGCAATAGACGGACGGAAGCCTGCAAGTTCTTCTTTTGAAATGATTCCAGTCTGAATACAGTAATCAATCAGATAATCATTTAAGGAATCATCACTGGCTTTGGCTCTTTGAGAAAGCATTCCGGCAGGCTTATGGAATACAAGAATATCTTCTGAAGAATAAAGCACACGCACCTGCTTACGAAATTCTCGTTCTTCTTTCGTAAGTTTTCGTTCTTGTCCTCCATTGCCTGCTCTGTCTTTCGTATAAACTTTTGCCTGTTCTCTGTCAGGCTGTCTATTCCGTCCTGACTGTCCAAACCCTCTATCACTTTTATGATTTCCCATACTGCTGTCTGCCTCATAAGAATCATCTCTTCCTGATTGCGGATTTTGAAACTTTTCTAAAGTCTCATCTGAGAAAAAAATCTGAATCAAATCTCCCGCTGTAAGCTTCTCCCTGCCTTCTGCTTTTTTCCCGTTTAACTTAATGTTCTTTTTGCGAAGCATCTTGTGTAAGAAGCCAGAAGATGCGCCAGGAAGATACTTTATAAGGAACTTATCAAAACGCTGTCCCTCTTCTCTTTTTGTAATTGTTATTTCCTTCATCGTCTCTTTATTTCCTTCCGATAAATTGCAGGAAAAGGCTGTGCGGCAGTATCTTTGTCACAAGATGCGTAAGTTTGATTGCCTTTCCATATACAGAAATCTCCTTATTCTGCTCATTATCCTTCCATGCTTTTTTAATCACTTTCTTCGGGTCCGCCATAACAAGTTTCTTATAAGCTGGCAAATGCTTCTTTGTCAGTGCACGATTAAAAAATTCTGTCTTTACTGCTCCCGGACACACCGCCGTCACCCGAAGCTGTCTTTCCCTGTTCTCTGCCCGTAAAGCCCTGACATAACTTAGTACAAATGCCTTACTTGCCGCATAAACAGCAAATCCTGGCTGTGGAAGAAATGCTGCTGCGGAAGCCATATAAATCATGCGTCCTCTGTATTTCATATAGGGAAGTAGCAAAGAGGAGATCTCCACAACACTTCTACAGTTCACATCGACCATCTCTGCCTGTTCTTCCATGGAAATATCCTGAATCTTTCCCATAATTCCAAAGCCGGCACAATGAACAAATAATTCAATATGTGGCTGTGTCTCTTCTAATATCTGTTTCAGACACTCTACATCTTCTTTCTTCTGCAAATCCAGTGGAAGTATCCGAAATTTCTGTTCTTTATAAAGGCTCGGCCATGCTTCTAAGCGTTCTTTTCGCCTGGCAATTACCCATATTTCATCTAAATCAAGATGATTTTGCATTGTGAGTTTCACAAATTCCTTACCCATTCCCGATGATGCACCGGTGATGATTCCTATATTCATCTGGATTCCTCCTATCCACGTTTCTATCTGCACTTCTTCCTTGTATGAACGTTACGGATTGTTTTCTTCTTTGACTTTCCTCTCTCTTGCGTCTTTCCGGTAAATCTGTCCGTCTTATATTTCTCGTTCTTTTGTCTCCCTGCTTTAAAGTCTTCTGGCCTGTCTTTGCCTGTCTTATATTTATCCGTCTTAAATTGCTTCGACTTCATATTTTGAGGCTTGCCTGATTTTAGCTTTGTATACTTTCTGGTATCCGCCCTGCCATCTTTAGACTTTGCTGTATTGTCCGCAGATACCTTTTTACCAGGGTGATAATTATGTCCCATTTTTCTTGGCGGAATCAGACAATGCTCATCAAAACCAATCAAATCTTCTCTTCCCGCTTTAATGAGTGCTGCCTTTACAATATCATAATTTTCGGGATTGCGATACTGAATTAATGCTCTCTGCATCTGTTTTTCCTTTAACGTTACCGGAACGTAGACTTCTTTCATTGTTCTTGGGTCAAGTCCCGTATAATACATACAAGTAGAAATGGTTCCCGGTGTCGGATAAAAGTCCTGTACCTGTTCTGGCATATATCCAAGATCTCTGATATATTCTGCCAGCGCAATCGCCTCTTTTAAATGGGAACCCGGATGAGAGGACATAAGATACGGAACCATATACTGCTTCTTTCCAAGCTTTTTATTCATGTTCCTGTACGCTTTTGCGAACTTCTCATACACCTGATTCTCCGGTTTGCCCATCAGTTTTAATACACTGTCACAAATATGCTCTGGAGCTACTTTTAACTGTCCGCTGACATGATACTTACAAAGTTCCTCTAAGAAATGATCCTTTTTATCTGCTAATACATAGTCGAATCGAATTCCAGAACGGATAAATACCTTTTTTACACCCGGCAATGCCCGAAGTCTTCGCAAAAGAGTAATATAATCACTGTGATCTGCATTCATATTCGCACAAGGCTTTGGAAAAAGACACTGCTTATTCGCACACACACCATACTTTAACTGTTTTTCACATGCAGTATGTCTAAAATCGGCAGTAGGGCCGCCAACGTCATGAATATATCCTTTAAAATCCGGATCTTTTATAATCAGCTCCGCCTCTTTTATAATGGATTCCTGACTGCGCACCTGAATCCTTCTTCCCTGATGAAATGTCAGCGCACAGAAACTGCATCCGCCAAAACATCCCCTGTTACTTGTGAGAGAAAACTTAATTTCCTTTAATGCCGGAACGCCTCCAAGCTTATCATAAGATGGATGCCATGCTCTCATATAGGGAAGTTCATATACATGATCCATTTCCTCTTGCGTAAGCGGCAATGATGGTGGATTCTGTACAAGATATTCCTTCTTTTTATACGGTTCCACCAGTCTTTTTGCCGTGATTGCATCCGTATTCACATACTGGCGATAATAACTTTTGGCAAAAGTCTCTTTGGACTCTGTAATCTCTTCATAGGACGGCAGAAGTTCATAATCACCGGAAAGTTCTTCCAAATCTCTGCATTTAAATACGGTTCCTCTGATATAAGTGATATCCTGCACCGCAATTCCAGAATCTAAGGCTTCCGCAATCTCAAGAATAGAATGTTCTCCCATTCCATACATGAGTAAATCTGCCCCAGAATCCAAGAGTACAGAACGCTTTACTTTGTCGCTCCAGTAATCATAATGTGCCAGTCTTCGAAGAGACGCTTCTATTCCTCCTAAAAGAATCGGCGTCTTTTTATAGGTCTTTCGTATCAGGTTACTATATACAATTGTCGGACGATTCGGCCGCCCGGAAAATCCTCCGCCTGGCGTGTAGGCATCCTGGTGTCTCCTCTTTTTAAAGGATGTATAATGGTTCACCATAGAATCCATGTTTCCGGCAGATACAATAAATGCCAGTCTTGGCTCTCCGCATACGGCAATGCTGCTCTCATCATTCCAGTCCGGCTGTGCGATAAATGCTACTTTATATCCGGCATCTTCTAACAGTCTGGTAATGATTGCCGCTCCAAATGAGGGGTGATCTACATAGGCATCTCCACAAATATAAACAAAGTCTGCCTGTTCCCAGCCACGCTCTTTCATCTCTTTTTTATTCATGGGTAAAAAGCCATGTTTTTTTATCATAAAGTTCTTCCTTTCCTGTTCCCTGCTGTTCCTTTCCCAAAGCCGGTTTGAAAAATGCTTTCTGCAAATTGGGGCGTGCAGATTGTAGAAATTTTTCAAACACGCTCTAATCTTCTATATTTCATCATCTATTTTTATTGCTTATATCTTTTTCTTATTGTTTTTATTATTTTTGTCTTATCATTTTGAAGCTGTACTTTCTTTTAATTTTGCAAGTTCCTCCTCAAAAAGTGGTCTGTACTCTCCTTTTTTCAGTTCTTTATCAAGTACCAATGGCCCCATGGAAATTCTCTTTAAATATTCTACTTTTCTTCCTACTGCCTCTGCCATTCTCTTTACCTGATGAAAACGGCCTTCCTGCACTGTAATGAAAACTTCATTTGCCTTGTCCGTTATTTCAAGTTTTGCCGGAAGTGTCTTTTTCTCATCTCCAATATCTAATCCCTGCAAAAAAAGTTCCTGTTCTTTTTCTCCTACCTCTCCGTCAAGAATCGCAAAATATGTTTTATCTACATGCTTTCTCGGTGAGAGCAGATTATGGGCCAGCGCTCCATCGTTTGTAAGAAGTAGTAACCCCTCCGTATCTTTATCTAGTCTTCCAACAGGAAAAAGTCCCTTTCGTCCCTCTGTTATCAAATCAAGAACGGTCTGGCACTGTGCATCTTCCGTAGCACTGACAACTCCTGCCGGTTTATGAAGCATAATATAACGATATTTTTCGTAAGTTACTACTTCCCCATCAAGGCAGATTGCATCTTCAGATGAAACCTTCATCTCTGCCTTTTTCACAACTTCTCCATCGACAGTAACACTGCCTTTTTTTATCTTTTGCTTTGCTTCACTCCTGGTAAGCTCCGCTGCCTGTGTCAGAAACTTATCCAGTCTCATCTTTTTTAGAGTTTCCGGCATCTTACCTGTTCCTTTCTAACTTACTTTCTAGAGCGTGTTTGAAAAATACTTTTTGCAAACATACTCTAGCTGTTCCAGCCATTTTATCTACCTTTATCTGTTCTATATCCTGAATCTCTGTCTTTTGCACGATTTTACAGTATTCCTGTAATTATAATTTACGCCAGTTTGGATTATATTTATTCTTTAATCGGCCACGATTGCATTTGCCCCAGCCAAGTGGAAATTCATCTACACAAAAAAGTGTCCATCCATTCAGTCCGGCATCTTCTATATCTACTGTCTCCCCGCGGAGATACTTTTCCACGCAGATGTCTTCTGCTTTAAATGAAACACTTCTCTTATATTCTTCTGGCTTAAGTGCCATTGCAAGCGCCTGGCTTGGCTCAAAACGCTTCTTTAAACAATCTCCAAGATAAAGACCAGAACGGACTACTCGCAGTCCCTTAAAGTCCGGGCAATTCTCTGGCAGTAAAAAGGCTCTTTCTTTTATAAAAATAATTCGATTCTTCCACTGCTCCCATTCTGGAATCTCCCGCATAAATTCGTCCATCGCTTCGGGAATCTTAACATTTTTAACCTTAGAAGTATTCTGTGTCTTTCCATCTTTGCACATCTTTTCTTTATCTTTTGTTTCTTTATGCACAGATTTTGATATGTCATCTTCCTTTATACACTGTTTATCCACAGATTCCACACCATCTGCTTTCCTAAAGAGAGCAGCAAAATGTCCCTCTCCCTTTACTTTATGCGGTAAAAAGCGGCGACAGTTCTTCACATCTTCTCTGCCACGAATCGTCCACTCTGGTTTTCCCTCCTCGATACCATCACAAAGAGGTAATTCCTGCAAAGAGAAATCTCTATGTTGCTCTAAGAAATATTCCACTGTCTGCTCGTCTTCTTCCTTCGCAAAGGTACAAGTCGAATATAAAAGATAACCGCCTGGCTTTATCATCTGCGCTGCACTTGTAAGAATCTCTCTTTGCAGCTTAGCATAGCGTTCTACCTCCTCTGGTGACCAGCTCTTTACCATAGAAGGCTCCCGCCGAAACATTCCCTCACCAGAACATGGCGCATCCACTAGTATTTTATCAAAATACCCCGCAAAACGCCCTGCTAATTTTTCCGGTGATTCACAGGTAATAACACTATTCTTTACTCCTGCCATCTCCATATTTTTAAGGAGAGGTTTACATCGGGAAGCACTGATATCGTTCGATAATAAAAAGCCCTCTCCCTGAAGCTTCGCTGCTAATGCAGTGGACTTCCCTCCTGGCGCAGCACAAAGATCAAGTACCTTATCTCCTGGTTCTACTGGTAAAAAAGCGGCAGGTGCCATCGCACTCGGTTCCTGTAAATAATACACTCCTGCATAATAATACGGATGGGCGGATAATTTCTGTTCGCCCTCATAATAAAATCCTGTACTACACCAGGAAACTTGTCCGTCCAAAAG
>ENA-OPSV01001759-OPSV01001759.1-human-gut-metagenome-genome-assembly--contig:-NODE-1759-length-14073-cov-3.319232_pt1 | contig 14073 bp, 8 predicted proteins | sample MGYA00241460_ERZ501912 | MGnify/ENA primary metagenome ERZ501912 (study PRJEB25962, sample SAMEA2042402) | human gut metagenome | biome: human gut; feature: human-associated habitat; material: faeces...
TACAAAACAATTTTTTTAGACTTTACTTTATATGTTGGCCAGCATAAAAAAGAAAGGGGGAATTTTGACACACCCCCTTTTTTGTTATACACCCCCGTTTGACTATTTTCACACTCCCTATACCATCTAAGTTAATTATTTTCACTATATTTGTTAGCTTTTTTAGACAGACAGATAATTACAGATTTTAAACGATAAAGACTCATGAGTGAAGAAATTAAGAATACTTCCACAGAGTACTCTGCGGATAGTATTCAGGTACTTGAAGGGTTAGAGGCAGTGCGTAAACGACCGTCCATGTATATTGGCGATACCAGCGAGAAAGGTCTCCACCATTTAGTATACGAAGTTGTTGACAACTCTATCGACGAAGCACTGGCCGGATTTTGTACCCAAGTTGACGTAGTGATAAACGAAGATAACTCCATCTCTGTAACAGACGATGGTCGTGGTATTCCGGTAGATATTCATGAGAAAGAAGGCGTGTCAGCGCTTGAAGTCGTATTGACTGTGCTCCACGCGGGAGGTAAATTCGACAAAGGCTCTTACAAGGTTTCAGGGGGATTGCACGGTGTAGGCGTATCCTGTGTAAACGCACTTTCCACTTACCTAAAAGCAGAAGTCCGCCGCGACGGAAAGATCCACATGCAGGAATTCTCCTGCGGTAAGCCGCTTCATTCCATTGAGGTGATCGGCGAGACAGATGTGACCGGTACAACCATCATGTTTAAACCAGACGGAAGCATCTTCTCCGTAACCGAATATAAGTACGAAATCTTAGCTACACGTTTGCGCGAGTTGGCATTCCTGAATGCAGGTATCACACTTAGCCTGACAGACAAACGCGTTGTGAAGGAAGACGGCAACTACAAATCTGAAATATTCCATTCGGACGAAGGCTTGAAAGAATTTGTTCGCTATATCGACCGTTCCAAAGAGCAGCTGATCCCGGACGTGATCCATATTGTTACGGAAAAACAGGGCATTCCTGTTGAAGTCGCCATGACTTACAATACTTCATTCAACGAAAGCGTATTTTCGTATGTAAACGATATCAATACCATAGAAGGAGGTACTCACCTGGCCGGTTTCCGCCGCGGTTTGACACGTACGCTGAAAAAATATGCTGACGACTCCAAGCTGCTTGAAAAAGCAAAGGTTGAAATCTCCGGCGATGACTTCCGTGAAGGTCTGACAGCAGTCATTTCCATCAAGGTGGCAGAACCACAGTTCGAAGGACAGACCAAGACGAAGTTGGGAAACAACGAAGTAACCGGTGCCGTAGACCAGGCCATCGGCGAAGCATTAGGCTACTACCTGGAAGAACATCCTAAGGAAGCCAAAATAATTGTCGACAAAGTGATCTTGGCAGCCCAGGCACGCCAGGCAGCCCGTAAAGCCCGCGAACTGGTACAACGCAAATCACCGATGACAGGCGGCGGACTCCCCGGCAAATTGGCCGACTGTTCTTCAAAAGACGCTGCACTCTGCGAGTTGTTCCTCGTCGAAGGGGACTCTGCAGGTGGCACAGCCAAGCAGGGACGCGACCGTAACTTCCAGGCCATCCTGCCGCTTCGCGGTAAGATCCTGAACGTCGAAAAGGCGATGGACCACAAAGTATTCGAAAGCGAAGAAATCCAGAATATCTTCCGTGCAATGGGTGTTACCATCGGTACCGAAGAAGATCCAAAAGAATTGAACCTAAGCAAGCTACGCTATCACAAGGTAATTATCATGACCGATGCCGATGTGGACGGAAGCCACATTGCCACCTTGATTCTTACCTTCTTCTTCCGCCGTATGCGTTCCTTGATCGAGAACGGATATGTGTATCTGGCGACTCCTCCCCTCTATTTGTGTAAGAAAGGTAAGGTTGAGGAATATTGCTGGACCGAGCAACAACGTCAGCAGTTCATCTTAAAATATGGAGGAGGCAACGAGAACTCGATCCATACACAACGATACAAAGGTTTGGGAGAAATGAACGACCATCAATTGTGGGATACGACCATGAACCCGGAAAACCGTACGCTAAAGCAGATCACGATCGACAACGCAGCCGAGGCTGACCAAATCTTCGCCATGTTGATGGGTGAAGACGTAGGCCCTCGCCGCGAGTTTATCGAGGAAAACGCTACATATGCTAACATAGATGCTTAAAATCATGAAAGTCCGTCGTCCGAATCTAGAGGCCCTATACAAAGAAGTTGATAATTATATACCGGCTAAAGAAAGCCTTCAACCTCCCCGAATAGGAATATCCGCTAACCGGAGAGACGGACTTTCCTGTATAGCGGAGACCTACGTGCAAGCCGTGCTGGATGCGGGGGGAGCCCCGGTACTTATCCCGGTGATCACGGATCTGAAAGCATTGACCGTACTGGTTTCCGAACTAGACGGATTGGTTATGAGCGGGGGTGGAGACATCAATCCGCTCTATTTGCATGAGGAGCCTATCCCGCAATTGCAAGACGTAGATACGCTACGTGACGAATACGATTTGATCTTGCTTCGCTTGGCCGCTAACCGACAAATTCCGATCATGGGTATTTGCCGAGGGCATCAGATCATGAATGTAGCGTTCGGAGGAAGTGTCTATCAAGACATCCATTCACAAGCCGATCACCCGCTATTGAAACACAGCCAGACATTGGCGCGGGAATATCCGTCGCATACGGTAACTCTCGAACCGGGAACGAACCGGCTACGCGCTATTTTCAATGGAGAAGAACAAATCCTTGTCAACTCTTTCCACCATCAAGCGGTAAAAGAGGTCGCCCCCGGATTTAGGGCGACAGCGACCGCCCCGGATGGAATCAATGAGGCTATGGAACATACGGAGAAAACGATATTCGGCGTACAATGGCATCCGGAGGCCATGGCTCCGCAAGGGGATGAGGCCATGAAAGCCCTATTCGCTTACCATATCGAGAATGCCCGCCGTTTCGCGAAAGCCAAAGCGATCCATCAACGGATCGTGACGATCGATTCCCATACAGATACCCCGATGATCTTTCCCGGTGAATTTAATATCGGGGAGAAAGAAGGAGGGAAAGTGAATCTTCCTTTTATGGAAGAAGGGCGTATCGACGCAACCTTTATGGTCGCCTATATCCCGCAAGGTAAACGAGATGAGGCATCCTTACAGGCAGCGACAGCGTATGCGATAGAACGGCTGAATCAAGTAAAACGCCAGCAAACCTTACATCCGGACCGGATGGCTATAGCGACTACCCCCCAAGAGATCCGAACAATCAAAGCGCAAGGGAAAAAAGCGATCTGCCTCGGTATCGAGAACGGGTACGCTTTAGGGAAGCAGATCGAGAACCTACGGATGTTCAAGGAGATGGGAGTTTCTTATATCACCTTATGCCATAATGGGGATAACGATATTTGTGATTCCGCTAGAGGAAAACAAGAATGGAAAGGACTAAGTCCTTTCGGTAAGGAAGTGGTAAAAGAGATGAACCGGTTAGGAATCATGATTGATATCTCGCATGCGGCGGAAAGTACCTTTTATCAGGTACTGGAAGTGAGCGAGACACCAATCATAGCCTCCCACTCTTCCGCACGTGCGCTTTGCGATCATCCTCGCAATTTAACGGATGATCAACTGAAAGCGCTGGCCGCTCAAGGGGGTGTCGCCCAAATCTGCCTATACAAAGGATTCATCAATAAGGAAGAGGACAAAGCTTCTTTAAGCGACGCTATCCGCCATATCAATCATATCGTGGATTTAATCGGTATCGATCATGTAGGAATCGGCTCGGATTTTGACGGAGACGGGGAACTGATCGGTTGCTCGGCTACCAACGAGTTGATTAACATTACCGTCCGACTTTTAGAAGAAGGATATACGGAAGAAGATATACGGAAAATATGGGGTGGAAACTTGCTAAGGGTTATGACCGCTATACAAGATTTCCAAAACAAATAGCAAACGAAAACAACTACATATTATGAAAAAGATCTTATACACAGCAATATGCGCCTGTAGTATCTTATGTGGAGCACAGGCACAGACACCCGGATCGGAGGTACCCAACTTAAAAAAGCTATATGAGTTGACAGACTCTTGCGATGTAAACGTGCGGGCACGATTCTCCCCATTGATCGGGATTTCCGCTAGTATCTCCAATGGTGCTTCCCGGGTGGGGGCCACCTATATCCAATCCATCGTAAAGGCAGGGGGAACTCCGGTTATCATCCCGGCTGTTACTGACGGTAAGGTACTCAGGAATATCGTATCGAATTTAGACGGGCTAGTTCTTATAGGAGGAGCGGATGTAAACCCTCTATGGTATGAGGAGGAGCCTCGGGAAAAGCTGGAGGAAGTCGATCCGGTACGCGATTTGTATGAGTTGAAACTAATCAAGATGGCTGCCGACCAAAATATTCCCGTCTTAGGCATATGCCGGGGATTGCAACTGTTGAATGTAGCGTTTGGCGGTACGCTTTACCAAGACATCCCCTCACAACGTGGCGATCGTTCTGTCAAGCATAGGCAAGATTTGCCCAGTTCGTATGGCTCACACCGTGTCTTTGTTGACGCGAACTCACAGCTAGCCACTATTCTAGGGAAAGATACCTTAGCCGTAAACTCTCTTCATCATCAAGCGATCAAGGAGTTGGCGCCTATCTTCAAGGCTACCGCTTATGCGCCCGACAGTATTATCGAGGCTATCGACGCTTACCCTAATCGATCCATCATGGGAGTTCAATGGCATCCGGAAGCGTTGACTTACGGAGGCGACACTACGATGTTAAAGATATTCCACCATCTGATAAGAAAGGCCGAGACTTTCCACCAAGCCAAAGAGATGCACAAGCATTTCCTTTCCGTAGATACACATACCGATACTCCTTTCTGGTTCAAACGTGCCGGATTCAGCATCGCAGACCGGGAACGTAACCGGGTAAACATCCCTAAGATGCAAGAAGGGAAACTAGACGGGGTGTTCCTTGCGGCCTTCATCGGACAAGGTAAACGTGATGAGGCCTCTTTACAAGAAGCCGTACAAAAAGTAACAGGCTTGATCGAAGGTATTCGCAAGCAAGCTGAATTGAATAAGGATTTATGTGGCATCGCCGTTACGAACCAAGACTTCATCCGCTTGAAGAATGAAGGGAAAAAAGCGTTCTTTATCGGTATAGAGAATGGATACGGTATTGGTAAGGACTTGGCGAATATCGCTAAGTTCAAGGCGATGGGTGTCAATTATATTACACTCTGCCACTCCTACGATAACGACATTTGCGACTCATCCACCCATACCAAGAAAGAGTGGGACGGTTTAAGTCCGTTTGGTGAAGAGGTTGTAAAAGAGATGAATCGCCAAGGTATCATGGTGGATATGTCTCATGCTTCTGAGAAGTCATTTTGGGATGTTATCAAATTGTCCAAGGCCCCGATCATCTGCTCGCATTCCTCATCCATGGCGATGTGCAAGCACGACCGTAACCTGACCGACGAACAACTAAAGGCCCTTGCCCAAAATGGAGGCGTAGCGCAAGTTTGCTTGCTCGACCGCTATATCAATGAGGATTATAAAAACGCAAGCCTTACCGACGCGATCGAACATATCGATCATATGGTGAAAGTCGCCGGTATCGATCATGTAGGTATCGGCTCTGATTTTGATGGCGGTGGCGGAATTATCGGTTGCGAAAGTGACAACGATTTCATACAGATCACTGTTAAATTAATAGAGAAAGGATATACAGAGGAAGATATCGCCAAGATATGGGGTGGAAACTTGATGCGTGTATTAGACGAGGTTCAAGCGACTGCCTCCGTAAAAACATTATAAACAAAACAGATTTATGATCAGATTATTTTTTGCGTTATTGAGTTTTGCTCTTTTATCATGTGGAGCCAAAGGAACCAAAGAGACAGGTAATATGCCGGAGATCAAAAAACAACCGATCGCCTCAGCTGTTCCCGATTTCAACGCAGACAGCGCTTACGCCTATGTAGCGAACCAAGTCGCTTTTGGTCCCCGTGTACCTAACACGGCGGCTCATAAAGCATGCGGGGATTACTTAGCATCTGAATTGAAGCGCTTTGGCGCCAAAGTCTACCAACAGGAAGCGATACTGACCGCCTACGACGGAACGAAGCTGGAAGCGAGAAACATCATAGGCTCGTTTGATCCGGAGAATAGTAAACGTATTTTACTATTCGCACATTGGGACAGCCGTCCCTATTCGGACCACGATCCCGATCCTTCCAAGCACCGAACTCCATTGGACGGGGCGGACGATGGTGGTAGCGGCGTAGGTGCCTTATTGGAGATCGCCCGTCAAATCGGGCAAAAAGCCCCGGGTATCGGCATCGATATTATTTTCTTCGACGCGGAGGATTATGGTACGCCGGAATTCGTAACCGATTATACACCGGATAGCTGGTGCCTAGGTACCCAGTTCTGGGCAAAAAATCCGCATGTCCCTAATTATACGGCGGAATACGGAATCTTATTGGATATGGTGGGCGGCAAGAACGCCACGTTTTTCAAGGAGCAACAATCCTTACGTGCGGCAGCCCCGATCGTCGAGATGGTATGGAGCGCGGCCCGCGATCTGGGATATGGCAAATATTTCATTAACGCCACCGGCGGAGCGCTCATAGACGATCACCAATATGTGATTAGCGGACGTAATATCCCGAGTATCGACATCATTAACTACGACCCTGAGTCTAAAACAGGTTTCGTCAGTTATTGGCATACTCAAAAAGATAATATGGAGAATATAGACCGTGAGACTCTAAAAGCTGCCGGTCAAACCGTACTGGAAGTAATATACAATCGATAAAATACTGATAAAATGACAATCAATGAACTTCAAGACAATGTAATCGAAGAATTCTCAGTCTTCGACGATTGGATGGACAAATATGCGTTATTAATAGATCTGGGAAACTCCCTTCCCCCGCTAGATGAGAAATATAAAACGGAAAGTAACTTGATCGAGGGTTGCCAAAGCCGGGTTTGGTTCCAAGCGGATTATGTGGATGGAAAGATTATTTTCCAAGGAGAAAGCGACGCCGTGATCGTAAAAGGTATCGTATCCCTTTTGATCAATATCCTATCCGGCCATACCCCGCAGGAGATACTGGATGCCGATCTTTACTTTATCGACAAGGTAGGATTAAAAGAGCATTTATCCCCTACTCGTTCCAACGGGTTGGTAGCGATGGTGAAGCAAATGCGTCTGTACGCGATGGCTTACCGGGCAAAGGAACAACAATAAAAACAGGTGTTTTCACACGTATATAGGCACGGGCCGATACGTATATACGTGTAAGCCTACACCGATATAGGCATAGCCTCATACGTATATACGCATAAGGTTATGCCTATATACGTATTAAAAACCTAGTGTAAGCTGCTCCGGTAACAGTGTGAATGTCTTACGATGATAAGGTGTGATGCCGCATTCCCGGATCGCTTCCCTGTGGGCCTTGGTAGGATAGCCTTTATTGTCCAGCCAATGATAAGCGGGGTATTCCAAGGCCAATTCATTCATATAATCATCCCGATAGGTTTTAGCCAATATAGAGGCGGCGGCGATACTCAGGTATTTGCCATCGCCTTTTACTACAGTCGTATGCGGAATATCGGGATAGGGGGTAAAACGGTTTCCATCGATCAATAAATGTTCCGGCTGTACTTTCAGCTGCTCGATCGCACGATGCATGGCCAAGAAAGAGGCTTTCAAAATATTAATCTTATCGATCTCTTCCGGGCTAACGATACCTACCGCCCAAGCGATCGCCTCCCGCTCGATGACGGGACGAAGCTTATACCGTTTCTTCTCGCTTAATTGCTTGCTATCGTTTAAATCCTGATTCTTGAAATCTTCCGGAAGAATCACGGCGGAGGCGAATACCGCACCCGCCAAGCAACCTCTTCCCGCCTCATCACACCCGGCCTCTATACGCCCGGTTTCCATATAAGGTAATAACATATCCCAGTTTATTATTTATCGTATATATAGCTTACATTATTTTTGCTCCTTTACAATCCAAGGGCGAAGCACGAACCAAGCGAATGTCGTAGCGGCGATCACCCCGCAAGTATTCGCCAAGAAATCAAACCAATCCCCGCCCCGGTACGTCGTACAATATTCTTGCAATATCTCAATAATCCCACTCATAACGATCGGGCATAAAACCGCCCCGATCCAAGCATGCCATAATACCGTCTCATACTTCCGGTGATTCCGCAAGAACTCCAGCCATAGCATACCCGACATCCCCCCATACATACAGAAATGAACCACCTTGTCCACTCCCGGAAACAAAGGCAGATTCTCCATCGACGGCGGTTTGAAGAAAGATAGATAAATAACGATCAATATAATCGCCAGAGAAAACGGATATTTCTTAATATAATACATCATACTCAAAACATCTTCCGAACTCGTTCCACACCTGCGATGAACGTATCGATCTCCTCTTTCGTATTATAAAAAGAAAAAGACGCCCGCACCGTACCTTCGATCCCTAAGGTATGCATCAAAGGCTGGGCACAATGATGCCCTGTACGAACCGCTATTCCCAGACGGTCCAGCAACATCCCCATATCGTAATGATGGATATTACCCACCAAAAAAGAAAGCACCGCTCCTTTATGATCCGCTTGTCCGAAAATACGCATCCCTTCGATCGTATTTAATCCAGCGGTCGCATATCGCAAAAGCTCATCCTCATAAGCAGCTATATTCTCTATACCGATCCGCTCTACATACCGCAAGGCTTCCGCCAATGCCGTGCTACCGATGTAATCCGGAGTTCCCGCCTCGAACTTAAAAGGAAGCTCATTAAAAGTTGTCTTCTCGAACGAGACCGTAGCAATCATCTCGCCTCCTCCCTGATACGGAGGAAGTTTATCCAACCACTCCTCTTTACCATACAAGACCCCGATACCCGTCGGTCCGTAAATCTTATGCCCGGAGAAAACATAGAACTCCGCATCCAAGTCCTGCACATCCACCTTCATATGCGGAACGGCTTGAGCCCCGTCTACCAACACCGGTACGCCTTGTTCATGAGCGATCTCGATCATCGCCTTTACCGGATTTACCGTACCCAAGACGTTAGACACATGAGTCACGGAAACCAGACGAGTCTTATCCGAGAATAATTTACGATACTCATCCAGATTTAACTCCCCTTTCTCATTCATCGGGATCACCTTCAACGTAATACCTTTCCGGGCCGCTTGTATCTGCCAAGGAACGATATTGGAATGATGCTCCATCACGGACACGATCACCTCATCCCCTGCCGACATACATTCATCCGTAAAGCTGGAAGCGATCAAATTAATGGATTCCGTAGTTCCCCGGGTAAAAATAATCTCATTCGAGGAACGGGCATTCAAGAAATGCTGTACCGTTTTGCGAGCCTCCTCATGCGCCTCTGTCGCCGCTTGGCTCAAGAAATGTACGCCTCGGTGGATATTGGCGTTTACGTTATAATATCCATTCTCTATCTTTTCTACCACTTGACGAGGTTTCTGGGTAGTAGCGCCATTATCAAAATATATCAGCGGTTTATCGTATATCTTATGATCCAAGATCGGAAAGTCTTTTCGGATCGCTTGAACGTCTAACATAGTCTTACTTCTTTTTGTCTTAAAATTACGAGAGCCAAAGATACAAAAAAAAGGCTTTCTCGCTGAAAGAAAGCCTTTTTTATCATTACCTAACAGATATTACGCCTACACTTTATCCTCTACTCGCACGCCTACTTTTCTCTTCCAAAGTCAAAGTACGGAGACTCTGTACGGGCGTTGTCCATTAAGGATACTAGTTCTTTTACCTTATCGGGATACTTCTCCGCTAGATTCGTATCCTCATGTATATCATTACTTAAATCATACAATTCCAATATAGTCTCACCCACGATCGGTTGCCGGATTAGTTTCCATTTACCGGAGCGCAATGCTTCCCGGCCATTCAACTCGTGAAATTCCCAATATAAATAATCATGGGCCTGTTGATCTTTCTTTGATAACAAGGTTGGTAAGAAAGAGATTCCATCCGTCTGCTCGGGCAAAACCGTACCTGTAAGCTCTGCCAACGTAGGCATGACATCCCAGAATGCGCTGATATGATCCGATTGAGCTCCGGCCTTGATCGTACCCGGGCACCATGCCACCATAGGTATACGGATGCCTCCTTCATATACATCCCGTTTGATCCCCCTGAAAGGTCCGTAGCTCTTGAAAAAGTCCGGATCAGCTCCACCCTCATGATGCGGGCCGTTATCGCTGGTAAAAATCACGATCGTATTCTTATCCAAACCCAACTCTTTCAATTCAGCCATTACATCCCCCACGTATTTATCCAACCGGGAGACCATGGCGGCAAAGGAGGCCAAGGGCTTCTCCGAGGTGTTATAACCGCCATACACTTTATCAAACTTACCAATATAAGGAGTCTCCTCGAATGAGTTCTCGTACATCTTATAAATAGAATCATGCGGAAGATTCAATTCCGCATGAGGCAGCGTATAAGTAAGCATCGCAAAGAACGGTTGCTCCTTATGATCCCGGATGAACTTCAATGCTTGCTCATGAATCAAATCTTGTGAATATGTCTTGCAAGCATTGTTCTCGTTTTCAGGAAAAAGAACCTTCTCCTCATTATGCCATAAATGATCCGGATAGAAGGAATGCGACTGCCGTTGGCAATTATACCCATAAAACTCATCGAAGCCCATCTTATTGGGAATGGAGACAGAGCCCGGATTTCCCAACCCCCATTTACCAAAGATACCGGTCGTATAACCGGCCGATTTCATTAATTTACCCAACGTATAGGTATCTTCCCGCATCGGCTGTTGGCCTTCGGGCGTGATCTCCCGGTTTCCCCGGACTTGCGTATGTCCCGTATGCAATCCGGTCATCAAGGAGCAACGGGAAGGGGCACTCACCGTACATCCGGCATAATGCTGCGTGAACAACATTCCCTCCTTCGCCATCCGGTCTATATTGGGAGTCTTGATAATCTGTTGGCCATAACAGCCAACATCTCCATATCCTAAATCATCCGCTAAGATATACACAACATTCATAGGACGCTCCGGAGCTTTTTCGCAACCGGACATTCCGATAAGCAGCAATGTCCCGGATATACATAAAGTCAATTGTGTTTTCATATACGCTTAAAATAAGAATGTTTTAGAAATTTATCATGATCTTCTGATCCTGATTCGTAGACAAGCGGTTCGTCCGTACCTTAACCCTTCCCATACGATCCGAGGCATCGAAGTACCAGCCTTCTTGTCCGGCATTGAACGCTTCGGGGGAGATGGCAGATAGCGGCTTCCCGGCTACGGTTACGTTTGACGGGCTGGATTCTGAGCGGACATCCAATAGGTAAGTACGCTCTTGGTAACGTCCTTTATAATCTCCTTTCGCTTTCGCTATATCCACGGTGATCGTTCCTTTCTCACCTTTTGGGGAGGAAACAGAGATCAAGGTACAGGCAAACTCGCCTTTCTTATAATCACGGGTGAGACCGTCGTCTTCATATAAATTGAAAGAGGTGTTTCCATAGGGATATAAGTCCAAGGTCAAGACATCCGCAGGTTTCTCACCGACATAATTCATATCCGGGTACATCGGGATAATGGCGCCTTGACGGATAAATACCGGGCAAATATCCAGTTTAGCCTCATATTTATCCAACCACTTGCCACCCTCGTATGTCTTTCCGGTCCAATAGTCGTACCATTCTCCGGCAGGGAAGTAAATACTATCGCGTACATTCTTACGGGTATATACAGGGGCAACCATCATCCACTCGCCACTCATAAATTGATATTGGGTGGTCGTATCACGGGTAACCACGTCATCTGGGAATTCCAGTACCATCGCACGAGCCATCGGTACACCGGTCGTATGCGCCTCATGGCAATAGGTATAGGCGTACGGGTTCAGACGCATCTTCAACTTTAGGAATTTACGGTTGATATCCGTGTACGGATGCCCATATACCCAAGGCTGACGGTCGGCATCCGCCCAGCCGCTCATGGTCATAAAGATCGGGGTGAAGACCTTCCATTGCAAGTCGCGGGTATAGGTTTTCGGGGAACCGCCGAAGATACCGTCCACATCGCTAGTAGCGGCGTTCATGGCGGAAAGGCCGGCACCCGTGATCGTCGGGATATGGTAACGGATATAATCCCAATTGCTCACTTGGTCACCGCTCCATACCGTAGAATACCGTTGGGTTCCGGCCCAACCGCAAACAGCCCATACGAAACCCCGTTCATTCGTATTGTTCTCGATCCCCTCGAATGCGGATTTACAGCCGTTCAAGGCAAACTCATAGCCTTCTCCAACCCAAGCCACATCCAATTTACACAGGCGGGTACCACATTTACCAACCTCGTAGGCGATCTTATCCACACCATTCTCTGTCCACAAGCCCGTATGGAAGCCTCGTTTACCTAATTCCGTCACAACAGAATCCAATTTCACATAGCCGCAACCATAGCCATCGTTCGGCAAGATCCAGCCACGGGGCATATCATATTCCACATATTTATCAGCAACTTGGCTGATTACGTCCGGGGTGGATTGAGGCCATCCGGTGCGCTGTTCCCCTTTGTTATAGCAGTCGGCGTCTCCCATCGTAAGCATCCACATCGCCGGCATAAAAGGTTTTCCGGTGATATCCGTATAGTCGTTCAATAGGTCTTTCAAGGAAGGGCCGTAGAAGTAGAACGCGTCAAAGCGATTCTCATTATGCGTCAACTGACTGGTGAAGCCCATCAGCTTAAAGCCATCATCATAGTTCTTGTCCAGCATCTCCGTGCCGTTGAAGGCATAATGGCCCGGGGCAAACGTATTGCGGAATACGCCATATCCTTTCGTGGACATATAGAAGGGAGCCGGGTTAGAGGATTGATCCTCATCCCAACCGGTCACCTCGATATCCGCTTCCTTCCCGGCGTATGAGAAATTACCTTGTTGCATACCGCAACCATAGAAATCCTCATCACCGCTACGGCGCATCGTTTGGGTCGTTTTCAGTCCGAAGGCAAGTGGTTCGGCCTCCTCGTAGATCACGGCACGGTTATTCTTGTCATACATGGCGAAACGAATAGGGTTCTTATAGACACGTACGACACATTGGGGAGTCGTGAACTTATAATAGCTGCCGTTGTCGGCCATGGAGACTCTCGGGTTCTTTACCCCATAATCCACAACGATCGAGTTTGCCGCCGGATTGGTATATTCCCCATCCGGTGCCAACCAGATACGGAAGATATCATCCCGGTAAAACATCAACTTAACCTTAGCGTACCCGGAGACGAACTCATATTCCGTGTTGCTGATCTTATTAAACTTCGTCAACTTACCCAAGTTCATACGGGCGGCGAACAGGTTCGCTTTTAATACGTTGTTTGACGAACGCTCATCCTTCGGATATTGGATAGCGAACTCTATTTTATAGGAGCCCATCTGGGTTAGGTCGGTAGCGGGGAAAGCTACCTCATATTCCTCTTGTTTAGCGATCGGATGCCCGGAGGCGGTTACCGTGGCGGTTAGTTTCTGACCGTTGTTCAAGGAGGCGGTTACCGTGAAATCCTCGTCTACGGGCTGGGAACCAACGTTCTTCAGCTTCACTTTCAACACGTCTTCCTTCGTGAACGTATTCCCGGTTTCTTGGTGTGAGGTCACTTTCTCCAAAGCCAAATCATGCGCAAAAGGCTCTGTCAGCTCAATATCATCGACCATCCAATACCAAGAGAAGATATCCCGCCAGAAGAAACGCAAGTAGACGGTTTTCTGGTTCGCGGCTACCTCGCTGATGTTAATCTCCTCATTCACCGGGGCGTGAAGCTGGGTAGCGGCGGGGATCTTATCCATCACGTTATACTCTTTCCAATTCACCCCGTCGTTGCTGACGTCAACCCAAAGGCCGGCACGTTTTCCGGTGAACCAATTATTCCAACGAAACAAGTGCTGGAATTTCAATACCACATCGTTCTTTCCCACACAATCGATAGCGCTGGTCTGGAAATAGCCGTTCGGGTATTCCTGTTCCGGAACA
>ENA-OPSV01001764-OPSV01001764.1-human-gut-metagenome-genome-assembly--contig:-NODE-1764-length-14055-cov-2.777500_pt1 | contig 14055 bp, 16 predicted proteins | sample MGYA00241460_ERZ501912 | MGnify/ENA primary metagenome ERZ501912 (study PRJEB25962, sample SAMEA2042402) | human gut metagenome | biome: human gut; feature: human-associated habitat; material: faeces...
GAATCTCTTTTTGGATATATGTGCAAGAACAAACATAATTTATACTTTTGATACTTACATCATGTTATAATATCACTATATATTAAAAGGGAGATTGATTTATGATCGATACATTATTATTTGATTTAGACAATACATTACTGGATTTTGATAAAGCAGAAGCCAATGCAATTACAAGGGCATTAGGTGATGTAGGAATTTCTGTGACGAATGAGATGCGTGATTGCTATCATAAGATTAATCTTGCTCAATGGAAATTGTTGGAACAAGGGAAAATGACAAGAGAAGAAGTAAAAATGCGCAGATTTAAGCTTTTATTTCAAGAATTTGATATAAAAGTATCACCACAGGAAGTGGCAAAACATTATCAAGACTATTTAGGACAGGGACACTATTTTATCGAAGGAGCCGAAGAAGTTTTACAGGAATTATCAAAGAGATTTCGTATCTATCTTGTAACGAATGGAACATTGTCTGTACAAAGAGGAAGATTAAAAAGTTCAGGAATTGAGAAGTATCTGCAAGGTGTTTTTATTTCCGAAGAAATTGGATATAACAAACCAAGCATTGAATATTTTGAGAAATGTTTTTCTAAGATTCCAGATTTTAAGAAGGAGAATACAGCGATCATTGGAGACAGCTTGAGTTCTGATATTCAAGGCGGGATCAATGCAGGGATCAAGACAATCTGGTTTCACAGAGCACAAGATCTGACAGAAGATCCACAACCAAAACCCGATTATGAAATCAATAGTTTAAAATCTTTATTAAAGATGTTAAAATAAAGACAGTAAAATTATTTATCTAAATTAAAATAAGGATTTTAGAACAATGAAGAAATTAAAAATAGCAGGAATCGTTCTGATATTGTTTGTTTTGTATGTGATCGTTGGAATGCTTGTACCATTTGTACATATGCAATCGGTAAGCAAAACAAATAAGTCAAAGATTCATACGGAAACGTTTTATTCAACATCAAACGAAAATGGATCAGACCGAGCAAAGATCGTCAGTGATAATCAGGAAGCACTTGATCTGCGGTTGGATATGATACGAAAAGCAAAGAAAGAGATCATTCTATCAACCTTTGATATCCGTGAAGGAAGTAGCAGTGATGATATTTTTTCAGAATTACTCAAAGCATCCAGACGAGGCGTCAAGATAAAGATTCTGGTTGATGGGCTTTATGGAACGATCCATATGACAGGAAAGGATATTTTTGCAGTAGTTGGAAGTGAGCCAAATGTTGAAATTCGTTTTTATAACACGCCAAATCTTTTGAAACCATGGACGATCAATGGATGTCTGCATGACAAATATATTGTGGCAGATCATAAGTATCTCTTAATGGGTGGCAGAAATATGTTTGATTATTTCCTTGGAACACACAAAGGAAAAAGCAAAGGTATAGACAGGGAGATTCTGATCGTCAATCAAGGATCAAAAGATCAAGGTGCAGTCGGACAGATCAGAAGATATTTTCAAAAAGTCTGGAACTTAGAAGTCTGCAAAACAAAATTTAGTACATGCTCAAAGAATAAAAAAGAGAAGGAAGTCAAGCGCCTTTTATCCCATGCAGAGAAAGTGAAAGTTCCAGATTATGATTATCAAAAGATTACAGTTCCAACGAAGAAAACAACACTGGTAACCAATCCGACAACAATTTATGGAAAAGAACCAGTTGTATTTGAAACGCTGAAGCAGTTGATGTTACAGGCAAAAAGCAAAGTTATCATTCATACACCATATGCAGTGTTTTCCAAAGAAATGTACGAAGGGATCGCACAGGTGAAACAACAGGTTCCGAACACAACAATGATCTTGAATTCAATCGCGTCAGGAGATAATATTTGTGCATCAGCAGATTATCAAAAGAACCGATCAAAGATTTTAGGTACAGGAGTGTCACTGTATGAATATATGGGCAGACATTCCACACACGGAAAATCTCTGATCATTGATGATGATATAGCAGTGGTTGGTTCTTACAACTTTGATTGCAGAAGTACCTATGTAGACACAGAAACGATGCTTGTTGTACAAGGAAAAGAGATCACAAAACAGCTGGAAGAAGATTTTAGCAGATTAAAAAGCGGATCTTTGAAAGTAAATCAAGATGGAAGTTATCAAAATGATAAGGATGTAGCAGAACGCGCGATGGATAGCAAAAAGCAGGGTATGATCAAGATTTTGTCTTATATCATACAGGCATTTCGTTATTTAGCGTAAACTCTCATCATAATATAGAAGGAAAAGAAAGACATGAAAGATATTAAAATCATATTTTTTGACATTGATGGTACATTAATCGCTATGGATCAAGATACGATTTCAGAAAAAACATTAGAAGCATTAAAGCGACTACAGGAAAAAGGAGTCAAACTTTGTTTGGCAACAGGAAGAGGACCGATGCTTGTCCCACATTTTGAAGGAGTTGAGTTTGATGCATTTCTTACATACAATGGGTCTTATTGCTATGATCACAGTGGAACACTCTATAGCAATTGTATTCCATTAAAAGATATTGAAAGGATCATTAAAAATGCAGACAAAATGGGAAAGCCAGTTGCATTAGCAACGAAAGACCGTATGGCTGCAAATGGAAAAGATCAGGACTTGATCGATTACTATGCATTTGGGAATGCCGAAGTTGATGTAGCAGAAGATTTCGAAGATATAAAAAAAGAAAAAGTTTATCAAGTGTTGATGGGTGCAAGAGTAGAAGAGTATCAAGAGATCTTAAAAGGTGTCCAGGGAGCTGAGATTACGGCATGGTGGGATCGAGCAGTTGACATCATACCGGTCAATGCAGGAAAAGGAGCAGGGATTGAGAAAATGTTAAAATATTATGGCATAGATAAATCTCAGGCTATGGCATTTGGGGATGGCAATAACGATATCGAAATGTTAAAAGCAGTTGGCAATGGAATTGCAATGGCAAATGCATCCGATGATCTGAAAGCAGTGGCAGATGAAATCTGCGGAGATGTTTCGGAGGATGGAATTTATCATTATTGTTTGGAGAAGAGACTGATTTGAGCAGCAGATGAGGGCGATGAATTCTGTCCTCGTTGTGATGCAAATCTTACATTGCAGAAAAGATACTGAATATGGAAAAGCGTACGATGAAACCATTATATGCAAAAGACAAGCGGGATGCATGCATCATCGTAGCAGTGAACCACAGAAAATATGATCTGGGCGATATTGATGAAATACTGGAAAATCAAGGGTTGACGAAATTATCAAAAGGAATTGAATAACGGATTTATTACATCCTCACCATTATGGTGGGGATTTCTTTTTATTCAGAAGTGTACAATTGTAACCAAACAAAAGAAGGAGAAATGAATATGAAGAAGAAAATATTGTTAGGATTAGTGCTTATTTTATGTTGTTTTACCGGATGCAGCAGCAATAGTAGTAAAAATAGAGACGACAATAATCCGCCAGAAATCAAAATGTCAGATATTGATTGGAGTGTGAAAAGTGGAATCATTGATGATGAACGCAAGCTGACTTTTTCTTATAAAAATAATACTGATTATACTATAGCATATATTGAACTGACATTTACAAGGAAAGATATGGTGCTAGATGATTCAAACAGTGATATCAATGGTCATCAAATGATATGGCGAAAAAACTGCAAAACCAAATTTCGATTGTGCTGTGGTTAATAGCGATGATAATGCTTATTTTTCGTTTGATGGATATGGGGTTAGTCGTAGACAATTTGAAGCATATGTAGAAAAAGTAAAAACAAAATTTTCAGATATTGAAACTGACGACAGTGACATAAAATATTTTGAAGCAAAAAATAATAATGGTGATGAAATAGAATTATCATACTATACGGAAATTCAGGTTAGAGTTACAAAGAAATTAGCGGATATTCAATAAATACATAGGAAAATATTTTACAAAAAAATTTCACAAGAGTATAATTAAAGAAATTTAAATTTACGGAGGAAGATCATGAGCAAACTTACAGATTTTATAAAGTTAATGACTGGCCATTTTGACAACAAAGAACAATTTGACAAAATGCAGACAGAAGGAAAAACCTATCCATATGCAAAACACATCAATACAGCATGTAACGATAAAATCAAAAATCTCCCAGAAAACTTCAATGGTACATTTGTTGTAGAAGAAAGTTACTATAAAACAGATGGAAAAAGCCACACATCACCGCATCTTTTTCTTATTTCAGAAAATAATGAAGGAATTGTACTTTCTTCCTACGATATTCCGAATGGAGAAGATAAGAATACATTTTCTTATGATTCTATGAAAGCAGTAGATTACAGTGAACTGAACGAATCAAAAAAATTCACACCAGCACTTTATCGCGAGAAGGATGGTGTCTGGGAAGGCGGCAGTACAAGCCAGTTTTCACCAGTTATGATATTTAAATTATGGGAAAGATTTTCAGAGGATAGTCTGGAGGTATCAGAGATCATAGAAGTAAATGGAAGAAGAACATTTGGATATGATGATCCAATCGTGTATAAACGGAAGATTTTTGTTTGATTGTATCTCACTACACATCATGTTATAATGTTTTGTAAATTATAGCATAAAAGAAAGATTTCCATGGGCGAGCATAGTGGAGGTGTATATGACAGACACTTTGAAATTACCAGTAGGTGTTGATAGTTTCGAAAAAATCAGAAGAAACAGATTTTATTATATAGACAAGACAAAGCTGATAGAACAACTTGTAGAAATGGGTGGAGAAGTAACACTGTTTACGTGTCCTCGTCGTTTTGGAAAGACATTAAATATGAGTATGTTGCGTTCCTTTTTTGAGATAGGTGCGGATGCCTTATTGTTTGAAGGGTTGCATATTGCTAAAAACAAATCCCTTTGTGAAGCGTTATTATCAACAAATGATTTCTATGATCCGAGGGATTTTGGTTTTACAGATCATGAGGTAAAGAAAATACTGGATGATTATGGATTGACATCACATTTAAAAGAAATAAAGGAATGGTATGATGGATATCATTTTGGTAATGCTGATATATATTGCCCATGGGATGTCATAAATTATATAGATCAGCTTAAGTATGATCAGTCAATGGATCCACAGGATATCTGACACACAAAGGCCGTACAGAAAGTGGAAAATACCATCTGGTAATTCCAAACCGAGAGATCAGGAATCTTTTTGTAAAGAAGATCAGAGAGTGGTTTTCGGATGTCTCAAGAAAAGATGGAAAGACACTGGAGGAATTTTGCAGTGCATTTATCAAAAAGGATTCCAAAAAGATAGAACAGATTTTTGGAGATTATCTCTGGAACACGATCAGTATAAGGGATACAGCAGTTGCCAAAGAAAATTTCATCAAGTACGGGATTGCATGTTATAAGAAATTTTCTAAAGTAGTGATAGGGGAATAAAAGTTTATGTCTGATACGACAAAAAGAAAAAAACCAAATATGATCCATATCGGCATCGGTATTCTGACGGTACTTTTAGTGGCCTTTATCGTCATCCTGATGCAGTTGGTCTCGAACATTCAGGGAACAGCCCGCGTTGTAAATTATGCAGGGTTAATAAGGGGAGAAACACAAAGGATTATTAAGCTAGAGAATTCCGGACAGCGAGAAGATGAGCTGATCAAGGAAGTGCAGTCCTTTATCGAAGGCCTGCGTCATGGCAATGACCAATTAAAACTCGTACGGTTAAAGGATGATGATTTTCAGGATAAGATGAAGGAACTGGATGAATATTTTATTTCCTTACACAAAGAAATTTATCGTGTGCGGACGGTCGGCTATGAGCATACAGATATCATTTCAAAGAGCGAGAGATTCTTTAAGATCTGTGATGAGGCAACAGGTCTTGCGGAAGTATATGCACAGAGAAAAGCAACGTCATTAGCAACTCTTGAGAAATTCATCACAGCAGATATCGTTGTATTGATGCTGCTGATCGGATATGAGTTTATTAAAGCGGTCCGTTTTGCGGCGATGAACCGTATATTGCGGCATAAAGCTTATTTAGATAATGCAACAGGACTTCCGAATAAGAATAAATGTGAAGAGATATTAGGTGAACTGAATCCACCAGAGGATATTATTGTATGCAGTTTTGACCTTAATAATCTCCGTCGGATCAACGATAGTATGGGACATGATGCAGGAGATGCGTATATTTATCGGTTTGCTGTTTGTCTGCGATCTTCCATACCATCGGAACATTTTGTCGGAAGACTTGGGGGAGACGAATTTATCGCAGTGCTGCAGGGGCTTGATAAACAAGCGGTGAGAAAGCTATTTGAAGATCTTCGCAAAGATATAGCAGCAGAATCCAAAGAACATCGAGAGATTCCGTTAAGTTATGCAGCGGGTTTTGCTATGGCAAGTGATTATCCTGGCAAAACAATGAGAGAATTATTCAATGATGCAGATAAAAATATGTACATCAATAAAAACCATGTGAAACGGGAAGAAGCACTTGAAGAGAAGCGGTTGAATTATCAATTATTAAAACTGCTGAATCAACATGGAAAGAACTTTTTAGACTGTTTATATTGTGATGCTAAGCTGGATACATATCGTGTGATCCGTTCCAGTGAAAACTTTTTCTTAGCTTTAGATGGTGCGTATTCCAGTGCAGTAGAGCAGATCGTACAGGAAAAGATTGGGAAAGATGAGCAGAAGAACATTTGGGAAAGGCTTCAGATCACAAGACTTCAAGAGAAGATGAAGGAGAAACAGGATGTACAGGAATATCAATATGATATGCAGGAAGAAGGATTCTATAAGCGTATGACATTGATCCCAGTTGACTGGGATGAAGATAAGAAATTACATCATTTTCTTCTGGCATTTGAAATCATCCGAAAAGGAGCTGACGATCAGACAGGGGCCAGAGAACAGTTACAGATTTATTATGAACAGCTAAAACAATCAATCATTGAAAATGACAGTTATGTCGATGCACTTTTGGAATTATCCGATGTGATCTATACGGTCAATCTAAAGACAGATATTCTGGAGAGAAATATTATTCTAAAGGGAAAAGAGCAAAAGAACAAAGAGTTGTTTCTTGATTATCCATTACCATGTAATTATCAGGATTACTGTGCAGAATATGAGAAAAAAGTCACGAAGGAGACAAAAGCAGAGTATAATATGACAAATGATACGAAAAAACTGCTGGAGAGATACAACAATGGTGACACAAATATTTCTGTGGAATATTGTTTTCATGAAGATGATGGAAGTATTCGCTGGGTACAAAAAACAATTCTTATGACACAGATCGTGGTATACGATGAAGAGACAATGAGCGAGATTCCGACAGTTTATGCGATCACGCTCTTACAGGATACATCGCAAAGACATAAACAAGAAGAATTAGAACACGCACGTTTACAGGCAGCATTTGACGAAATGCGTACAGCAAGTCAGGCGAAGACCGATTTCTTAAGCCGTATGAGCCATGATATCAGAACACCATTAAATGGAATCATTGGACTTCTAAATATCAATGAAAAACATTTCGATGATCAGAAACTGGTATTAGAGAATCATAAGAAAATGGAAACTGCTGCCAAACATCTGCTTTCTCTGATCAACGATGTATTGCAGATGAGTAAGATCGAGGAAGGTCAGATCACACTGGCACACCAAGAGATTACTGTGAAGAAACTGATGCGGGAAGTTGAGACGATGATCAGAGAGCGGGTTCTAGAGGCAGGAATCCGATGGAACTATGAAGAAGATAACATAGATGACAGATATTCATATGTATATGCAAGCCCATTGCATCTTCGTCAGATCTTATTGAATATTTATGGAAACTGTATTAAATATAATCATCCGGGTGGAACTATTTCTACAAAGATGGAACAAATGGATGTTCATGATAAGATCTGTACGTATCGTTGGACGATCAAAGACACGGGAATTGGTATCAGTAAAGATTATATCGATCATATTTTTGAGCCATTTTCACAGGAAAAGACGGATGCCCGAAGTGTATATCAGGGGACTGGGCTTGGAATGTCGATCGTCAAGGGACTGGTAGAACAGATGCATGGAGAAATCAAAGTGACAAGCGAGAAAGGAATGGGATCTACCTTTGTGATCACGATTCCATTTGAAATCGCACAGAAGAAAGAACAGCCAGTGGCTGAGAAGATAGTGGAGCAAGCAGATATTCGTGGTTTAAACTTATTAGTTGCCGAGGATAATCAATTGAATGCAGAAATCATACAGACACTTCTGACGGATGATGGAGCCAATGTCACTGTTGTGGAAGATGGGCAACAGGCAGTGGATCAATTTAAGAATGCTCCACAAGGAACATTTGATGCGATATTAATGGATATTATGATGCCGGTTATGGATGGATTGACAGCGACCAAGGAGATTCGATCCATCAAACGAGACGATGCAGCACAGATACCGATCATCGCTATGACAGCAAATGCATTTGAAGAAGATGCAAAGAAATGTTTTGCAGCAGGGATGAATGCACACTTAGCGAAACCATTTCAGATTGATAAGGTTGAAAAAACATTAGTACAATGTATTCATAAGAGTATATAATAAACAATATAGTAAAAATCTTTTTGCATGAATTGATATAATTAAATTGGGTGATAATATTGTCATTCTAAAAAATGTAAAAGGAGACCCAATAATGAGTAAAGGAATAAACAGCAGAAAAGTAGCAGTGATCGGAACAGGATTTGTAGGTTCATCTTCTGCATTTGCATTAATGGAAAGTGGATTATTTACTGAAATGGTGTTGATCGATGCTGATAAGAATCGTGCAGAAGGAGAGGCATTAGATATTGCCCATGGACTCCCGTTTGCCAGACCAATGAAGATCACAGCAGGCGATTATGATGATATTGTGGATGCAGCGATCATTGTTGTGACAGCGGGTGCAGGACAGAAACCAGGAGAGACAAGACTTGATCTTGTCAAGAAAAACGTAGCAATCTTTCAATTGATCATTCCAGAGATCGCACAGAGAAAATGTGAAGGGATTCTTTTGATCGTAGCCAATCCAGTAGATATTTTGACACAAGTTGCAGTAAAACTATCAGGATTTCCTGAAAACAGAGTCTTTGGTTCTGGTACAACCCTAGATTCTGCCAGATTAAAATATCTGCTTGGAGAACATTTGCAGGTAGATGCAAGATCAGTTCATGCATGGATCATCGGAGAACATGGAGATTCTGAAATCGTAGCATGGTCAAGTGCCAATGTATCAGGCGTACCAATTTCAGAATTTTGCGAGATGAGAGGTTACACAGAACACGACGAGCATATGGAAGAGATTGCACAGGGAGTCAAAAACAGTGCATATAAAATTATTGAAAAGAAAAAAGCAACATATTATGGAGTCGCAATGGCTGTCAGAAGAATCTGCGAAGCAATCATCCGAGATGAAAAATCTGTATTACCAGTATCTTCTATCCAACATAATACCTATGGAATTGAAGGTGTTACATTAAGTATGCCAGCGATCGTAGGAAAAAATGGTATTGAGAAACAACTGGCGATCAAGCTGAATGAAAAAGAACAGGAAGCATTGAAGAAATCAGCAGAAGCCTTGAAAGAAGTGTTAGAAGATCTGGATATTTAAAAATTTATTTTGGCCAGGAGGATTCGTATGTGGTTTATGATCAGAAAATTACAGAAAACAGATATAAATAGAGTTGCAGATATATGGTTAGATACAAATTTAAAAGCACATGATTTTATTCCTGCCAAGTATTGGAAGAACAATTTTCAATTAGTAAAAGAATATGTAATGATATGGTCGCAAAAATAAATTCACAGGAGAGAAAAGTAATTGGAAGGAAATTTAACAAAAGGACCAATTTTAAAAACACTAACGAAACTTGCGGTGCCAATCATGGCATCGTCATTTTTAGGAACATTATACAATATTACAGATATGGCATGGATCGGACTTCTTGGATCAAAAGCAGTTGCCGGAGTTGGTGTCGGAGGCATGTTTACGTGGTTTTCACAAGGATTAGCTTCGATGTCGAGAATGGGAGGACAGGTACAGGTAGCACAATGCATTGGACGAGGAGACAAAGAAGAAGCCCATAAGTATGCACAGACAGCAGTTCAGCTGGCAACGCTTATGGGACTTTTATTTGCAGCAGTGATGTTACTGTTTTTGCATCCGCTGGTAGGATTCTTTCAGCTACAAGATCCAGAGGCATTGCAGGCAGCATTATCTTACACAAAAATAGCCTGTGGATTGATCGTGTTTTCATTTTTGACACTCACTTTAACTGGAATCTATACAGCACAAGGAGATTCAAAGACGCCATTTATAGCCAATTTTATAGGACTTGTAACGAATATGATCTTGGATCCATTACTGATCCTGGGGCTTGGACCAGTAAACAAGTTTGGGGTAAATGGAGCTGCGATTGCAACAGTAAGTGCACAGGCAATTGTTATGACTATTTTGATCCTTGGAATTATCCGACAGAAAAAACAAAATGTATTAAAAGGAATCAAGTTATTTACAAAAATTCCATTTAAATATCTAAGTGGAATCTGCAAGATTGGTATTCCGACAGCGATTCAGGGAATGGTTTACTGTGGAATTTCCATGGTATTAACTCGTATGGTTTCAGGGTTTGGAGCAGAAGCAGTTGCAGTCCAGAGAGTCGGAGGGCAGATTGAATCTGTTTCATGGAATACAGCCGATGGATTTGGGACAGCTCTAAATGCATTTATCGGGCAAAATTATGGAGCAGGAAAGATGGATCGTGTCAGAAAAGGATACAAAGCCTCTTTGTGCAGCGTTGGAATATGGGGAATCTTTATTACGATCATATTTGTTTTTCAACCAAAGGCAATCGCAGAGATTTTCTTCCATGAACCAAAGGCAATTATAATCGCGATCGGATATTTGACGATCATTGGGGTGAGTGAAGCGTTTATGGCTGTAGAACTGATGACAGTAGGTGCGTTATCAGGATTAGGAAAAACACATTTATGCAGTGTGATCAGCATCCTATTTACCAGTGCAAGAATTCCGCTTGCGATCATTTTGGGTGGAGCATTGCTTGGACTGGAAGGTATCTGGTGGGCATTTTCTGTGACATCAATTGTAAAAGGAATTATCTTTGTATGTACATTTTGCTGGATCACGAGAGGCAAAGGTACGGCAAAAATGATGAAACTCAATAAGGAATAATAGAATTATTGCCGATAATATAGTTTGATCATGTTTAAGGGATGTCTAAAATATATATGTAGACTGGAAAGGATGTAGCGATGAAAATATATATAGACTTTGATGACGTTATCTGTGAAACAGCGAAGTATTTTACCAAAATTGCAAAAGAATTATTTAATATTGATGTACCATATAGGGAAGTACAGTTCTTTAATCTTCAGAAATCATTTGATCTAAGTGGAGAACAGTATGATGAATTGATGAAGGCAGGGCATATTCCAGAAAATTTACTAGATTATGAAGAAACACCGGGAGCTTCAGAAGTGATCAACAAGTGGGTTGATGAAGGACATGAGGTTTTTGTTGTCACAGGAAGACCATTTGATTCTTATGAACCATCTAGAAGATGGTTGGATGAACATCACTTAAATAGGCTTCCTATTTATTTTGTTGATAAATATGGACGAGAAATGTTCAAACAGGATCATACCTATAATCTGACATTAGAAGAACTTTATTGCATGCATTTTGATTTTGTAATCGAAGATTCACCAGCTGCGTTTGAGCATGTGCAGCATTTTAAAGATTGTAAAGTAGCTGTATATGATCGTCCGTGGAACAAGCAGGTAGAATTTCCAGATGAAAGCTTTGTGAGATGTCTGGATTGGAAGGAAATAGATAGATTATGGCAACAGCAGGTTGCTTTTCAGATTGCAGATTTATCGATATGATAAAGATGACGGAGGTGACGACTATGGAAACAAAAAAGATAATTCTTAAGCTTAGAACAGAAAGAGGAATGTCACAGGATGATCTGGCAGATAAAGTTATGGTGACGAGACAGGCAGTATCCCGTTGGGAAAATGGAGATACAGTTCCGAATATTGATACACTAAGGCTTTTATCAAAAGAATTTGATGTCTCCATTAATACGCTTTTGGGAGAACCAAGAAAGCTGATCTGTCAGTGCTGTGGAATGCCGATTGATGATTCTATCTTAGGACGTGACAAAGATGGTACATTGAATGAGGAATATTGTAAATGGTGCTATGCAGATGGAACGTACACGTATAATGATATGGATGAATTGATTGATGTATGTGTAAAGAATATGGTAAATGAAAACTTTACCGAAGAACAGGCACGCTTTTATTTGGAAGAGATGCTTCCAAAGTTGGATTACTGGAAAAGATATGATGAACTTAGTGACAATGGACAGTTTGAAGAGTTTAAAAAGCAATTGATGAACGAAATAAATGATCTGCATATAGACGGACTTCCAAGAGTAGACAAACTAAATGCACTTGTGGGGAAATATGTGAATCTTGAATATCAACTGCCAAATGGACAAAAAGTAAAGTTTTTGGATGATCAGAAAACTTATTTGGGAAATCAAATGGAGTCTGAATTCGGAGGAGGCCGGTGTTTTGGTATTCTGGCAGATATGGATTTTATCATCATATGTACATATGAAAAAGATGGTGAAAATCCAGAACTTCTGATTTATAAAAAGAGATAATATAAACAAAAAGAAAAGTATTGACAAATAAACGATCGTTTACTGTTATTAAGATGTAAACGGTCGTTTATTTATTTTGGAGGAAATGTGCATGGGTAATAGGAAAGAAGAAATATTAATTGTGGCACTGCATCTGTTCGCCAGAGATGGCTACGAGGCTGTCTCTGTTAGCCAGATAGCAGGAGAACTTGATATGACAAAAGGGGCATTGTACCGTCACTACAAAAGCAAAAGAGATATTTTTGATTGTATTGTGCAGCGTATGGAGCAACAGGATGGCGAACAGGCAACAGAATATGATATGCCATAAGAGGATAAAGAGAAAACGCCTGAAAAGTATGAGACAGTATCATTGGATGATTTTGTGGAATACAGCAAGTCTATGTTTGAATATTGGACAGAGGATGATTTTGCATCATCGTTTCGGAAGATGCTGACAATAGAGCAGTTTCGCAGTGAAGAGATGCAGAATTTATATCAGCAATATCTGGTATCTGGACCGGCAGGATACGTGAAGGATCTCTTCAAAAATATGAAAATAAAAGATCCAGAGGAGAATGCAGTTAAGTTTTATGCAAATATATTTTTTTATTATAGCTTGTATGATGGTACAGCAGATAAGGCGAAAGCAAAATGTCAGTTTGAATATATGCTGGACAAAATTGTAGAAGAAATGAAACAGTAAAATAAGAGCCAGACGCTTAAGACGCAGAGCCGTTAATTCTGATACTGAAAAATTAGGATTATCGGTTTTTATTTTTAAGAAAGGACATAAAAGAAATGGAAAAAAGTAATATTATGATTCGTTTAGAGAAAAAGGAAGAACATCAGAAAGTAGAAAATCTGGTAAGAGAAAGTTTTTGGAATGTGTATCGTCCAGGATGCCTTGAGCATTATGTATTGCATCAGCTCAGAAATGATCTGGCATTTGTTCCGGAACTGGATTTTGTGATGTTTCTTAATGAAAATGGCAAAGAGGACAAGCTGATCGGTCAGAATATGTTTATGAGAACGGCTATTAAATCGGATGATGGAAGAAATATTCCAATTATGACTATGGGACCGATTTGTATTACTCCAGAATTAAAACGACAAGGGTATGGAAAAGCCGTACTGGATTATTCATTGGATAAGGCAGCGAAACTTGGCTGTGGTGCAGTCTGCTTTGAGGGAAACATTGATTTTTATGGAAAAAGTGGATTCAGACCGGCAAGCGAATTTAACATTCGTTATCATGGACTGGAAGAAGGGCAGGATGCATCTTTCTTTCTGTGCAAAGAGCTGATTCCTAGATATTTAAACGGTATTACAGGAGAGTATGCGACACCAGTGGGATATTTTGTAGATGAAAAGG
>ENA-OPSV01001773-OPSV01001773.1-human-gut-metagenome-genome-assembly--contig:-NODE-1773-length-14023-cov-2.398840_pt1 | contig 14023 bp, 10 predicted proteins | sample MGYA00241460_ERZ501912 | MGnify/ENA primary metagenome ERZ501912 (study PRJEB25962, sample SAMEA2042402) | human gut metagenome | biome: human gut; feature: human-associated habitat; material: faeces...
ACAACCACTATTTAATTCAAACAAAATCCAGCCAAAGACAGCCCGGGAAGAGAACCGATACCCTATATTTGTGGCCTCGGAGCAAGGTTTAGATGCGAGCGCATAAAGCGAGCATTTAAACCGCCGCGACTAAAGTCACAAATATAGGGCATCGATTCTCTTCTCGGGCGTCTGTTCTCTAATGAATTTAATAGATAACTTCTATCGATCTACATAGTGTTTTCGATTGATAATCCTCCTCAATAGTACGTATAATAGAGTTATTGAACACCGTTAAAATAGTATGTTTAACTCAATTTTTTGTACTACGAATGACAATAATTTTTAGGAGGGTTTCATAATGAAAGACAAGTATACACATATTTTTGAGCCATTAACAGTTCGCACAATGACAATCAAGAATAGAATCTGTATGATGCCAATGGGAACAAACTATGGCGAGCAGAATGGTGAAATGAGTTTTCTTCACATCGATTACTATAGACAGCGTGCAAAGGGCGGCACAGGTCTCCTAATCGTTGAAAATGCAAACGTTGATTTCCCACAGGGTTCTAATGGTACTACACAGCTTCGTATCGATCATGATAACTATCTTCCACGTCTTTACAAGTTCTGCGAAGATATGCATCGTTATGGAACAAAAGTTTCTATCCAGATTAACCATGCAGGTGCTTCTGCAATGTCTTCCCGTATCGGTGGACTTCAGCCAGTATCCGCATCTAATATTCCATCTAAGACAGGCGGAGCTACTCCTCGTCCATTAACAAAAGACGAGATTCTCGCTATCGTAAAGAAATACGGTGAAGCTGCTAAGCGTGCACAGACTGCTGGATTTGATGCTGTTGAGATTCATGCTGGACATTCTTACTTAATCAGCCAGTTCCTCTCCCCTGTATATAATGACAGAACAGATGAATTTGGTGGAAGCATCGAAAACAGAACTCGTTTCTGCCGTATGATCATTGATGAAGTAAGAAGCCAGATTGGACCTCATATGCCAATCATGTTAAGACTTTCCGCTGATGAGTTCGTTAAAGGTGGAAACACATTAGAAGATACCTTAAAATATCTTGAATATTTAAATGATGAAGTAGATATCTTTGACGTATCTTGTGGTCTTAACGATTCTATCCAGTACCAGATTGATGCGAACTACATGAAAGATGGCTGGAGATCTTACATGGCTAAAGCTGTAAAAGAGAAATTCGGCAAGCCAGTTATCTCCATGGGTAACTACCGCGATCCTCAGGTTGTAGAAGACACTCTTGCAAGAGGTGACTGTGACTTAATCGGTATGGGACGTGGTCTTATCGCTGAGCCTAACTGGGTTCATAAAGTAGCAAACGACCAGGAATGTATGCTTAGAAAATGTATCTCCTGTAACATCGGATGTGCCGGAAACCGTATCGGTGGAAACAGACCTATCCGTTGTACAGTTAACCCATCTGTTCTTGAAGGAGACACACATCTTGGACGTAAAGTAAACAAGAACTGTAACGTAGTTGTCATCGGTGGTGGTACTGCTGGTCTTGAGGCAGCATGTTCCGCAGCAGAAGTTGGATGTACTACATTCCTTCTTGAGAAAAAAGATGTTCTCGGTGGACTTGCTACAGAAATCTCCAAGATTCCTGCAAAACACCGTTTAAATGATTTCCCTGTATACCTTCAGAGACGCGCTGCCGCTCTTGATAATCTTTACATTTTCAAGAACACAGAAGCTACTCTTGAAGTAATCGAGAAATTCAACCCACACATCATCATCTGTGCTACTGGTTCTGCTCCTCTTCTCCCACCTATCGCAGGACTTCATGAGAATATTGATAAAGAAGGTGGAAAAGTTGAATCTATCTTAAGCATGATCAAACATGTACCTGATTACCCAGAAGATATGACAGGCCAGAAGGTTGTTGTAATCGGTGGTGGTGCTGTAGGTCTTGACGTAGTAGAATTCTTCGCTCCAAGAGGTGCGGAAGTATCTATCGTTGAAATGATGCCGGCAATCGGACGTGATCTTGATCCTGTAACAAAGAATGATACAAAATGCATGATGGAAAAATACAATGTAAACCAGCTTACAAGCACAGCTCTTCAGGAAGTAAAAGAAGACTGCTTCGTTGTTAAGAGTCCGGAAGGTGAAGTTTACGAGCTTCCATTCGATCATGGATTCGTATGTCTTGGTATGAGAGCACAGAGCAAAGTTTACGAAGAAGTATCCAAAGCTTATAAAGACACTAACGTTCGTGTTGAAAATATCGGTGACAGTGTAAGAGCAAGACGTATCATTGACGGTACATTCGAAGGACGTAACATTGTCTTCACATTAGAGCAGAAGGGATTTTTATAAAATCTAATTTGCTTGTCTAAATAGACAAAAATAGAACCACCTACTCATCCCAAATGTGACTTTAGTCGCGGCGTGTTGGATGTTCGCTTAAGCGCTCGCATCCAGCACTTGCTCCGAGATCACGTTTGGGATGAGTAGGTTAAAAACTATTTTCTGTCTTTACAGCCTCTTAATTATATTCTTTTCCATTTAATATCGCATTTATAAGATTTTCTCCCTGATATTCTAATTTGAGTGAAAAAAATAGTTCATTTTCTGCGAGGAGTCTTAAAAAAATTTTATCACCTTCCCATATATTTAAATCTTTAATTTTGTCCTTTTCTACCCAGACAAGTTCTCCCTCATCGCATACTCCGATTTCTCCGATATATTTATCTGCAGTGTAGAGACACATGTATTCATCTTCCCATTTATCAGAGATAAACGTCACAATTCCACGGAATTGATAATTAACCAGTTCTAATCCTGTTTCTTCTCTTACTTCCCTTAAAAGACAATCTTCTGGACTTTCGCCTTCTTCAAAATGTCCTCCTACCCCAATCCATTTGTCTTTATTCCCATCTTTCTTTTTTGATACTCGATGAAGCATTAGATATTGATTTTCTTTTTCTATATAACAAAGTGTTGTGAAATTCATTACTGTTCCCTCCTCATGGTCTTTAAATAAAATTATAGCATTCTTAACCTACTTCTTAAATAGTAATTTATTAAGGACAGAATCCCAAAAGTGTTATATAATACTTTTGGCTATGATATATAAAGATTAGGAGATGATTTCATGCATATCAGCATTCTTCTCATGGAACAGATCATACAGCTTTTTCTTATGATTTTCATGGGATTTTTAATTGTAAAAGCAAAACTTTTAAACTCAGAAGACAGTAAGATTCTATCAATAATTGTACTTTATCTTATTATTCCCTGTGTAATCATTAATGCTTTTCAGGTAGATTACACACCGCAGACAGTAAAAGGACTTCTTATTGCCCTTGTTGGTTCTGTTATGACACAGGTAATTCTTTTGATTGTTGTTTCTATTTTGGGAAGAGTATTTCATTTGAATGAAGTGGAAGTTGCTTCAATCTATTATTCTAATTCCGGCAACCTAATTGTACCAATCGTGATGTTTATTTTAGGAAAAGAATGGGTTCTTTATGGTTGTGTTTTTATGAGTGTACAGCTTGTATTTATATGGACACATTGCAAGAAAATTATCAGCCGGGAATCCGTTTATGACTGGAGAAAGATTGTATTAAATATCAATATGATTTCCATCGCAATTGGCATTGTTCTTTTCCTGACTAGAATACATTTACCTGAAGATATTAACTCTACATTGAGTGCTGTTGGAGGCATGATCGGCCCTGCAAGCATGATTGTTACTGGTATGCTTTTTGCCGGAATGGATTTCAAACAGATTTTTGCAAGTAAGCGAGTCTATTTTGTTACATTTCTACGTCTGATTGTTGTCCCGGCTATCGCACTTGTACTTATAAAATTTAGCTACCTTGCTTCACTTTCTTCCAACGGACCTAAAATTATGCTTATCGTTTTTCTTGCGATTATCACACCATCTGCTTCTACCGTAACACAGATGTGCCAGGTTTATGGAAATGATTCACAGTACGCCAGTGCAATTAATGTTGTAACTACTCTTCTTGCTATTATTACAATGCCCCTTATGGTGATGCTGTTTCAGATAACCATCTAACTTCTGGAAATTCGGAACCAAATTCATATTTGATTTGTCGAGTTGAACAAATCAAATATGAATTTATTTTTGAAAAATCGTTCGAAATACTAATCACATGAGTTTTGCTTCGCAAATCAGAAGCTAATTCACTTTCCAGTTTTCAAAAATATCTGAGGATTCTTTTAAAAATTCGTAAGATATTTTTATCTCACTATCTGTTTCTGTTTTATCTTCTTCCAGAATCGGCCACGGATTACATCCACCTGCGCTTTCACCGATCTGATTCATTGTAAAGGAATTGCCGCAGTTCTGACATACAAGGTTATCACCTTCCTGTTTATAATATCCATTACCAGAATCGTAGCAGATTTGGCAGGTGTTGAATGCCGTACGGATATTTCCATCGGAATCCTTTACTGCAATGACTTCCATCTGGGTTCCGTCTACCTCTACTGAGTAGAACGAAGCCTTTTCTGATATTTCTTTTACTGGTATTGTCAAATTTTCTCCTGATGCTATTTTTTGTGTAGCATTTGCACTTGCGCCTCCTTTTGTGCTTACTTTTTCTTTTCCGCAGCCTACAAGAGTTGGCACTGACAACATTAGCATTGTTGCAATTATAATGTATTTTTTCATAAATTATTCCTTTCAGCTTTTCACATATATTTTCCCTGTAATCATTCCCATCCAGCAGCTATAGGTATAGATACCTTCGTCTTCGGGTGTAAATTTGATTACATTCTTACCAGATTCAAAGGTATGCTCCTGATTAAAATCCTGTAAAAGTATTTTGTAATTACATCCATTAATATTTTTTTCAGAAACCTTGATTGTCCATGCCACTGGCTCGCCGGCTTTTACTGTAATATCTGGATAGTGACCAGATTCTAATGTGCTTGAAACATACTGCACTCCATTTTTTTCTACCGCTACATTCGTATTATCTGACTGCATCTGCTTGCTTTCTTTTGTTGAAAAAACACTTGCAACTTTTATATCAAGTCCCGACAAAGAAGTTCCCTGCATCATCATAGATAACCCCATTACTACTACAAGAATCGCTCCGACTCTTAATACCTGTCTTGTAAAATGCTTTCCAAGAGCAGAAACTACAGAGCCAAATCCCAACATCAGCGGCACTGTACCAAGGCTAAAACAGAACATAGAAAATGCTCCTGTAAATATATTTCCAGATGCGAGCGCTACGATCTGCATGGACTGAAGTGGTCCGCAGGGCATAAAGCCGTTACATATTCCTATGAGAAATGGTGTTTTTCTTCCGCCTGATATTTTTTTATGAACAAATGGAATCAGTTTTTTATGGAAAACTGGAACTCGCATTTTATGCAGAAATAGAATCAGTTTTTTACAGAAAAATGCATCTTGTATTTTTTGTGGCTTACTGGGATAATTTTTTAAGCAACCTCTAAGCCCCTGAAAAATTCCAAGCATATTTACTCCCATAATTATCATAACGATTCCTGCAAATAATTTTAAACTTCCCTGTAATAAAGAAGATGATTGCAGACTACCACCAATTCCGGTCAGACCTCCTATTGCACCAAGTACTCCTCCAATGACTGTATATGAAACAACTCGTCCCATATTGTACATCAAAGTATTTTTGAACATTTTTCGACTAATATCTTTCGATGCCTCTCTCTGTAATGTCTGCGATAAGTTAATCCCACCACACATAGCAATACAATGTACCGAAGTAACCATCCCTATCACAAAAAGCATTCCATAACTCATACTTGCATCTGCCAGAGAATCTGGTGCAAGTCGATTCAGTATTCCAAAATGCTGTAAAAGGAAGAATACTGCCAAAATTATAGTCAGCTCCTGCACTGCCCGTAATGCGATATCTTTTCGGGAATTTGGCTCAGCCTTCGCATCATATCCTAAACTATTTATGATACGAATAATTTCCTGCAACATAATTTTATTCGCATCATATAAAATCTCTGCCGTCCCTGTTTCATAGGAAACCTCTGCTTCTTTAATCTCCACTCTTTTTCTCAAACAATTCTCTATCCTCTTCTGACAATTTATACAAGTCATCCCGTCAATATATAATTGTCTGCGTTCCATGATTCTCTCCTTTCTGAAGTATGTTTGAAAATACTCCAATAAGTAAACTCTGCAAAAATAATCTTTAAATTTTCTCAATCTAAATAATCATTATAATCATTTTCTTCATGTTCAAAATTAAAGTCTATAAAAGCGAAATTAAAACTCTTTTAAGCAGAAAAAAACTGTTACAATAGATTTTATTCTATCATAACAGTTTTAACCTACCATTTCGATAGGTTTATTATATAAAAAAAACACCCTCACTGTCAATATCTTTACCACAGTTCACAGAAACTTCATTTCTTAGATGCGTAAAGCTGGCGAAACGGATGAAGCCTGAGAATCAAATAATCCGCATTTGTGACTTGACCAGCTATACAGTTGAATCCCAAAAAGATGCTCTTGTGCAGAGGCTCATAAAACTGATATAATATTATATAAACAAAAGATATATATCATGAGAGGAGGGATTACATGCCAAAGTTAAAAGAAGATTATACTAAGCAGGAGAAAATAAATGGTGTAGTATATAATATGTCTCCTTCTGCTAATTATCGCCATAGTATAGTAAATGGAAATATATATGGAAAGTTACGAGAAGGATTTAAAGGTAGTTTGTGTCTTACTTTTATGGAGAATCTTGATTACAGATACCATGTAGAGGAGAACGATGATTATGTTATTCCTGATATTATGGTTATTTGTGACCGTAAACATTTAAAAGGAAGTGCTTATACAGGTGTTCCACGTTTTATTGTAGAGACTTTATCGCCTGCGACTGCCTTAAATGATAAGACTATCAAGAAAGACATATACCAGAATGCAGGCGTAAGTGAATATTGGATCGTGTCACCAAAAGAACGAGCAGTAGAAATATATTATCTGGAGGATTCCGTATATGTATTAAAGTATTTTTATATATTACAGGACGATACGGAAGAAGAAGGGTATAACGCTGATACAATAATCACGTTACGAGACTTTCCACATATAACAATGGCATTAGAAGAAATATTTGAGAATGTGGAATAGATATATAATAAATAGCAATTTCCTCCCCAGCCAAAATACAGCTCTCTTTTGATAAATAAAGCATATTTGTGGCCTCGGAGCAAAGGTTGGATGTGAGCGCTTTTACGCGAATATTCAACCTGCAACGACTAAAGTCACAAATATGCTTTATTTTTATCTTCCAGCGGGCGTCTGTTTTGCCTACGGCAAATTACTATTTCTCAACTACCGTCAATTCTATGGTTGCAGTCTTCCCACTTCCATCATTGGCAGTTGCCGTAATCGTTGTCTTTCCAGCTTTCTTCGGTGTAAATACACCCTTGCTGCTAATAGTTCCAACAGCTTCATCGCTGCTTTCCCATGTCATTGTTTTATTTGCAATGGCCTGTCCATCTTTATTGGATGCTTTTGCAGTAATCGTGAATGCGTATGGGTTGGACCATCCAGAATATGAACCAGTTTCGATTGCATTTGCATCTTTTTCTTCTGGTAATTCAAGGAAAAGTTTGTTGATTTCCTGTCTTCCCTGTACTTTAACGATTACACGCTGATAATGAGTCATGTTATGTGCACCGTCATCTTTTACTGTGATTACCATATGGATTGTATCTCCGTCCTGTGCATCTTCAGGAACTACGAAGCTCATTGTGTCAGATTCTTTTCCAACCATTGAGATTTCTCCGTCTTCGGAGCCGCTGTAAGTATCTGCTTCATAATACTGCCACCAGTTATAATCTAATCTATCTCCATCAGGGTCTGTTGCGTCTGCATGAAGTTTGATTCTCTCACCTGGTTTTGCTGTTAAGTCGATACCTTCTCTTACTTTGACCGTTGGTCTATGGTTAGACTTGCTGTAATCGCTGGAAATACACCAGTCAGCTCTTGCTGCGAAGTCGTCCTGGATATCATCAAACCATCTTGTTAAAGTATAGGTTGTGTCATCTTTTCCATTAAATTTATCGGATACGATATTTCTGTAGTTACCATCTGTGTCTACGCCGAAACGTCCGCCCCAGCCGCCGTATGTAGGGTCTTCCATACTTCTTAAGCCTGTGTCTAACAGATAGAAAAATGATGGGGAATCTCCCTCGGAGATAAAGTCGTAACGATTGTAGTTTGGATTGTTAATAAGATATTCCTCAGAACCTCTCTGTTCGTTATCAAGCTCGCCATCTAAGATTGTTCCGTCACCCATCAGATGGTAACCGGAAAGTAAAGCACCGTGCCCTTTAGCGATATTGTTATAATACCATTTACCCTGTAATCTTGTTGTTAAGCTTGCATCTACTCTCTTCCACATATATGCAAAACGCCAGAAGTTCCCGCCATCCTGGATAATCTTAATGTCTGGCCAGTTCTTTGCAATATATTTGCTGAATGTATCATCCTGGTTAAGAATGATGTAAATTACTGCTTTGTCACAAACTTTGTTGTAGATTTCCTTCCAGTTTGCTTTGTCTTTATACTGCTGTTCAATATCGTATAAAGCTCTTGCCGTTGTGTTTGTTCCACCCCATGTCTGGATGTATAATGTACGGTTGTCATTATCTAAAAGAATATCTTTTAAGAAGTTAGAACCATCTGTGGATTCTTCCATGTCACCTACATTTTTGATATTTCCGATTTTTAAAATGCTCTTAAGGTAATCTGGTTCTGGATATCCTTTTGCATTTGCACGAAGATTTGGATATACCTTTGCATAATTATCAAGAACTTCAGAAGCCCATTTTGTTCCTGTCCAACGATAAGGTTTTACAACAGTGCCGTCTTTCATTGTTCCACCTGCATAATGATAAGTGGAGCTTGAAAGGATGAGGCCTGCAATGTCCATTTCGTTAGAATACAACATAAGACGCATAAAGGAATCCATATCATCAACTTCACCGTCTGTTGTTACAACGGTACGAACTTTTCCTGTATTTGCGCTGGAATAAGATACGCTTACTTTTACCTGAATCTTTTTGTTGCTTCCATCTTTTGTCTCTACATAAATAGTAGCTTTTCCACCTTTTTTCGCTGTCACGATTCCTGCCCCGTCTACACTTGCTACTGCTGTATTAGAAGAAGAATATTTCAGAGACTTATTTGTTGCATCTGATGGAGAAACAGAAACTCTGAGAGAATACTTTTCTCCCGGCTTCATAGATTTTTCTGCTACACTTGTGGAAATGCTTTTTACAAGGATTGGTTTTACTGTAATTTTGCTCTTTCCTCTATAAACTTTCTTTCCAACTTTCATTTTAAGCTGAATGGTTGCTTTTCCGGCTGCACGTCCAGTAACTACACCCTTTTTATTTACTGTTGCAACTCTCTTATTGGAACTCTTCCAGGTCAGCTTTGCTTTTTTCGCTTTCTTTTTCACCTTAAGCTTTGTGGTCTTTCCAACATAAATAGTTTTGCTGTTCGGTGTAATTTTTACCTGTGCTGTCGCTGCATTTACATTAATTGTTCCTACATTAGTAAATGCCCCTGTACCCAAAACAAGTGAAAATGCCAGTACAAAAACGAACACCGATCTTAATAATTTTTTCATACGTCCTCCTCCTTCTTATATGAAAATTGTACTTTTATCATATCAATGTACTCCGCACAAAAATATAACAAAACCGGCTCGTTTTTATACTATTCCGACATAATCCCCATTTATTCTTGCTGTTTTTTCCACGATTCAAACTGTCTGCGTTTTTCCGCGATTACTTCGTCTAGTCCATTTTGCTTGAGTTCTTCGAGCATCTGCTTCAATCCATTTTCCGGATTTACAAGGCCGCTTTCAAGGATTGGTTCATAGGAATCATAAATTTCCTGTAATTTCAAATATTTTTGTGCGACAGGAAATACATTAAAGTTAAATCCAATCTCGCAGGAATGTAATGCATCTTCATTATATTGTTTTACCTGATCCCAAACATTAAGCGGATTGCCCTCCCATACTTTTGTTATAAACTGATTTGGCAGACGCCATGAACCTCCATAATATGGATTGCCCTTTTTGCCTTCGGGTGCACGAATATGTCCATCTTCTGTCTCCACATAGTCAATGCCTTCGATTCCATATGCCAGCAGATTCATAATATCTTCATCACTGTAAAATAAATTGAGCAGTTTCATAGATAACTCTGGAGAGATACTATTTTTCGTTATCATCCACGGAAAAGCCGCCATACTGTTATAACTGATTGCAGGCTGGCCAAACTGTACGATTTCCATTTCACGCTCACATTTCAGACTTTCCTGCATCTTCATTCCCGGCTTATTTTTTACAGTTTCTGCAAATGCCTCCCCGTTCCTTATCATTTCTGTAATCGTGCTTGTATTTTCTAAAATATTATCGCCCATGTAACCTTTCAAATACCATTTACGCACTTGTTTTAATCTGTTTTTATATTCTTCTGTCTCAAATATATCAACAACTTCATCTTCCTGCCCATAGTTTTCATGCCCGCCTGAAACCAGGCTGTTGATGCCATCTGCAAGAGAAAAATTACCAAAGAGAGAACCGGTACAGGCAAGCGGCACGACTCCATTTTCTTTTTCCAGAACCAGATCAAAAACTTTCTCTAGGTCTTTGATATTTTTAATATCACTGGCCTTGATATTATATTTATTCAAAATGTCTTTCCGCAAAGCATAAGAATCCCAGCCAGCGGCAAAGTCTCTGTTATTAGGAAGCCCGTAAAGAGTACCACCAATCCGGCAGCAATTAATATATTTCCAGCCGACCGCATCGATAATGTCTTTTCCATTTTCCTTTAAAAGCGGTTCCAGATCACAGAGCTGCCTGTTTACATACGCCTTTACAAAAAGAGAATTTGACCCCCAGAGAATGTCAACCTGTTCCCCACTTGTCAGCATCAGCTCCACCGCATCGCTGTAATTACTGTCTGAAATAAGGTGGAATTCTACTTCCACTCCCAGTTTTTTTCTCGTAATTTTATTGATTTCTTCCTGTACCTGAGAAAAGCTGCTATCTTCTCCATATGCATCGGAATATACGACAACAAGCTTTGGATACTTCTTTTTCTCCCCGTCCTGTTTTTTATTGGGCGTAATATGGCAGCCAGTTAAAAGAATAATTGCACATAAAAGGCTGATTCCAATTCTGGTTTTATTTTTCTGATTCACTTTCATCTGCCTCCTCTCCTTTTATGGCTAATTGTCTACTTGTGTCATCACATTCATTTTTATCGATATTATTCCATTCTGCCTGTTCTGCAAAAAATTCTATTTTATTTAATCCTTTATTCGCTGAGAGGTCTATTTCTGCGTTCGTTTTATTTAATCCCTTATTCGCTGGCAATTTTATTTCTGCTTTTGCCCTATTTAAGTCCTCACTTGCTGGTAGTTCTATTGTTACTTTTGCCTTATTTTCCTTTGCTCTATTTTCCTCATTAGAAAAATGAATCTCTGCCGCATCTCCATATATAATATTTAGTCTGCGCTTTACATTAGAAATCCCGAAATGTTCCATTCCATTATGCATGACCGACTCGCCGTTTTTTAATTTTTCAAGAATTTCTTCCTCAAATCCCTGTCCGCTATCCTCTACGGTTATATGAAGCCTTTCTTTCTCTTCCCAGACTTTCACCCAGATATGAAGAACTTCTTCCGGACTCATCTCATGTTTTACTGAATTCTCCACAAATGTCTGTATTAACATTGCTGGAATCTTGCACTCGAATAGAGTTTCCTGTATATCAAGATGCAGCTTAAGCTGGTTTCCATATCGAATCTCGGATAACGCAATATAATTTTTTATATGATTTATTTCTTCTTCTAAAGTTACCTCCGTTTTTTCAGATAAATCATAACGTATATTTTTTCCTAATAACAGGGTAAATTGTTCCGCTTTCTCATACTCTTCCAAGAATAAAAGGTTCTTTATCGTATTTAAACAATTCGTCAGAAAATGTGGTTTTATCTGATGTTTCAGGTATTGCATTTCCACATTTTGCTTTTCTAACTGATTCTCATACACCTCAATCTTTAATTCTTTTATTTTCTCTGCCATCCGGTCAAAATTACGGTTTAGAAGCTGAAATTCATAAAAAAGATTTTGCTGATTCAGGCGGACTTCCAAATCTCCCTCCTGCATCTTTATCATTGCATTTCGAAGATCATCCATAGGACGGATAAAATATTTTGCCATCACAAAAGAGAACAGCATAATCAATATTCCTGATACAATTAAAACCAGTGGAACTACAATCGAAAGATTTGTCATTTTCTGATAAAATCCATTCTGCTTCAATGCAAGACAGAGGGCAACCTGATGCGAATTCTGTGGTTCTATAATCTGATACCCTTTTTCTGTCTCTATTTTATCCGACTGTATTTTATCCTGAAATGCCGTCTCATTTCCTGCTTTTAAAAATATTTTTTCCTCTTTTACATCAGAAAGTGTCTTTTCAAACTCCTGAAATATCTGGGAAATGTCCAGCCATCCTATCATGTACGTTTCCCGGTTATTTAAAATTCTCACAAGAATCTGTGAACCTTCCACCTCATATACAAACCAGTCCACATATGCATTTTCTTTTACTTTTTTCAAAAGACCCTCTGTATTTGCCGCAATCCATTTTGAAATAACCGATGCATTATTTTGTCCACGACGCATCCGAATAACCTTTTTTGTCACATTGGCCGTCTTTCCGTACCACATCACTCCTGACAGCATTTTCAACTGGCTGAGTTCTTCATCAAAAGTATCCCTCATCCGGACTTCCGCAAGATACTGATTTAGTTCCGTCGTACTTTCCAAAATACTTCTGGCATCATTTTCTATCATGACAGACTGCAATAAAAAATCATCAATCTGCTTTAACTGCTGTTCTAAATTACTGCTATAAATTTCAAGTGCCGAAGCATAAGAATTCCTTCTTTCCTTCGTCACTGTCTTTGAAATGTAAACACTTCCCCAAATCATTTGCAATTCAAAAACAGCCATAAAAAAAATGACAATTCCCATTACAAATCGCTTAAAAAATAATTTCCTGTTTTTCATCCGCCTAGTCCCTTTCTATATTCTCTCGGCGTAACTCCATTTGTATATTTCTTAAACATCTTTGTAAAATATGCTGTGTTAGAATACCCCGTCTCAATTGCAATTTCCGATATTGTAAGAACCGTTCTTTCCAGCAGCTCTTTGGCCCGCTCTATCCGCACCTTCGTTACATAATCCATCAGGGAACTTCCCGTATTTTTCTTAAATAATTTTGACAGATAATCTGGATTCATAAACACCTCTGAAGCAAGCGATTCCCGTGTCAGCTCCTCCTTAAAATGCGTTTCAATATAAGTTTTCACCTTCTCCACATTCTTTTCGGCGGATTGTACTCCCTCATTTAATTTTCGTATCTTCTCCTCCTTCAGAATACTTTTCTTCCTACTCTTTGCATTTCGTATTGCCTTCTCCAAAGCCTGGTTCATATCTTCCGGCTCCACCGGCTTTAACAGATAATCCTGTACCCCTAAGGAAACTGCCTGCTGTGCATACGAAAAAACCGCATGACTGGTAAGGAAAATAACAATCGGATTTCTACCTGTATCCAAAAGCCACTGCACAAAATCCAACCCACTTCCACGCGGCATCTCGATATCACAGATAATAATATCAATATCCGTCTCCTCGCAGATCTGCTGTGCCTGTTTCATGCTTAAGGCTTTGTAAATTGTAGAAAAACCGTATTTTTCCTTGTCAATCATGCGGTTCATAACCTCTACGGCTAAACGCTCATCATCTACTAGTAATATGTTCATTTCTAACCCCTCTGTTTTCGTAAACTGTATTTAGTATAACATAAAATATAGGTAGGGGATGAATAAACAGACGAAACCTCAAAGCCCCTATACTGCAAAAATGCTTCGTTTCCCTGCGTCCAAGCTGCTCGCCCGCAACTTGA
>ENA-OPSV01001784-OPSV01001784.1-human-gut-metagenome-genome-assembly--contig:-NODE-1784-length-13942-cov-5.783899_pt1 | contig 13942 bp, 9 predicted proteins | sample MGYA00241460_ERZ501912 | MGnify/ENA primary metagenome ERZ501912 (study PRJEB25962, sample SAMEA2042402) | human gut metagenome | biome: human gut; feature: human-associated habitat; material: faeces...
CCAGCGCCATGATAAAAGGTACCGTCATGGGGCCGGTGGTGACGCCGCCGGAGTCGAAGGCCACGGCCAGAAACTCTTTCGGCACAAATGCAGCCAGAAGGAAGATGGCAGCGTAAAAGATGACCAGCAGCCGGGGCAGCGGGATGCCCAGCAGCATACGCAGGAAGGCCATGACGAGGAAGATGCCCACGCCCGCAGCCACCGAGAGGATGAGGGTCATGTTGGGGATGGAGGGTACCTGATTGGCAAGCACCTGTAAGTCAGGCTCTGAGATGGTGATAAGGAAGCCCAGCAGGAAACCCACGCCGATGATGAGAAAGAGGTTCTGGCTCCGGGTGAGCATGGAGCCGACCCGCTCGCCCATGGGGGTCATGCTCATCTCGGCACCCAGAGTGAAGAACATGATGCCGACGATGATCATGGCAGCGCCCAGCAGAAAGCAGAGCAGGATGCTCGGAGAAACAGGGGCGATGCTGAAACAGAGCACCAGCACGATGGCCGCGATGGGCAGGACGGCCTGCAGTGCCTCCAGCAGCTTTTCCCGAAGCTTGGGGATGGATGATTTGATAATGATGTCCACCAGCCTTTCCCGCCCAGAAGCAGTGCCGCCGGGCGTTGGAATTGAGAAATATTTCCTTATCAAGTATACAAAAACAGACAAAAGTCCGTCAACAAAAGACCGGCTAAGATTGGCAAAGAAACAGAAATGTTACAAAAAGAAAAGGCTGCCGCGCTTTTGCACAGCAGCCTTGAAGATCAAAATTTAGATGCCCTGCTTTGCCAGAACGTCAGAAGTCGGGGCGTGGTCTTTATATATCGCACAACAAAAAAATGTGTGATGATAATATGGGCAAGTATCCTGTGATATTTCTATCTTTAAAGAATGTGGAAGGGCTCGATTTTCAAGCTGCAAAGTATCAGATGATAGAGATAATTGCAAAGGAAGCTAAGAGATTTGTATATTTGAAGAATAGTGACAGGCTGGACATTGACGATAAGTCGACGTATGCTTCTTTAATTCGATTAGAGGATGGCAGATATGAAATGAGAGATGAGGCACTGTATGCTTCGCTTCAAACTTTATCTGAGCTGTTATATAAGCATCATGGCAGAAAAACGGTTATTTTAATAGATGAATATGATGTTCCACTGGATAAGGCATTTCAAAATGGCTATTATAAAGAGATGGTTTCTTTGATACGTGCCATATTCGGAAAAGCATTAAAGACAAATGAGGCATTGGATTTTGCTGTCTTAACAGGTTGTCTTCGTGTTTCAAAAGAAAGTATTTTTACAGGATTGAATAATTTCAAGATTTTATCTATTACTGATACAAGATTTGATGAACACTTTGGATTTACGGATGATGAAGTAGAGCGTTTGCTGGCATTTTATCATGTGGAAAACAGGTTTGCGGAGACAAAGGAATGGTATGATGGTTATCATTTCGGAAATGTCGATGTATACTGTCCGTGGGATGTAATCAATCATGTTGACCGAATAAAAGATGATCCAATGGCAGGACCGGAAGCGTATTGGATTAATACAAGCGGAAATGAGCTTGTTAAGAGGTTTATAGATAAGGCTGGTAAGACAACCAGAGATGAAATTGAGCGTTTAATCGCGGGAGAAGCTATAGACAAGCAAATCCGTCTGGATATGACCTATGACGAAATAGACAATAATATTGATAATCTATGGAGTGTTCTGTTTACAACAGGTTATCTGACATATACAAAGATAAGTGAGGACAAAAAATATAGCCTTGTAATTCCGAACAAGGAGATTAAAGAAGTATTTAAGCTGCAGATACAGGAGTGGTTCAGGAATAAAATATTTTCCAATACCGAGCAGTTGCAGGACTTTTGGAAGGCTTTCAAAGATGGAAATACACAGATAATGGAAATGTATTTAAACAAGGTGCTCAGTAATTCGGTGAGCGTTTTTGACACAAGAGCGCGAAATGATGAAAAGGAAAGCTCCTATCATAATCTGCTTATTGGTATTTTGAGCGGCAATGAGGACTGGCTGGTAAAGTCAAATGTTGAGGCAGGAGAGGGCTTTGCAGATATTATTGTGGAGACAGATGATCCGGATGAAGGAATTATTGCAGAGCTTAAATACACAAAAGATTTTAAATCTATGGAAAAATCCTGTGAAAAGGCTCTGAAACAGATAAAGGATAGAAGATATCAGGAATATCTGTTAAATGATGATCGACAGAATATCATGTATTATGGAATTACATTTTGCAGGAAGAGATGCAAAGTGCTTGTAGAAAGATAAAAGGGGTGATTACATGGAAACTAATTTTGATTACCTTTTAAAGAAAGAAGAATACGCAGATTTTGCAAAGCAGGCAGTTGAAGCAGAAAAAAGTTTATCCATTTCACCGGCCACTTGTGCCATTTTGTCGAGGCGTGCACTTGAGCTTGCAGTGAGGTTTGTTTTCTCATATGACGCGGAGCTTTCGCTTCCGTACAGAGATAATGTATCGAGTCTTATTCATGAGCCAACGTTTAGAAGGATAATTGAGCCAAGGCTGTTTCCAATGCTCAAATATACCATTCATCTGGGAAATGTTGCAGTTCATACCAACAACAATATAGGCAGGGATGAAGCAATAATAGCGCTTCGTGATTTGTTTGAGTTTTGCGATTGGATTGATTATTCATATTCGAGGGAATACGATGAGAAGACATATGATGAGTCGATTCTTGCAAGCGGTAATGAAAAGCGTATAAAGGCTGATGAGCTCATGAAGCTGTATGAGGGCTTAAGCAGTAAGGATAAAAAGCTCGAGAGCGTATTGAAGGAGAATGAAGAGCTTCGCGAGCAGATGGCAAAGAAGCGTAGTCAGAATGTAAAGACAAGGGAGTTCCATGTAGATACGATAAGCGAGGCAGAAACCCGCAAGAGATATATAGATGTTGCCTTAAAGGAGGCAGGATGGGTTATTGGCAGAAATGTCACGGAGGAGGAGCCGGTTACAGGAATGCCAAATAGCACAGGAACAGGGTATGTGGATTATGTTCTTTGGGGAAAGGATAATCTGCCACTTGCTGTAGTGGAGGCTAAAAAGGCTTCTGTGGATGCTATGGTAGGAAGCCAGCAGGCGAAGCTGTATGCTGACTGTTTGCAGAATAAATACAATAGACGTCCTCTTATTTTCATAACAAATGGATTTGAATTTTTCTATACGAATGATTATATGGGATATCCAAGGCGTGAGGTTTCAGGATTTTTCACACAGGAAGAGCTGCAGCTTGAGATGGATGGACGCACTTCAAGGATTCCGCTTGAAAATATACGGATAAGCGATGATATTACCAACAGACCATATCAGAAAGAGGCTGTAACCGCTGTCTGCGATGCTATCACAAATAAGCACCGCAAGATGCTTATAGTGCAGGCCACAGGTTCAGGAAAGACAAGAGTGAGCATTAGTATTGTTGATGTATTAAGGCGCCACAATTATGTGAAAAATATTCTGTTCCTCGCAGACAGAAAAGCTCTTGTGAAGCAGGCCAAAAACAATTATACGAATTTGCTTCCTGATTTATCATGCTGTAATCTGCTTGACAATAAAGAAGACCCTGAGTCATGCAGGATGATTTTTTCTACATATCCGACGATGATGAATGCCATAGATGAGAGGAAAAACAAATATGGTGAGAAGCTCTTTAGTCCGGGGCATTTTCAGCTCATAATCTGCGATGAAGTACACCGCAGCATTTACAAAAAATATCAGGAAATATTTGAGTATTTTGATGCGATGTTACTTGGTATGACTGCCACTCCAAAAAATGAAATCGACAAAAACACATATGGAGTCTTTGACCTTGAAAGAGGAGTTCCGACATTTGCGTATGAGCTTGAAAAAGCGGTGGAAGAGGGCTATCTGGTCAATTATTCTACACTGGAATATAAGTCAAAAATAATGGAAAGCGGTATTCACTATGATGAGCTGTCAGATGAGGAAAAAGAAGAGTATGAGGATACATTTTCTGATGATGACACTGTAGGTGATGATATATCAGGAGAGGCCGTAAATACATGGCTTTTTAACGCGGATACAATTGATAAGGTTTTAAGAGAGCTTATGGAAAAGGGCTTAAAAATTGAGGGTGGAGACAAGCTTGGCAAGACAATAATTTTTGCCAAAAACTCTTTGCATGCGCAGGCAATAGTCAAGCGTTTCAATAAGCTTTTTCCAGAATATGGAGGAGACTTCATAAAGCGGATAGATTATAGTATAAAGTACAATGATTCATTGATAGATGAGTTTAGCACAAGTGATAAAATGCCGCAGATAGCAGTATCTGTTGATATGCTCGACACAGGAATAGATATTCCGGAGATTTTGAATCTTGTATTTTTTAAGAAGGTAAAAAGCTATGCCAAGTTCTGGCAGATGATTGGAAGGGGAACCAGGCTATGCCCTAATCTGCTTGGCGAGGGTATGGACAAAGAAAGATTTCTCATATTTGATTTCTGTAACAATTTTGAATATTTCCGCGTGAACAAAAATGGAGCGGAGAATGGCATAACAGAATCACTCAATGAGAAAATATATAACACAAAAGCCCAGATTGTCAGAGAGCTTCAGGCACCGGTATACAGTGGTGATGAGATATACGCAGATTACAGAAAAAGTCTTGTGGATGATTTAAAGAAAGATGTAATTAGCTTAAATGACGATAGCTTTATGGTGAAAAGACATCTGCGTTATGTAGAGTTTTTCAGGGCTTCATCATCGTGGGATAATCTTGAGACAATAGAGATTTCGGATATCAGGGAGCATATTGCACCTCTTATCAGACCTAAAAAGGAAGATGAGCTGGCACGAAGATTTGACTATCTGGTATACAGTATAGATCTTGGACTGCTGCAAAGCAAAAGCATACAAAGTCCGGTGAATATAGTGGTTCAGACCGCAGAAAAGCTGTCTGCCAAATACTCAATCCCACAGGTGGAAAAGAAAAAGGAGATTATCGAAAAGGTCCAGACAAATGAATTTTGGGATAAAGTCACTATAATAGAGCTTGATACAGTAAGAGAAGCTTTAAGAGGTCTGTTGCAGTACCTTGACAGACAGGTACGGCCAATATACTATACAAATTTCACGGACTCTATAACAGATGGTACACCGGGTGAACCTTTATATGGCGGAAATGACTTGAAAAATTATCGTAAAAAAGTCGAATTTTACCTGAAAGAGCATATTGACAAATTGTCAGTGTATAAGCTGAAAAACAACAAAAAGCTGACAGAAACGGATCTAAGGGAATTGGAACGAATTCTGTGGACTGAGCTTGGTTCAAAGGAAGATTATATAAAGGAATACGGAGAGACACCGATAGGCAGATTAGTACGAAAAATAGTCGGTGTAGATAGAGCGGCAGTAAACGAAGCCTTCAGTTGTTTTATGTCAGAAGAGCGCTTGAACATAAATCAGATGAGATTCGTAAATCTGATAGTGGACTATATAGTAGCAAATGGAAATATCGAAGATAATAAAGTATTGATGGGTGAACCATTTAAATCAGTTGGAAGTATCACAACTCTTTTCAAAGATGATATGAGTACCGCAAAACAGATAATGGAGATAGTGAACCAGATAAAGCGTAACTCCGAAGAAATTGCCTGATGTATAGCGAATCTGTTTAGATATGACAGAAGGACTTAAAGCAGCTTAGAAAAATCCTTATGGATGCAACGAATGATGATTACATTATGTAGGAGAAAATAATTATGGCAAAGAAAATTTTAGTAGTAGTGGACGCACAGAATGATTTTATTACAGGAGCTCTTGGAAACAAAGAGTGTGACGTGGCAACAAATGTTATTGCTGAGGAAATCAGGTCAGGCAAATATGATGACGTGATATTCACAAGGGATACACATGATGAAAACTATCTGAATACTCAGGAAGGAAAGAAACTTCCGGTAACGCACTGTATTAAATGGACAAACGGATGGGAAGTAGACGCTCGTCTTAAAGATGCAATGAAGGAGCGTGGAGTTAATTGTGACGATATTACTTATATTGACAAGCCGACTTTTGGCAGCAAAGAGCTTGGTGGACTTCTAGCGGAATATGATAACAGCGATACAGAGATTTATTTCTGCGGATTCTGCACAGGAATATGCGTAATAAGCAACGTGGCGATTGCAAAGACATTCTGTAAAGACGCAGAGGTGTTCGTAATAGAAAATGCCTGCGCCTGCGTAACGCCTGAAAGTCATAAGACTGCAATAGAAGCAATGAAGATGATCCAGGTAGGCATTAAGGGCACACCCTCATGTTAGCGCACATGAGGGTGTGCCCTCTGCCGTATTCCCGGTCTCCCGGTTTTCGTAATCATGCCATGACACTGAATTACGCAGTCTTTCCGGTATAAAGCTGATAATACTTTCCCTTCTTTGCAATCAGCTCATCATGACTTCCCCTTTCAATAATGCGTCCCTGCTCCAAAACCATAATGCAGTCGCTGTTTCTGACAGTAGAAAGCCTGTGTGCGATAACAAATGTAGTACGGCCATGCATGAGCTTATCCATGCCGTCCTGAACAATACGCTCGGTACGTGTATCAATTGAGCTTGTAGCCTCATCGAGGATGAGCACAGGCGGATCGGCGATAGCGGCACGCGCAATGGCTAGAAGCTGGCGCTGGCCCTGGCTTAGGTTTGCACCGTCACCTGTCAGTACAGTATTGTAGCCGTCAGGAAGCTGGCGGATAAACGTATCGGCGTTTGCCAGGCGGGCAGCTGCGTATACTTCATCATCTGTGGCATCAAGCTTGCCGTAGCGGATGTTTTCCATGACAGTAGCTGTGAAAAGGTGGGTATCCTGCAAAACAATGCCAAGAGAGTGGCGCAGATCAGCCTTTTTAATCTTGTTTATATTGATGCCGTCATATCTTATCTTGCCGTCTGCTATATCGTAGAAGCGGTTGATAAGGTTAGTGATGGTAGTCTTTCCAGCTCCGGTGGTGCCAACAAAGGCAATCTTCTGACCGGGTGTTGCAAAAAGATCCACATCGTGCAGTACAATTTTCTCAGGAACATATCCGAAATCCACATCGTCAAATACCACATCGCCCTCGAGTTTTTTGTAGTCCACAGAGCCGTCAGCCTGATGAGTATGCTTCCATGCCCATAAGCCGGTGTGCTCAGGTGTTTCAGTGAGTTTTCCGTTTTCTTCCTTAGCATTTACCAGTGAGACATAGCCTTCGTCAGTCTCAGGCGTTTCGTCGAGCAGAGAGAAGATACGGTCGCATCCGGCAAGTGCCATGATGATACTGTTGAACTGCTGGCTGACCTGCGAGATAGGCATGTTAAAGCTCTTGTTAAAGGTCAGAAAGCTCGCAAGCTTACCAAGGGTCAGACCGCCAAAGCCTGAAAGAGCCATAACACCGCCGGCAAGAGCGCAGAGCACGTAGCTTAGATTTCCAATCTGTGCGTTTACAGGACCGAGCATGTTGGAGTACATGTTGGCATTGTAGGCGCTTTCAAAGAGTTCATCGTTTATTTTGTCGAAGGCTTCAATATTTTCCTGCTCGTGGGTAAATACCTTGACCACCTTCTGGCCGTTGAGCATTTCCTCGATGAAGCCGTTAACCTTGCCGAGGTCGCGCTGCTGCGCAAGGAAATAGCGGCTGGAGAAGCCTGCAAATTTCTTTGTCACGACTGTTGTTACGATTACCATCACGATAGTTAGTACGGTGAGCGGAATATTTAATATGACCATTGAAACAAAAACGCTCACAACAGTGATAGCACTGTTAAGTATCTGCGGAAGACTCTGGCTGATGAGCTGGCGGAGTGTATCGATATCGTTTGTATAAATTGACATGATATCGCCGTGCGCATGTGAGTCAAAGTATCGGATTGGCAGATCCTGCATATGGGAAAAGAGCTCAACACGCAGATTCTTAATGGTGCCCTGTGATACGTAGATCATTATTTTGCTGTATGCAAACGTACTAATGACGCCGATACCGTAGAATACGGCGACCCTTCCCATTGCTGCAAGGAGTGGTCCGTAGTCGGGATTTCCTGTCTTAAGCAGTGGTACTATATAGTCATCAATCAAATTTTTGGTAAACATGGTTCCCTGCACATTTGCAAGTACACTGACAAAGATACATATCACAACAATTATGCAGGCCGGTAAATATTTCTTGAAAATAAATCCCATGAGGCGCGCAAAAAGCTTACCGGGATTTTTAATTTTGGGTTTTGGACCTCGTGGTCCTCTTGGTCCTGGCATCAGGCAGCACCTCCTTCATCAAAGTCTCCTCCGCCGTTTGTCTGGGAATCGTAAACATCGCGGTAGATTTCATTATTTTTAAGCAGATTTTCGTGAGTGTCAAAGCCGTCCACTTTTCCGTCATTCATCACGATGATACGGTCAGCATCCATGACTGATGAGATACGCTGTGCGATGATGAGCTTAGTGGTTCCTGGTATTGTTTTTGCGAGGGCAGCACGGATTTTTGAATCTGTTGCTGTATCTACAGCCGAGGTGCTGTCATCGAGTATGAGTATCCTTGGCTTTTTAAGCAGAGCCCTTGCGATACACAGACGCTGCTTCTGGCCACCGGATACGTTGGTTCCGCCCTGCTCTATGTAGGTGTTGTACTTGTCAGGGAAGGACTCAATAAAGTCATCGGCGCATGCCATTTTGCAGGCCTCAATACACTCATCTGTGGTAGCGTTTTTGTCACCCCAGCGCAGATTTTCGAGTATGGTGCCCGAGAAAAGCACGTTCTGCTGGAGCACGACAGCTACCTTGTTTCTGAGAGTGTCCATGTCGTACTCACGCACATCGTGGCCTCCGACGATTACAGAGCCGGTGTCTGTGTCGTAGAGACGGCTTATCAGGTTTACAAGGGAAGATTTCGAGCTTCCGGTTCCTCCTATGATGCCGATGGTCTCACCGGATTTTATGTCTAGATTTATATCTGACAGAACCGGAGTTTCAGCGGTGTCTGAATATCTGAAGGTTACATGCTTAAAGCTTATGCTTCCGTCAGGTACATCGTAAAGCGGCTCCTTAGGATTGTGCAGTGTGCTCTGTTCATTTAATACCTCGCTGATTCGTCTTGCGGATGCGAGTGAGAGTGAAATCATTACAAACACCATCGAGAGCATCATGAGGTTCATCAGAATATTCATGCAATAGGTGAGAAGAGCCATCAGATCACCTGTAGTGAGAGTGCTGCTTACCACCATATGAGCTCCGAGCCAGCTTATTAACAGGATGCAGGCATACACTGTAAACTGCATGAGAGGAGAGTTGTATACCACAAGGCTTTCTGCCTTCACAAATACGTCGTAGATATTCTGTGCTGCCTTTGAAAAACGTTTCTTCTCATAATCCTCACGGACGTATGCCTTTACAACGCGGATAGCGGATACGTTTTCCTGTACGCTTTCATTCAGGTCATCATAGCGCTTGAAGGCTCTGTCGAAGTATTTCATGGCCGCCTTACTGATGAAAAGCAGTAAAGCTCCAAGCACAATGACAGCGATTAAGTATATTGTCGCAAGGCGAGGGCTGATGAAAAATGACATAGCCATCGCACATATTATGGATGCAGGGGCTCTCATAGCCATGCGAAGCAGCATCATGTAAGCATTCTGGATGTTGGTCACATCGGTTGTCATACGTGTGACAAGGCTAGCGGATGAGAATCTGTCGATATTTGCAAAGGAAAAGGTCTGGATGTTGCGAAACATTGCAGCACGCAGATTTTTTCCAAAGCCCATGGCGGCCTTTGCACCATATTTTGCACCGAGACATCCTGTCAAAAGACCAAACAGTGCTGCGACAATCATCCACACACCCATGATATAGATATGCCTTGTGTCGCCCATATTGACACCGTTGTCGATGATTGATGCCATGAGAAGAGGGATTATGGTATCCACAGCCACCTCAAGCAGCATGAAAACAGGTGTCGCAATCGAAGCCCATTTGTATTCCTTTATTTGGGCACCTAGTGTTTTTAACATATGTTTTGTCCTTTCTTCTTATATTTCATATTTGATTAAAACAAACTTCCCACATTTATGGTAATGTGGTTAACTAAAAAAATACTTGCATTTAATTAGTTAGTGTGCTAACTATATTATAGATATACTTTTTTTATTGTCAAGAAAAATCTATGAAAGGATTTCAGATATGAAGGAGTTTACACCGGATAAATACTTAGGACACAAGATAAACCGCATCAGCAGGAGTATAGACAGATATTTTGACAGAAAAAGGTGCAGTAAAACAGAATGTATACCGCGAAGCCAGGGGATGATGATTGGATATATAATGGATAATCAGGGCCAAAATATATTTCAAAAGGATATCGAAGCAAAGTTTCATCTGTCAGGAGCCACAGTGACAAATATGCTTAAAAGTCTTGAAAAAAACGGCTATATCGTGCGCACACCTATGGAAAATGATGCAAGGCTTAAGAGGATTGAGCTGACGCAAAAAGCACTGGACCACGAAAACAGGGTAAGGGAAAATATAATGGTAATAGAGGAAGCCATGCACGAAGGCTTTTCTAAGGAGGAGTTTAACATGATGCTTGGCTTTTTGGACAGAGTGATTGACAATATGGAAAAGCTTAACAAGTAACAAAATAATTACAGAGTTGAAAAAGTAGCATAAATATTGTGGATTTTTTTGTGCAATAAGTCAAAATGCTACAAAATATTGTTGAGCGTATTGACATAGCAACAATATCTTGTATAATTTAGATTGTCATCAAAAGACAGATGCACAGATTTGTATTAAATAATATGGCATTTTATATGTAGCTATATCGTAATTGTTTGGTGAAAAGCCCGCTTTACATTGCAGGGCAGTGACATGAATTAATGATTACATCTCATTTATAGCTGCATATTTTGTGCCATTACACATGATAAAATGTATATATATAGTATGTGCATTGAATGACAATACTATATATAGTACACTACATTATATGGAATATAGTATACAGAGAGGAGAAATTTACATGAAAATCATCAAGCGAAGCGGCAGTGAGGATATATTTGATGCAGCCAAAATTGTAGCTGCCATTAGAAAGGCAAACGATTCAGTGCTAGACTATGAGAAGCTTACTGCTGATCAGATTGAGGAAATTGCAAGCAACGTGGAGACTGCATGTGAGAACATGAAGCGCTCTCCAAGCGTTGAGGAGATACAGGATATGGTGGAGAACCAGCTCATGAACAAGCGTGCCTTTACCGTAGCCAGAAACTACATCACTTACAGATACAAGAGAGCCATCGTCCGTAAGTCAAACTCTACGGACCAGCAGATTCTTAGCCTTCTTGAGTGCAATAACGAGGAGGTAAAGCAGGAAAACTCCAACAAGAATCCTACTGTAAACAGCGTGCAGCGTGACTACATGGCAGGTGAGGTGAGCAAGGATATCACACGCCGTTTCCTGCTTCCTGAGGATATAGTGGAGGCTCATGAGAAGGGGCTTATCCATTTCCACGATGCAGATTATTTTGCACAGCATATGCACAACTGCTGTCTTGTAAACCTTGAGGACATGCTTCAGAACGGCACAGTAATCAGTGAGACTATGATTGACACACCAAAGAGCTTTTCAACAGCCTGCAACATCGCTACACAGGCTATCGCACAGATTGCCAGCTCACAGTATGGTGGACAGAGTATCTCGCTTGCACATCTGGCACCATTTGTACAGGTCAGTCGTGAGAAGTTCAGAAAGCAGGTGCAAAAGGAATTCGAGAGCGTAGGCCTTGATTTAGATGAAGAAAAAATCAACGAGGTAGCAGAGCTTCGTGTCAAGGAAGAAATCAACCGCGGTGTGCAGATGATTCAGTATCAGGTCATCACGCTCATGACTACAAACGGACAGGCACCGTTTATCACAGTATTCATGTACCTGAATGAGGTATCCGATCCGCAGACAAAGGCAGATCTTGCCGCAATCATTGAGGAGATGCTGCACCAGAGAATAAAGGGCGTAAAGAACGAAAAGGGTGTATATATCACACCGGCATTCCCTAAGCTCATATATGTGCTTGAGGATGATAATATCACAGAGGATTCAAAGTACTGGAATCTCACAGTGCTTGCGGCACAGTGTTCTGCAAAGAGAATGGTGCCTGATTATATTTCAGAGAAGGTCATGAAGGAGCTTAAGGACGGAGATGTGTATACATGCATGGGCTGCCGTTCATTCCTCACAGTGGACAGATGCTCACAGACAGCAGGCAATGTGGCACATGCCAAGAACTTTGATCCAAACAAGCGTAAATACTATGGACGTTTCAACCAGGGTGTTGTCACCTTAAATCTCGTTGATGTGGCATGCTCATCAGAAAAGGATGAGGAAAAATTCTGGAAGATACTTGATGAGAGACTTGAGCTGTGTCACAGAGCACTTATGTGCAGACATAAGAGGCTTCTTGGTACCAAATCCGATGTAGCACCGATTCTCTGGCAGAACGGAGCACTTGCACGTCTGAAAAAGGGAGAGGTTATAGACCCATTATTATTTAACGGATACTCAACAATCTCACTCGGCTATGCAGGACTTTGTGAGTGTGTACGCTATATGAAGGGAGTATCACACACAGAGCCAAAGGAAGGCACACCGTTTGCACTTAAGGTAATGCAGCGCTTAAACGATGCATGTGAGCAGTGGAAAAAGGAGTCAAACATCGATTTCAGTATATATGGCACACCGCTTGAGTCTACCACCTATAAGTTTGCTAAGTGCTTACAGAAGCGCTTTGGTATCATCAAGGGTGTTACCGACAAGAACTATATTACAAATAGCTACCATGTGCATGTAACAGAGAAGATTAATGCATTTGACAAGCTAAAGTTTGAGTCTCAGTTCCAGAAGCTGTCTCCGGGTGGCGCTATCAGCTACGTGGAGGTACCAAACATGCAGGACAATATCCCTGCAGTGCTTTCAGTAATGCAGTACATTTACGACAATATCCTCTCGTGCGATATTGGTTAAGCCAAGCTCTCTTTCTGCAATTTGTGCCAGAAGCTTTTGCGTTCCAAATACCTCATGGCAACAGCCAAATGCCTTGATTTCTGGAAATACATGATACAGTGTCTTTACGCATAGAGACATTGGATTCGTGTAATTAATGACCCATGCCTTCGGTGCATAATCACGAATTGCCTCTGCAATCTCAACAAACATTGGAATCGTTCTGAGTGCACGAACCATTCCTCCCGGTCCTGCCGTGTCACCAACCGACTGATAAATTCCATACTTTTCCGGCTCATGCACATCCGACTCCATCTCATCAAACGTACCCGGAAGAATCGAGATTACAACAAAATCACTGCCCGTAAGTGCCTCTGCAAGTGTATCTGCAACAACATACTTCCATTTTCCAACTGCCTCTGGTCTTTTGGTAATCCCGTTTCCAATCACCTCATTTGCCTTCGCTGCTTCCTTGTTAATATCGTACAAAACGATGGTTCCGCCAAGCGCTGGTTCTAATGCCAAATCGCGCATGAAGGTCCACGCCCATCCTCTTGATCCGCCTCCAATATAGGCGATGCGAAGATCTTTTACTGCATTGTCTTTGTAAATCATAGTAAATCCTTCCTTTCTTTTATTTGATATTTATTTTCCCTTGTCAACTGTTTCTTTAGTTGTTATTATAAATGCAGATCTATTTATTTTCTTGCTGTTTTTTGGCTTTTATGCCAAGAAATAAAACAATATTGACCTAATCGTCTAGTTTTAATTGATTAGTTTTAAAGGAGATTTTTATGGATACAAACAATACAAAAAATTCTCAAACCTACGAATTTCCACCATCACCATATGGCACTTATTTTGAATTAAAGACAAATCATTTTCAACTTGAGGAAGCCACCCGCAGTGGCTCATTTGATATGAAATACCGTCATTAT
>ENA-OPSV01001800-OPSV01001800.1-human-gut-metagenome-genome-assembly--contig:-NODE-1800-length-13839-cov-2.923317_pt1 | contig 13839 bp, 14 predicted proteins | sample MGYA00241460_ERZ501912 | MGnify/ENA primary metagenome ERZ501912 (study PRJEB25962, sample SAMEA2042402) | human gut metagenome | biome: human gut; feature: human-associated habitat; material: faeces...
CGCGACTGTCCGTCTCCGACATACACTTACATCCTGCCCGCCGAATACCGGAAAAATTTACTGAAAGAACCCGAAGAATAATTATCTCTTATTTTAACCTTTTTTCAGTTGGAAAACACATAAGAAATAATATTCGCCCCCATCCGCAAGGCTTCCTGCCGCCTGTTTTCAGGATCGTTATGCACTTCAGGGTCTTCCCAGCCATCTCCCAGGTCGGTTTCGAGAGTAAATAAAACCACCAATCTTCCCTCTTTTACGATGCCCAAAGCTTGCGGCCGTTTCGCATCGTGCTCATGAATTTTGGGCAATCCCTGCGAAAATTTATATTTCTGATTAAAAATCGGATGTTCCCAGGGAATCTCAACCAATTCATCCTCAGGAAACACTTTTTTCATTTCCCGCCGGAAGGCCTGAGCCAACCCATAATTATCGTCTGCATGTAAAAAACCACCCCCCCAACAAATACTCCCGGAGATTATGGGCTTCCACCTCTGTAAAAACAACATTTCCATGCCCCGTCATATGCACATAGGGATAATTGAAAATATCCCGGCTTCCCGGTTCGACAGTGGCCGGCTCTTTAGCCAGATCCGTTCCTAATTTATCGTTACAGAAACGGATCAGATTAGGCAGAGAAGTCGGATTGGCATACCAATCGCCTCCTCCTTTATATTTCAACAGAGCCAGTTTCGTTTTAGTTTCCTGGCTCCACAACCAGCGAGGCACAAACACAAACAAAACGATCAAAAACACCACTTTCCAAAGATGCTCCATATGTTCAGATTTAAACGCGATTCATAAAATCGATACTATGGCAAGCCACAATCCCCGCCGTCTCAGTCCGCAACCGGCTCGTCCCTAAAGTCACAGGCACAAAACCGTGGTGCCGGGCCAATACCACTTCTTCTTCCGAAAAATCTCCTTCAGGTCCGATCAGTATAACCACATCTTCCCCCGGCCGATACACTTCATCCAAGCGTTTTTTATCCCCTTCATTACAGTGGGCGATAAATTTATGGGGCTCCCGGCAAGAAGTAACCAACTGCCGGAAATCGGTCATCGGATTCAGCCGGGGCAAATAGGCTTTCAAAGACTGTTTCATCGCCGCCACAATCACTTTTTCCAGCCGTTCTTCTTTCACAACCTTCCGTTCGGAATGAGCTGCATGCAATAAGGTAATCTCATCGATCCCCATCTCGGTACATTTTTCCAGCATCCATTCGATGCGGTCTATATTCTTCGTCGGAGCAACAGCCAAATGCAGGTGAAAATTGCGCCGGCCGTATAGTTCCCGCCGATCCGTAATCCTGATTTCACATCCCCGCACTTCCGCCCGTTCGATAACTCCCTCATACCAAGTTCCTTTCCCATCCACCAACGAAACCGCTTCTCCGGCCCCCAACCTCAATACCCGTACACAATGTCTGGATTCATCCGCATTCAACGTATAAATATCCCCTTCGATATCCGGCGTATAAAATAAATGCATAACAACGATTAAATTTATCCGACAAAACTACATGTTTTCAACCATCAAACAAATTCTTACCAACCTGAATATTGAATTAATTTCATTGTATTATTTCATTCACATGAAGCGATTTTTTCATCGTTTCATGATTATTTTCGTCAAATACTCTGACTGTCGAATTACCTGTACGATCATACTCTACCGTCATTCTTGCAAATCCATATCCACCTTTACATAACTTATTTTCAGTATCTAAATATTTCTTTTCTATTATTCTACCTCAATCGTCAAACTCAGTCTTCTCCATAAAATAACCGTTCACCAAACAGGGCTTTTCGGCTATATCCCAAAAAGCGACCTCGGTAATCATCCCTTTTTCATTATATTTTTGGGAAATAGCAGTAAAACCGCCGGTATTTATACAGGGTTTATCGTCCGTACCGAAATACACCTGTTTTACCACATTCCCCCGGTCGTCGTACTGAAAAGACAACTTTGCATAACCATCTTTCAGCAGACAGGGTCTATCATTTTCATCCCGATAAGCCACTTCGGTACAATTTCCGCGGGGATCGTATTTTTCAAGCACTTTTGCATAGCCACCTGTACGCATACACAACTTATTATTCACATCAAAGTAAGCCGTTTCTTCCCGAAAACCACGCTCATCATACTTAAAATTCAACTTGGCGAAACCTTCCTTATTCAGACCTAACCTACCATCCGTCCCCCAATAAGTCATCTCCGTTACATTTCCCCAACTATCACATACAGCAGTCATTTTAGCTGCCCCCTGGGCATTTAAACAGGGGTTTCCTTCCGTATCGGAAGTAGCTTCCTCTATCTTATTTCCCCGTTCGTCATACCTCATCACACACCGGGCCACTCCACTCGAATCGGTACATGGTTTTCCATCCACCCCCAAAAACAGAATCTCCGTTACATTTCCCCACTCATCGTATCCATAAGAAACTTTCGCATATCCTTTATTATTCAAACAGGGTTTTTTAATTTATTAAAACACAAATTACCGTCTGTCCCATAATTTGCCGTTTCGATGATTCTTCCTTGCTTATTGTACTTTGCAACACATCTTGCCACCCCTTCCCGTCCCCAGGCAAGCTGACCGTCTTTATCAAAAATCGATTCGGTAATACTATTCCCATGTTCATCGTATTCTTTCCCGATTATTCCCCCACCATTACTTAACGGACAAACCTTTTGGTCTATTCCCAGATATACACCTTTTACAATATTACCGTTCTCATCACATTTTCTGGTATAAGTCGCCCACCGCTGTTCATTCAAAACAGGATTACCTGCCGGATCGAGATAAGCGATTACCGAAATATTACCATATTCGTCATAATTATATTTCTTAGAAGCTATCCCCATATTATTGGGAAAGTTAAAACCTTCAAACCCGATAAATCTGACCAACCGGGGCCTTCCGATAGAATCCAGGACATAATCAAAGCCATAAATTCCCTTTGCATCACAAGCAGCGATATCGTCGTTACCGTTATATTTTTTAAATAACTTACGTATAATGAAACCTTGCCGGTCCCTGATTAAACGATACCGCCGGATTTCAGATTTCGAATTACTAAACATACTTTCAAATGCATTCGAAGTGATAGAAGTAAAAGAACTTGTAAGTCCGATACCCATTCCCTTATCCAATGATTTCAGATCTACATATTGCAAACTGTCCCCGGCAATATAGGCAACAATCAAAGGCTTTTGTTTGGAATTTTGATATTCAATCTCAATGACAGATTGTCCCCGTCTATCTTTTCGGCTTTCTATCTGTTGAATAGAAGAACGATCGACATATTCACTAAAATTGTGCTCTATAGGAAAACCGGCAGAATTGGCAAAAACAACTCTTTTCAGCGTGCCCTTTCCTTTCCCCAATATACTACGGTGGGTATATTCGAAACGATAATGTGTACTTCTTTTTTTTACCTGTTCCGCACTTAACTCAACCACCCCTTCCGGTATTCCCCATCTATCCACATAATCAGCAAAATATTCATTTTTAGTCCGGTAATAGTCCCACAAGATGAATAAAACGAATAAGAATAAAACAACTCCGATTCCTGTACTCCATTTACGAATCCTCAGAATACGTTCATAAGGCTGCCATAAGGTATTGAACTTTATATCCAACAAACGGGCGACAACGCGGATAAAAGCCCTTTTTTTCTTCATCGCAAATGAACCGATCCCTTCTTCCCTGACATTTATAGCCAATAATTCTTCCTGGCTTATCGCCTTTATCTGTTCATGGATACATTCTGTCTCGATGTCATTACTGTAGGGAATCCCTGAAACGACAAAAGGGATGATCTTATCTGCTCCGTGAAGTGTAGCGAAATATTTCACTTCCTTTCCGACCCAGGGCGAACGCGCTGCTTCAGGTGAACATATCACAATAAGATAATGTGAACGCTCGAGTTCATGTCTTATATTTTCTTCCAGTCTCCCACTGTCGAGATCCGTATTATCCCTGAAAACAGGCCATACTTTTTTAGGCAACCGGGTGATTTGTCTACATAATTTCGAAGGTAACTTATACCATCTTAACCGATCCTGTAACCATTTAGCCCATTTCTCATCTTCCCGTTTATAGCTGATAAAAGCGTAATATTGAAATTGCTGTTCCATCATCCACGAATTAATTCAACTATCCCTATCCTTACAATTCACCACAAACAAAATTAAAAAATACATTATTCCATTAGCCATTTACCTGTTTTTTATTCATTTTTTAAACAATTCCTCCCTAACCCACTTCACTATCCAAATAATAAGAACAGACAATTTTAAACTACTTGGCAAATAAAATACAATAATCTGCAAATATTATCCATAGTAAAAGCTCTTAAAACGTTTTAGATATGTAACATGACGTCCATAAATTAATTTCGCATCTATATACTTTAATGTTTAGGGTGTTTGCAATTCGGCTCTTAGATAATTTTGTCATCTGATCCAATTAAATTTTTACTGTCATAATAGATATTTCTGACTGATTGAGTTAATGACTGAATGGTTGGCTGGATTACTGACCTACTGGTTATATCCGACCAACAATCCAATATCAAATTGCTTTTGGTCATACTTAAATTACAGACAAATTTACCTGCTTTTTTATCTTGATTTTTATGTTCAAACGAACATCAAGTTGTGTTTTGGGGCACCGGAAATATTTCGGGAGCCCCAACTACTTGCTAAAGCCTTTCCTTCCAAGGTCGGTAAATATGTGCAAAATAAAAAGTGAATTACTCCTATTACCGAACAAAATTAATTCATTACCTTTACGTAAAATTCAATTTAATGATTGGCATGGAAGATATAAATAGACTTAAGTTGGTTTTGGTAGAAAAAAAGAAAACAGGAAAGTGGCTGGCAGAACAGTTGGGGAGGGATCCATCAACAATATCAAAATGGTGTACCAATGTTTCACAGCCTGATTTGGTTACTCTTTCAAGAATAGCAGAACTATTAAATATTGAACGGAGAGAACTTATCAATAAAAGTAAGTAAATATTATCTGCCACAAGAAATTATTTGATAACATTAGAAAGAGTAATATAATAATGACAAGCATACAGCAAAGAGAACAGCTGCAATCTCAGATTTGGAAAATAGCCAATGAGGTGCGTGGGGCTGTTGACGGATGGGACTTTAAACAATTTGTTTTAGGCACATTGTTCTACCGTTTCATCAGTGAAAATTTTACTGACTATATAGAGGGTGGAGACGATAGTATCGACTATGCTTCTTTGCCTGATAGTGTTATCACTCCTGAGATTAAAGATGATGCTGTAAAGACAAAAGGATATTTCATATATCCGAGCCAGCTTTTTGGTAATGTGGTAAAGACTGCCAACACCAATCCCAATCTTAATACGGATTTGAAAGCCATCTTCGATTCTATCGAAAGTTCGGCCAATGGTTATGCTTCCGAAAAGAATATCAAAGGACTGTTTGCCGATTTTGATACAACCAGTACAAGGCTTGGTAATACCGTTGAAAACAAAAACAGTCGATTAGCGGCTGTTTTAAAAGGTGTAGAAGGATTGAATTTTGGAAATTTTGAGGAACATGAGATAGACCTTTTTGGTGATGCTTACGAATTTCTCATAAACAATTACGCAGCCAATGCAGGAAAGTCAGGAGGCGAATTTTTCACGCCGCAAAATGTTTCAAAACTCATATCACAGCTTGCTATGCACAAACAGGCTACTGTCAACAAGATATACGACCCGGCCGCAGGTTCAGGTTCATTGCTCTTGCAAGCCAAGAAACAATTTGAAGATCGCATCATTGAAGACGGTTTCTTTGGTCAGGAAATAAATCATACCACCTACAACTTGGCTCGTATGAATATGTTCCTGCACAACATCAATTACGATAAGTTTAACATTGCACTCGGAAATACGCTTACCGACCCTCAATTTGGAGATGACAAGCCTTTTGATGCCATTGTTTCCAATCCTCCCTATTCGGTAAATTGGATTGGTTCGGATGATCCCACGCTTATCAATGACGACCGCTTTGCTCCTGCCGGAGTACTTGCCCCGAAATCAAAAGCCGATTTTGCTTTCGTACTTCATTCGTTGAGTTATCTGTCAAGCAGGGGAAGGGCTGCTATTGTATGTTTCCCCGGAATCTTTTATCGCGGAGGAGCAGAACAAAAAATCAGAAAGTATTTGGTTGACAGCAATTTTATTGAAACTATCATCTCTTTGCCTTCCAATTTATTTTATGGAACTTCCATAGCCGTTAATATCTTAGTTCTCTCAAAACATAAGCCGGATACCAAAATCCAGTTTATTGATGCAAGCGGAGAAAGTTTCTTCACCAAAGAAACAAACAACAATGTCCTTGAAAACAAACATATAGACAGGATTATAGATTTTTTCGACAAAAAAGAAGATGTTGATTATATAGCCAAGTCTGTTGACTATAAATCTATTACTGAGAATGATTATAACTTGTCGGTAAGCAGTTATATAGAAGTGAAAGACACTCGTCCGAAGACCGACATCAAGGAACTGAACGAACGGATTCGCCGCATTGTGGAAAGAGAGAACGAGTTGCGTATAGAGATAGATAAAATAGTTGCGGAATTAGAGGAGGACGAATTATGAACAATGAATTACTTACAGCCGGCAATTTATATGGTTCGTTGATAAACGATATAGGCAATATCCTTGTCGAGGCACGTGGCAAAATATGTCGGGAAATCAATTCTGTAATGGTAGATGCCTATTGGAATATAGGCAAATACATTGTAGAATACGAACAAAAAGGAGAAGAACGAGCTGAATATGGGAGTAACCTCTTGAACCGTCTTTCCAAAGATTTGACGAGATTGTACGGGAAGGGATTCGGGAAAAGCAATTTGTTGTATATTAGAAAGTTGTATCTGTATTTCCCAAAAGGTGGGACAGTGTCCCACCTTTTGAACTGGAGCCATTACTATGAGATACTTAAGTTGGATAATGAATTAGAACGTTCTTTTTATGTAAAAGAATGTGAGAAGCAGCATTGGAGTGTGCGCGAACTCAAGCGTCAGATGAACAGTATGCTGTTTCACCGCATAGCATTAAGCAAAGACAAGGAAGGGGTGTTGAAACTTGCGGAATGTGGGAATGAGGTGCAAAAGCCGGAAGACATCATCCGCGACCCCTTTGTGTTGGAATTTGCCGGATTGCCAGACATTAATCATTATGATGAAAACGATCTTGAAAAATCGCTTGTAAGTAATTTGGGACAGTTTCTGCTCGGTCGGGGATTTGCTTTCATTGGACAACAATACCGTTTCAGTATAGCCGGCAGACATTATTATGTAGATTTGGTATTTTATCATGTGATATTGAAAACTTATGTGCTGATTGATTTGAAACGCAATGAGGTACAGCACGAAGACATCGGGCAGATGAATTTCTATCTGAATTATTTTTGTAATGAAGTATGTACAGACGGAGATAATGCTCCGATAGGCATCGTTTGGGAGCTACAGCCGACAAAATGACTATGGAATATGCCATGGGAAGCATTTCAAACCAACTTTTTGTCAGCCGATACCAGCTGTATCTCCCGGACAGGAAGTTGTTTGAAGATGAATTGTGGCGGATAATGAAGAAGCAGGAACTTGAAAAAGAAGAAAGGGAGGACGAACGATATGAGTAAATCGCAAAAAGATTTGAATATTGTGACACATACAACCGAATTAAATCCCAAACTTCTGACTGATGTTCGGAAGAGTATAGTTGTAATCAGGGATATTCCTGTAATAGCCGATGCCGATGTGGCAAGTCTTTATGGCGTCGAGACAAAGAGGGTCAATGAAGCTGTGCGTAACAATCCGGATAAATTTCCGGAGGATTATATGTTTGTTTTGTCTTCTGAAGAATCAGATGTTTTGCGGTCGAAATTTTCGACCACAAAAGTTTCTTCCAAAAGCAGGGTACTTCCCAAGGTCTTTACAGAGAAAGGGTTGTATATGCTTGCCACAATCTTGAAGAGCAAGAACGCACTAAATGTCACATTTGCTATTATTGAAACATTTACGCAAGTAAGATGCTTGAAGCGTGAATTGGTCGATTTACATAAGGAAACCGATTCCGGAAAACAGACAGCGAAAATGCGGCACTTTGGTAAAGTGCTGTCGGATATTGTGATGCCTGATTTGGAAACTTCTATTGAAGAATGTATTATTAGTTGATTATCAGTATTATACGCTCTAAACGGTAGAAAAGTGACCGTATGGATTCTGATTAGATACGAAAAGGTGAAGATTTAACGTATTTAACTTTCAATCACATCAGGAATCACGAAATAAGGGTTGGGAGGGGCGTTTTAAACTGACCCTATAATGTGGTGAATAGAAGTTATATGACGAAATTCATAAAGGGGTACGGTTGAAACGACTCCCTTGAAGGGTGTGATTACATGTCATACCCTTTTGTTCTATAAAGCATTTTTGTGTAGTTTACGAAGCTACGTTTTGCAGTTTTTTTACTTGATAAACGCAGTTTTTTCATTGATTGTGCTGGCTTTTGGGATAAAACTATTATCTTTGCGGTGCAAAATGTGATACTAGTATCAAAAACAATACTCTAATATGATATTTGAACGTAAGAAATACTTGGATGAACTTATTGCAGGACGTGGAAACGGTCTTGTGAAGATTATAACAGGTGTCAGACGATGTGGAAAGTCTTTCCTGTTGTTTGATATCTGGCATAACTGGTTGTTGGAACATGGGGTGACTGATAGTCACATCATTGAGATACAACTTGATGATTTCCGAAACAGGCGGTTGAGGAAGCCTGATACCTTGCTCGACTATATAGATTCAAAGGTTATGGATGATGGCAAACCTTATTATATAGTCTTGGACGAGGTACAGTTGGTAGAAGAATTTGTGGAGGTTATTCTTAGCTTGACACACATGAGGAATGTAGATGTGTATGTGTCGGGCTCAAACTCTCGTTTCCTGTCAAGTGATGTTGTGACAGAGTTTCGAGGCAGAGGTGACGAGATACGCATCTGGCCTCTCACCTTTGACGAGTACTTTAATGGTATTGGTGGCGATATACGCAAAGCTTGGTTGGATTACTATACTTTTGGAGGACTGCCACAAGTGGCTTTGCTTGAAACGGAAGAAAAGAAAACAGACTATTTGCGTGGTCTGTATGAAACGACCTATCTGCGTGACGTAATTGAGCGCAACCATCTGCGTAATCCTGAAGGAATGAAGGAATTGGTGCGTGTGCTTGCCTCGGGCATTGGTTCGTCAACCAATCCAACGAGAATAGCCAATACCTTTCAATCTTCACAAGGGGTAACCATAAAAAGAGACACTATAAAACAATACATTGACTATCTGAAAGACTCATTCTTGATAGAGGAAGCCTTGCGCTATGATGTGAAAGGCAGAAAATATATTGGTACCGAGACGAAATACTACTTCGCTGATGTCGGCATACGTGCAGCCATTCTCAACTATCGACAGCAGGAAGAAACGCACATTATGGAAAACATTATCTATAATGAACTTCGCAGTCGAGGATATAATGTGGACGTAGGATTGGTTGAACTTGGTGGCAAGGATGAGAACGGTAAGTTTGTCAGAAAACAGTTGGAGGTAGACTTTGTGGTGAACCGCCCTCCATACAGAGTGTATATCCAGTCGGCTTTCCACATGCCTACGCCAGAAAAGGAACAGCAAGAACGTCGCCCATTATTGTCAATCAATGACCACTTTCGTAAGATTGTCATTGTTGGTGATGACATTCATCGCAAGGAGGACGAACTCGGTGTGTTGACTGTTGGACTATTGGATTTTCTGACGGATAAGAACTTGTTGGAGCAAGGATAAATCTCATAAAAAATTATTTTTTACAGGCAAGATTTTTGCTTTTTGATGATTTAATAAGTAGAAACTAAAAAGCAAGAAATATGAGAATAACAAAGAAAACAATTCTGGCAATAGGTCTGATAGCCAGTTCGCTCACGTTGAACTCATGCGATTACAATGATAACAATGTGGTGTTACGGCGCCCAACTGCCCTTGTAACGGTGTATCCTTCTGCGCCTACCGGCTTCTTCATGCAACTTGATGAATCAATGTCGCTTGTACCTACCAATATGAAAGCCTCACCGTTTGGAGACAAGAAAGTGAGGGCTTTGGTGAACTATACAATAGAGGAAGAAAGCTACGGAGGCAACCAACTGAGTGTGTATGTAAATTGGATTGACAGCATCCGTACCAAACAGTCAGTAATGACGCAAGGATCAGAAGAAAAAGATGCAAAAGCATTTGGAAATGACCCTATTGAAATTGTCCGTGATTGGGTCTCTGTTGCCGAGGACGGATATGTTACGCTCCGCATACGCACATTGTGGGGAGGAATTACCAAACATGTTATTAATCTTGTGAGCGGTGTGAACAAGGATAATGTATATGAGTTCGACTTGCGCCACAATGCCCAAGGTGACACCAACGGAAGAATGGGGGATGCACTTATAGCATTTGACCTCAACTCACTATGGAAGAAACATCCTAAAGAACTGAAGATAAAACTCAATTGGCTGTCGTTCAGTGGCAAAAAGTCTGCCGAACTGTCGCTCAAAATGCATACGGTCACATCGGTGTACAATGCCGAAACACCCTCATTTTTGCATCGTATAGAATAAAAATCGAAAAAAAATATTTTTCCCAGGCAAGATTTTACATTGCTCTTCATTTAAGGGAATGAGAGTACTCGAAAAAAACAATCGTGCTAAGGCTGTAGATGGACGCATACTCATGCCGTGGCGCATAAGTTAAACGATAAAATTATAGAATAAAATGAAATCAATGAAATTCTTTAAGTTTGCAACATTAATCGTTTGTGCCGTATTTGCAGTGGCATTTGCTTCATGCTCTGACGATGATGACAACACTCCCGCCATCAAGTTCAATCCTTCAACCGTTTCAGTTGCCGTTGGCGGCACAAAGAATGTAAAGGTAGCAGGTGGAGATGGTATTTACACCGCTAAATCAAGCGATGACAAGACCGCCACCGTAACTGTTGACAAGGCTACAATTACGGTAAAAGGAGTTAAGGCTGGCAAGGCTACAGTTCTTGTTACTGACTCCAAGAAGGTGACTGGCAGTTTGAGAATTACCGTGGTTGATGGTGTTGTCGTGGACAAAGCCAAGACAAGTATTGCGGTTGGTAAGGAAGATGTAGTAAACATTAGTGGAGGTACAACACCTTATACGGCTGCAAGCAAAGATGATAAGATCGCCACTGCTACCGTCAAGGACGCCAAACTTACCATAAAGGGAGTGAAGGTTGGAAGCACAACTATCACCATCACAGACAAAAACAAAAAAACTGCTACGGTAGTTGTTACAGTAACAAAATAAGAAACTCGTTGTTACGAGATAGTGCAAATGCTTTTTGCTGTATGGTAAAGGCATTTGCACTTCGCTGTTTCCAAGGCTTTTAACCCTATAAACATCATGTTCGGCATAACATTCAGAAAAGAAACGGAAGAGGAACGATGGTTGCGAAAGGCACTCGATGGCGACAATACTGCCACCGAGTGGATTTATCGCAGGCATGGGCGATATCTGTCTGCACTCTGCTCGCGCTACATTACAGAAGACGAAGACATTAAGGACGTGCTACAAGAATCGTTCATCAAGATATTTACTTCTCTGGATAGTTTCAAGTATCGTGGAGAGGGGTCTTTGAAAGCATGGATGGCAAAAATTACTCTCAATGAGATCCTGAAGTTTGTACGCAACAACAGCCGTTTGCCCATTGATAGTATCGATGATAAAGATATGAACATTGCAGATGGCGACAGTATGGAGACTGAGGACATACCTACCGATGTACTTCATCAGTTTATACGTGAGTTGCCCGATGGATACCGAACTGTATTCAATCTCTATGTCATTGACGACAAGAATCACAAGGAAATAGCCCAATTGCTGGGCATAAAGGAGAACACTTCAGCTTCGCAGCTGCACAAGGCCAAATCAATGCTGGCGCAGAAGATAAAACATTATAGAACCATCAATTCCATTTAACGTATGAAAAATAATTGGCAAAAAGACATACACGACCGTTTGGGCAACTATGAGAAAGATGCACCAAAAGGACTTTGGGAGGACATTCGCAAAGGAACGACTGATGAGAATGGTGGCTATATGCATGGCGGCAGACCTTTCAAAACCTACTGGTTACGGCGCACAGCGTATACTGCAGCCGCTGCAAGCGTGGTTTTGTTGATAGGATATTCAATATATTCTGAATACGCAAACGATGGTCAAACGCCATCAGAAATGACAAATCTACAAATAGCACATACACCAGCAGAGCCATCCCCTAAAGGCAATATCGTTGCTGATGACGGCAATAATCCTATTGCCTGCAACTCACCTGTGCCACGCATCATTACGACCATAGTACACAAATCTGTTGGTGACATTGATACATTGTTATCTTATGCTAATGATGAGAAATCTTTGGAAACAGCGTCTGACAACCGTGAGGTGGATGATGCCAACAATTCAAAAGAAACGAATACAACTGCCGACAAAGAAAATTTGCCGAAACGTGAGAATGAGAGCAAGAAAGCAAACAATTATCATCACAACAGCAATTACGGCAGTCTTGTGGCTTACAACTCTGACGCAAGGCGTCACGCCTCTTCGTCCACATCGCCACGTTGGATTGTAAGTACAAGTGCAATGGGATCGGTGGGGGCATCAAGAACCATAACATCTATTGGTGCCCCTGCTGTCGCAACTGGTCCAGATGATTCTGACTGGGAGGACACCCCTATGCTCGGCATCAACATATTCAATCAGGGAAAGGAGGTGAAGACAGAATACAAGCACCGCTTGCCTGTACGCATTGGTGTGAAAGTGGCATACACACTTAACGAGCATTGGATCATCGAAAGCGGACTTACATACACTCGTCTCTCTTCCGACATGAAAGACGGAACAAAAGAGAACTACTTTACGGGCGAGCAAAGGCTGAACTATGTAGGAATTCCTGTCAACATGAAATATAATGCATGGTCATACAAAAGGTTCAATCTATATGGCTCGGCAGGTGTACTTGCAGAAAAATGCGTATCGGGAAATGTCACGAAAGAATATGTCATCAATAATGCGACAAAGAAGAAAGAGACTGTCAACATTGACAGCAAGCCTTTGCAAATGTCTGTAAATGTGGCTTTCGGCGTGCAGTTTGACGTGCTTGACAATGTCGGTATTTATGCAGAGCCGGGCGTAAGCTATCATTTAGATGACCATTCTTCGCTCCAGACTATCTACAAGGAGAAACCGCTGAACTTCAATCTCAATGTAGGTGTAAGATGCACTATAGGTAAGTAACAATTAAGAAATATAAAATCATAAAGAATATGAATACAATAAAAACATTGGCATTAGCGACCATCATCATTGGTATGGCATCATGCGCCAGCACCCAAAAATCTCAAATGTTATGAATGCGTGGATAACAACAAAAAAAAGGTTGAGGTTGTCGTCTATGAGCCACTTCCAGGACAAGGCGATGCCCGCATATTGAGCATTGGCGGAAAGGAATATACGGAATAGACGACTAACTCGACAAGTGTTATCTATCCCTGATGATTCCTAATGATATATGCTTAGCGGGCAAACTATTGCTTTAATAAAATAAAAAAAAGTGTAACTTGCACTGAAATTCAAAGAGCAAATACGATTTCGAGTTTATTAAAATCGTTTGTCTTTCCAAACAAAAGAGGGTGTCCAAAAAGGCAAAATACCCCCTTGTAGAATCGGATATTTGATT
>ENA-OPSV01001801-OPSV01001801.1-human-gut-metagenome-genome-assembly--contig:-NODE-1801-length-13834-cov-1.974454_pt1 | contig 13834 bp, 9 predicted proteins | sample MGYA00241460_ERZ501912 | MGnify/ENA primary metagenome ERZ501912 (study PRJEB25962, sample SAMEA2042402) | human gut metagenome | biome: human gut; feature: human-associated habitat; material: faeces...
TCCGCCCTGTGCCATCGCAAGAAAAAGACCTGCTTCTTCGGATTCTGCAAGAATGGTGATTTCTTTGCATGCACGGATATCTTCGATCGGCACTTCGGTATGTCTGGAATGTGGTGCCAGAAAAGCATCGTCAAATCCTCTTACAAGCGGAATCTTACGGTTGAGGACTTTGTGCCAGAAAAGGCCGAACATCTTATGATCAAGCTGTCGTTTCTGAAGTCCGTAAAAATGATACAGACTTGCCTGTGCAGCCCAGCACAGATAAATGGTGGAGGTAACATGGGTGTTTGTCCAGTCCATGATCTCTACCAGTTCCTTCCAGTAGTCTACCTCTTCGAATTCCATCTGCTCTACAGGAGCACCTGTGATGATCATTCCATCATATTTGTTATTTTTCAGTTCCGGAAATGTCTGATAAAATTTATTCAGATGACTCACAGATGTATTCTTCGCTTCATGGCTCTGTACTGCCATAAAGGTGACATCTACCTGCAGCGGTGTGTTGGAAAGGGAACGCAGAAGCTGAAGCTCTGTCTCCTCTTTCAGAGGCATCAGGTTCAGAATGAGGATCTGAATGGGGCGGATATCCTGATGGGATGCACGTGACTCATCCATCACGAAAATATTTTCTTTTTCCAGAATCTCTTTTACGGGCAGATCGCTCTGTATTTTAATTGGCATTATCTTATCTCCTGTTCTTATTATTTTATTGTTGTGCCATCTTCAGGAAATCTTCTTCAGAAAGGATCGGAATTCCCAGTTCTTTGGCTTTTTTATTCTTTGAAGAATTGGAAGTTGTATCATTATTGATCAGGTAGTTCGTCTTCGATGTTACTGATCCGGTTACCTTGCCTCCCAGAGACTCAATAAATTCCTTTGCCTGTGCTCTGTTTGCAAAGTGCTCCACACTTCCTGTGATAACGAAATTCATGTTCCGGAAAATCTGCTCACCTGTCTTTTCTTCTTTCTTAACAGTCAGATGGCTCATCAGATGATCCAGTTTTCGGTTATTATCCTCGTTTGAAAAATAATCAGTCAGACTTCCGGCAATTACCGGTCCGATGGTATCAATAGAGCTGATCTCCTCTTTATCTGCATGGCGGATCTTCTCCAGATCATCATCAAAATGCTTGCAGATCACTTTTGCATTGGCAAGACCGATATTGGCGATTCCAAGGCTGTAGATCACCTTCGCAAGAGTAGTCTCCTTAGCTTTATCAAGGCTGGTCATCAGGTTCTCAAAGGATTTCTCCCCGAATCCGTCCATCTCCACGATCTCATCACGATGCTTTCCAATCTCAAAAATATCTCCGAAATCATGAATAAAGCCTCTTGCAATGAATTTCTCCAGTGTTGCTTCTGACAGTCCGTCAATGTTCATGGCATCCCTGCTTGCAAAAAGTGCAAAGGATTTGATCTTTTTTGCGGCACAGTCAGGATTTGTACAGTAAAGTGCCTCCACATCATTTACCTTCTGTATCTGTGTTCCATGGCCACATGCAGGGCAGGTATCCGGAATTTCCAGTTTACTGCTGCGTGTAAGGTTTTCTGCAATCTGCGGAATGATCATATTTGCTTTATATACAGTGATCGTATCCCCGATACCAAGCTGCAATTCTTTTAGAATGCTCACATTGTGTACGCTGGCGCGGCTCACAGTGGTTCCCTCCAGCTCAACCGGTTCAAAAACAGCCACCGGATTGATCAGCCCTGTTCTTGACGGGCTCCATTCGATCTCCAGAAGATGGGTTTCTCTGATCTCATCTGCCCATTTGAATGCAAAAGCATTTCTGGGAAATTTCGCTGTTCTTCCAAGGGAATCTCCGTATGCAATATCATCATAAAGAGCAACCAGTCCGTCCGACGGAAAATCATTCTCAGTGATCGCAGTTGAAAAATATTCCATGGCTTCATCCAGCGTTGAAGCTGTGACTGTCCTGTATTCCACTACATCAAATCCCTGTTCTTTCAGCCATTCAAACTGCCGGGCTCTTGAATTATGGAAATCAACCCCGTCGGCGCTTACCAGCGTAAATGCGTAGAAACGCACATTCCTGCGGGCTGTGATCTCATTGTTTAACTGGCGGACAGAACCGCTGCATAAGTTTCTCGGATTCTTGTATTTCGCATCAACGTCTTCTATGGATTCATTGATCCGTTCAAAGTCCGAATAGGTAATGATCGCTTCCCCACGCAACACCAGTCTTCCCTGATACGGGATTTTAAGAGGAACGTTCTTAAATACTCTGGCATTATTGGTGACAACCTCTCCTGTCACACCGTTTCCACGTGTAACTGCTTTGGCAAGTCCTCCATTCTCGTAGGTAAGAACGATCGTCAGTCCGTCCAGCTTCCATGACAGAAGCGTTTTGTGTTCCCCGATAAATTCCCTTAGAACTTCTCTGTCCTTAGTCTTGTCCAGAGACAGCATGGGGGATTCGTGTTCTTCTTTTGGAAGCTGGTCAACTGCCTCGTACCCTACGCTTACGGTTGGGCTGTTTGCCAGAACAGTGCCTGTCTCTTTCTCCAGAGCCTGAAGCTCGTCGTACATCTGATCGTACTCTCTGTTGCTTATGATCTCTGTATCCTGCTGGTAATACGCCTTTGCTGCCCTGTCCAGCTTTTGCACCAGCTCTTTCATTCGCATGATCGCTGCTGTTTCCATTCTGTTCTCCTGTTCTGATCACTGTTTCACTTATGGAAGATTCCAGTAAATGGTTCAGTTCTTCCCACTCCTGTGCTGTGATCTCTCTGTATTCGCCTTCTCTGATCCCGTCCAGAGTCAGATTCATGATCCTGATCCTTTTCAGCTTCTGTACCTCATATCCCAGATACCGGCACATTCTGCGGATCTGCCGGTTCAGTCCCTGTGTCAGAATGATCCGAAAGCTGCATTCTCCTGTCTGCACCACTCTGCATGGTCTGGTCACCGTATCAAGAACAGGGACTCCCTTGCTCATCATTCGGACAAATTCCCTGTCCACCGGCTTATTCACTGTCACAAAATATTCTTTCTCATGATAGTTTCCGGCACGCATGATCTTATTGACCAGATCTCCTTCATTTGTCAGAAGGAGAAGGCCCTGTGATTCTTTATCCAGTCTGCCCACGGGATAAACACGCAGAGGATAATCCAGATAATCTGTTACCGTCGTCTCATCAAACTGCTGCTTTGTGCTGCACACGATCCCTCTGGGTTTGTTAAAAAGAAGCAGTACTTTTTTTTCATTTTTATGGACAGGTATATTGTCTGCACAGACCTCATCTTCCAGGCTGACTTTCTGACCGCTTTCTGCTTTTTTTCCGTTTACCGTAATCCTTCCCTCTTCGATCATCCGGTCGGCTTCCCGTCTGGAGCATATGCCTGCCTCGCTTAAATATTTGTTTATTCTGATTTTTTCGTCCATTGTTCTATTATATAATTTTTTGTACATCTTATCAACGGTGAAATTTTGATGGAATTTTTCTGGAATTTTTTTCAAAAGGGCAGGAATGGGGAATCGCCTTGTATTTTGTCAGATTTTATTGTATGATATCGAATGACAGGATATCTTTTTTGTCACTGATTTTATCAAAAAGGAGGCTTTCATGTCAGAGAATTTACCACGTACAAACCGGTGGCTGATCGCACTTTCTGTTATTCTGTGTCTGATACTTGGAGGAATTTTCACCCGTTCTTCCGCTGTGACTTCACAGGCAGATGCCATCAGCGATGCCGGAGCTTTCGTGTCAGAAGATCAGGATTCTGCGGAGTTTACTTCTGAGGAAACATTGACTGATAGCAATGATAATTTTACGGATTCTTCTTCCGGGAAACTGTTTGGACGCACTTCTTCAGATTCATCTGAAGCTTCTCCGGGCGGTCCTGCATTAAGCACTGATATCTCGCCTGAGGCATCAGAGGGCAGCTGGGCTTCCAGTGGAAGTAACTGGATGTTTTTGGTAGATGATAAGCCATACACAGGATGGTTCACAGATACAGACGGGAAACAGTACTATATGGATGAGACCGGTATTATGCAGACAGGCTGGACAGATATCGGAAAGAAGCGGTATTATTTTGATATGGATGGCATTCTGCAGACAGGGACTGTAATAATAGATAAGAAAACTTATGAACTGGATACAGATGGTTCTCTGAAAGGTTATACGCCAAAGAAAAAATCCTCGAAGAAGAAATCTTCAGGTAAGTCAGCCACATCTGACAAGTCCGGTACATCTACGGCAAAGAAGTCGGTTGCCCTTACTTTTGATGATGGTCCCAGCTCTTTTACAGACCGTCTTCTGGACTGTCTGGAAGAAAATAATGCAAAGGCAACTTTCTTTATGGTGGGTACTGAGATTGCCAGTTTTCCGGACGAAGTAAAACGCATGAAAAAACTGGGCTGTGAACTTGGAAACCACACTTATGACCATAAGGATCTGGCGACTCTTTCTTCGGATGAGATCAGTTCAGAAATTGCAAGAGTGGATGAACAGCTTGTAAATCTTACAGGTGAGGGAGCTTCGGTGGTCCGCCCGCCATATGGATCTGTTAATGATACGGTAAAATCAACTGTGGGAACCCCGATGATTCTGTGGTCCATTGACACTCTGGACTGGAAAACGCAGGATGTGGAATCTACGGTTGAGGAAGTCATGAATAATGTAAAAGATGGTTCCATTATTCTGATGCACGATATCTTCAGTACCTCTGTAGATGCAGCCGAGATCCTAATCCCGCAGCTTATCGAAGAAGGCTATCAGCTTGTAACAGTGCACGAACTGGCTTCCCTGCATCAGACAGAATTATCGACAGGAGTTACATACGGTGAATTTAATCGAATCAAGTAAGTCCCTTGCGGAAGTTGCGAAAAGTAATAAGAACAGCAAAATCTCCAGCAGAAGCTGACAAGAACAATGTCAGAAAAACGGAACGTAAAAAATACAGGCAGTTACCACAAGGATAACCGCCTGTATTTTTTACGTTCCATATTCAATTTTATTCAAGTAAATCTCCTCTGATGTATCCGGTCTGACCGTCGTAGTCGATCTGAACCCATTCACCATCAGTACCTGTCTTCTGAACCTGATCACCTGCTGAGATCACGCCAAGGATATCAGCATCTGTGCTGGCTTCTGCGCGTACATTACATTCCTCCGAAGCAGTAAGCATCGTGCCATCTTCTGCCTCTGTTGACACACCTGCTTCCTCCCCAAGACCATTCAGGAATTCTTCAAGAGACGGATCAGATTGCTGTGCCTGATCCAGTTCATTCTGCACCTTCTTTATAAGAGCTGAAACATCACTGTCTGATAACTGTTTTTCCATATATGCGGAAATCTCAGAATCCTGTAAAGCTCCGTTATTGATCACCCAGTTTCCTTCGCTGTTCTTATATACATAGAACTGAGTCAGTGCAGGGGCCTTGGTCTCAACGCCCTGACAGATATACGAGAAACAGGCGTAAACCACGTAAGAATCATCTGTCATACCTTTCTTCGTGTACACATCGCCTACTTCATACCCTTCGATATAATCTTTCAAATTTGTGACTTTTGACTCATCAGACGGTGTGAAATCATCTTCCAGAGTCTTCAGCGTTGCAATATCTTTTTCCCCCAGAGCCTGATAATAGCTCGTGATCAATGCAGTAACGTCTGCATCTGCTGTTTCCATGGGATTGGCGTCTTCTTTCTTCTCGTCAGACTCCCCTTCACTTATCGGAGAAGAAGGAACATTTCCCTGGTCTTCGGATGTGGTTTTCTGTTCATCTCCGGAATTCCCCTTATTACTTCCGGAACAGGCTCGAATGCCGCAAAACAGGACAACCACAATTATCAGAATAGCTCCACCCAGCATAAAATACCGGAGATTATCTGATAACCATTCTCTAAAATCATCCAAGTTCTTGTCCTCCTTATGAGTTACCGTTTGCTCCGTTCACTGCCGCCATACGATTTCTGACAGTTCCCGATTCTGATAACTCCTGTGATACAACGCACCGGAACTGTACATACGTCCCAGGCAGCACGCCTGAAGGGAATCGAACCCCCGCACATGGTACCGGAAACCACTGCTCTATCCACTGAGCTACAGGCGCGTATCTTGAAAATCTGATTTTCAAAGGATTTATATAATTTATTTAATACAAGGTCTATATTATCATAATTACCGAAAAAAGTAAAGTTTTTTATTTTGTTACAAAAGATGCATTATTTTGTTACAAGTCAAAAATTATGGGCAGTCATGCATTGTGCTGACTGCCCGGTTTTATTTACATTTTCAGATCGTCGAATTTTAATCGGATGATCACCAGGGTGATCGCCATAAGAACGATTCCTGCAGGAAGTGCGATCCATGCTGTCTGTACAAATCCTGCGATAATATAAGTCAGGAAAGATACTGCTGCTGCAACCATTGCATAGGGAAGCTGTGTGCTGACATGATTTACATGTTCACACTGTGCACCTGCTGATGCCATGATGGTTGTATCGGAAATCGGTGAACAGTGATCTCCACATACAGCACCTGCCATACATGCAGAAATAGAGATGATCATCAGTTCATGATTTGTTCCTGAGAATACATTAACAACAATCGGGATCAGGATACCAAAGGTTCCCCATGAAGTACCTGTCGCAAATGCGATAACAGCCCCGATCACAAAGATAATTGCAGGAAGGAAATTCATCAGCCCGCCTGCAGAGCTTTTAACAATTGCAGATACAAATACAGATGCACCAAGGCTGTCTGTCATGGCCTTCAATGTCCAGGCAAAAGTAAGGATCAGGATCGCAGGTACCATTGCCTTGAATCCGTCCGGAATACACGCCATACAGTCTCTGAAATTCATAACACGACGTATCAGATATAAAACAATCGTGATAACCAGTCCGAAGAAGCTTCCAAGCACCAGTCCCACAGATGCATCACTCTGTGAAAATGCAGTTACAAAATCAGTTCCGCTAAAGAAACCACCTGTATAGATCATACCGATTACGCAGCATATTACAAGGCTTACGATCGGGATCAGAAGATCGATCACCTTGCCACGCGGATTACTTTTCTCATCTTCAGCCGCGTTTGCATAAGGACGTGCAGGTGTTGTGTAGATATCGCCTTTTAAAGCATTTGTCTCATGAACACCCATTGGTCCGAATTCTACTTTCATAAGAACCATTGCCACCATCATGAAGATCGTAAGCAGTGCGTAGAAGTTATAGGGAATTGCATGTACAAACAGGGTAATTCCATCCTCTCCTTCTACAAATCCGCTGACTGCCGCAGCCCATGAAGAAATCGGTGCAATGATACATACCGGTGCTGCTGTGGCATCGATCAGGTACGCCAGCTTTGCGCGGGACACATTGTGCTTATCTGTCACAGGACGCATAACGCTTCCTACTGTCAGACAGTTAAAATAATCGTCAATAAAGATCAGTACACCAAGAATGATGGTTGAGAGTTCCGCACCAACTCTGCTTTTAATCCTCTTACCGGCCCAGCGTCCGAATGCTGCGGAACCGCCTGCCCTGTTCATCAGACATACCATGGTTCCCAGAATAACAAGGAAGATCAGGATACCCATATTATAAGAATCTGTCAGAACGCTGATCATTCCGCCTTCAAAAATATGAAGGATTGTTCCTTCGAAATTAAAATTAGAGTAGAACAGTGCACCAACCAGTATTCCTACAAACAGTGAACTGTATACTTCTTTGGTGATCAGTGCCAGTGCAATGGCAACAAGCGGCGGAACCAACGACCAGAATGTGCCGTAAAATTTCGCAGATGCAGCCACCTCTTCCTCTGCTGCAAGTACAGTCAGCGGACTTGCCAGTATCAGCAGCATCAGTGCTGAAAGGCAGAGTGAAAGTCTTTTTATGTTACTTTTCATTTCTTTTCTCCTTCTCTTGTAAGATATATGATATTTCGATCATAGCACGCCTCTTAATTAATGCATTTGAAACAGCTTGGCAGAATTTCACGCTCTGATGAGCCGGATCAATATGCATTATTTACGAGGCTTGCTATAATCAAATCTGTAAATGTAGCAGGATTCCGTCTGTGCGATCAGTTCACAGCCACACTCTGTCAGAAAATCATGGTCAACCAGCCCGATCTGTGTTACTACGAAATCTGTCTTTGATTTCTTCAACGCAGCCTGAAACCCTTCTTTATCTTCATAGATATGATAATCGATCACATCCAGCAATGCTTTCTGTCTTTTATAGAAACTGCTGTTCTCATCATAGTTTCCCGCCACTGTACTGCCTGATCTGTAGATACTTGCATTTCTGCTTATTACAGTGGCGATCCCCGCATCATACTGTCGCACAATGCTGTTAAGACTGCCATCAAAAACAACCCTTGGAAAATCATTCTCCTGGTTCTGGTGGATCACGTCGCAGACTGCACGCAGATCATTGGGCACCTTATAAATATTCTCTGCCATTGCAAAATTGGTCACTACCCCATCCAGCGGATTTCCCAGAATCACAAAACCTGCCAGCACAGCTGCAGCCATAAGAACTTTTATCCAGTTCTTTCTAAAAGCGGTCACAAGTCTGACTCCATAGTAGGCAACCGCTGGGATCACAGGAAGAATCCAGATAAACCGGTAATATTCATTCTCAAACTTCGCCTTTGCGATAAGATATTTTACAACCAGCGGATTATATACTGTCAGCAGTAGAAATACTGTATAACCGATAAATATCCCGGACTTTCTTTTTCTCCCCCGGACCAGTGTGCAGATCAGTCCTACAGCAAACAGAAGAGGATACCAGCAGGAACCCCAGTACAGCCTCATACATGCATCAACAAAGCGCAGTCCCAGTTCCTGAATTGTTACACCTGCCATTTTTTTCTCCTTTCTGTATTATGATGCAGCCAGCGTCAACAGACCGATTCTGCATGCAAAAAATACAGCTGCATATAATGCCGACGGAAGCATACACACTGCACAATATACCAGCCCTGAAAATCTCTTATTCATAACTGCCGCCGGAGCCATTCCCGCTGCGATCACGATAGGAAAGATGATAGCAGAACCGGAAAATGTCAGCGCACTGACCGCTGTGACAAACAATATGATCCAGACATTCCTGCTGTTTTTCTCCTGCAGATACCAGACGGCACACATGAGAACTGAAGGGATGGCAATGTTGGCAAGGATAGCTTTTCCCTCGTAGCTTCTGGTAAAGAAAAAAGTTCCGGAGGAATAAATCGTACCGCAAAACAGCTGTAAAACACAGACAAAGACAAGCATCAGATCTGCTTTCTTCCTGTTTCCGTCAAACAGTCTCTTACCGATCTGATAAATGATCAGATTGGCAGTCACTACATTCATACATGACATTACCTGCTTTGCCTGCACAATGGGATGGATTCCCAGAAGTCTGCACCACACTGCATTATGCATCGGATATGCGGAAAAAACATATCTGGCCTGAAATGCCTTTTGGATCGCTCCGTTAAAGGGATTATATCTGCCAAGAGTATCTGTGTATACAGAAGTACTCACTGTACCTACATAATACGCCGCATCTACTGTTGTATCCTCGTAAAAGATCACAATCAGACACTGCAGCAATACTACAGCACCTGCAAGGATAATCATCACAGAGTGATTTTTCCATATTTCAGAAATGCTTCCAAAAATCCCACTACATGTTTCCGTTTGTCCGACACGTATTCTCCGTTGTTTTTTTATTGTGCAGATCACAGCTGCGCAGATAACCAGAGCCATGATTCCTGCCCATATATAAGCCGTAGCTGTCAGGGATACCCATTTCAGTGTCATCGGTACGATCACCAGTTCAAACACTGCAAAGTAAACCAGATATCCCAGTATGAAAGTCAGGGAACAATCCCCTTTTACTTTCAATATCCGGACCAGAACAATGCCTGCTGCATAAAAAACTATAAACTCCAGGGCAAAACCTGCACAGGCAAGGCATAATTCTCTCATTCTTCCACCTTTGTCCCTGACCGGATGGATTCGCGGTTTTTCAAAATCTCCATGGCAATCTTCTCAGGAGTCATCGGAAGCTCTGTCAGACGCACACCTGTTGCATTATAAATTGCCTCAGCCAGTGCCGGACATGGAGTATCAATTACAAGCTCACCAATGGATTTGGCACCAAAAGGACCGCTCTTTTCGTAACTGCACTCGAAATCCACACGGATGTTTCCAAAATCTTCTCTGGTCGGAATTTTGTACTGCATCAAAGAATTGTTACGGACCTTACCTTTTTCGGTATACTGAACCTCCTCAAACAGTGCCATTCCGATTCCCTGCGCAATACCTCCCTCGGTCTGCACACGGGCAAGATTCGGATTGATCGGTGTACCGCAGTCAACAACCGCCACATAATCCAGAACATCCACACTGCCTGTCTCTGTATCCACCTCTACTTCTGCCATACCTACCATAAACGGCGGCGGCGAGATCGGTGAAGAATGCTGTTTCACAACCTGAAGCTCGATATTGTTAAAGAAAGTGCTCTTTAATGCAATATCTTCCAATGAAACTTTCTTCTGGGCATTTTCAGAACTGATGGCATCCATATCAACACTATAGCCCTCTTCTGCATCTGTCATATGACCTGCTGCATTTCCCTCTGACCCATCGCTTATCTCAAGTGTCTCATCATAGAATACACAGGAACCGTCAAAATCAACTTTTCTCTCATCTACTTCCATCATCTCTGCGCCAAGCTTACAGATTTTTTTCTTCAGCTCCTCACAGGCCTTCATAACCGCTACACCGGTGGTATAGGTTGTAGCGGAAGCATAGGAGCCGGAATCATAAGGAGAGATATCCGTATCCACGCTGAATACTACTATGTTGTCCATAGGTGTATTCAGACAGTCTGCCGCGATCTGTGCCATAACGGTATCACAGCCGGTTCCCATATCCGTACATCCAAGTGCCAGTGTATAAGAACCATCTTCATTCAGCTTAATATCTGCGCCGCCTACGTCAACTCCTGCAATAGAGGATCCCTGCATAGCCATGGCAACACCGACTCCGCGGACCTTGCCATTTCCCATATCCCTGCATGGATATTTGGAATCCCAGTCCATCATCTCTTTGGCGCGCGCCATACAGCGGTCCATGGAACAGCTCTGTGCATAAGGAACATCCGGATATCCCGGAAGAGGACCGCCCTCTACAGGCATATTCATTTCTTTTACCTTAACAGGATCCATTCCCATCTTATGTGCCAGCTCATTTACTGCAGATTCCACTGCAAAAATACCCTGGGTTGCACCATAACCACGATAGGCACCTGCAGCCTGCACATTTGTATAGACAACATCAAAAGCAAACCTGTGGGCTTCTGTATGTCTGTAAAGAGCGATTGATTTATGACCGCTGAGTCCTACTGTTGTAGAACTGTGTTCTCCGTATGCCCCAGTGTTGGACAAAGTATAAAGATCAATTGCCTTGATGATACCATTTTCATCTGCACCTGCGCGTACTGTGATCTCCATCTCATGGCGCGGTGAAGAGCAGATCATGGACTCATATCTGGAGAAGATCATCTTGGACGGGCGGCCTGTTTTCCAGGTCACGATCGCCGGATAGATCTCACTGACAGAGGTCTGCTTTGCACCAAAGCCGCCACCGATCCTTGGCTTGATCACACGTACTTTGGAAGCAGGAATGTCCAGTGCCCTTCCAACGATCCTTCGCACATGGAATGGGATCTGTGTTGAGGACAGAACGATCAGTCTGCCGAAATGATCCATATAGCAGGCTGTGCGGAAAGTCTCCATCATAGTCTGCTGGTTTGCTCTTGTATGATAAGTGCGCTCTACAGTATATTTACACTTTGCCAGAACTTCATCTACATTTCCATGTTCTTCCACTGCAGATGCACATAAGTTTCTTTTGTTGTCTCCGCCAAGAGGAATTTTCAGCTTCCAGTCATCCTCCGGATGGACCAGGATCGGATTATCTTTTGCCTTGTGGATATCCAGAACCGGTGTCTCCACGCGGTAATCTACGCGGATTCTCTTCAATGCTTTATCTACCGCCTCTTCTGTCTCACCCGCAACAATGGCAACTGCATCTCCCACAAAACGTACATGACGGTCAAGGATCAGTCTGTCATCCGGACTCATCTCCGGTGCAGTCTGGCCGGCAAGGGTAAAACGTTTCTGAGGCACATCTTTATAGGTAAGGATACATGCAATTCCGGCCACCTTCTCGGCAGTACCTGTTTTAATATCTTCCACCCAGGCGTTGGCGTGGGGACTTCTCAGTATCTTCACGATCAGGCAGTCCCTTGGTGCCAGATCATCTGTATAGACAGGCTTTCCGGTTACCAGTGACATTGCATCTGTTTTACGTACAGGTTGATTTACATATTTCATCTTTATGCTTCCTCCTGTGCTTTCTTATATTTCAGGAACTTCAGGATACTCCTTGTCTGGGAAACAAAACCGGAACATCTGCACAGATTTCCCGCAAGATATTCTTTGATCTGCTCCTCTGTGGGATCTTTGATCTCGTTGAGCATCGCAAATACATTCATGATAAATCCCGGATTGCAGAAACCGCACTGTTCCGCACCTTCATTCGCCAGAAAGCTTCCAAACTCCTGCGCTTCTCTCTGCATTCCTTCCAATGTAACGATTTTCTTTCCCTCAATGCGTGCTGCAAGTGTACTGCAGGAAAGCACCGGACGACCGTCCATAAGAACTGTGCAAAGACCACAGTTCGCAGTTTCGCAGCCTCTTTTCACGCTGAAACAGCCCTGTTTTCTTAAGAAATCGATCAGCAGTGTATCCGGGGAGATCTCTGCGTGGCGGTTCACTCCGTTAAGCCAGAAATTAATATTCATTTTTCATCCCTCCTACTGCTTCCCAGGCTCTTCTTGTCAGTACTTTTACAAGAAGGGTTCTGTATTCCTTTGATCCTCGCATATTGCCTGCAGTAGGAACGTTCTCTGCCGCATATTCTGCAAAGGCTTCGATCGCCTCTTCCTTCTGCTTTTTTGTCATGTTCCGGAAATTCTTCAGGATCTGCTTCTTATCTTCCACGATCATGGCACGTGCAGGTCTGGCACCTATCACAGTCCTTGCCTCATTTCCGATCACAGAAGCTGCACAGGTCAGCACCGGGAAATCTGTTTTTATGTTTCTCTGACTTAAGTAACAGGTAAGAAGTGGCTCTTTTCGCACGATGATATTTACAAGGATGTCATTGTCCTTCTTCATATTTACAAATTCAGTCAGTGGAATACGGCCTGCATCATATAATTCTACCCATGTATCCATTCCCAGGAACATGGTCAGAACATCTGAGAAACCATATCTTCCATAAATGCTTCCTCCCACAGTGGCACAGTTTCTGAACTGTACGCCTACAATGTGGCAAAGGCTTTCTTTCATAGCTCCATGTGTGTAGGTATTCAGAGCTTCATTTGTCTCCAGGTCATGAAGCGGAGTCATACATCCGATGACAAATTCGTCATCATTCTCCGAAATCGCATCCAGCCCCAGACCGGAAAGATCAATCGCTGTGGATATTGCTCTGTTGCCCATTTTCATCCAGACCATTCCCCCAAGAATACGGGCTGTTTTCTTCTGGTTCAGTTCATAAGCTTCCGCCAGACTGTTTACCTTTACATAGCTTTTGATTTTCAGCATTATGTATCGTATCCCTTTCTTACATACTTTTCATATCTCTTGTAATATTTTGACTCGGATCTGTCGTCAGACAGCCAATTTAATATAATACCATAGCTTAAAGAAAAAATCTATAAATATCCTCTATTTCATAAATAAATTTTTGTTATTGTTCACTCCGTTCTCAGTAACGTAGCCAAAATTCAT
>ENA-OPSV01001803-OPSV01001803.1-human-gut-metagenome-genome-assembly--contig:-NODE-1803-length-13824-cov-3.005665_pt1 | contig 13824 bp, 9 predicted proteins | sample MGYA00241460_ERZ501912 | MGnify/ENA primary metagenome ERZ501912 (study PRJEB25962, sample SAMEA2042402) | human gut metagenome | biome: human gut; feature: human-associated habitat; material: faeces...
GATACAGCATATGAGAGAGGCCGTAAGATGTGCGAGAAATTAAAAGATGAGATTCCCCGCCAGCTTTTTGAGATTCCGATCCAGGCAGCTGTCGGAAGCAAGATTATTGCCAGAGAGACAGTCAGAGCCATGCGTAAGGATGTACTTGCCAAATGTTACGGCGGTGATATTTCCCGTAAGAAGAAACTTCTGGAGAAACAGAAGGAAGGTAAGAAACGTATGCGTCAGGTAGGCAATGTGGAGATTCCGCAGAAAGCATTTATGAGTGTATTGAAACTGGATGATAAATAAAGTATGAATGGTAACTATTCGGCAGCCTGCTGTCCACATAACTGTGAAGGTACTGAACAGTTATCTGTGAATAGTGCTCATCTCAACAGAAGGTTAAAATATTGAAGAAAATGATTAAGCGAAAAACAGTTATATTATGTATGTTATTGCTTGGAATTTCTGTCTCCGGATGTGGGAAAACCAGGGAGGTAGATGAAGCGTCCTCCAAAGTGATCCAGATCAGTGTTGCGCCGGAAGAGACAAGTCCCACTCCGGCACCGGATCAGGTAGCTTCCGCAGCAGTTACCACCAATGGTAATCTGACAATGGTAAATACGTATCTGGCAGAGCAGGATGCAGCAGGTATCTCATCTGCGGAAAGTTCAGACAGCCAAAGTGATGCCGACAGTACAGATAACAGTGTCGACTCAGCAGATAACAATGAGCAAGACAGCAGTACATCAGATACTGAGGAATAGAAAACAGGTCATAACAGGAGCAGATTACAATGGAGAGAAGGAATATCACAGATTCTCCCATGGAAATCTATATCCACATTCCATTTTGCATAAAAAAATGTGATTACTGTGATTTCCTTTCCGGTCCGTCAGGTCCAAAGGAGCAGGCTGATTATGTAGATGCTCTGCTTGAAGAAATCAATGCAGCAGAAGAAGGAAAAGGAAGGAGTGTATCCTCTGTATTTATTGGAGGGGGCACTCCTTCTGTTTTGGATGAGAGATTCATAGGAGAAATTTTAAATCATATAAGACGAAAATTTCAGATTGCGGATCATGCTGAGATCACCATAGAAGTAAACCCGGGGACTGCAGACAGAAACAAACTGCAGGCATACAGAACATATGGAATCAACCGCCTGAGCATAGGTTTACAGTCGCCGAATGACAGAGAACTGAAGATCCTTGGAAGAATCCACAATTATGAGCAGTTTCTGGAGACTTACAGAAGTGCAAGAGAGGCAGGGTTCGACAATATCAATATTGATTTGATGAGTGCGATCCCGGATCAGACTTATGAAGGATGGATCCACAATCTTCGCACTGTTGCAGGACTGGATCCGGAACATATTTCCGCATACAGCCTGATCATTGAGGAGGGCACACCTTTTGCATCGCGGACGCTGAATTTGCCGGATGAAGATGCGGAATACAATATGTATGAGGCAACAGCACAGATTCTGAGAGAATATGGCTTTGAGCAGTATGAGATTTCCAATTACGCAAAGAAAGGCAGAGAATGCAGGCATAACGTGGGCTATTGGATCCGACAGGATTATCTGGGGTTTGGCCTGGGAGCTTCCTCTCTTTATGGAAAGGAACGTTTTGCCAATACACAGGATATGAAAAAATATCTGGAAAACAGCAGAACTCCGGAAAAAATAAGAGAAAAAGAGCCGCCCCTCACCAGAGAGGATGAGATGGCGGAGTTCATGTTTCTGGGACTTCGTATGACCAGAGGAATCTCAAAAGCTGAGTTTGAGCGGCAGTTTGGCAGTGAAATAGATGCAATATACGGGGATGTTCTGAGAAAATATAAGTTAATGGGACTGCTTTTGGAAGAAAACGGAAGGATTTTTCTGAGCAGAGAGGGAATTCATGTAAGCAATTCCGTTATGGCGGATTTTTTGCCGTAAACGCCTTGACGAACAAATGTTCCTGTATTATACTGATGCCATGAGGATTGCGGGGCAGCGAAACTGCGCACAATCCATGAATATCATAACATACGAAAAAGGTGTAACTGTCAAGGTAAGAAACAGTTATTATTTATAAATGAGAAACAGGAGGCCCACAATGGCAGCAGATACAACGAAGAAGCACTTTATCAGGATCAGAGGTGCCAATGTTAATAATCTTAAGAATTTAAGTGTGGATATTCCCAGAGACAAGTTTGTGGTATTTACAGGACTGAGTGGCTCCGGTAAATCTTCACTGGCTTTTGATACCATCTATGCAGAGGGACAGCGCCGTTATATGGAATCTCTCTCTTCCTATGCAAGACAGTTCCTGGGACAGATGGAGAAGCCGGATGTGGAGAGCATCGAAGGTCTGCCGCCGGCCATTTCCATTGATCAGAAATCTACCAACCGCAATCCCCGTTCCACAGTAGGAACAGTGACAGAAATCTATGATTATTTCCGACTTCTGTATGCCAGAGTGGGAATCCCTCATTGTCCGAAGTGCGGAAGAGAGATTAAGAAGCAGACAGTTGACCAGATGGTAGACAGTATCATGTCTTTTCCGGAGAGAACGAAGATCCAGCTTCTGGCGCCTGTTGTGCGGGGGCGCAAGGGAACTCATGCAAAGCTTCTGGAGCAGGCAAAGAGAAGCGGATATGTACGTGTGCAGATTGACGGAAACCTGTATGAGCTTTCCGAGGAGATCAGTCTGGACAAGAATATCAAGCATAATATAGAGATTGTGGTAGACCGTCTGATCGTGAAGCCCGGGATTGAGAAAAGACTCTCAGATTCCATTGAGACAGTGCTGAATCTGGCAGAGGGCCTTCTGATGGTAGATACTATGGATGGAAATATTCACAATTTCAGCCAGAGTTTCTCCTGTCCTGACTGTGGTATCAGTGTAGATGAGATCGAACCGAGAAGCTTTTCTTTCAATAATCCTTTTGGCGCCTGTCCGGACTGTCTGGGACTTGGATATAAAATGGAATTTGATATTGATCTGATGATCCCGGATAGATCTCTGAGTATCCTGGATGGTGCCATTGTGGTCACAGGATGGCAGTCCTGCACAAATGAGGGAAGCTTTTCCAGGGCAATCCTGGATGCTCTTGCCAGAGAATATGATTTCAGCCTGGCAACACCTTTTGAGGAGTATCCGGAGAAGATACAGGACATTCTGATCAATGGAACTAATGGACATTCTGTAAAGGTTTACTATAAAGGGCAGCGCGGAGAGGGCGTTTACGATGTGGCGTTTCCGGGGCTGATCCGAAATGTAGAGCAGCGTTACAGAGAGACAGGATCTGATGCCATGAAGCAGGAGTATGAATCTTTCATGCGCATTACTCCATGTAAAACCTGTAAAGGTCAGAGACTGAAGAAGGAATCACTGGCTGTGACTGTGGCGGATAAGAATATTTATGAGGTCACCAATCTTTCCATAGAGAAGCTGAAAGCCTTTCTGGCGGATATGCAGCTCTCCGAGCAGCAGCAGCTTATCGGCAGACAGATTCTGAAGGAAATCAGGGCAAGGGTAAGTTTCCTGTCAGATGTAGGACTGGATTATCTTTCATTGGGACGTGCGACAGGAACTCTTTCCGGCGGCGAGGCGCAGAGAATCCGTCTGGCTACCCAGATTGGTTCCGGGCTGGTAGGAGTTGCCTATATTCTGGATGAACCGAGTATCGGACTTCACCAGAGGGATAATGACAGACTTCTTGGTTCTCTGATGAAACTGCGTGATCTTGGAAACAGCCTGATCGTTGTGGAGCATGATGAAGATACCATGCGTGCCGCAGACTGTATTGTAGATATAGGTCCCGGTGCAGGGGAGCATGGCGGACAACTGGTTGCCATGGGAACTGCAGAGGATTTGATGAAGAACGAGGATTCCATCACAGGAGCTTATCTGAGCGGAAAATTAAAAATCCCGGTACCTTCGGAGAGACGGAAGCCAACCGGTTTTCTTACTGTCAAGGGGGCGGCAGAGAATAATCTCAAGAATATCGATGTGAAGATACCTCTTGGGATCATGACCTGTATCACAGGAGTTTCGGGCTCAGGTAAGAGCTCTCTGATCAATGAGATTCTTTATAAACGCCTGGCAAGAGATCTGAACCGGGCAAGAGTGATTCCGGGAAAACATAAGGACATTCTGGGAACAGACCAACTGGATAAGGTTATCAATATTGACCAGTCACCTATTGGCCGTACTCCACGTTCCAATCCTGCGACTTATACCGGGGTATTTGACCAGATCAGAGATCTTTTTGCAGCAACAGCAGATGCCAAGGCAAAAGGATATAAGAAAGGACGATTCAGTTTTAATGTAAAGGGCGGAAGATGTGAGGCATGCAGCGGTGACGGTATTATCAAAATTGAGATGCATTTCCTTCCGGACGTATATGTACCATGCGAGGTCTGCAAAGGTAAGAGATATAACAGAGAAACCCTGGAAGTAAAGTATAAGGATAAGAATATTTACGATGTGCTGAATATGACGGTGGAGGAAGCACTGACTTTTTTTGAGAATGTTCCTTCTATTAAAAGAAAGATACAGACGCTTTATGATGTAGGACTTTCCTATATCCGGCTGGGACAGCCGTCCACAGAGCTTTCCGGAGGAGAGGCACAGAGGATCAAGCTTGCCACAGAGCTGAGCAAGCGCAGCACAGGTAAGACTATCTACATTCTGGATGAGCCTACCACAGGTCTGCATTTTGCGGATGTGCATAAGCTGGTGGAGATTCTGAAACGATTATCGGAGGGCGGTAATACAGTAGTTGTGATCGAGCATAATCTGGATGTGATTAAGACCGCAGATTATATCATTGATATCGGACCGGAGGGTGGAGACAAAGGAGGTACCGTAGTTGCTCAGGGAACTCCTGAGGAGGTGGCACAGTCACCGGTTTCCTATACCGGAAAATATGTAAAGAAATATCTGAAATAATCTTGAAATCATATTGCAGGACTTTCTTTTTAAATGGAAGTTGTATATAATAGAAGAGATTATTTATAGCAATTCTTGTAAATAATATATTTTGATCCGGCTTATCAGGATGTGAAGCCCTGTTGGACTGTTTTGATCGCATTATTTTATGGAGTTGTTATAACTAAACCGGATAAGTCCCCGGTAGAGACTGTAAAAAGTAATGATCAGTTGAAGGGGATGAGGAGAACGTAAGAACAGAAAGGGGATTTCCATGCCGACAAGTGATATTGGAATTGACCTGGGAACCAGGAACAGTCTGGCTTATTCTACAGGAAAGGGGCTTGTGCTAAATGAGCCTTCGATCGTAGTTTATGATAAAAATACAGAGAAGATACGTGCAATCGGTGAAGAAGCCCGTCTGATGGAAGGGCGCATTACTTCAGATATGGAGATCATCCGTCCCATCAGACAGGGCGTGATCGTTGATTATACAGTTACAGAGAAGATGTTGAAATACTTTATATCCAGAGCAATAGGAAGAAGAGCTTTCCGCAAGCCCAGGATCAGTATCTGTGTTCCCAGTGGAATTACAGAGATTGAGAAAAAGGCAGTGGAGGAAGCAACCTATCAGGCTGGTGCCAGAGATGTCTATATGGTGGAGGAACCGATAGCTGCGGCAATCGGAGCCGGGGTGGATGTGACCAAGCCCTTTGGAAATCTGGTCGTAGACATTGGAGCCGGAACTTCGGATGTTGCGGTTATTTCTCTTGCGGGGGTTGTGGTTTCCGCTTCTGTGAAAGTTGCAGGGGACACTTTTAATCAGGCTATACTGAACTATGTGAGAAAGAATCATGGACTTTTTATCGGAGAAGATATGGCAGAGAAGATCAAAATTCAGATTGGTACGGCTATAGAGGAATCAAATCCGAGAACAATGGAAGTAAAGGGGAGAAATGTGATCACCGGTCTGCCGAAGACAGTGACACTTACCTCAGAAGAAATACGTGTGGCGTTAAAGGATGCTACAAGCCAGATTGTGGAGACTGTTCATGGAATTCTGGAAAAGACACCGCCGGAACTGGCTGCGGATATTGTAGACAGAGGAATCGTACTTACAGGCGGCGGTGCCCTTCTTCATGGGATGGATACACTGATCGAGCAGAGAACCGGAGTAAGTACACTGACTGTGCAGGATGCAATGAGCGTGGTCGCAGTGGGAACCGGTAAGTATGCAGAGGTAATGGCACGTTTTGACGGATAAAGCAGGAGGTACTGCACAGTGCAGTGCCTTTTTGCGTTGTCAGAGGATCAAAGAAGCAGGAGGTGTGGAGAAAAGCACATGAGTGAAACTGTCACAGGATACATAGATCATGTTATTTTCAGAAATGAAGATAACGGATATACAGTTATGGTACTGAAAGGTACAAAAAAAGAGGAAGAGCTGACCTGCGTGGGAAGTTTCCCTGCGATCACACAGGGGGCATCTATTGAAGCAACCGGAGTATATATCCATCATCCGGTATATGGCAAACAGTTTCAGATCAGTTCTTTTACAGAGAAGATGCCGGAGGATACATATGGAATAGAACGTTATCTGGGTTCGGGCGCCATCAGGGGAATCGGTGCTGCACTGGCTGCCAGGATTGTGCAGAAGTTTGGAGATGACACACTCCGTATCGTAGAAGAAGAGCCGGAGCGGCTTGCAGAGGTAAAGGGGATCAGTGAGAAAAAAGCCCGGGAGATCGCTGCGCAGGTAAGTGAGAAGGCAGAGATGCGAAAAGTAATGATCTTTCTGCAGAAATATGGGATTTCCCTGAACCTGGGCGCAAAGATTTATCAGAAATATAAGGAATCTGTCTATACGATCCTTCAGGAGAATCCTTACAGACTTGCGGAAGATATTTCCGGTGTGGGATTTAAGATTGCTGATGAGATTGCTGCCAGAGTCGGTATTCACGCAGACTCAGATTACAGAATCCGCAGCGGAATGCTGTATACTCTTCTGCAGGCTTCGGGAGAAGGACATACTTATCTTCCGAGGGAACAGTTATTTACAAGATGTGCCAGACTTCTGGGAGTAGATGAATCCTATATGGAGAAACATCTTATGGATATGGTTATTGACAGGAAGCTGGTGCTGAAAGAAAAAAGCGGAGAAACTATCGTTTATCCGGCACAGTATTATTATCTGGAACTGAACACTGCTAGGATGCTTAATGAACTGAATATTGTGTGTCCTGAGGATAAAGAGCTTGTCAGGCACAGAATTGAGCTGATCGAGAAAGAGACAGGAACTGTTCTGGATGAAATGCAGAAGAAAGCAATCACTGAAGCAGCGGATCATGGACTCTTTATTCTTACAGGAGGTCCCGGTACAGGTAAAACGACAACGATCAATGCGATCATCCGCTTTTTTGAGGGAGAAGGTGCAGAGATTCGGCTGGCTGCACCTACCGGACGTGCTGCAAAGAGAATGACAGAGACTACCGGATATGAGGCGCAGACAATTCACCGTCTGCTGGAACTGAATGGAATGCCGGAGGAAGAGAGGGACGGGCATTCAGCTAAATTCGAGAGGAATGCACAGAATCCGCTGGAGGCAGATGTGATCATTATTGATGAAATGTCTATGGTGGATATTCATCTGATGCATTCTCTTCTTCTTGCAGTGGTAGCAGGAACCAGACTGATCCTTGTGGGGGATGAGAATCAGCTTCCGAGTGTAGGCCCGGGCAATGTGCTGAGAGATATTATCCGAAGCAGATGTTTCCCTGTAGTGGAACTGACTAAGATATTCAGACAGGCATCAGAGAGTGATATTGTTGTAAATGCTCATAAGATAAATAAGGGAGAACAGGTTCAGATCAATAATAAGAGCAGGGATTTCTTTTTTCTGAAGAGATATGATGCAGATATCATTATAAGAGTAGTGATCGCGCTGATCCAGGAGAAACTGCCGCGCTATGTAGATGCCAAACCCTTTGAGATACAGGTACTGACACCTATGAGAAAGGGACTTCTGGGAGTAGAGCGGCTGAATCAGATCCTGCAGAGATACCTGAATCCGCCGGAAGACGGGAAATCCGAGAGGGCGGTTGGAGACCGGCTGTTCCGCACAGGGGACAAGGTCATGCAGATCAGAAATAATTATCAGATGGAATGGGAAATCCGGGGACGATATGGGGTTGTCATTGAGAAAGGCGTGGGAGTATTTAACGGAGACACCGGAATCCTCAGGGAAATCAATGAATTTGCTGAGACAGCAGAAGTGGAATTTGAGGATGGACGTTTTGCAATGTACTCGTTCAAACAGCTGGAGGAACTGGAACTTGCATATGCTATTACAATCCACAAGTCTCAGGGATCTGAGTATCCGGCAGTCATACTTCCATTGCTTTCCGGACCACAGATGCTTTTAAACAGGAACCTTCTTTATACCGCAGTTACCAGAGCAAGAAAATGTGTGACGGTTGTGGGAAACGAGGAGACCTTTGCAGAGATGATACGCAATGAAAAACAGCAGAAGAGATACAGTGCATTGGATGAACGGATCAGAGAACTGAGTGAGACTACAGGGGATAATAATACAGATGGTGAAGAATGATATTGCAGACTGTAATCTGATGACTGAATAATAACAGAAAAAAATTTATTCCGATAATATGAGAAAAACAGAAATACAGAGGATAGCAAAACAAAGAGTAAAATAGTGGAAGGAAATGGAAATGAAACGGTTTCTGAACATGGTTGCTGATATTTTTTACCCGAGATGCTGTCCGGTCTGTCAGAAAATACTGGCAGATCAGCGAAGGATGATCTGTCCGGAATGCGAGAAAGAACTTCGTCCGATTGGTCATCCCAGATGTTATAAATGTGGAAAACCCATAGAAACAGAGGAATACTGCAGAGACTGTCAGAAACACAGGCATATGTATGAACAGGGAAGAGGTATTTTTGTCTATGATGGCATAATGAGAAGATCTGTTACCAGATATAAGTACTATGGATGCAGAGAATACGGTGATTTTTATGCAAGAGCAATGTATCGATATGCGCAGAAAGAATTGCGGGAATGGAAGCCGGATCTGATCGTGCCGGTTCCGGTACACAGGTCGAAGGAGCGGCAGAGAGGTTTTAATCAGGCTGCATATCTGGCGGAGAAACTCGGTCATTATACCGGGATTTCCACAGATGTCAATATTGTGCAGAAAGTTTTAAAGACAAAGTCGCAGAAAAAACTGAATGCTTTGCAGAGAAGAAAAAACCTGGAAAAAGCGTTCTGCGTGACCGGAGATGTCAGGGGAAAGAATATCCTGGTGATAGATGATGTGTATACAACAGGAAGTACGATCGATGCAATGGCTGGATGCCTGAAGAGAAAAGGTGCCGGAAATGTTTATTTTCTTACGGTTTGCATAGGCAGGAGATAAGAAAAAACACTTTTCATACATAATGATATATGTTACAATTAATCTGTATGATTATATGAATGATATCAGGTTGTTGCTGAGAACAGAGTGAACAGTAATAGCGGATTATAGCAAAAGGAAAAGCATACAGTAAGGAGTAATTTATGTTAAATGAAGAGAAGATAAAAATCATGAATAAACTTGCCATGTATGAACAGGGTGAAGGAAAGAAATATCTTCCGGTCAGCAGGTACTACCGTAGTGATTATATCGGACTTGCCATGATTAAGAATTTTTTCCTTGTTACGATTGGGTATTGCCTGATTCTGGCCGGTATCGCAGCATATTTTGCTGAATATCTGATAGATAATGTTCATAAGATGAACCTTGTTTCACTGGGCGTGGAAGTTATTCTGGGGTATGTGGCAGTGCTGGTACTGTTTTCTGTCCTGACATATATCCAATATACGGTGAAATACCATAAAGCAAAGAAAAGTGTGAAAAATTATTATGAAGAACGTGGACAGCATAAGCGTTACTGTGAGATTAACCGGATCGTTCAGGGATGCACCGGTATCCGAAGAACGACAGGACAGCACCCGGGTGGTATCATTGTTCTTCCGGTAGGTGAGGAAATTGAGAAATTTACTCCTGTGCAGCATCCGGCAAATGACGAAAACAGTGATATCATCACGACGCATTTTGACTATCATTCCATTGACGGAAACCTTTTGAAACTTGATATTCTCGGACACGATGATCCGACCATGATCCGTATGCTCGAGGATATCACGCACCTTGATGCGCAGACGATTCCGCTCGATAACCCGGAGGTCATGTCGCTGTTCAAGAGCACCGAGGCGCTCGGCATCAAGCCGGAGGACATCGGCGGCTGCCCGCTTGGATGTCTTGGCGTGCCGGAGTTCGGTACCGATTTCGTTATCCAGATGCTTCTGGACACCAAGCCGCAGTGCTTTTCAGACCTGATTCGAATCGCCGGATTAGGACATGGTACGGATGTGTGGCTGGGCAACGCACAGACGCTGATTCAGGAAGGCAAGGCGACGATTTCCACGGCGATCTGTTGTCGAGACGATATCATGATTTATCTGATCAACATGGGCATGGACCCGAGCCTTTCCTTCACGACGATGGAGAGTGTGCGGAAAGGGAAAGGCTTAAAGCCGGAAATGGAAGAAGCGATGAAGGCGGTCGGTGTGCCGGACTGGTATATCTGGTCGTGTAAAAAGATCAAGTACATGTTCCCGAAAGCCCATGCGGCGGCTTACGTTATGATGGCGTGGCGAATCGCTTACTGTAAGGTAAATTATCCGCTGGCTTATTATGCGGCGTATTTTTCGATCCGTGCATCCGCCTTTTCCTATGAAATCATGTGTCAGGGACAACAGCATCTGGAAGCGGTCATGGCGGATTACAAGAAGCGTTCGGACAGCCTTTCCCAGAAAGAGCAGGCGTCGTTAAAGGATATGAAGCTCGTGCAGGAAATGTATGCGCGCGGCTTTGACTTTTTGCCCATCGATTTGTTTAAAGCGCATTCCCGAAATTTCCAGATCATGGACGGTAAAATCATGCCGTCGTTAAACAGCATTGACGGTCTGGGCGAAAAGGCGGCGGACGCCATCGTGGAAGCGGCGAAAAAAGGTCCGTTTTTGAGTAAGGATGATTTCCGGGAGCGTTCCAAGGCGAGTAAGACGATTGTGGAGCTTCTGGATACGCTGGGCATTCTGGGGGATCTGCCGGAGTCCAACCAGATCAGTCTGTTTGATTTTATGGTTGGCTGACGGAAGCTGGAAGAATGAAAATGGAAGAATATATCAGAGGAATCCCGTCCGGACTGCTGACTGCACAGCTTGGGGAGCGGGAAATTCAGGTGGTCGGGATTTCGGAAAACGGATTTGAGTTTCGACTGGAAAAAAAGGCGGCAAGGCAGCTTTTGACAGATGCTGTGCCGGCACAGCACCAGGTTTTGCGAGATGCCGCACCGCCGCAGCACTGCATAGTGACACCGTTTTGTAAGGTGTGCTTTTACGATCTGGAGCAGGCACTCTGGCAGGAACTTGTGCTGACAGAGTATGGGCTGGAAAAAGCACCCGCTTTGTCACAGCCAGGGCACAGGGAAAAGCCGTGCGCAGCCTCCTTTTATCAGCTTTATCGGGTTTACGTAACTTCGCCGGAGTTTCGGATTGCTGTGCAGAAGCTTCTTTTACAATATACCCGCTACATCCATCTGAAGCTGGAAGAGGATGACGCTGGGCTTGCAGAGGCAACGGTTGGTTATCCGGTGGAATTAGAGGATTGCTTTGCCGACAGCCTGGAAGAACAGAAACGAAAATGGTTTGCGCAGACGGACTGGGAGGCGGTTTTGCGTCCGTATCCGTCTTACGCGCTGGAGCTGGACAGACCGGAATGGTATGAGACATATTTAAAAGAAAGCCTGTCGGATTTTATGACAGATTACTGGAAGGAAAACAACGTTGCCAGCGCGTTTTACGCAAAACGCCTGCCGGATCGGATTTACCTTGGAAATCAATTCTGCCGTCTGCTCTTTCCAAAGAAAGAAATATTGTTTGCCCTGCTCGAAAAGGCGCGGAGCGAGGGGCTTGGCGTGACAGTTTCGTTTGCATGCCAGCCGGAGGTCAGTTTAAAGGAAGCGGAGCAGCTTCTGGAAAGCCTGCGAAGCTGGTGTCAGAAAAACGAATCGATCGAGATCGTCGTCAATGACTGGGGGATGGCGCAGCTTGTAGGTAGATATCCGGAGCAGTTTGAGCTGTGCATGGGAACACTTCTCAATAAACGGAAAAAAGATCCGCGGCTTTCCTATTTAAAAGGCCGGCTGCCGGACAAGGACACCGGACTTTTGGCAGAGAACAGCCTGAATGCAGATTTTTATCAAAAGGCACTGGAAAAAAACCTTGGATTTGTGCGCTATGAATGGGAAAGCTGTGGGTATCCGCAAAGATTCCCGGAAGGAAAAAACAGCCTGCATCTTCCGTTTTATCAAACGAACACATCGCAATACTGTACCCTTTATGCGCAGTACAGAGAGCACAACAGGGGACGGCAGTATCTACAGACGGAATGTCCCGGATATTGTCAGATGCAAGCGTTTTTATACCCGGAGCATCTGCATATGACAGGAAGATACAATTCGTTGTTTTCGCTGGATCAGAGGGTTTTGCGGGCGTTGGAGACGGGCAGTGTGGAAAACGCAGCGTTTAGGAAAGAAGAACAGGGGGTGCAGCCTGACCGCGCGGTGCTGAATCTGCTTTGAGCGCAATGCGCGGCATGGAGGTCACACATGGAACTTACAGCGGGGCTTGGCTCGGTTGACGATTATATCCGATATATCGAAGCGGGAGCGGACGAATGCTTCTGCGGTTACATTCCCTATGCATGGGACAGAAAGTACGGGACGGTTCTGTCCTTAAACCGCAGGGAGGTGCGATGCTGCAGCGTGCAGCTGGGTGCATTTTCGGAGCTGGAAATTCTGGCGGCGATGGTGCGGGCGTATCAAAAGCCCGTGCAGCTGACGTTTAATTCGCTGTACTATCTTCCACAGCAGTATCCGGAAATCGCAGAGATAATTCAAAAATGTATGAAAATTGATTTTGAGGATTATATTATCGCAGACCCGGCGCTGATTTTATATCTTCGGCAGCAAAAGATCGGCTGTCGGATTTCGTTAAGCGGCGAGGTTGGAGAAATCAACAGCGCGATGGCAGGATTGTTTGAGCAGATGGAAATCAGCAGAATCATCTTTCCAAGGAAGATGCGACCGAAGGATATGGCGGTTGTGGCGCAGGCATGTGCCAAAAGAAGTCCCGGATTGGAAAACATGAAATATGAAGCGTTTGCATTAAATGAGCTGTGTCAGTTTTCCGGGGCATTCTGCAATTCCCTGCACTGTGACGAGATGGGATATTTGTGCCGTGTGCCGTATCGGGCCGGTGTAGGGAAGAGCCAGCGGAAGGACAGCATCCTTATCGATCACCAAGAATGGGACGGTACCGCGTCTTCAAGGGAATATACCTCAGAAGCCAGACAGTGCGGCGGCACATGGGATTCACCGGAATCAGATTTCGATGCTCCAATCCTGGGCGAAAGTGGCTGTGGGCTGTGTGCGCTCTATGATCTGGGTCAGGCGGGAATTACCCATCTGAAAATTGTAGGCAGAGGAAACCACCCGGACCGGATGGTGGAAGACATCCGGGCGATGAAGCGTGCGTTGGAGATCCTGGATGCCTCCAAAGACCGGGAAACCTATCAAAAACGGATGAAGCAGGAGTTGTTTTTGAGCGGCTGCAGCAAAAACTGTTACTATCTACCAGCAAATTTATAAAATTTGCAAAAAACACTTGCATTTTGGAAAAAAGTATTGTATAGTAATCAAGCGTCAGTTAAGTGACACAAAAGAATGGCTAGTTGGTCAAGCGGTTAAGACGTCGCCCTCTCACGGCGAAAACAGGGGTTCGATTCCCCTACGAACTGTT
>ENA-OPSV01001810-OPSV01001810.1-human-gut-metagenome-genome-assembly--contig:-NODE-1810-length-13792-cov-2.408241_pt1 | contig 13792 bp, 8 predicted proteins | sample MGYA00241460_ERZ501912 | MGnify/ENA primary metagenome ERZ501912 (study PRJEB25962, sample SAMEA2042402) | human gut metagenome | biome: human gut; feature: human-associated habitat; material: faeces...
CTGAACAGGTCCCGGAAAAACAACTGCTTCTTATTTAAAAGCATAGACAAAATCCACTACATTTTTAAATCCTTTAAACTCATAAACCATCAAGTCTTTCGTTCCCTCTTCCTTATCTATCTCTCCGGCTGCAGTCAGCTTCATTTCAAGCATACTGCAATTTCCATCCGGATATTCGGCCACTCCCCCCAGGTAACTTACAAAATCATAAGGAATCGCTTCTACCTCATCTCCTCCCGAAATATCCCAACGGTCCTCCCGTTGGCTGCGGAATTTCAACCGGGTAATCCGTACAGAAGGATCCGGATGGGCATAAATTTCATATGAACGAGGAGTTGAACGAGTCAAGTCTGCCCGATAAATCTTATTACCGACAGCATAGTAAAACATACGGTCAAAATAAGCTGAAGTGGCCACCGGTAATTTTCCTTCGACAAGCCCTGTTTCCGGGGTCAATTCCCAATAACCGCTACAGATTGTCCCTTTCTTCCCTTGTATCATCTCCGGAGAAATTTCGTAAATATACAAGCTACTTCCCTGACTGGCTATCGCCATAATCTTCGGAACATCGCGGGAAGTCGTCGCTCCGATATAAATTACATCTTTATCTCCAATATTGTTCGGATCGAATTTATTCGGATAACCGGCCTGCTCGCCTATGGTCTCCAGTTTCTGTTCATTCAGACTTCCGTCAATATCGTAAAGATCTTCCATGCCGCTAGCGATGTAGCGGTTCGTATTATAATTATTACCGCCAATATCCGCATTATAGTAAGAAAGGAAGCGTTTGTTCCTGGAATCATAAATAATATTTATTCCTTCCGGTGACACATCATAAGCCAGGGAAGCCCTCTCTGCATAATAATCCCCATCTGCAGCTTTCACCGGATAATAAACAGAAAATCCATCCGGCTTGGCAAACCAGAATACCCCGTCGTCAATAATACATTCCCCCCGTTTATCTCCTTCCGCATACATCGGTGCATAATGGGTGTCATTATTCAGCTTTTTGTATAACAACATTCGGTTATATGCATAACGTTCTTCCAAAGTAGCACCATCCAGCATATAGTTTTTCCCTCCTTCAGTGAAAATACCCAACAATGTCTCCTCAGATCCTTGCTGCATGGCATTTTTCAGATGCAAATTATTAATCGACAAGAACAAAGGTTTACCCTGCAACCTGCCTCCCGTTTCCTGTGCATAGATATCTTGTACGGCAACCCGGCTGCTACCGTCCCCATCGATACATCCCAATACGGCATTCTCACCGATATTCTGCAGCACAAACCAACAACGGTTAAATGCAGCCACCAAATTAACCACCGTCTCACCGAAGGTCACGATATTCTGTACCGTATCCGTTACAGCCAGCCGTAATGTAATCTGTCCGCTATTTTTCGGGTAAACCCATATCCGGCATACCGAATCCGTACCACATTCCGTCCACGTCACCCCACTTAGATTCTTTTTCCACAAATAAGTCAAATTGGCATTATCTTTCCGGTCCAACTGGGTAACAGCCGCTTTCACTTCAACCAAAACCGAATCTTTCTTCGGTATCGTAACACTGACGCTCCGCGGCATTTCTAACACCATATCGTTGATGTCATTATAATCATAATTTCCCAAATCATCGTAACAGGCTATTCCCAATACAGCCAATAATCCCCATACCAATATCTTTTTCATACTATCATTTTTTCTGTTCACATTCATCATCAATCCTTAGGAAACACAATCTCATTCTGAGGATTTTCGTCATCCATCAAAGGCGGATTACCAGCCTTCTTATAAGCCTCATACTTAGCACTGACCTCATCCCTGACTTCTTTCGTCTGCTCTGTCTCAGCATAAATTTTCCCCAAGTTGTCCATCATAAACATATATTTATTATTACTGTATATCCCCCACAACCTCTCATCCCAATCTGAAGGACGTATCGTATAAGCGATAGTAACTTCACAATCCGAATTCTCCACACGTCCCTCCCCAAACTCATGCTCAGCATTCTCTATATCGAAAGTCAGTTTTGTATTCAACTGGGCACCGACCCTAGGGGGACGGGGTACAACCAACTGGGCCGTAAAAGTTTCAGCCCCAACAGGAAATTCATAAGAAGGTATAAACACAACCCCTTCCATCTGATCGACCGTTTTCAGGCAAAAATTCAAAGGCTTTTCCAAAGCATATCCCAAACAACGCACTTTTACCCCTAAAGCACGTTCTGTAACTTTATTTATATAATCCCGGTCATCGAAAACACACTCGGCTTTTGTATTGAAAAATTCCAGACGGGGGGCTTCGTTATATCCCTTTATATCATTTTTCTCACAAGAAATGGCGGTAATCAATACAACCATCATTCCATATATCAATCTTTTCATCACTTACTATTTTCCGGTTATACCAAACATATCTTCATTTTCAGGCAAAGGAAACTGATACTTTGTCCGTACATCGACCAAACTGCAATTTGCAAAAGTGACGTAGTTGTGCCGTTTATAAAAATAAAACAGCTGTCCCTCTCCGTAATACTCTTTCAGGTATTCACGCATCACTTCGTTGATCCGGCGCGTATGCCCACTGTCAAATCCTTCACGGGTATCCGGTTCGTCATATCCTTTTCCCCCATCTGTCGCATCACTGGAGGCGATTCCCCGTTTAAAACGAACCATATCCAAAATTTCAGCGCTGCTCTGCGGATCCGGATCACATTCAGCCATAATATAATACATTTCCGGAATCCTGATCAAGGGCATGACATCTGCACCGGAATAAGCTCCTGTATAATTCGGTAAATGATCTGAGGCATATCCGGTCTGATCGTATTTCGACAAGATTTTCTTTGTATCATCAGTAATCAACATCTCATGAAAAGCGGCATTTCCTGAACGGAAATCAGTAGAACCACCGGCAGATAAATCATAAAACTGCCCGAACAGTTCTTTGCCGACTCCCAAACCGGAAACATTCTGATTGATGAAATCAGGGTCCACCACTTTCTCCATCTCATAAATATGTAAACTAAAAATATGTTCATCGAATAAGATCCTGTTTTCTGTCGTCAAAGCTTCAGTCAACGGGAACAATTTACTTTCCACCACCTCACTGGCAACAGCATAAGCCTTAGCTTTACTTTCTTCATCCCCCTTGTAACAATATACCCTTGCCAACATAGCCTTTACAGCCCAACGATTCATACGAAACTGACGCAGCTCCAGAAACGGGTCTGCATTGACGTCATGAACAAAGATATCATGATCAGCCTCCCACAATAGAGAATCTGCCTGGTGTAAATCCGCCAGACAAGCGTCTACCACCTCCGTAGCAGGTAATACAGGAGTCGGTTCATTACTGAATACTGTCCGATAAGGAATAGCTTTCCCCTGAGGTTCCATAGCAAATACCGGCCCGAACATCCGTAACAGATCAAAATGCAGAAAGGCACGCAAACCCAAAGCTTCCCCTTTCATAATCTCATAATAACCCGGCGTTGTAATTACCTCACGGTTCACCTCCAGATAATGCAGGAAATTATTAATGTTCGCAATAATATTATAAGCACCTGAAAAAACATTATCTTTAATACTTTTATAAGTTCCGTCATAATTATAAATCGATGTCCAGTTCGTTATGTCAGGAGCGTACTCATACCGTCCGGCAAGCATCTCCATATAATTATAGGTTAGCTCACGTCCGTAAAGGGAAGACTCTCCCATTTTAAGATAAAAGCCCGTTAAAGCATCCTGGAAACCAAACTCATCTGCAAACAAATCCTCTTCCGGCACGGAAGTTTTAGGCTGTACATCCAGCCAGTCCGAACATCCGCTACTCCCCAATACGATCACCAACAGGAAACCATATACAAATTTATACATATTCATATTATTTAAATACTACATTTAACGAAATTGCAAACTGACGGGCAAAAGGATAATCCAATCCCCTCTCCTGTTTTACAGATGAGAGATAAAAAATATCCTCCATAGTAAATCCCCACTTCAACGAACTGATAAAACTCTTTTTCAGGAAACGTGTATTTTGCTGATCCATCCGGTAAGTCAGAGACAACGAACCGAAAGTCAATGTATTCTCATCCATCACAAAACGGGATGTCGGACGTGTTTCCGATCCGTTGACAGAGTTTGTCAGGCGTTTGTATTTAGCCACATCCCCCGGTTTCTGCCAGCGTTCCTGCAAGACACGTTTATCTACATTATACCGTAAATCGGCATTCTCGATTTTATCCACCAACGTCTGGTTATATACCTGTCCTCCGAATTTATAGTTAAAAGAAAGATTGGCTCCAAATCCTTTATAATTAAATGCAGTATTGATATTTCCCTGCCATTTCGGCTCTGTGTCCCCGTAAGGGATTTTATCAATAGCATTATACTCACTGGTCACTTTACCATTGCGGGTCAGTAATAACTCATCTCCTGTCATCGGATCGATTCCCAGCGAACGGACAACCCAAATACGCGTCTGTGACTCTCCTTCTTCATACATCGGCAGAGGTTTGTCTTTTTCATTGCTGGTATTAAGCTCATTCATATGGCGCAAAGCATCCGATATTTTTTTCAGTTTTTCTTCATTATGTGAACCATTTACCGTGATCACCCAATAAGCATCTTTATCCAGATTACGATAAGGAATAAATGAAAAATTCAGCTCCACCCCTTTCGTCTCCAGATTTCCCATATTTTCCGGATAAGAAGCAAAACCGACAGAAGGAGCCAGCGTAATCTGTGCCAAAGAATTTTTCGTATTCTTGATATAATATTCGGCCCGGGTAGTAAAACGCCCTTTGAGTAAGGAAAGTTCCAAGCCAACATTCCAGGTTCCGGTCTGTTGCCATTTCAGATTCGAATTACCCAAAGCGACCAGTTCCGTCCCCGTTGCATTAGAAGAAAAATAAGGTTTCATTAAATTGGTATAAGTATAAACTGAGCGGGACTGATAAGGAGAAAAACCTTGTGTACCTGTCACCCCATATGAAGCCCGCAATACCACATCATCCACCCATTTAACATTTCTCAGCCAACTTTCTTTCTTCATATTCCAGCGTAAACCTGCAGACCAGAAAGGAGCAAAACGATTGTCTTTACCAAACTGTGAAGAACCGTCGATACGGATATTAAAATCGGCAGAATAACGATAATCATAAGAATATCCCAAAGTAGCCACAGCTCCCAAAGCCCGGGTAGTTCCTTCACTTCCGGTCATGTTTTCATTGTATTTCTTACCAAACAAAATATGATCCATATTGCCGTTCGGAAAACCCGTCACCGTTGCTCCATAGACTTCGCTATGAGTTTGCTCTACCGAATAACGCAGATTTCCCGTCAGATAATGCACATCATTGACCACATTGTTATAACTGGCTGTAAAAGCAAACATATAATTGAAATCCTCCGACTGGTTACGTTTAAAATCACCCTTCAGGGTAGGATCCACCACTTCAGCAAAAGCGGTGTGCTGTGCAGGACGGAAAACCTCGTCCTTACCTGTCGATTTCTGTATAGAAATATCGGCCTGCAAACGCCAGGCATCCGTCGGAGTATACTCTAATTTAAAAAGGTTACGGATACTAAAAGAGGTGGTCCGGTCTTTACTATGAAAGGTCGTATTATACATCGGATTAGCTACCTGATAAGGTTGTGAATTACCCAGATAGATCATATCCCAGGTCTGCATAATTTTATTGATTTCTCCATTTTCTCCGTAAGGCCGTAAATAAGGATTCAAACGGGTATATTCACTGAAAGATCCGTAAGGACTGTCATCTCCTGTTGAATTATCCACGGTCAGGCTGTTCTTCATCAGTAATTTACGGTAACGGTAAGAAAGATCCAACGCTGCCGTCTGGGTACTACGCCGTGACTCTTTCATTACTCCCGGCGTTTGATTGAGTCCCAGATACAATTTATACCGCAGGGCCTCACTTCCTCCTTCCAGCGTCAGGGCATGCCGGTGTTGTACAGCTGTCCGCAAAGGTTGGGACAACCAATACGTATCGACTCCTCTTTTCACCTCACGCAAACGGTTCTGATAGTCCCGTTGGGAATCCAGGTCATTGGGAGAATATAAACCAGCCAAAGCTTCAACCTGGATTTTTTCCTCTGCATCCATCAAATTATAAGCCGAAAGGTCCGGCATTTGCAAACGCAGGTTACCGCCGTAACTCACATTGATTTCTCCTGGTTTCGGAGTGTAAGTTTCTATTACAATCACACCGTTAGATGCTTTCGAACCGTAAATCGCCGTTGCAGAAGCATCTTTCAGCATTGTGATCGACTGTACACGATCCGGGTCCAAATCGACCATCGTCTGCACGTCAATCTCGAAACCATCCAGTATCAATAAGGGCTGATTCGGATAAGTATCGTATTCTCCCTGCAAAGACACCAAGCTATTGTCTCCGGCCCCTCCGGCAGGCAGCGTGGAAGAACCACGCATACGCATGTCCGGTAAACGGTTCGGATCCGAACCCGCACTGATATTTTCCATGATCCGGAAACTGGGTTCAATGGTAGACAAAGCCTTAGCAATACTTGTAGTACTGATCTTTTTTAATTCATCCCCTTTTACCGTCACCGCAGAACCGGTAAATCCTTCCTTTTTACGGGAAAACATACCGGTAACCACAACTTCATCCAATTCAGTCTCTGCTTCTTCCAGAACAACCCGCAAAGGTTGTACTTTTCCATTCTCTATTTTAACAGGAATCTCTTTGGAATTCATTCCCACAAAAGAAAATTCCAGAGAGATACCCGGAGTTTCTGTTATTTCAAGACTGAATTTACCGTCAATATCCGTTGCCACCCCTATCGTGGTACCTTTCACCACAACCGTAACTCCTGGCAGCACACCTCCTTTAGAATCGACTACGACACCTTCCAGCTTAATTAATTTCTGGGGAGCAGCCATATCGGCCCCGGCTTGTTTCTTATAAATAACAATAATCTGATTTTCAATCTCATAACTAAAATCAGAACCACGCAGACATTGTTCCATCACTTCATTTATATTTCCCGATACAACGTCTACGGAAACGTTTCCAATAGTATTTATAACTTGCTCATTATAAGCCAATCGGTAACCCAACTGTCTCTTTATTTCTTTAAAAGCTTCTTTTAATGAAACATTTTCCAGACGTAATGTCACACTCTGTCCGGCAGCTTCAACCACTAAAGGTTCGGTTAATATAAACAAAGTAAATAAGGATAACCGGATCCATATTCCTGCCCAACGGCAGACCTTTCCCCACCCTATTCGATTCTCTCTATTATTTTTCATATTCTCATTAAATTACCTATTCCTCTCTTTCAACGGATAATGACCGTCCGGCCTTTCAATTCGATATCCAGTGTACGGGTCTTCTCCAGTATATTCATTACCTGTTTTAACGAACTACTCCGTTCAATTTCAAAAGAATAATATTCATTCTGTTTATCACTATCTACAAAAAATACTTCAATATCATACCAACGAGCCAATTCTCTCATGATATATTCCAGAGAACGGTTATCAAACAAAAAATACCCGTCGATCCAGCTTGTTGCCGAAGCTCCGGCTTTTCCAACCACCCAGCGTTCTTCCATCAACTGCGCCTGTTCTCCCGGTTTCAGTAAAACCTCATGCTTTCCCCGGCTTAACCGGATACTTCCTGACAACAACACAGCCGAATAAGGTTCATCTTCGTAATGACGGATATCGAAACGGGTTCCTAAAACCTTCACGACATTTCCTGCCGTTTCCACCCGGAAAGGCCTCAAGGAATCACGTGCCACGTCAAAAAATACCTCTCCGTCACAAGCTACCCGACGCTCTCCTGTCGGAAAAACTACAGGAAAACGTACTACAGATTCCGCATTCATCCATACTTTCGTCCCATCCGGTAAGATCATCTTATAATCCGTTCCTCTGGGTGTCCGTATCTCATTATATTGGGAAGAGTCTGCCCGCTTCACGTTTGCAGTCGGTTCATAACGGGCATACCCATCCTCAGCTAACAAGAAGCCTCCATCCAAATTGTAAGCAGAATCTCTGTTCAATGCAATCTCTTTACCGGAGGCCAGCCGAATGACCGGCAGAGAGGAGTCTGTCAGTCTCTCTGCCAGGTCCTGATCCGTTTGCTTCACTTCATTTTGCCAATAAAACCAGACGCCTTCCCCCATACACAACAGCAGAACAATCCCTGCTACCCTCCCCAACCATTTCCGCCGTCTGTATCTCTCGATCCGACGCGCAATATTCATTTTCAAACGTTCACGGGCTTTTTCCTTATCGGACAACTCCAACCCTGCCATCTTACATCTGACATATTCCCGGTTACTGATTTTTTTATAAAAGTCCTGATGCTCCGGTGTTTTCAGCCAGTTTTCCAATGTCCGACTTTCCTGCTCGTCTAAATCTCCCAACAGAGAATGAATAATCGAACGCCTAATCGCCTCTTCACTGTCCGTTCTCATAGCTAATCAAAAGAGTCATTCAGTATCTTCTTTATCACGGGAAAGGAAATCGTCCAGCGACGCAGCTGGAAAATCCATCCCTTCACCCCGGAAATTTTTCATTCGTAAATAAATCAAATAACGGCCCAAAATATTGAATCCCTCATCCATCCCTTTCATCAGGCTGTTTTCAGAAGAACGCCATACCCCGCCACTACATGAGAAACCACCGACATAGACATCGGAAATTTTACCCCTGTCTTTCAATTCTTGCCAGGGTTGCGGAAATTCGGTGGACGACATCGATACGTTCAGATACATCCCCGCATCCTGCCATGACTTCAGGTAACTAGCCGTACTCGCATCGATAGGCCCACCGAAAGAATACTCATCGGCCAATTTTCCGAAAGCATGTCCTCCGGCTTCATGGCGCAAAATCTGGACAAAATTATTCGGGAAAGGCTCCTCAGATACCGGGCAAATAGCGACACCTTCTCCAGATTTGGTCAGGTTGGCTACCCCTCCGTAACGTTTACCGTTAGCCATCACAATCACAACATCCTGCGTCGGAATATAGTCCAAACCTGCACCCTCAATACTAGTCTTGACAAACTCCTGAATAGCTGTATAATCACAGTTCATACCGGTTCCGAACTCATCATAAGAACATTTAAAACGGGTATCTACCACCTTAGGTCCTCCATAAGTCGCATTATAGTCCGTACATCCAGATTCGGCAGATTCAGCATGCAGCAGGATAAATCCGAAACGTTCCGAATAAGTTTTGAAAGGCTCCAGCGATTCCATACCCTCCATCGCTTCCTGACAATACAAATCATAAACCCCCGATTCGATTTCTTCTTTCGTGAAACCATCTCCAATCAAAATAAAATTGAAAGTAATACGCTGGAAATCAGGTACTGATGCAAAAGGATCATTATAAGTCGGTTTTTTCCAGATCACAGTATGTCCGTCGTAAGTTTTGTACATCTGACTCAAAGATAACGGGAAGCTCAATCCCAGTACTTTATTTTTCAGATGCAATTTCGTGCGGTTGAAAAACTCACCTGTATTGGGCTCTAACTTGAAAACCATCTTGAATTGACCGTCTTCGTTTTTTGTTTCCTTAAGTGTTACCCAGCTCACCTCCTCTTCGTCAAACACCACATCGAAAGGTATATTACATTCAAACGAATGTGTCAATTCTGTCATATCATATTTGGCAAACAGTTTATCGTTGTCCAACTTCCATTTGGGTTCCGGATATTGGGTCACTTTCAATGTATCGTTCAGATTACTCTGAGTGTCCTTCAGATAAACTATAGCCTCCCGGATAACATTGGAATTGTTCACAGTCAAAGTTAAAGCCAGATTCCGGTCGGTCACCGCCTTGGTGACAGGAGCTGTTATCCAATCCACGCCTTCGCTGAAAGTTACATTCAAGGTGCCGTTTGACCGGTAAGGAACTTTCAGGGAAGTATGGTTATACAAAGCGATGAACTCTTTTTCGTTGATCTCCAATACTCCTTTTTCCAGCTGATATACCGGCAAATTCCAGTTTTCTGTTCCTGCCTGAACCACCAGGCGTACTTTTCGTTCTACTTCAGTCGTATTTTCAATTACCGCAACCTTTACCTCATATTCTCCGGCTTGTCCACTTACCGGCTCCACCGATAACCAGTCGGGAATATTTGCAATTTTCCAGGCCTCACTAGAAGTTACCTGAATAACCTGCTCTGTTGCCAGAGAACCGAAACGCAGGGAACTCTCCGAGACTTCCAGCCGGGGCGTATCTACAGGATCGCCGTTGTCTGAGCAACCTCCTAAAAAGAAGGCTGCTCCCAAAAGAAACAATAAATTAATTAAATATTTCATATCTGATATTTTTACTTGTTAAAATGCAAGGAACGGACGAACTTCTCCATAACTTCTGGCCAGATCTCCATAGACATGCATCGTTTCCCACCAACCATTTCGCAAATAAAATTTAAATACCATCGGATGTACCTGATAATCGGTTTCTGTCGAGGTATAAATCCGGTTGAAATAATCTGCCTCCCATGCATTGGTCTGATCAATGATAAAACTGACATCATATCCATAGAAATAGAACTCATTGCCTCCATTATCAACGATCAACTGGTTAATAGCTTTACGTTTTTCTTTCATGGCTTCAGAAGGCTCCTGCCCAGCTTCACCATCAGGAGATAAAACCTCCCCGTCAATCCAGCCTACCATTGCCTGTACTTCTTTAATAGCCGGCAGATACCATCCGGGATTTCCATTCCCGTCATTCAAATCACTGACATAAGCAGCTACAGGATAATGAGTTTTCCAATCGGGGATCTGTTTGTAAGCTTTCATATTCTCCTGTCCGTCTGTCTCACTACGGGCAATTACTCCCACATTATTAGGATCCTCCGGATGGATTTCATCATAAGGTAATCCTGTACGATACCACAGATTCAGATCCCTGTGAGCTTTCAAAGCTACCACTTTACCATGGGCACCTCCGTCGCTGATTTCATATACCAGACCTAAGGGTTCACCATTGACTACATACAAATCACCTACTTTATAATATTTACTTTGTATAATAGTCAATTTCACTTTCACATCCGTCTGAGGAATCTCAACGATTAATTCGACAGAACGGGAACCGGCTTCTGCAGGTGTAGCACTGATCTTTATCTGATTATTAATATCATCCTGTATCACAGTACACCATTTATCTTCGCTTTCAGGCAGGGTCATTCCCCATAGTTTTGCATTCGTAGAGACTTTTACAATCACTTCATCTCCAGCCTCATTCAAGGTAACCCGGTCTGCCGAAAGTACCAGTGACGGTTTGGTTCCGAGCTGAGTTACAACCACCTCACATGAAGCCGTATTAGAAGCCGCACCGGTACTCAGGGTGATGGTAGCCGTACGATCTGTTTCCAGCTCGGAAACAGTCGCATTCACCTTCAGCACATCTCCCTCTGTACTGACAGAACACCACTCCTGCGCCTCTTCATTGACTTCTGCTTTCCAGTTTTCCCAGGAAGAGTTTACCTTCACCGTTATCTCACCGCCTTCTGTTTTAAAATTGACTTTTTCCTGGTCGGTAGAAATTTTCGCCAAAACACTTCCTTCCTGGATAACTGTCAATCTTCCGTTCACAAAAGGAGTAGCACCATAAGGTGTGCTAAGTAAAATTCCAATAGAACGTTCATTCAAAGTCGGATTAGCCTCCACTGATAACAGGTATTTATCTGTTTCCCCTTCTTTCGGTTCCATTTTTACCCATCCCCCGGCATTTACATTATATTTCTCGACTGTCGATAAAACTTCTATATCAACAGTACCTCCGGCAGCATCTATACGGACAGTATCCGGATTCGCCACGATCATCGGCTCATTTCCCATTTGTTCGATAGCCAAAGTATCGGTGAAACGGTTACCTCCGACACCACCGGATACTTCCAACGTTGCACGACGGGCTGTCAACAATTCATTAAATTCGGAAGTCAGTAATAATTTTGAATTTTCTGCATCGAGTTGTACGGTAATCCAATCGACCAAGGTATCGCCACGCCACTTGTACTCGATTTCCGGACTGAAAGTCATATACATCACTTCCCTGGTTTCTTCTTTCGGAGAAAAAACGACTTTTTCCGGAGAAAATATAATAGACATTTTATCTCCGGCCTTTTGGACCACATCCAGGTACAAAGTTTTCATATTTTCCCCTTCCCCTGAAAAAATTTTCACCCGGGAAGAGCGCACTAATGTATCCAGATTCTGTAAAGGACTGATCACCAATTCTTTTTCAGAGACTTTCAATTTACACCATACACTGTCTTCCAATGGAGACATTTCCGCACCCCAGGGATAATTGGATTTCATTGCCAGTTTTTGTTCTCCACCCATTGCCGGAAACTCAAAAGTTGTTTGATTTCCGCCAATTGTCAACTCAACAGGCATATCGAGCCCATCATCATCTTTACAGGCAACGATACCCCATACGATGAACACGAATAAAACACTAAAAAATAAATATTTTGTCTTCATAAATTTTCATTTTATAAAAATCCTCTCTCCGTCTTATGCCTTCTTCATCCTGCTTTTATCTGTATACAGAAAACCTGTCCCTGCTAGTTTTGTTACCCATTTTTGCATACAAAAAGGACACTTGCCAAAATCTGCCAGTGTCCCTACTATATTTCTTTAAAATCACACATCTATATAGTATAAAAGGTATCGGAATCTCTTCTGTTCAAACATCTTTTCCATATATTATGATGATATGGAAACAGTGGCAACCGGCTGACATGGTCAAGCTTTCTGACTTTAGTCCCTTCTGGCTTTGCGACCCTGCCTTTCAACAGGTTTGCCTTTAAAATAATCTCTTTTTTTCAAAAAAAACATACCACGTGGTTTTCCTCACGTCAATAATTTTTTTTAAAAAATCTACACATATTTTACTTCTGTTTTTGAACTTCTCTTTATAAAAAATCTAAATCGATGAATCCTAAAAACCTAACATTTTTTTCATATGAAGCTCATTCATCATTTATAGTGCTATTCTCTCCATTAACTAAACATAACCTATTGTTCGATAATAAATTTTAGATTCAAAAAGAGGCTTCACACCACGAACCAACTCGCAATGCAAAGCCTCGTCACTCACCCATTATATTCTTGTCACAAAATCCAGCGAGCTCCACCCATTCCGCTCTTTCTCATATGCTTTCAGCAGCCCCCTCTTTGATGCTCCAACACCATCAGCCTCAGCAACAATAGTAAAACAGCCAACACCCGTATATTTTCCAACCTTCTCCTGATCCGTTCCCGGCTTCTTCCGGATATTCAGATCCGTAATCTCCACACGAACCAGATACGGACGAAACACCTCTTCCTGCTTCTTATCCACGGAACTGTACACTGCCTTTCCATTCTCATCAAACACCGAAAACCCCGGATGCTCGTCTGCACTTTTCTTTGCGTTTTCCAGCACCTTAAATGCCCCCACCTGGCTCTCCGCATCCTGCCAGTTCTTCCTCACACGGTACCAGATCTCCTTTTCCGTCTTCCCGCCATCAAACCGTGTCAGCCCATACTTCTCAATAATAACGCAAATCTTCTGCACATATAAACTATCCGTTGCATAGCCGCCATCCTTAATAATCTGGACAGCTTTCCGGTAATCCTTCTCCCCAGCCAGTCCTGCATATCTCTTTTTCTTCCCATTCATCGCTCCCAGAAGATAAGCCGAATGATCCGCAATCGACTGCTCCACGCAGGCATACTTCCGGAAATCCGCAGTCACAGTGTAAAGCTTTCCAGTTCCATCA
>ENA-OPSV01001825-OPSV01001825.1-human-gut-metagenome-genome-assembly--contig:-NODE-1825-length-13724-cov-3.372302_pt1 | contig 13724 bp, 10 predicted proteins | sample MGYA00241460_ERZ501912 | MGnify/ENA primary metagenome ERZ501912 (study PRJEB25962, sample SAMEA2042402) | human gut metagenome | biome: human gut; feature: human-associated habitat; material: faeces...
ATCACAGTAATCATAGCCAATGGGAAGCGGGACAACATCCTCGTGAAAATAATGAAGAATGAAGAATTAAACTATACCCGTTTCATTCCATCTCCGGAACCGGTATCGAGCATCAAGAAATGGATTGCACACAGCGAAGGGTTTGCCAAAGGGGAACTGCACATCAATCATTGTGCCACCGAACTGCTCTTCTCGGACAAAGCAGTAAGCATCCTACCGGTAGGTATCACTGACGTTATAGGCGAGTTCGAGAAGGACGACATCGTACGGATTATCGACTTCGGCGGTAAACCCATCGGTGTGGGAAAAGCCAACTGTGACTCCAGCCAGGCACGGGAAACGATGGGAAAACATGGAAAGAAACCCGTAGTGCACTACGACTACCTATATATAGAATAAGCCACAGACGGATACTATCCCACGATATATATACTTGCATATTTATCACTCTATATTCAATAAAAAAATGAACTTAAACAAAACTTTTGTCGCCGTACAAGATGCCAGCCGTAACATGTTAGCGTTGAGCGACAAAGAAATCAATCAAATATTACTGGCTGTTGCAGACGCTGCCATAAACAAAACAGACTTCATTCTGAGTGAAAACCAGAAGGATTTGGAGCGTATGCCTTCTACCGACCCTAAATACGACCGCCTGAAACTGACAAAAAGCCGTTTGCAGGACATCGCTGCGGACATCCGCAACGTAGCTGCCCTCCCTTCTCCTCTGGGAAAAGTCCTTAAAGAGAACGTATTACCCAACGGATTGAAGATAAAAAGGGTCAGTGTACCTTTCGGCGTCATAGGCATTATCTACGAAGCCCGTCCCAACGTCAGTTTCGATGTCTTCTCACTCTGCCTTAAAAGCGGCAATGCCTGTATTCTGAAAGGCGGAAGCGATGCAGACTATTCCAACCGTGCCATAATCAGCGTGATACACGAGGTACTGGAGTATTTCAACGTAGATACACATATCGTGGAACTGCTTCCTGCCGACAGAGAAGCGACTGCCGAACTACTGCATGCCAACGATTATGTAGATTTGATAATTCCGCGCGGCAGCAGCAGCCTGATAAATTTCGTACGCCAGAATGCCACAGTACCGGTTATAGAGACAGGTGCCGGCGTATGCCATGCGTTCTTCGACCGCTATGGCGATATAAGCATAGGTCCATCCATCATTGCCAATGCAAAGACACGCCGTGTCAGTGTATGCAACGCTTTGGATTGCCTGATTATCGAAGCCGACAGCCTGGCTGATTTGCCCGGCCTATGCCTGCCGCTACAATCAAGCAATGTAGAGATATTTGCCGATGAACCCGCCTACCACAGTCTGCGTGGCAAATATCCCGCCGAGCTGTTGAGACCTGCCACTGAAGACTGTTACGGCAGAGAGTTCCTGGACTACAAGATGGCCATTAAAACCGTGAATTCTTTCCAGGAAGCATTGGCACATATTCGGAAGTACGGTTCCAAACATAGCGAATGCATCATTACGGACGACAAGACACGTGCCGAATGGTTCTGCCGGGAAGTGGACGCCGCTTGTGTATACGTCAATGCGCCGACCTCTTTCACCGACGGCGCACAATTCGGGCTCGGTGCCGAGATCGGCATCAGCACACAGAAGCTGCACGCCCGCGGTCCGATGGCTCTGGAAGAAATCACCACATACAAATGGATTGTCGAAGGTTCCGGACAGACCAGACCTTGACAGCCGAATAACAAAGATATAGATACACTAAAAAGACTGTAAATATGAAGAACTTTACTTGCGTGCAGGACATCGGTAACCTGAAGTCTGCACTGGACGAAGCATTCGAGATTAAAAAAGACCGTTTCAAATATGTGGAACTGGGACGTAACAAAACGTTGATGATGATTTTCTTCAACTCCAGCCTGCGCACCCGCCTCAGCACACAGAAGGCTGCATTGAATCTGGGCATGAACGTCATTGTACTGGACATCAACCAGGGAGCCTGGAAACTGGAGACAGAGCGTGGCGTCATCATGGACGGTGACAAACCGGAACATCTGCTGGAAGCCATCCCGGTGATGGGATGTTATTGTGACATCATCGGTGTACGTTCGTTTGCCCGCTTCGAAAACCGTGAGTATGACTATAATGAAGTGATCATCAATCAGTTCATACAACATTCCGGACGCCCGGTGTTCTCTATGGAAGCAGCTACCCGTCATCCGTTGCAGAGCTTTGCCGACCTGATCACCATCGAAGAGTATAAGAAGACAGACCGTCCGAAGGTCGTCATGACTTGGGCTCCGCATCCTAAATCGCTCCCACAAGCTGTTCCGAACAGTTTTGCCGAATGGATGAACGCAACAGATTATGAATTCGTGATTACCCACCCGGAAGGCTACGAACTGGACCCGAAATTCGTCGCGGGCGCCCGTGTGGAATACGACCAGAAAAAGGCATTCGAAGGCGCGGACTTCATCTACGCTAAAAACTGGTCGGCTTATGCAGATCCCAATTACGGCAAAGTTCTTAACATGGACCGCAACTGGACTGTCGATTCCGAAAAGATGGCGCTGACCAATAATGCCTATTTCATGCACTGTCTGCCCGTCCGCCGCAACATGATCGTAACGGACGACGTAATCGAAAGCCCCCAAAGTATCGTAATTCCTGAAGCCGCCAACCGCGAAATCTCGGCACAGACGGTATTAAAGAAGATATTGATGGGATTGCAATAAGAATCCCATCAAATCTCGGTTACTCATTCCAATAACGTATCCCCCTCTGCTTTCCTGCAACTTATTACCAAATTATTTGTTTTATCATAAAGCATAAAACACAGGAGAGCATGGGGTTCAACATTGCAGACACAGGTAAGAAAAGAGTCGTTATCATTGGCGGGGGCTTTGGGGGATTAAAGCTTGCCAACAGACTTAAGGGTAGTAATTTCCAAATCGTATTGATTGACAAGAACAACTATCACCAGTTCCCGCCATTACTTTATCAGGTAGCCTCTTCCGGACTCGAATCGAGTTCCATATCTTTCCCTTTTCGCAAGATATTCCAAAAACGGAAAAACTTCTTTTTCCGGCTTGCCGAAGTGAGAGCGATCGTACGGAAAAAGAACCTTGTGCAGACCTCTATCGGCGAGTTGAAATATGACTACTTGATCATAGCTTCCGGCACAGTCACCAACTTCTTCGGAAATGAGGTTATCGAAAAACAGGCGCTGCCGATGAAGACCATCGAAGAGGCTCTTATCCTGCGTAACACGCTTCTTTCCAATTTCGAAAAAGCGACAATCTGTACCAACCCGAAAGAAAAGCAAGCCTTGATGAACATCGTTATCGTGGGAGGCGGTGCTACTGGTGTCGAAATATCGGGTGTTTTAGCGGAGATGAAACATTTCGTCCTCCCGAAAGATTATCCCGACCTAAAACAGTCGGAGATGAACATTTTTCTGGTGGAAGGTTCCCCTCACCTGCTCGCCGCCATGTCGGAAGAAGCCTCCGTCCACGCAAAAAGCTTTCTGGAAGGAATGGGAGTAAAAGTCATACTGCAAAAGAAGGTCATCGATTACAAAGAGGGTAAAGTAATCCTCGATGACGGCAACTCTATCGAAACGAAAACAGTTGTCTGGGTCAGTGGTGTAACCGCTACCCGATTCGAACAGATAGAGAATAAAGAATTGGGACGAGGCGGACGCATTCTCGTCAACGAATATAACCAACTTCCAGGTTTCCAAAACGTCTTCGCCATCGGCGATGTCTGCCAGCAAACCGAAACCAATTATCCCAACGGACACCCTCAAGTGGCCCAGGTTGCCATTCAGCAAGGTATCCTGCTTGCCGATAACCTAAAACGCCTCGAAAAAGGCGAGACTTTAAAGCCATTCCATTATAAGAATCTCGGAACCCTGGCAACTGTCGGCCGCAACAAAGCGGTAGCCGATCTCCACAAAATAAAACTGCATGGTTTCTTCGCTTGGCTAGTGTGGATGGGTGTACATCTGCGTTCCATCTTAGGAGTAAAGAACAAGATCATGGTCCTGATCGAATGGGTGTGGAGCTACTTCACCTACGACCAGTCCATACGATTAATCCTGTTCATCCCGAAGAAGAAACAGAACAAACAGGAAGAATAACACTCGGTAACCTACAAGTTATACGTCAACGTCACCCAAGTCACCTGAGCGTCACGATTGCGGATCTGGGTCATTTGCAAGTCTTTCGTATCAACGATCGTTGTTTCTTCGAGACCACCTAAAATATTATTGATACTCAGGTTGGCACGTAGCTTGCGGTTCATGAAATATTGGGAGATACCGGCATTGACACTGGAACGGTGCTCGATCTTTCCTTGAGGGGTAAGCTGGTCGGAAATGTAAAAGCCATCAAGTTGCAACTCCGTCGTCGGGGTGATACTAATGTTGACAGAGCCTTTGATATCACCGCAAACCATTGACTTCTTTTCGTTATAACCAATCGTACGTCCATCAATCTCATCCCGGTAGATATCGCCGGATAAGCCAATCGACAAAATACGAACTGGCTGCCAGGTTCCGGACAGTTCAAAACCGAACGTCTGACTATGGCCGATATTCTCCTTTGTCCAGATCGTCCCGCTTGCACCCGCATTTTCCACCTTATCCATGATACGGTTCCTCTTATTCCGGTAATAAAAGCTCGGTGACAACCGGAAGACAGAAGTAGCATACGAATAAGACAATTCGATCGAATGGATCATTTCGTCTTTTAAATCCGGGTTACCTCTCCAAATATGCGTAGCATCGCTACGATCAGTAAACACATTCAGGTAACTACCATAAGGTCTGATTACGCGTTGCACGTAGCTGAAAGCCAACTCCCCAACTTTATCCGTCTGGTAACCGAACTTCAAACGGGGGAAGAGGTGAAAACGGGAAGTGCTCTTAACCATCGGGATCTTTTCAAGCACATCGTCGGTCTGATAACGCGTATCTATCTTTTGCCAGTTCAGTTCGCCTTGTACGCCTACTTCAGCATAGAAGCTGCTCCACCTCTTTTCCAAAGCGGCCAGCAACAAATTCGTACGGCGATTAAAGTTATATTCATTTCCCTTTTGCAAGTCGGACTGCCACTCTCCGGCAGCCAGTTTATTCCCGAAAGCATGATAACTCTCATCCTTGAAACGCCCGATGTATCCTACCCGCAGGCGCCAATCATCGGCAAGAAGTTTACCGTAAACGGCAGACAGGTAATAATTATTCTTATTCTGATTGACATAATAGTTGTCCTCAGCGATAATCTTGCCCGTTTCCGGCTTCTCGTTCTTGTATTCGTTATCTTCGTCATACCCGAAATTATTGTAATTGAACACGACACTCAAACGATCCTGAGGAGTGTCGAAGGTGTGGTTCCAACGTGCTTCAGCAGCATACGCTTCCTGGCACTGATCATTATAACGATGACGGAACATCACCGGTTGCAGATTTCCATCCACCAACTTACTGTTATGAATTTTCCCATAGCGGCTATAGTCCATCAGACTGTACAGACCGTAGACTGTAAGCAGATCATTAGCAGTCAAGTCGTATCCAATACTCAAATCAGCCAAATGCACATCAGGCCTGGCGGACGCATTATTGTTCATGACAGTCGTCCCAGCCTTATTCGTCGTCGATTTACTGAACGTACGTTTACGAAATTCGCGACGATAATTGTACTTTCCGACAATATGAAACTTACCCGGATGCAGATTCAGGATCACACCAGCATTATAGCGTTCTTGAAATCCAGCTCCCAAGGTCAGGGTGAGCGGAGAATCACCGGCCGTATAAACTGCGGGCGATAAGTTCAGGATTCCCGCATCCCCATCCGGAATCAGTTCGACAGAAGGAGTTGCCGTCATCGATACCCTGCCAAAAAACAACGCTGGAAGCTGAATCAGCATATCCCCGCTATATTCTTCCATCAGCCCATAGGGCACTCCGTTTATCAACAGACCGGGATTGCAGGAACCACGAAAAACAATTCCTCCCTCGATATCCGTCACAACGGAAGGCAGCAGACGAAATACATCAGCTGCCGTCCCAGTTAGGCCACTCAGATTACTGTCCACCCGCAGGCGTTTCACTTCTCCGCCAGTCAGACCGCCAAAGCGCTTTCCCTGAATTTCGATACTTTGCAACGAGACAGTTTTATCTACAGGAGTCTGTGAAAAAGCAAACAGACTCAGACTGGCAATAGCCGGAAGAAGTAATAGCGTTCGTTTCATATACATAAATTACATAGGTTTAAAAACAAAAAAGTCTGTATGTTACACGCATACAGACTGTCCTCATCACTGATTGCTGAATGATTATTCAGCAGGAGCAGCTTCAGTTTCAGCCGCCGGAACTTCAACAGCAGTTGAATCACCTTCAGCAACTGTAGCCTCTTCTGTTGTAGCTTCTTCAGCAGGAGCAACCACTTCTTCTATTGTAGCTTCTGTTTCAGTTTCTGCAACTTCAGTGTTCTCTGCTGATTTGTTGCCACAAGATACGAATGATACAGCTGCGATAACAGCAGCAAATGCAACTAACTTTTTCATTTTGTTTTTTAATTTAAACGGTCTATAATATCTTCTTGTCTTAAAACGATGCAAATGTATGTATTAATCAAACATGTTGTACAACATAGTGTTCTTTTTTTTAAAATATTTTCCACACAGGCAACAACAAGCTGATTTACAGACCAAATAAATTAATCAATAGTTGCTATACAAATACCGCTTAATACTTTTCTTAGGCGTCTTTTCGAATTCTGTCGGATACAATTGCAGGGCAGATACAGCTTCGTAAGGAGCTAAAAGTTTGTTAAGTTCGATCCGGTTCTGCTCCATGATGATCGGAAGGTCTTCGTGCGAAACTCCCGTGCTGTCCACCGTATCATAATCCGGATAAACAAGTCCCACCAGCTTACCATTCTTTTCGATTATGATGCTTTCCATTACGAACGGCAGATTGTTCAGTTTCGATTCGATCTCTTCCGGATAAATATTCTGTCCGCTAGCTCCCAAGATCATCGTCTTGCTGCGACCACGGATATAGATACGGTTGTCAGCGTCAATTGTCCCCAGATCACCTGTACGCAGCCAACCGTCCTCCGTAAAGACTTTGGAAGTCGCTTCCTCGTTCTTATAATAGCCTTTCATCACATTTTCACCGCTTACTTGAATTTCCCCAACCTTATTATAGGGGTCTTCCGAGTCGATACGCACCTTCATGATACCCTTCAATATCTGGCCGCATGATCCGGGTACATACTCGTCATTATGGTCATAGCTGATCAGTGGTCCACATTCCGTCATACCGTAACCGATCGTGAACGGAAATTTGATCTTATAAAGGAAGTTCGTTACCTCTTCATTCATAGCAGCCCCTCCCACGATCACTTCACGAAAACGTCCTCCGAAAGCATCAACCAGCTTCTTTCGGATCTGTGCATAGATACGGGAGTCCAGCAACGGGATATTCAATGCCACCTTCATCGTCGTCTTGCTAAGTTGCGGCAGGATCATCTTCTTGTAAATCTTCTCCAAGATCAACGGAACCGTCAGGATCAAATTTGGTTTCACTTCTTCGAAGGCTTTCAACAAAATTTTGGGAGAGGGCACTTTACCCAACAGGTAGACATGCGCCCCGACAGCCATCGGTACCAAGAAATTGAACGCGCAACTATAGGCATGCGCCAACGGCAAGAAACAGAGTTCGCGTTCCCCCCTGTACAACACGCCAAGCTCGATGCCGTACATCACATTGCCCGCCAGGTTGTTTCCTGTAAGCATGACACCTTTGCTGAATCCAGTCGTGCCGGAAGTATAGTTCAACAAGACCACTTTGTCGTTATCCAGTTCCGCATATTTGATATCGTCCTTGCCGAAACCGTTCGGATACTTCTCCGCCATCTTCTCATCCATCCCTTTCAAGAGCTTCTGAATGCTTTCACCATCGCGCTGATGCAGGCAGCGGAAATCGGACAGCGAAAAAACACCACGCACGTCCTCGATCATCTCTTCTTCCAACGTATCCCAAATACGGTCGCTGACAAAAAGGAAAACCGATTCAGAGTGATTGATAATATGGTGTACATCGTTCGGACTGAAGTCCTGCAAAATAGGTACTATAATTGCCCCGTACGTCACAGCAGCCATGTAAACAATACACCAGCGAGCACTATCTTTTCCGATCAGAGCAATCTTATCCCCCCGCCGTATCTGGCATTCTTCAAATAGGATGTGGATACGGGCAATCTCCTTAGCCACGTCGGCGAAAGAAAAAGTCGTCCCTTTGCTGTAATCCGTCAGGGCAGGCAGTTCCCAGTTTTTCTTGAAACTTCCCTCATATATTTTGATAAAATTCTCTTGTATCATATTGCACACTGTATTATAATTTGCGCAAAAATACAGACTATCCGACAAATACACAACAGATAGCCAGAGTTTAACCCTTACAACAAAATATAAGGAACAATGCATCCCCGCTACAAGAAAACTTATCTGTATGGGCATAAAAAGATAAGAGTGCCTACTAATTCTATAATCAGTGACTGTGATTATGTAATCAGTACCACCGATTATATAATCAGTGCCAGTGACTATGTAATCGCTGCCGCCGATTACAGAATTAGTAGGCATTTAAGAAAGAATTATTCGGAACGAAAAAGGGATTTCTCTCCATAGAAGTAAGAAATTGTTGTCGTCGAATTAGGTGTGGTTGTCCTGAAATGATAATCTATAACTCCCAAATAAACAAAATTTTCCCTATCTTTCGGCGGCCTAATAATATGATATATGAACAAATGGATACTGCTACTATGCGGAGTATTGGCTGGTTGCCAGCACTCTCATAAACAAAAGACAGGCGATGCGGTCTGCCAAACAATCAATATAGCCCCCGTTTTCGATAGAGAGCCGACCGAAATAAAACTGGACGAATGGGCGGAAAACGTACGTTTCATCCCGTTGGAAACAACAGACTCCGTATTATTGACCGGATACATTCCGCAGATTGTCTATCACCAGGACAAGCTGGTTGTCTTCAACAACGATAAAATATACCTGTTCAATCCAGAAGGAAAATTTATCCGGATAATCGGTACTAAAGGTGAAGGACCGGAAGAATACTTATCCGCCGACAATCCGAAGATAACCCCGGAAGGCATCCGTATCGACGACAGCAGCAAATGGCTCAAAACATACGGTTGGGACGGCAAATGGAAACAGACAACAACCGTCCCTTCCCATAAAAATATCAGAGAAGTGCTTTCCCTACCCGACGGGCGCAATATCGGATACGTCCAGAATATCTCAGGCAAAGAGCCGATACGGATGTACTTGTTCCGCGACTCGGCCGTACTGGACTCGATCGCATACACCCGGAACTTCGAGCCGGGAGAAATCACGATAGTGTTCTACAACGAATGCAAGGTTTTCTCCACCCCGACCGACAACTATGTGAAGGAAATGTTCAACGACACGATTTTCCTGATCACAAAAGAGAACACGCTTATCCCACGCTGGGTAGTAGATGCAGGAAAATACAAGTTGGAAGAGGGTGGACGCTACCGGTTACAAGACCCGCGTAACAACCTGTTCAAGGAAAAAAATGCGGCACAGATCAATGTCGTAGGAAACAGCAAAGACAAATTGTATCTGACAGCCAACCTAAATGGCAACTCCTATCTGATCAGCTACGATGATAAAGAGGGAAAAGTGGAAAGCGTCAAGTTACCTTATCCCGGACATGATTTCGATTTTAAAGAAGGGAACACGTTTGTCCCCCGTTTTACATCCGAAGACGGTCGTTATCTGATAGGCTATGAAGTACAAGAGAACGATGAGAATCCGGTCATTATCCTGGCTGAACGTTAAGCAATCAATAGTATGAACTTGAAAGTATTCATAATAACAGGGATGTGTATACTGAGATGCACCCCTATATGTGCACAAGGGACAGGGGCGAACGACACCGTATCCCATCATCCGCTCACTCACGAGGTCGGCTTCGACTTCCGCCCCGTTTACATCATCCCCACCAATGAGTTCTTTGCAGGTGAGAATGCGACATGGCAACCTTTGCGTAAGTCCGTATCAGCGCACCTGAAATACTCTTTCCGGTTTCATCCTGAATCGCATAACGGAAAATTATATCCGCACACCTACCAGGGAATCGGCATTTCATACCATTCTTTCTTTGACAAGGCCGAGATCGGAACTCCTGTTTCGGTATATGCCTTCCAAGGGTCACGCATAGCCCGGCTCTCCTCCCGTCTGTCACTGGATTACGAATGGAACTTCGGAGCCTCCTTCGGATGGGAAAAGTACCATCCGGGAACCAATACCTACAATTATGTCGTAGGGTCGAAGATCAATGCCTATATCAATTTGGGATTTCTGCTGAACTGGCAACTGGCGACGGGATGGCGACTAACGGCAGGCATCGACCTAAGCCATTTCTCCAACGGAAACACCCAGTACCCCAATGCAGGTGTCAATACCGTCGGGGGCAAGATAGGCTTGGTGCACACCTTCGGAGAAAATGCCGGGACGATGATGTCCGACAGGCTAACCACACAACGCATCAAACCGCACATCAGCTACGACATCGTTTTATACGGTGCCTCGAAACGGAAAGGGGTTATCAAGCCAGATGAAGCCTACCTGGCCCCCGGTTCGTTCGGTGTATTGGGATTTAATTTTAATCCCATGTATAACTTCCACAAATATTTCCGTGCCGGAGCATCGCTCGACGTACAATATGACGAAAGTGCCAACATCAAGGAATACGAGGCCGACTATAACGACCAGGCCGAACATCAGTTTTACCGTCCGCCATTCAAAGAACAATTAGCTATCGGGCTATCCGTACGAGGTGAACTGGTCATGCCGATCTTCACAATCAACGTAGGCATAGGCTACAATGTTTACCACAAATGCACCGACACACAAGGGATGTACCAAATCCTGGCATTGAAAACATCCATCACACGCGACCTGTTCCTGCACGTAGGGTACCAGTTGAGCAAATTCAAAGACCCCAACAACTTGATGTTAGGGATAGGTTACCGGTTCCACAATAAACGATAAGAATATACTATGTCCAAACATTTTCGCTAAATTTGCGCGATAATTAAAAGACAATGATTGATAAGACTGTTTTTGAGAATAAGATAGCCGCATACTATACCTTAGGATGCAAGTTGAATTTCGCCGAAACTTCGACCATAGGGAAAGTACTTGCCGAACAGGGCGTACGCAAAGCACGTCCGAGTGAAAAGGCTGATATTTGCGTCGTCAACACTTGCTCTGTGACAGAGCTTGCCGACAAGAAATGCCGCCAGGCAATCCGCCGGATCGGCAAACAACACCCGGGGGCGTTCATCGTCGTGACCGGTTGCTACGCCCAGTTGAAGCCGGAAGAGGTTTCGCATATCGAAGGAGTCGACCTCGTCTTGGGCGCCGAGCAGAAGTTAGATATACTCATGTATTTAGACGACTTGAAAAAGAAAGAAGAGGGAGGTGCCGTAATCGCTTCCCAGACGAAAGATATCCGTTCCTTCTCCCCCTCCTGCTCGGCAGACGACCGCACGCGCCATTTCCTGAAAGTACAGGACGGGTGCGATTACTTCTGCTCCTATTGCACCATCCCCTTTGCCCGCGGACGTAGCCGTAACGGCAGCATTGCTTCTATGGTGGAGCAGGCCAGCCAGGCGGCTGCCGAAGGTGGAAAGGAAATTGTATTGACCGGCGTCAATATCGGAGACTTCGGCAAGTCTACCGGTGAGACTTTCTTCGATTTGGTGAAGGCGCTGGACGAGGTGGAAGGCATTGAGCGTTACCGCATATCCTCCATCGAGCCGAATCTGCTGACAGATGAAATCATAGAATACGTGTCCCGTTCCCGGCATTTCATGCCTCATTTCCATATACCGCTGCAGTCGGGCAGTGACGAGGTGCTGAAGCTGATGCGACGCCGTTACGATACCGCCTTGTTTGCCTCGAAGATAAAGAAGATAAAGGAAGTGATGCCCGATTCCTTTATAGGGGTAGACGTGATTGTGGGTACCCGTGGAGAGACGGAGGAGTATTTCGGGCAGGCTTATGAGTTCATCAAGAGCCTGGACGTGACGCAGCTCCATGTCTTCAGCTATTCGGAGCGTCCCGGCACGCAGGCCTTAAAGATAGACCACGTGGTGGCACCCGAAGAAAAGCACCGCAGGAGCCAGCAGTTGCTGGAGCTTTCGGACGAAAAGACCCGTGCTTTTTATGCGCGCCATATCGGGCAGACGATGCCGGTGTTGCTGGAACGTCCCAAACCCGGACTGCCGATGCACGGCTTCACTCCCAATTATATCCGTGTGGAAGTCCCTCATGATGCTGCCTTGGACAACCAGCTCGTGTCTGTGCGCCTGGGCGATTTCAATGCCGACGGCACTGCACTCTTGGGAGCAATGGAATGAGGAATGCCGCCTTTGCAACAAATAACTCATAACTTATAACTCATAACTGACGAAGTGAAATCAAAAATTGTCTATTGGCTGACTTATGCGGGCATGTGGCTTGTGGCACTTCTGCCTTTCCGGGTGCTTTATGCGTTGTCTGACGGGCTGTACTTCCTGATGCGCCACGTCGTGCATTATCGGAAGAAAGTCGTTCGCCGCAACCTTCGCAATTCCTTTCCGGAGAAGTCGGAAACCGAATTGATGGAGATAGAGCGCAAATTCTATCATTATATCTGCGATTATATGCTGGAAGAGGTGAAGATGCTGCGCATGTCTTTCGAGGAGCTCTGCCGCCGGATGAAGTATGATAATAAGGAAGAATACCTTGCCATGATAGAGAAGCATGGAGGCATTGTACTGCTGATTCCCCATTATGCCAATTTTGAGTGGATTATAGGCATGGGGGCCATCATGCATCCGGGCGACATCCCGGTGCAGGTGTACAAACCGCTAAGCAATAAGTATCTGGACGAGATGTTCAAGCATATCCGCGCCCGGTTCGGAGGATATAATGTGGCGAAACATTCCACGGCACGCGAAGTGATAAAGCTTCGCCGTGAAGGCAGGCGGATAGCCATCGGCCTGATTACGGACCAGTCGCCCAACCGCAGCGAGGCCCATTATTGGACTACTTTCTTGAATCAGGACACCGTGTTCATGGATGGCGCCGAGCGCATTGCCAAGCTGATGGACTTCCCCGTTTTTTATTGTGAATTGGAACGGACATCCAGAGGATATTGCAAAGTGCTTTTCGACTTGGTTACCGAAACTCCCAAGCAGACGGCGGATGGCGAGATAACCGAGTGCTTCGCCCGTCGTCTGGAGCAGACCATCCGGCGTGAACCGGCTTATTGGTTCTGGTCTCATAAACGTTGGAAAAAGAAACGAAAAGAATCTGTGCAACATGGATAAGATTGCTGTTGTCATATTGAATTGGAACGGATGTGATATGCTCCGTTCCTTCCTTCCCTCTGTTGTGCATTTTTCGGAGGCGGATGGTGCTGTGGTGTATGTGGCAGACAATGGCTCTACGGATGCCTCCGTGGCAATGCTCCGTCGTGAGTTTCCTTCTGTGCACTTGATTCTGCTGGAAGAGAACCACGGTTTTGCCGACGGATACAATCTGGCATTGAAGCAGGTGGAGGCAGAATATGTAGTGCTGCTCAACTCCGATGTAGAGGTCACCGAGCACTGGCTTGTCCCGTTGGCAGAGTATATGGATGCCC
>ENA-OPSV01001832-OPSV01001832.1-human-gut-metagenome-genome-assembly--contig:-NODE-1832-length-13682-cov-5.016805_pt1 | contig 13682 bp, 9 predicted proteins | sample MGYA00241460_ERZ501912 | MGnify/ENA primary metagenome ERZ501912 (study PRJEB25962, sample SAMEA2042402) | human gut metagenome | biome: human gut; feature: human-associated habitat; material: faeces...
ACTACTGGAAAACGCATAAAAGAGAATAATCGTATTTACTTTCTGGATAAATAATGTGATAATAAAACTGCCCGGCATAATTTCTTGCCGGGCGGTTGCTGTTTATAAAAAAGAAAGGAGAGGATGTCGTGAGCAGCAGAAAGAAAATCATGATCACCCTGATCATAATCTTGCTCCTGCTGACTGCCGGAGTATATGGATATGGTGTATACTATTTCACAGAGCATTTCTTACCGGGATCAATGGTAAACGGATTCAACTGTTCCTATATGACAGTATCCCAGTCAGAAGAATTGCTTACGCAGAAGGTGGGAGCATATGTTCTTACTATTGACACCAGAAATAACGGACAGGAAAGTATCACAGCAAAACAGGCGGGACTTTCCTATGACTCAGATGGAAGTGTTGATAAACTGATCAGAAATCAGGATCGTTTTACATGGTTTCTTGCTTTTAATCAGCACAGGAATTATGAAGTGTCCTCCTCCATTAAATATGATGAGCAGAAGACAGAGGCTGCCATTTCCGAACTGAAATGTATGCAACAGGAGAATATGACAGAGCCTTCGGATGCTCATATAGAAGAGAAAGACGATAAGTTTGTAATTGTTCCTGAGCAGGAGGGAACTGCACTGAAACCAGAAAAAACAAGTCAGGATATTATAGATGCTCTTGTCACAGGACGAACGCCGGTTGATCTGGAAGCAGATGGATGCTACAAAGAACCGAAAGTTTATCAGAGTGATGAAACTTTGACGAAGAATTGTGACCTGATAAACAAACTTACGGATGTAGTGATAACCTATGATTTTGACGATTGCACAGAGACAGTAGACAGAGATATGATCAAAAACTGGCTCACAACAGATGAAAACGGTCTTTATACACTTGACAAAAAACAGATAGAAGCATATATCAGTGAACTGGCGGCTAAATATGATACGGTTGGAACAGAGAGAACATTTAATACATATGATGGTCGTGAGATTACTGTCAGCGGAGGGAATTATGGCTGGCAGATCGATCAGAAAGCGGAGCTGAAAGAACTTACAGAACTGATAAAAAACGGAGAAACCCAGGTCAGAGAACCTGTTTATTCTCATGAAGGTCTGGTCAGGAAAACAAATGATATCGGATATACGTATATAGAGATTGACCTGACGGCCCAGAGAATGGTATTCTATAAAGATGGAACGCCGACTGCGGATGCACAGATCGTATCCGGAAATCCATTCGTGCCCAACTGTGCAACTCCTGTGGGATGTTATACAACAGGTGAAATGAAGAGCGGATGTACAGTGAACGGAGAGGACTATCCTTCTGCTGTAAATTACTGGATTCCATTCGATGGAAATCTGGGGATCAGTGATGCTCCATGGAGAATGGATTTCGGAGGACAGCTTTATGAATTTGAAGGCACACATGGAAGCATCTGTGCACCATCCGATCAGGTGCAGATCATTTTCAGCAATGTTGAGAAGAACACACCGATTGTTATTTATGAATAAAGGAGAAAAATGATGAAGATTGTAGTATTAGCGGGGGGAACAAGTACAGAACGTACTGTCTCCATTACATCAGGAACAGGAATATGTAAGGCATTACGACAGAAAGGACATCAGGCGATTCTTGTGGATATTTTTTGCGGCATTGAGAATGTGGACCGGGAGAATCCGTTTCCGTCAGAGTATGATGTGGACGCAGCATCAGAATATATGTCAGCATTTAACGACAGGATTGAACAGATGAAAAAAGAGAGAAGAAGCTTCTTCGGACCAAACGTGCTGAAACTCTGCGAGGCGGCTGACATTGTTTTCCTGGGACTTCATGGTGCGAACGGAGAAGATGGAAAAGTACAGGCAACATTTGACCTGATGGGAATCAAATATACAGGAACCGGATATTTAAGCAGTGCCCTGGCAATGGATAAGGGAATCACCAAGCAGATGTTTCTGATGAATAATGTACCAACACCGCGGGGAGTGTCTATGGTAAAAGAAGAAATGACCACAGATCTAAAAGCACTTGGAATGGAATTTCCTGTAGTTGTAAAAACCTGCTGTGGCGGTTCCAGTGTAGGTGTTTATATTGTGAATGATCAGGCCGAATATGAGCAGGCTCTCAAAGACGCTTATTCTTATGAAAATGAAGTCGTGGTCGAAGAATATATAAAAGGACGTGAATTTTCAGTAGCGGTTGTGGACGGAAAAGCTTATCCGATCATCGAAATTGCTCCGCTTCAGGGATTCTATGATTATAAGAATAAATATCAGGCCGGCTCTACGATTGAGACCTGTCCTGCCGAAATTTCACCGGAACTCACAGAGAAAATGCAGCATTATGCGGAAGCAGGAGCCAAAGCTCTGTTTATGGAAGGATACTGCCGTCTTGATTTCATGATGAAGGAGAATGGAGATATGTATTGTCTGGAAGCAAATACTCTTCCCGGAATGACACCAACCAGTCTGATTCCGCAGGAGGCAAAAGTTCTGGGAATCGACTATCCGACTTTATGTGAGAAACTGATTGAAGTTTCCATGAAAAAATATCCGACGCAGGATTTCACACTATAGAGCGTGTCTGCAGTAATTTATAGAATTGTTATAGATGCATTATTAAGAGAATTGCTATAACAGGAAAGAAGATATAAAAAATATTATGAAAAACTTAACTCTTGAAAATATCGCCCGCGTATGCGGCGGTACTTATTATGGTCCGGCTGATAAATTACAGGAAGAAGTAATGTCTGTTATCACAGACAGCAGAAAAGCAGAAGAAGGATGTCTGTTTGTACCTATTGTGGGGGAACGTGTAGATGCCCATAAATTTATCCCACAGGTAATGGAAGCAGGGGCACTGGCAACCTTGTCGGAACGGGTGCTTGATAACGCTGATTTTCCTTATATCGCAGTAGAATCTTCTCTTCAGGCAGTGAAAGATATTGCAGAGTTTTATTTAAAGCAGCTTCAGATCCCGGTTGTGGGAATTACAGGAAGTGTTGGTAAGACAAGTACAAAAGAAGTGATCGCATCTGTTCTGAACCAGAAATACCATACTCTGAAAACACAGGGCAACTTTAACAATGAACTTGGTCTGCCTCTCACAATTTTCCGTCTGCGTGATGGAGATGAAATTGCAGTTCTGGAAATGGGGATCAGTGATTTCGGTGAGATGACCAGACTTGCGCAGATTGCAAGACCGGACACCTGCGTGATCACGAATATCGGTACCTGCCATCTGGAGAATCTGGGAGACAGAAATGGTGTTCTGAAAGCAAAGACAGAGATTTTTAAATTCCTCAGACCGGAGGGACATATTGTATTAAATGGCGATGATGACAAGCTTATCACAGTAAAAGAATATGAAAAGATAAAACCTGTATTTTTCGGAATGAGTAATGAATGTCAGGTTTACGGTGATAAGATTGTAAGCAGAGGTTTAAAGGGAATGACCTGCACCATTCATCTGGGGGATACGGCATTTACAGTTGATATCCCGATGCCGGGGCGCCATATGGTATATAATGCGCTGGCAGCAGCTGCAGTTGGAAATATTTATGGACTTACAACTGAGCAGATCAAAGCCGGAATCGAGAGCCTGGAGCCGATCAGCGGTCGTTTCAGAATGATCGAAACAGATAAAATTCTGATCGTAGATGACTGCTATAATGCAAATCCCATGTCCATGAAAGCCTCTCTGGATGTTCTGCAGGATGGTGCAGGACGCAGAATAGCAGTCCTTGGCGATATGGGTGAACTTGGAGAGAATGAAGTTCAGCTTCATGAGGAGGTAGGAGAGCATGCCGGAAAATGTGATATTGATGTTCTTATCTGTACAGGTAAACTGTGCAGAAATATGGCAGAGAGAGCACAGCGGACAAATCCGGACCTGAAAGTAATCTATGAGCCGGACAGAGAAAGTCTGCTGGAGCATCTGGAAGGTTATGTACAGGATGGTGACACTATTCTTGTGAAAGCTTCCCATTTTATGAAGTTTGAAGAGGTAGTTACGAAACTGGAAAATATGTAAACATTTTTGTCTTTTTATGAGAGAATTTGATGAGCGATTTTAGTTCCATGATACCGGAAACAGCAGTATAATAATCCTGTCAGTTTATGAGCAGGCAGCGTGTTCAAGTGAGGAGGATGTTATGCTGGAGAAAGTTATGGAACTGCATTTCCTGCTGTATGCCATGATGTTAATGGGCGGACTGGGAGCACTGGGGATGCTGACCACACATCTTACCTACCGAAGAATGATCAGAAAAAATACAGAGGTTAAATCAAATCTCAAAGAGAAATGGACAAATCTTTGGAAAACAAGAGACAGGCTGTTGAACCGTATGAACCGGTTTGTCTGGTATCCGTCACTTTTCTGTATCGCTTTTCTTGGACTGGCTTTTTTTCTGTATTCCAAAGATGCACGATGGGACGGAATGCCGCTGGCATATCTTTATGTGGCTGCGATCATTCCGACAGCATTGCTTTTGCTGAGACAGGCGCTGGATTTTACATACAGAGAAGAACTTCTGATGAATTCTTTTTCTGATTATGTGGAACATGCCCGCACATGGGTAGAAGAAGTGCCGGTGCCGGAGAAGGCTGACGAAGCTGTAAAAGAGGAAATCGTTGAACATATTGCGGACAGTATCCGCCAGACTGCAGCAGCAGGAAGCCATTTCAGCGGAATGCTTACACCCGAGGAAGATGAGATTATGAGAGAAATCATAAGAGAATTTATGAAATAAAGACATGAAAATTCACTGCAAATGAGATACACAGGATCAGAAACAATATGGCAATGTAAAGTTTCTGATCCTGTACACATTTTAAGACAGAATAATTTATTATTCGTCATCCTCTTCAATTACCTGGATTTCCAGATAATCAAAATCAATCTGCTCTATAAAATTATCCTGATAAAATCTGGCTTTTCCATGTTTTTTAAAATGTCTGACTGTAGATTCCAGCCAGATTGGGTTTCCCAGATCCATTTCATAACAGATACTTTCCAGACCACGAAAAATCTTGTGGGTCCGCGTATCTTCGGAGTCATCGCAGATTACAGTATCTTTCAGTAAATGATTATCTTTCCATATTTTTCCCCATAAACGGAACATATCGGTAATACCTCCCTGTCAGAACTGCCACAGGCGGCAGAAATCTCATTTTCTAAGTGATTCCCAGTATAGCGGATTTTTGCGGGAAAGTAAAGAAAGTGAAAAGCAACAGCAAAATACTTATAGTCTTAGGCTTGATTATTCCGGTGGAATATTCTATAATAAAACCTAAATTTCCATAAATTAGCGTGTCAAAGTGCCGGTTCAGGAGAAAATCAGTTTTCATCTGGAAATTTGAAGACTGGTGTGGATAAGGTGAGTTCCATAACTGCATTTGTGATATGCAAAAAAACAGAATGGAGGAGACATCATGAAATTATACGATACCGGTGTGTATTTGCTGAATGGTCAGAAGATTGTTCCGGAGAATCAGGCAGATTTTCCTGTTTCCAAAGAGGAAGCTGCAAAGAGTACAATTGCCTATTCAATTCTGAAAGCACACAATACTTCCGGAAATATGGAGAAACTTCAGATTAAATTTGATAAACTGACTTCTCATGATATCACTTTTGTCGGAATTATCCAGACTGCACGTGCTTCAGGCCTTGAGAAATTTCCGGTGCCATATGTACTGACAAACTGCCATAATTCACTCTGTGCCGTAGGCGGAACTATTAATGAAGATGATCATATGTTTGGACTTACCTGTGCCAAGAAATATGGCGGCGTATATGTACCGCCCCATCAGGCGGTTATCCATCAGTTTGCAAGAGAAATGCTTGCAGCAGGCGGTAAAATGATCCTCGGTTCAGACAGCCATACACGATATGGCGCACTGGGAACCATGGCAATGGGTGAGGGCGGACCGGAGCTTGTAAAGCAGCTTCTTTCCCAGACTTATGATATCAATATGCCAGGCGTCGTTGCCATTTATCTTACCGGTTCTCCTCGTCCGGGCGTAGGTCCTCAGGACGTTGCGCTTGCGATTATCGGCAAAGTTTTTGCAAACGGATATGTGAAGAATAAAGTTATGGAATTTGTAGGACCCGGTGTTGCAAATTTAAGTGCTGATTTCCGAATTGGCGTAGATGTAATGACAACAGAGACCACCTGTCTTTCCTCTATCTGGCAGACAGATGAGAAGATTCAGGAATTCTATGAGATCCATGGCAGAAGTGAAGATTACAAAGAACTGAAACCAGGTGAAACAGCATACTATGATGGCTGTGTAGAGATTGATCTGAGTGAGATCAGACCAATGATCGCTATGCCATTCCATCCAAGCAATACATATACAATTGATGAACTGAAAGCAAATCTGGATGATATTCTGGCAGATGTTGAGAAAAAAGCACAGATCAGCCTTGATGGAAAAGTTCCATATACATTAAGAGACAAAGTAATTGATGGTAAACTTTATGTAGAACAGGGAATCATCGCAGGATGTGCAGGTGGTGGATTTGAAAATATCTGTGCAGCAGCTGATATCATTAAAGGCAAGAGCATTGGTGCAGATGCCTTCACATTGAGTGTATATCCGGCAAGTACTCCGATTTATATGGAACTGGCTAAGAATGGCGTTCTGGCAGGACTTCTTGAAACGGGAGCTGTTGTGAAGACTGCTTTTTGCGGACCTTGCTTTGGTGCAGGAGATACACCTGCCAACAACGCATTCTCTATCCGTCATTCAACAAGAAACTTCCCTAACAGAGAGGGTTCTAAGGTACAGAACGGACAGATCAGCTCAGTGGCACTCATGGATGCACGTTCAATCGCTGCAACAGCAGCAAACAAGGGCTTCCTTACATCAGCAGCGGATATTGATGTCAACTTTACAAAGCCAAAATATTTCTTTGACAAGACTATATATGAGAACCGTGTATTTGACAGCCATGGAGTGGCAGATCCTTCAGTTGAAATCCAGTTCGGACCAAACATCAAGGACTGGCCGGCAATGAGCGCGCTTCCTGAGAATATGCTCCTTAAGGTGGTTTCAGAGATTCATGATCCTGTTACTACAACAGATGAGCTCATTCCTTCAGGAGAGACATCTTCATATCGTTCAAACCCTCTTGGACTTGCAGAGTTCGCACTTTCAAGAAAGGATCCTGAGTATGTAGGCAGAGCAAAGGAAATCCAGAAGGCCCAGAAGGCTATAGAGAGTGGTGAGTGCGCAGGAAAGGCTGTTCCTGAGGTTGCTGAAATCATGGGAGTAGTAAAGAAAAAATTCCCTGAGGCAAGCCATGAGAATATGGGCTTCGGAAGCACAATTTTTGCTGTTAAGCCGGGTGACGGCTCAGCAAGAGAGCAGGCTGCCAGCTGCCAGAAGGTACTCGGAGGCTGGGCAAATATCGCAAACGAGTATGCCACAAAGAGATACCGTTCAAACCTTATCAACTGGGGAATGCTTCCATTCATCATCGATGAGGGAGAGCTTCCGTTCCACAACCTCGACTATATCTTCCTTCCGGGAATCAAGAAGGAAATCGAGGATGCAAAGACGGAGTTTGAGGCATATGTTGTCAAGGATGGTGAATTAAAGCCATTTACACTGAAGATGGGTGAGCTCACAGATGATGAAAGAGAGATAATATTAAAGGGATGTCTCATCAACTATAATCGTAAATAAGGAGAGTTTAATCCGATGGAAGAAACCGGAAAAGCTGGTAAAAAATCAAACATTGAGATAAATGCAGATAAGGGTGCGAAGCAGAATTCGCACCCGGGGCGTGAGGAATGGCCACATCTGATCAGAATAGGTGTCATGGTATTTGTCACGTTTGCAGTCAGTATACTGTTTTTCTTTGCACTGTACAGATTTGAGGGCTTTGCAGGCATATGGAGCAAGCTGCTTGCGGCAGCAATGCCTATTATAATGGGACTTGTGCTTGCATACCTGATGAATCCTGTCATGCTGTGGCTGGAAAGATGCTTTAAAAAGCTTCTTTCCAAAAAGATGAAAAGCGAAAGCAAGCTGCGAAAGGTTTCAAGAGCTCTTGCAATCACAGGCTCGGTTATTATTCTTGTAGCAATTATTTCGCTCCTCATTGCGGCTATTGTGCCTTCTGTCATAGCAAGTATATCGGGACTTATGAAGACACTGCCAAATGATGTTGCGGCATTCATTAACATGATAAAGAACGGCAATTTCGGGGACAGCAAAATTGCTGAGCTCGCGAGCACAGGTTTACAGAATGCAACCGACTACATTGAGAATTATGCCACAGAAAAGCTGATTCCTGAGGCACAGAAGTATGTTGCACAGATTACAACCGGTGTGATTTCGGTAGTCAGAGGCTTATTTAATTTTATTATCGGAATAATCGTGATGGTCTATGTGATGAGTATTCAGGAGACTCTTGCAGGACAGAGCAAAAAGATAATATATGCTGTCTGCAAGCCAAAGACAGGCAATATCATCATTGAGACGATCAGAAAGACAAATGAGATTTTTGGAGGCTTCATAAGCGGTAAGATTATAGATTCACTGATTATAGGTGTGATTGCATATTTCGGATGTCTGATTTTAAGGATTCCATCATCGGTGCTCGTTGCAGTGATTATCGGCGTCACAAATGTGATTCCGGTATTCGGACCGTTTATCGGTGCAATTCCATCGTTACTCATAGTAGTAATTCAGAGTCCGTGGCATGCGCTTTATCTTCTGATATTTATTGTCGTGCTGCAGCAGGTGGATGGCAATATAATAGGGCCTAAGATACTTGGCTCATCTACCGGTCTTTCGACCTTCTGGGTTATGTTTGCCATACTAATCGGCGGAGGAATGTTTGGTTTTCTTGGAATGTTACTTGGTGTTCCAACCTTTGCTGTGATATACTATATTGTGAAAAGAGTTGTTAATTATGCTCTCAGGAAAAAGAAGCTTCCTGAGGACACAAGGGATTATACAAAGACAACAGGCGTAGATACCAAAAATAATAAGCTTAAATACGAGTAGGTGAAATAAGTGGATAAATACGAATACAATCTCAAGCTGGATCAGATAAAAGCCCTAAGCGCCGAGGAGGGCTATATGAGCGCAGCAGAGATTGCGGATAGCATAAATTGGAACAAAATTAAAAATGTAAATACACTCGTTAAAATCGGCGAAATCTACGAGAAGGCCGAAAGATACCAGGATGCAAGGGACATACTTTTAATGGCCTATGACCGTTCACCAATCGGCAGGATGATTATATACAGACTGGCTGAGGTCGCCATCAAGATGGGTGATTATGATGCTGCTACAGAGTATTATGATGAGTTTGTTGAGATAGCGCCTCATGATGATATGAAGTATGTATTAAGATATGCCATCAAAAAAGGGCAGGGAGCTTCATTTGATGAGCTTATCACTATTCTTGAAGAGTACAAGGATGAAGAATACACTGAGGAGTGGGCATATGAGCTTGCATATCTATACCACAAGGCCGGAAAAGCCGATAAGTGTATAGATGCCTGCGATGAGCTCATTCTGTGGTTCGGAGACGGACCATATGTGGAGCGCGCGCTGGAGCTTAAGATGCTTTATCAGCCACTTACCAAGGCTCAGGAGGAAAAGTACAGACGATTCAAGGCAGAGAAGGAAAAGCCGGCTAAGATAAAGGATGAGGATGAGGTCACAGAGATAGGTGCCATGGAGATGGTAAAGGGCGGAGAGATAGTGCATGATGACGTAACTATTCCGCAGATTACTGTAAATCAGGAGAAGTTCAATACTGTAAATTTACAGCAGGAGATTGCCAAGGGTATGCAGCAGATCATGGAGGCCAAGGGCAAGAATGAAGTTGCTGATACGATGGATACCATCAAAAAGATAGTTGAGGATATTCCTTATCTCAAGCTCGAAAAGGAGCAGGAAGAGTATGTACAGCAGCCGGAAGAGACAGAGCATATCGCTACAGATGAAGAGATAGATGGTTCACTTAAGTTGAATTTCAAGGAGCTTTTGGGTGAAGACGCTGACGGACAGATGTCTATGGTCATGAGTGAAAAGACTCAGCTTGAGCATCAGATTACAGGACAGATGTCTATACAGGATGTGCTTGAAGAATGGGAAAAGACCAGACATGCGGCTGAAATTGCACTTAAAGAGGCTGAGCAGCAGAAACTTGAGTCAGCTAAGGCAAGAGCACTTCAGGAGGCAGGAGACATCATGGAGAGACTAAATGATGTCATTCCAAAGCTGGATGCAGGTGTCACTCCGAAGGAACTTCTTGAGGAGGAGTATTTGAAGGTCCCGGTTGATATTATAGAGCAGAAAGCTGCCGTGAAGGAGCCTGAAGAAGAGCAGAAACCGGATATGCAGGAGCTTTATGCAGAGGAGACTGTGGATGAAGTACAGGAGCCGCAGGAAGCACCTGAAGATACTATAGACGAAGCACAGGAGCCGCAGGAAGCACCGGAAGAGGCTATAGAAGAAGCTATAGAAGAAGTGCAGGAGTCACGGGAAGTACCTGAAGAGGCTGCAGATGAAGCCAGGGAACCGGTTGGAGAGCCGGAGGATATAATTATGGCAGAGGAGTCTGAGAAAGACGAGATACTCATGCAGCCGACTACCATGATGCCTGAAATAACAGATGATATGTTAAATGTCGATGATGATACATCAGATGATGAGACTTCACAGGAGAAAGAAAACGTTTCTGAGAAGAGAGATTTTGATCATGTGACATCATTTATCGAGCAGGAAATAGCCAAGATGACAGCAAAAAATCCGGGACTGGAGAAGAAGCTGGATATGGCTAAGACAAGAAAAATGCCGGATATTTCATTGCCGGAGGATTTAGACAGCGAAGAAGATGACTCGAAATTGAAAGAAACAAAACATATAAAAGAGCTTACAAGCGAACAGAAAGCTATATTTTCATATTTCATACCGGTAAAGGGTATGGAGGATCAGATCTGCAAGGCATATAATGCAGTGCTTGATCATTTCAACAGGAAAGAAAACGCATCCACAGGCAACCTCATTATACAGGGAGAGCAGGGTTGCGGAAAGACAATGCTTGCTACAAGCTTTATAAAGGTATTACAAAAAGATGGTGAACAGCTCACAGGAAAGATGGGAAAGATTGATGCTGCCGCACTCAATAAAAAGGATGTGCAGCAGGTAGTCAGAAAGATAACAGGAGGCTGTCTCATCATAGAAAGAGCCGGTGATATCGACCGCAGCATAGCTGCCCAGCTATCATTTTTGATGGAGCATGATATTACAGGAACACTCTATATACTTGAGGATACATCAAAGGGTATAAAGAAGGCTCTCTCAATGGATGAGGGCTTTGCATCCAAGTTCACGGAAAAGATATCGGTCCCTATTTTTACAAATGATGAACTCGTATTGTTTGCCAAATCGTACTCTGCAGAGCTTGGGTACAAGATAGATGAGATGGCTATTCTGGCATTGCATAACAGAATCAGCAATATTGAGAGGATAGACCAGGCTACCACTCTGACAGAGGTCAAGGATATAATTGACGAGGCTATAGACAGGGAGGCTCACAGCGGACTTAAGAAGGCTATAAGTATTCTGACAGCCAGGCGATATACAGATGATGACCGAATTGTACTCAAAGAGGATCATTTCAGGGAAAAATAAATACTTATGGGGGGTATATATATGTGTAATTTTACAGCAATGGATTGTTACCTGTTTGGTCAGGCAACACACTATGATATCTACAAGAAGATGGGTGCTCACTTAGCTGAGCGTAAAGGAAAAAAAGGAGTGTGCTTTGACGTCTGGGCGCCACATGCGAGGGAAGTATACGTGTTTGGTGAGTTTAACGACTGGAATGAGACCAGTCATGAGATGAAGCGTGTAGAGCCGGAAACCATGGGAGTGTATGAGCTTTTTGTACCGGGAGCGCAAAAGGGTCAGATGTATAAGTTTATTATAGTCACTGAACAGGGTGATAAGCTGTACAAGGCGGATCCATACGCAAACTACGCAGAGCTTCGTCCGGGAACAGCGTCAATCATCACAGATATCGAGCACTTCACATGGACTGACAAAGAGTGGATGGATAAGAGAGCAGCAAAGTCAGATGCTGATGTATATTCTTCACCTATGGCTATATATGAGTGTCATCCGGGCTCATGGATGAGACATCCGGGCAGGGATGATGAGGGCTTTTATACATACAGGGAGCTTGCAAAATCACTCATATCCTATGTGAAAACTATGGGATATACACATATTGAGCTTATGGGTATTTCAGAGTATCCGTTTGATGGTTCATGGGGATATCAGGTGACAGGCTACTATGCACCTACATCGAGGTATGGAAAGCCTGAGGATTTTGCATACTTTGTTGATCAGTGCCATAAAAATAATATCGGAGTAATCCTCGACTGGGTACCTGCACATTTCCCAAAGGATGCGCATGGACTTGCCAATTTCGACGGAACAGCCACATATGAGTATGCAGACCCAAGAAAGGGAGAGCATCCTGACTGGGGCACAAAGATATTTGACTACGGTAAGAATGAAGTAAAGAACTTCCTTATCGGAAGTGCATTGATGTGGATAGAAAATTACCACGTAGACGGACTCCGTGTGGATGCAGTTGCGTCAATGCTTTATCTTGACTATGGAAAGAACGACGGACAGTGGGTGCCAAACAAGTTTGGAGGAAATAAGAACCTCGAGGCAGTAGAGTTTTTCAAGCATATCAATACACTCATACTTGGAAGAAATCACGGAACTGTAATGATAGCCGAAGAGTCTACCGCATGGCCAAAGGTAACAGGCAAGGTAGAGGAAGACGGACTGAACTTCAGCTACAAATGGAACATGGGATGGATGCATGACTTCCTTGATTATATGAAGCTGGATCCATATTTCCGTAAAAATAACCACAACAAGATGACATTTGCGATGAGCTATAATGAGAGTGAGAAATATATTCTGGTACTGTCACATGATGAGGTGGTACATCTGAAGTGTTCTATGCTCAACAAAATGCCGGGCTTAGAAGGGGATAAATTCAAGAACCTCATGGCAGGATATGCATTTATGATGGGACACTGTGGAAAGAAGCTTCTTTTCATGGGACAGGAGTTTGCACAGAAGCAGGAGTGGAGTGAGGAAAGAGAACTCGACTGGTATCTGCTTGAGAATCCGGAGCATAAAAAGATCCAGAACTGGGTAAAGGAGCTGCTTCACCTCTATAGGAGAAACCGCTGTCTGTATGAGCTGGATTCAAGCTGGGAAGGCTTTGAATGGATAAATGCAAACGATGCAGACAGAAGCATCTTCAGCTTTATCAGAAAGAGTAAGGATGGCAAGAATAATATGCTCTTTGTCATCAATTTCACACCGGTAGAGAGACCTGATTACAGAGTCGGAGTGCCAAAGCACAAGACATATCAGCTCGTTTTAGATAGTGAGGATCCTAAGTTTACCGGCAAAACGGTACAAGCGCCTGTAAAGAAGGCTGCAAAGGGCAGAGGCAAGGCAGCAAAACAGTCATATAAGAAGCTGGACTATAAGGCAGTCAAATCAGAGTGTGACGGCAGACCATTTTCATTTGCTTATCCACTTGCGCCTTACGGAGTTGCTGTATTTAAATACTAATATACCTGTAAACAGCAGGGTAAAGGACCGCGCCAATTTAAG
>ENA-OPSV01001833-OPSV01001833.1-human-gut-metagenome-genome-assembly--contig:-NODE-1833-length-13681-cov-3.294144_pt1 | contig 13681 bp, 9 predicted proteins | sample MGYA00241460_ERZ501912 | MGnify/ENA primary metagenome ERZ501912 (study PRJEB25962, sample SAMEA2042402) | human gut metagenome | biome: human gut; feature: human-associated habitat; material: faeces...
TTTTGTCCAGCGCGGACGGACGCGCCGAGCCGCAGATCGTCACCAGCCCGTTTGACGCAGTGCTGGACTACACCCCGGCCGAGCAGCAGCAGATCGTGACCCTCAAAAACGACAACAAGCTGGACGAGGCGTTCCGGCTGCTGTTCTTAAAGCAGTGCGCCGCGCTGGGCGACTGCCTGCCCCGCCTGTTTGAGCAGGTGGACGACTATATGCCGCTGCTGCTGGCGCTCTCCTTCACCGATAAGGACGGCGTGGTCTGCCATCTGGTAAACGACATCCCCGAATCCGACTGGCAGGACGCTGTGCAGATTGTGGGCTGGCTGTACCAGTATTACAACACCGAGCCGAAAGAGCAGGTGTTCGCCAACCTGAAAAAGAACATCAAGATTAGCGCCGAGAACATCCCCGCCGCCACTCAGCTGTTTACGCCGGACTGGATTGTGCGCTATATGGTCGAGAACAGCCTTGGCCGTTTGTGGAGCGAGGGTCACCCGGATTTTGACAAATCCGAGTGGAAGTATTATCTGGACGAAGCCCCGCAGGAGCCGCAGGTAGCGCAGCAGCTGGCCGAGCTGCGCAAGGGGTACGCCGCCCTGATGCCGGAGGATATAAAGTGTATCGACCCCTGCATGGGCAGCGGGCATATTCTGGCGTATCTGTTTGATGTGCTGATGCAGATTTACCGCAGCGCGGGCTATACTGACCGTGACGCTGCCGCCAGCATTGTGGAGCATAACCTCTACGGTCTGGACATTGACGACCGCGCCGCGCAGATGGCGTATTTTGTCGTGATGATGAAGGGCTGCCACTACGACAGCCGCTTCCTGCGGCGGCATTTGAACCCGCACGTTTATGCGATACAGGAGAGCGGAGAACTGACCACTGACGCACTGGGTCGCCTTGGTAAACAGGAATCCACCGCCCGCGCCCTGCTGGATGGGTTTAAGAACGCGAAAGAGTACGGCAGCATTTTGCAGCCGAAAGTTACGCTGGCAGAGCTGGACGCCTTGCAGGAGCAGCTGCGGGAAGTAGACGGTGCGTCCGACATGGGCAGTCTGACAGACCAGCTTGTGGCCGGGCAGATTGTAAATGTGCTGTATCCGCTGATTGAGCAGGCCCGGATGCTGGTGCAAAAATACGATGTAGTCGTGACGAACCCGCCGTATATGGGCGCAAGCAATATGAACCCGCGTCTGAATGATTTTATCAAGAACCGCTATCCCGATTACAAGAGTGATTTCTTCTCGGCGTTTATTGTGCGCGGGTCGGAGATGACAAAACCGGAAGGCTACTGCGGTTATTTCACGCCCTATGTCTGGATGTTCATTCAAAGTTACGAAAAACTGCGTGAATATCTGTATACCAATGCCACGATTGAAACACTGATTCAGTTTGAGTATTCAGCATTTGAAGAAGCGACTGTGCCTGTTTGCACATTTGCATTCAAGAATAGCCATGTCAGCAAAAAGGGCTGCTATCTGCGCCTTGTGGATTTCCGCGGCGGCATGGAAGTACAGCGTCAGAAAACGCTGGAAGCGATTGCGAACCATGACTGTGGCTTCTACTATGAGCAGAACACGGACAACTTCTCAAAAATTCCGGGCAGCCCAGTGGCGTATTGGGTAAGTAATACACTACTAAAAATTTATGACGAGGGGAAAACGCTAGGAGTAAAATATAAGACAATAACGGGATCATCAACTGGAGAAAATGCCAGGTTTCTTAGACTGTGGTATGAAGTTTCCCCAATAAATGTCGGATTTAACATTAAACATACTTATAATGGAGTAGGCTTTAAGTGGATTCCATGCAATAAAGGAGGAGCTTTTAGACGGTGGTATGGAAATAATGAATATTTGATTAACTGGGAAAATAACGGTACAGAGTTAAAAGAGTTTGCAACAATAAAAAACGGAGGAAAACATTGGTCTAGGTTCTTAAAAAGTCTTGACTGCTTTTATCGCGAGGGAATAACATGGTCCAAAATAACGTCTGGTGAATTTTCGTGCAGATACATGCCAGAAGGATTCATTATGGAATCTGCCGCCTGTGCAATTATGCCACCTCATCAAGATGTATATGTGTTGATTGCATTGATGAATACGAAAATCACGCAAGCGGTTTTGAAAGTGAAAAATCCAACACTAAATATGCAAGCTAGCGATATAATGGCAGTTCCTGTGATAGATGTAGCAGATAGTCGGGAGAAAATAGAGCGATTGACTGAAAATTCTATTGCAAATTCTAGGGCTGACTGGGATTCCTTCGAGACCTCGTGGGATTTTGCCGAGCATCCCATTGTAAAGTGGTTGCGTCAGCTGCGGGATGCCACGTCCATCGGCGCAACCATGGCGTACTATTATCACGGTGAGCGCCCCAAAGTCTCCTGCCCGGTGGAGCTGTGCTATATGCTTTGGCAGGGTGAGTGCAATGACCGCTTTGCTAAACTCAAATCCAATGAAGAAGAACTCAACCGCATCTTCATCGACATCTACGGCTTGCAGGACGAACTGACCCCCGAAGTCGAGGATAAGGACGTCACCGTCCGCCGCGCCGACTTAGGCCGCGACATCCGCAGCCTGATCTCCTACGCCGTGGGCTGCATCTTTGGCCGCTATTCTCTTGATAAGCCCGGTCTTGCCTACGCCGGCGGCGATTGGAACCCCGACCAATACCACACTTTCCTCCCCGATGCCGACAACGTCATCCCCATCACCGATGAAGAATATTTCCCCGATGACCTCACCGGCCTTTTTGTGGCGTGGGTCAAAAAGGTCTTTGGCGCAGACAGCCTTGAGGACAACCTTGCCTTCATCGCCAAGGCACTCGGCACCAAGGGCACCAGCCCCCGCGCCGTCATCCGCAATTATTTCCTGAACGGCTTCTACGCCGACCATGTCAAAATCTACCAGAAACGCCCCATCTACTGGCTGTACGACAGCGGCAAGCAGAACGGCTTCAAGGCGCTGATCTATATGCACCGCTACAACGCCGACACCTCCGGTCTTGTCCGCGCCGACTACCTGTACAAAATGGAGCAGGTCTACGAGAGCGAGATTGCCCGCATGGACGATGCCATCACCAACGGCGCCAGCCGCGAGGTCGCCCAAGCCACCAAGCGCAAGGAAAAGCTCGTCAAGCAGTTAAAAGAATGCAAAGACTACGACGACCGCCTCGGCCACATCGCCCTCGCCCGCATCCCCATCGACCTCGACGACGGCGTAAAGGTCAACTACGACAAAGTCCAAACCGGCGCCGACGGCAAGAAGCAGGCAATTCTGGCGAAGATTTGAGAAAAACTATGAAAAACAACATGACCTGTTCTACACTTGCAGTCTGATCGAGGATGTCTGCGATGACGACTACGACCATGTGGTTGACCGCCTTGTGGAAGTTTATACCTCATGGATCGATGCCGTGCTTTGCAACTACAACACGGACGTTTACTATCAGTTGCGGGAATATATTTACGAGTGCTGCAAGGAAGGGCAAATCTGCGCCTGAAAATACACACAGTAAGAGGAAAAATCTATGTCTGAACTGAAATATAATCAAATCGTGGATAAGCTGAACACCGAGTTTGCGTCCGAGGGGCGCAGGCTGGTGTTCTGGTACGATGACAACGGCTATTTTGCCGATGATGTGGACGCTATGCCGCTGCAAAATGCAAAAATCTGGCATCTGACGCCTACCAACCAGTTCAGAACCAAGATTTTGCTGGAACGCGAGGACCCGCAGAGCAATTACCTGATCTATGCACCGTTCCCCAAGCCCCCCGTGGAGCAGAACCACTTGGAGGATACGATTTTGTACTCCAAGCAGTTCCATGCCGACCCGATCTCGCTGCTGTGCTCCGATCTGGGCATTGGGGCCGAGGGCAAGGCCGTCTTGCAGAAATACGCCAAGGTCGTCGGCGAGCAGACCCGCAAGCAGCGGTTCTGTGATTACAAGCTGGCAGCGTACACGGCGGATGCCGTGGAGACAGCGCTGCTCTGCACCGTCTGCAAGTGCCGCACCGCGCAGTTTGAGGACGCACTGCGGGAAATCCTGCTGGCCGACACTCCGGATGCCAACCCCAAGCTGGACGAGCTGGCAAAGTACAAGCTGGATGAGGTGTTTTGGAAGCACTGTGAGACAGAGCTGGGCTTTGCCGTGCCCGCGCCGAATGTGGACAAGCTGAAAATCAGCCTGTTTGTGACAAGCCTTGCCCACAGCGTGAAGGTCATCCCGGACGCATGGCAGCCGTTTGCCGCCGCCAAGCCCGGCAGTGTGCTGGCCTTTATGGACGGCATGATGAACAACGTAAACTACGGCGAAGCCTTTGACGCAATGGCTGCCGCTGTGCAGGAGACGCTGCACGCCAAGGTTGCGCTGGCCAAGCTGCCCCATGACCTGCTGACCGACTGCGAGTGCCTGCCCTGCGTGGATGACCTGCTGACCGGGTGGATGACCGAGCGCCTGCAAGCCGAGGACGTGACCGCCGCGCTGAACGGCGAGAACATCCCGGAGCTGTGCCAGCGCCGCGCCAAGACCCACTTTGGCCGCAAGCTGGCGGTGCAGTATGCCATGCTGGAAAGCGCGTGGCATATCGTCAGCGCTGCCCACTACCGCGCTCCGGCAGATTATGAGCACCTCTGGGCGCAGTATTACCGCGAGGATTACAAAATTGACGCGCAGTACCGTGCGTTTTACACGGCCTACGACAAGCTGGACGAGCCAGCCGCCTACGACAAATTGCAGGGACTGGTTGAGAATATCTACAACACGGAATATCTGGCAAAAATCATCCCTGCGTGGAATACGGATTTCCCGCAGGAACCCGGCATGGGCAGAATGGCGCTGCAGCGGAACTTTTTCTCGGAGTGTGTGGCCGGCAACAAGGAGCGCACCGTGGTGATTATCTCCGATGCCATGCGCTATGAAGTGGGCGCGGAGCTTGCTGCCTTGCTGGCCGAGGACCCGAAGTCTACTGTGCAGCTGACACCCCGGCTGGGCGTGCTGCCGTCCTACACGCGGTTGGGCATGGCGGCGTTGCTGCCCCATACGCGGATGGAGATGACGCCGGAGTATCAGGTGCTGATCGACGATATGCCCTGCGAGAACCTGGCGCAACGGCAGGCCGTGCTGCAAAAGCGCGTGCCGCAGAGCGGGTGCATCCAGTTTGACGACCTGAAATCCATGAAAAAAGACGACCTGCGGGCGGTTTTTACCGGCAAGCAAGTCGTGTACATCTATCATAACCAAATTGACGCGCGCGGCGACAAGCCCAACACCGAGGACGAAGTCTTTGCTGCCTGCCGCGAGGCTGTGGAGGAGATCGCTGCCATGATCCGCCGCATTGCGGGCAGCGCGAACACGCTGCACTTTATCGTCACGGCGGATCACGGCTTCCTGTACAAGCGCCACGCGCTGGCGGAGAGCGATAAGATTCCCAACACTGCCCCGAAAACGGCGTTTGTGAACCGCCGCTTTATTGTGGACGCTGACCCCATTGCGCAGCCCGGTGTCGCCAGCCTGCCGATGGTCACGGTGCTGAACACCAAGACGAACACGCTGACGGTGTCCTACCCGACAGCGGCCAATGTGTTCAAGGTGGCAGGCGGCGGCGAGAACTACGTCCACGGCGGCTCCAGCCCGCAGGAGATGATCGTGCCTGTGCTGGACGTGCGGATGGAGAAAGGCCGCATGGAGACCACGACTGTGCAGCTGACGCTGGTGAGCATTTTGAAGAAGATCACGAACCTGATCACTGCGCTGGACTTTATGCAGAACGAACCAATCAGCGACACTGTGCGCGAGACGACCTTCCGCGTGTACTTTGTGGGAGAAGATAACGAGCGCATCTCCAATGAGAATATCGTGGTGGCTGACAAGCGCGGCGAGACGGCGGCGGAGCGGATGTTCCGCCTGCGGTTTAGCTTCAAGAACCAGAAATACGACAACAAAAAGCCGTATTATCTGGTAGCCTACGATGATAAAAATTCGGTTGAGGTGCTGCGCCGTCAGGTCGTTATGGACATTGCGATGGCGGACGACTTCGGATTTGGCTTCTGATGCAAGGAAGGAACGATTATGAGCCGTGGATTTAACATGTGGAACTATATGACCTACCACCTGGTTCACGATTACTTTAAGGCAAAGAAAAAGAAAAAAACGGAAATCCAAAATTTTGAGGTAAAGAACTATAAAGCAGCACAAAAGGCCGCAGAACAATGGATTAAGAGTGTGCGCAAATTTGCTGAAAGTTCGTATGGGGTGCATTACCCCAAAGAACTTTATTACGGTGCAACCCAGGTGTTGTTGGCTGTTTGTGCGGAGATCTACCGCAATGACCATACCTGGAACGACCACCGGAAAATTTTGGTGGATTACATCATCAACAGCGGCACGGACGGTGTGTGGTTTTCTGATTTTAAAGCGGCCACCGGTGCCGATGCAGACGTAAGGAAGCTGATCCCGCTGGGGTGGGTTGATGTTGATGAGTGTGGTGAATTCTGGACTTGCCTGGGCCGCTGCCTGAAAAAATGCCGGACTCCGCAAAGCAAATACGATGAATTGACCACGCCCTTGCAAAGATTTATTGCGGCTTTTGCATTCTGCGGGCCGCTGCAATCCAGTGTAGAAACCATCGGCACGCGATTTTTGAGCCGGGCATCAGATGGGGTTGAGCGCGCAATGCATGCCCCACCGCCCAAGGTGGATGTTTGGGGCAGCGGAAGCTCTATGGAACACATCCAGAAAATGAAGGTGATCTGGGATCACCTTTTGAACAGCAGCGATGGCGGGCGGGAAATTGATGACCCGCAGCTGTTATTATCTATGCTGATAGGGAAAACGATTACGGATATTATCATGTACGGGAACATTCCTGCAAAAGATAAGTTGTTGGAAGTTGAAATGGTCTTTGCCGAAAACCGCCTGGAGCTTGGAACAACCGCTAAAGAATTTGTGCTGGATATGGCAAACCATGGTGAAGCATGGAAGCTGGTCAGCCAGATGATGACGCCACAGGGGGACCAGCCGCCGATGTTCTGGCAGATTGCGCAGATTATGTCCATCAAGGGCAACTGCAAGGATGAGCTTGATAATTTGATTCAGGAGTTTATGGGGTTTGCTTATTGCTTTGTTTCGGAGATTATGAAAAAATACCCGAACGGCGGCTATGACCGCGAAAAGCTGCTGCCCTACTTAAAAAACCTGATGCCTGCTGAAGCACCGAAAAATTGACGGAGGGATAGTACAATGCCTGATTTGGATGATAAATACAGTGAATTCAGCCGCGAGATTGGCAACGACGAACCCACACAGGATAACGCTGCCGGTGCAGCCAAGGAACCGCAGCCGGATTTCAGCGATAATGCGGATCTGTATGCGGTGCTGTGCGTCAGCAAAACGGCCTCCTCGGATGAGATCAAGTCCGCTTACCGCCGCCTGGCAAAGGAGTACCACCCTGATGTAAGCAGTGATGCGGATGCAGACGAGAAGTTCAAAAAAATTCAGCATGCCTATGAAACCCTGTTCGATGAAGTGCAGCGTGCCATGTATGATCTTGGCAGCGACAGCATGGCGGGGCTGAGCTATGAGCAACGGCTGAAAACGGTGTTCCAAGGCCGCATCGTCCGCAAGGATTTGACGAAGAAAATCAAAGAGGGCGCGAATGTGCCCGTCTATGTGCTGGAATTCCTGCTGGGGCAGTATTGCAGCAGTGATGACCCGGCTATTATTGAAACCGGCGTTGAAACGGTAAAGAAGATCCTTTCTGACAACTTTGTACGCCCGGATGAAGCACAGAAGATTCTTTCCTTGCTGAAGATGAACGGCAGCCATACCATTATTGATATGGTTACGGTGCATCTGGATATGCGCAAGGATGTGTATCTGGCCGAGTTCTCGAACTTGGGCGTGAAGGATATTCCTATTGAGGACGAATACCCGCAGAAGTATGACCGCCTGCTCTGCGGCGGCATCTGGTGCATTGTGCAGCTGAGCTATGAATTTATCGAGGAAGATAAAAAGTCTGCGCCGATCCGCATCAACCGCGTGACACCTATCCAGATGCCCCATGTCGATCTGGATGAGATCAGGCAAGGACGCAAGGCATTCAGCAAGGAAGAATGGCTGGGCCTGATGCTGCGTTCTGCCGGTTATGAGCCTGAATCGCTTACCTATCGTGAACAGTGGCTGCTGCTGACCCGTATGATTCCGTTGGTAGAGAATAACTTTAACCTGTGTGAGCTTGGCCCTCGCAGCACCGGTAAATCCCATATCTATAAGGAAATTTCGCCCAACAGTATCTTGGTTTCTGGCGGTCAGACCACCGTGGCCAACCTGTTCTATAACATGGGGCGCAAGACCGTGGGCTTGGTCGGTTTGTGGGACTGCGTTGCCTTTGACGAGGTTGCCGGCATTAAGTTCAAGGACAAAGACGGCGTGCAGATCATGAAGGACTACATGGCGTCCGGCTCCTTTGCGCGCGGCAAGGAGGAGAAGGCGGCCTCAGCCTCCATGGTATTTGTGGGCAATATCAACCAGAGCGTGGACGTTGTGTTGAAAACCTCCACGCTGTTTGAGCCGTTCCCGCCGGAGATGGGCACCGACACGGCATTCCTTGACCGTATTCACTGCTACTTGCCCGGCTGGGAAATCCCGAAATTCCGTCCGGAGCATTTCACCAACAGCTACGGCTTTATCAGTGACTATATGGCGGAATTCATCCGCGAGCTGCGCAAGGTGCAATATGGCGATGCGCTGGATAAGTATTTCAAGCTGGGCAAGAACCTGAACCAGCGTGATACGATTGCCGTGCGCCGCATGGTGGATGGCTACTTAAAGCTGATGTACCCCAACGGCGAGTTCAGCAAAGACGAGTTGGAAGAAGTGCTGCGTCTCTCGCTGGAGATGCGCCGTCGTGTCAAGGAGCAGTTGAAGAAGCTGGGTGGCATGGAGTTCTATGATGTGAACTTCTCCTACATTGATAACGAAACCTTTGAGGAAAAGTATGTTTCTGTACCGGAGCAGGGCGGCGATACGCTGATTCCTGAAGGCATGGGTGCGCCGGGCCAGTTATACACGATTTCTCGCGGCAAGTCCGGCATGATCGGCGCGTTCCGTCTGGAAAGTCAGATGCTGCCCGGCAGCGGCAAGTTTGATAAGACCGGCCTTGGCAGTGATGGCAAGGCGAAAGAAGCCGCCAACACTGCCTTCAACTTCCTGAAAGCCAATGCACGGCATATCAGCGGCAACATCAGCACCACGGCAAAGGATTACATCGTCAACTATCAGGATCTGCAGGGTATCGGCATGACGGAAAAGTTGGCATTGCCCACCGTGATCGCACTGTGTTCCATTGCCATCGGACGCCCGACGCTGAGCAGTCTTGCTGTGCTGGGCGATATTTCAATCGGAGGCACGCTGATTAAAGTAGATGAACTGGCCAACACCTTGCAGGCTTGTGCAGACTGCGGTGCGAAGAAAGTGCTGCTGCCGGCTGTGTCTATGGTGGACTTTGCCACGGTGCCGGCAGACCTGATGACGGCCTTCCAGCTGATCCCATACCAGAATGCTGAGGACGCAGTGTTTAAGGCGCTGGGGGTTGAATAAGCGCAGAAAGCGGGCAGATTATGACATGGGAAGAATATTACAGTAAATTTTACGGCTGGGCTACTTTTACCCAAATCAAAAGGCTGCCCTATGCAATGCTGAATGCGGAGGTGAACCCGGCAGAAATTGTAGATGTTGCGCGGGATATTTTGGATGAAAAAGCAGCCGGGCGCTTAATGAAACGAGCTGCCAGTGCCGGTATCCAATTCACTGCTGAGCAAATTCTGGAACTTTCCCAATGCGAAGCCGATGAAGGGCTGTATATGATTCTGAAAACTTCTTCGTGTACTTTTTCGCAAACGCAGTTGGATGATATTTGCTTTGAAACTGGTAATGACAATGTTCGCCGAAAGGTACTTGAAATTGCTCAAAATCAGGGAATTCGTTTGCAGAGAGTGTGTGATGAAGAATCAGAGGAAATTACACCACAACGCAAACATAAGCGCTCCGGTCTTTTAAGTGCGTTATTCTTCGGTGCGCTTACGGATAAAGATTCTGGTAAAATGTCGGGCTTGCAATTTAGCGTCGGCGATCACGTCCGGGTTCGGTATCGTGGTCAAGAGGGAACGATCATTGGAATTCATGGAAATTTGTATATGGTTTCTTTGAAAGATGGTGCGTATGTGGACTCTTACATTGCGTCAGATTTAGGAAAGTGCTGGTAGAGGAGACAAGTTTGCAGACAGCCCAACCACGGATATTCGTGATTGTTTTCCAAAGAACAAGGAACATTTTGTTCGAAATCTGAAGTACATGGTTAAATTTGTGGAGTGAAATTGCTATGATCCGTCACATTTTATTCTGGAAATACACTGACACGGTTAAAGCGGAACACAAAGAAGCGGAAGCACTGGCGTTCCTGCAAAAATCCGTTGCGACAATGGTCGGTCATATTGAAGGCCTCCGCTGCGCAGAAATCAATACAAACACTGCCGACGGGGAGTACGATCTCGTGTTCTATTCCGAGCTGCGGGATGCAGATGCCTTACAAGCATTCCAAAATCATCCGCTGCATGTTGCCCACCGGGAGCGCTGCAAGGCCCTTGTGACAGACCGTTTGTGCGGAGATATGGAGGCAGATTGAACATGGTTCTGTATTATTCCGGCACCGGCAACAGCAAATTTATTGCAAAATGTATCGCGTCCGCGCTTGAAACAGATTGCCTCAATCTTAATGAGCGCATCAAGGCGGAAGACACCTCGTCTGTTCAGACAGAGGAAAATGTAATATTGGTCACGCCCACCTATGCTTGGCGTATTCCGCATATTGTTTCCGACTGGCTTGAAAAAGTGGATTTAGTCAGCGCTAAACGCATCTGGTTCGTGATGGATTGCGGCAGCGAGATCGGCAATGCGGCAAAATACAACCGGCAGCTTGCGGCGCAAAAGCAGCTGCAGTATATGGGCACGGCTCAGATCATCATGCCGGAAAACTACATTGCCATGTTCAATGCACCCCAAAAGGAGCAGGCCCGGAGCATCGTGGAGCAGGCAGAGCCTGCACTTCAGAAGGTGCTGGCGCAGCTCAAGGCCGGGCAGGAATTTCCTCCGCCGAGAGAGAACCTCTACGACCGCTTTATGAGCGGCCCGGTGAACCCGGTGTTCTATCGCTTTTTTGTAAAAGCCGATGCCTTCCGGGCAACGGATGCCTGCATCGGCTGCGGTAAGTGCGTGGAGTTGTGCCCTCTGAACAATATCCATCTGGAAAACGGCAAGCCGGTCTGGGGCAAAAACTGCACCCACTGCATGGCGTGCATCTGCTATTGCCCTAAAGAAGCCATCGAGTACGGCAAAAAGAGCAAAGGCAAGCCCCGGTATCACTTTGAAGCACTGGAAAAGCAGCAGGACGTATGAAATTAAAGGAACTCCGGCGACAGGCAACCGGCGGACGAAAGGGCAGAGGTGTCTTTGCAAGAATAAACCTATTGACATGGTATGAAAATGGGTTTATACTATCCCCAATACAAGGAAGGGAGCGCAGACAGATGAAACATACAGCAGATGCCCGGCACAGGCTGCCCGGGCGAATGCGCTGCTCCCAGACAAATTCCCGGCAGGCAGACTGAGAAAAAACAGGAAGATGCCGTTGTCTGGGAGAAGTGCCCGAACATACATCGTCACAATAAAAGGAGAACCGACAATGGCTGATTATAAACTGTGGAACGCACTGAAGGATGCTAAAAAATATCGCTGGGTGGAACTTTCTCACTCGCTGAACAACGAAAGCCCCTACTGGTCCGGCATCCCGGAAGGCTCTGTGGAGCTGGCAAAGACCGTGTGGGACTGGGGCAAGCCGGAACTGGAATGCCTGATCCAGACCTTCAAATTCCCCGGACAGTTCGGTACCCATATCGACTTCCCGGGTCACTTCATCAAGGGCAAAGCGCTGTCCGAAAAGTATGATGTGAACGACCTGATCTTCCCGCTGGTGGTCATTGATATTTCCCAGCAGGCCAAGAAAGACCCTCGCTACGCTGTGACGGTGGAGGACATCAAGGCCTACGAGGCAAAGTACGGTCCTATCCCGGATGGTGCGCTGGTGGCTCTGCGCAGCGACTGGTATAAGAAGTGGCCGGATATGGATGCGCTGTCCGGCATCGACGCAGAGGGCAAAGAAAATGCCCCCGGCTGGTCGCTGGAAGCATTGGAGTATATCTACAAGGTGCGCAACGCTGCCGCCAACGGCCACGAAACGCTGGATACCGATTCCTCTGCGGTGGCGGAGGAAAAGGGTGACCTTGCCTGCGAGCGCTATGTTCTGGACAACGACAAGCTGCAGGTGGAGGTGCTTGCAAATCTGGATAAAGTTCAGCCTGCCGGTGCGGTGGTCATCGTTTCTTATCCCCGCATTGAAGGTGCAACTGGTCTGCCCGCACGGGTTTGGGCCATTACCGAATAAGAGCGGAGAAGTGGGAAAATGTCCTTTGAAAAAGCAAAAGCAGACCTGGAGGAAAAAGGTCTGGGAGACCATGTCATTGTGCTGAACGAGTCCTCGGCAACCGTGGCAGAGGCAGCTCACGCACTGGGCGTAGAGCCTGCCAGCATCGCCAAAACGCTGTCGGATGGATCCTTTTGTGTTATATTTTACAATAAATTAGGCAGTTCCCCGTGTATTCACAGTGCCACGCTGACCGGCAGGACATACACGCCGTCGGCGGCGTAGAAGGTGATCTGAGTAATCATCTTGCCGATGATGGATGCAAAGTAAGGATCATCGGCATTGAAGCCCAGCTTGGTACCATGCCAGATGTTGGTCACATGATGCAGGCCGTACTCACTGCCATCGGCGGTGGTCAGAACTACGCCGTAGACCTTGTTGGCCTTGTAGTCCAGATCAAAACCGGAGATTTTCATCTCGTAGGTGGCGCGGTGACCGTTGGTATTCAGCTCCACAGTGGTGCCCTCTACGGTGGTCTCGGTGGCGTGGACCTTGCCAAACTCCCACTTGCCGCTCAGCAGGTTATACCATGCGGTAATGTAGTAGGCAGGGGTCTCACTGAGCTTGTAGTAAGCGTAGCTCTCGTTCTCAAACAAGGCATCTGCGCCGGTGTAGGTGGTGGTGGATTCCTTGCCCTTCAGGGTAACGGTAATGTCGTAGCTGTCGGCATCGGTGACCTGCTTTGCATTCTTCAGCGCCCACGGGGTCAGCACCTTGACCGGGAAGGAAACGCCGGTGATGTCGGTGCCATCTGCGTTGACGTGGTAGGAACCGGCGACAAGCTTGCCCGCACGGGGCTTGTTCCTGGTGGCGCTGGTCACAGCGTCGATCTCAGATGCGTTGTCCACACCGGCAGCCTTGTAGAAGTCGGCGTAGGGGATGTTCATCTGGACATAGCTGGAGGTCAGGCTGTTTTCCTGTTCCACCTCTTCCGCAGCGAAGGCCGGGACTGCCACAGCGCATACCAGCATAGCGGCCGCAAGTACACCTGCAAATACTTTTTTCAATCTCATGGTAACACACCTCTATCTCAGTTTTGAAAAAACAGTTAGCTTTTCCTAACAATCGATGCAAAAAAATGCAGGGGCAAAACCCCTCAGATGGTTAGGCAAAACAAATTCACGAAGTAAAAATAGCACTCCC
>ENA-OPSV01001834-OPSV01001834.1-human-gut-metagenome-genome-assembly--contig:-NODE-1834-length-13673-cov-1.688794_pt1 | contig 13673 bp, 10 predicted proteins | sample MGYA00241460_ERZ501912 | MGnify/ENA primary metagenome ERZ501912 (study PRJEB25962, sample SAMEA2042402) | human gut metagenome | biome: human gut; feature: human-associated habitat; material: faeces...
GCTGCCGGATGCAGAAAATACCGTATATCTTTTCCTGTGTCCAGTGCTTTGCGAATAAATGTAGAACTGATCTCGAATACAGGTGAATGGACGAGGCGTACAGTTTCCGGCAATTCATCTTCTTTTACGGGGTAGTTGGGGCGGGGATAAATCAGAATGTTGTTCTCTTTTAGGATACGCTCCCACTGATACCAACGGTCGAAACGCGCCCAGTTGTCAGAGCCGATAATGAAATAGAAGCGCCGTTCGGGATAAGCAGCGCGTAGCTTTTCCAATGTATGCACGCTGTAAGAGGGACGTGGCAGGTGAAACTCGAAATCCGAAGCTTGAAAATGCGGATAACCGTTGATAGATAACTCCACCAATTTAAGACGCAGCCCGTCACTCCATAATTCGGACTGCGTTTTTAAGGGATTCTGTGGGCTGACCATAAACCAGATTTCGTCCAACCCTTCGTATTCGCAAAGATAATTGGCCAAGGCAAGATGTCCGATATGAATCGGGTTGAATGAGCCGCTAAAGATTCCGGTTTTATGTTTCTTCATTTGTATCTTTCTGTCTGGCAAAAGACAATTAACTAGGCCTCCAAAAACTTTTTAATTACTTTCAAAGCTTCCGCCTTAGCCGTCTCCAGATCGTCATTAACGATCACGCAATCGAACTGCGGAGCAAAGCTCAACTCATATTCCGCTTTGGCGATGCGGCTTTCGATTACTTCCGGCGCATCTGTGCCGCGACCTTCCAGTCGGCAGCGCAGTTCATCTACCGAAGGCGGTTGGATAAATACCGACAATGCACGGTCACCGTAAAACTTCTTGATGTTGCATCCGCCTACTACATCTACATCAAACACCACATTCTGACCTTCTTTTAACTGTTTTTCCACCTGTTCTTTCAGTGTGCCGTAGTAACGGTCTTTATACACCTCCTCGTACTCCAGAAACTCATTGTTCTCGATACGGCAACGAAACTCCTCCGGAGTGAGAAAGAAATACTCAACCCCGTGTTGCTCCGTTCCGCGCGGCGGGCGGCTTGTTGCGGAAATAGAAAACGCAAGATTCAAATGCTGTGTCAGTAGATAGTTGATGATAGTAGATTTGCCCGAGCCTGACGGGGCGGAGAAAATAATTAATTTACCTGTCATGTGATTCTTTCTATTTGAAATTACATTACATTCAGTACCTGTTCCTTGATCTGTTCCAGTTCATCCTTCATCTGGACAACAATCTTCTGCATTTCCGCATGATTGGACTTGCTACCTAATGTGTTGATTTCCCGGCCCATTTCCTGTGCGATAAATCCGAGCTTTTTCCCCTGTCCGTTACCGCTTTCCATAGTACTAATAAAATACTTCAGATGATTGCCAAGGCGTTGTTTTTCTTCGTTTACATCCAATTTTTCGATATAATAAATCAATTCCTGTTCCAGACGGTTCTTGTCATAATCTACGCTCAACGTCTTTTCGAGTGCGTCCGTGATGCGTTCTTTCACCTTTTCTACCCGTTCTTTCTCATAAGGAGCGATCTTTTCGAGCAACAGCGAGATATTCGCAATCTTTTCGCGGAACTTCTTTTCCAGTGCGGCACCTTCCTGTTTGCGGAAATCTACCAGATGATTAATCGCTTCAAGCACCGTGGCGTGCACTACTTTCCATTCCTCTTCCGATAATTCCTGGATTTCCGTTTTCGTCATCACGTCCGGCATACGGAGCAACGTTTGAAACCAATCCGTAGGGACAGGAATGCCGATGTTTTCCGAGATAGCCTGAATCTGTTTGTAATATCCTTCCACCAATGCCTGGTTGATAGGTGTTGCACTCTCGGCGCCCTCTTTTTTCTCGATCCACAGGCTGAAATCTACTTTTCCGCGCTCCAGAACCTTGGAAATCTCGTTACGGATTTCTATTTCTTTTTCACGATAAGCCGGGGCGATGCGAGTGGATAAATCCATTGCCTTGCTGTTGAGCGACTTGATTTCTACGTTTATTTTCTTTTCTGGAAGTTCGGCAGTAGCTTTGCCGTAACCTGTCATTGACTGTATCATATTTTTAAAGTTTTGCGCAAAACTACACGAATATTTTAAGAATTGGAAATAATCATGTAATTTTATATTTATATCTGATTATCAGAGACTTATATATCGCTTTTAATGCTGGCTCATATCTGTCCTAATAAACTAGTCGCAAATATAACTATTTTCAATGATACATCTAAAAATAGCTGCAATAAAAAACTTTGATTGCAGAAAAATCAGGGAAACAGGCGGGAAATTATAAGCATGTTTTAATTGTCTGATATCTGAAAATATATGTCTTTTTTGTTAAAAACAAACATCTTGATTACGATGTTTTCTAAACATAATTATTTTAAGATATAACATGAAACTACTTAATTTGTCTGAGCACCGCTCTTGCTTTAATTATCAGCTTAATTTTGCAAGTGGGTTTACTCGATATAAATTGGCTGCACAAGAATGTGGGCAAGTTGATAATGACAGCTGTTTTTGTATTTTATTCCTGTTGAAAGGAGAATTGTTAGTTGATATAGGGCAGGAACATCATATTTCTCTTCTCAGAAACAGGATGCTCCTTATTCCACAGCGGGAGGAGAACCGGATTAAAAGTGTTGTACCGGCAGAATGTCTTTTATTGTTTTGGAACAAACAGATAACGGCTTGTGACAAAATGTATTTTGATTCTATTTCCCGTGACAAGTTGGGAGAGAGGGATAACTGTATTCTTCTAATTCGCAAACCGCTGCTTCACGTGTTAAGGCAGTTGCTTATTTATCTGGATGCAGGATTATTATGTAGGCATATGCATATTCTCAAACAACAGGAAATAATACTTGTATTGAGGGGATTTTATACCAAGCCCGAGCTTGCTTCCTTCTTTTCAGGAACATCCGGAGTAGGAAGAAAATTTGAAGATTTTGTGCTGGAAAATTATCGGAAAGTGAAATCTGTGAAAGAATTTGCCAGTTTGTGTTGTGTGTCAGAACGCTCTTTCAACCGCAAGTTCCAAGATTGTTTTAACCAGAGCCCCTATCAATGGATGCAGGAACGGAAGGCTGAGATTGTTCGTGAGAAAGTCTGTGATCCGGATGTTGCTTTCCGGGAAATAGCCATGGAATTTGGATTTAGTTCTCCCGCCCATCTCACCTGCTATTGTAAAAGACTGTTTGGGCTAACTCCGACAGAATTGCGGAGCGAAAGCAAAAAAGATAAAATTTGACCGTATGATAAATACCTGTCTTTTTTAATACAATATTAAGCAATATGGAATCTTCTATTCAAAAAGTAAGCAAGAAGGAAAAGACTTTTATTTCTCTTCGTGCACATGGCTTGTCGGTATATTGTTTCCGTCTTTATAAGGATCTTGTCAAAATGATGTCCATGTATGTAAGGGATGAAAAGAGGCAGGATATTTTTTATTCCCTGATGACAGGGACTGATATATCCGATCTGTCCTACAGGTATAATCTTTCCATACGAGAATTAATTTTCATGTATGAGGAAGGCGTAAGGGAAGTAAGTCGTTGTTGGGAAAGTCTGGTTCAAGAACAGCAAAGGCTTCAATCAGTCCATCTCCGGTATAGAAACTATAAGGCTGTTTTACACAGGAACAATGTTGTTTGCGGACAATTTAAAGTCTTTGTTCCACTCAAAGAATATGATATACCTGCGGAATGTGTGGATAAACTTTCCACTCCTTTGGAATATTTGGAGATACAACCGAGAATCTTACGGAACCTTAGGAGGTATAATATCTATCTGTTGGAGGACCTGTTGCGGTTTATCAAGAAAAATGGTTTTGACGCATTGGGCAAATTACATGGTGTAGGCAAGCGGTCCTGTGAAGATTTATATCTAATCTTAAAAGATAAAGATATTTTGACGAGTAAAGATACTTGTTATCTGTTTCGTTATATTCTTATATAGAATAGATATTTTGCATTGCTTTACATTTGATTGACCGGCTTTTTTGACTTCACATTGGGTTCTGTGAGTATGATACATTTACACAATAATGACATTTTTTCTAAAATAGTCATGCATCTGTTAATTTCTGTCTTTTTTGTATAATGCCAATGCGATAGCAGCGCAGTACTTTTGCAACATCAAAAAAACGAGAAACAGAGTATTAATAATAATGATAAAAATCTTTAGTATGAAGAGGACTATTTTTCTTTTCTTTTTATTTTTTTGCACCCATTCTTTTGCACAGAAGGTGGCAATAAAAAATAATTTGGCGTATGATGCCCTGAAGACTCCGAATCTTTCTCTTGAGTTTTCAATGGGGCGGAAATGGACGCTTGACACCCAAGTGGGGATGAATTTCTTTTTCTACACGCAGGATGCTACCTCCTCCCGGTATAAAACAAAGAAGGCTAGTCACTGGTTGGTACAGCCTGAACTACGTTACTGGACGTGTGATGTTTTCAATGGTTGGTTCTTCGGGTTACACGCGCATGGAGGGCAGATGAACATCGGTGGCATTGATGTACCTTTTGTTCTTCAAAAGGGAGACGGGAAAATGAAGGAGCACCGTTATGAAGGATATTTTTGGGGTGGTGGTCTGAGTGCCGGCTATCAGTGGGTCGTTTCCAATCGTTTCAATATAGAGGCCTCCTTGGGCATCGGTTATGTACATACCCGTTATGATAAGTACAAGTGTACTACCTGCGGAAAAAAGGAGGGGAAGGGGGATGCTGATTATATCGGTCCCACCAGAGCGGCGATTTCCATTATTTATATGTTGAAATAGTCTTCTTACGTACCCGGATTTTTTATTTTTTATGCAAAAAAGTATATCATGAAACCGTTACAATATTATAAGAAACAAATTTTTATTATGGGCTGCCTGGGAATGTTTCCCATGTTGGTTTTTGCCCAGGAAACTTTATCGTCAGCTAATGGTCTGCACGGGGATTATTCCGGAAGCCGTGTAGAGAGAAGCGCGGACGGGGATAAATTGGATATAGAATTTTCGATAGGGCTTGTCGAAAAGTTGAAAAGCCAGCAAATGATGTATATTTCTCCCCGTTTTGTTTCAGTGGATGGAAAAAAAAGTGTGGAACTGGAACCTGTATGCATTTCCGGCCGAAGGAGGTATAAGGTTGTTAAACGTCGCAAGACCCTGCATAATGTGAAGAGTGACCAGCTTGGCTACGGTGAGGTGCATTCCGTCAAGGAGCTGAAAGAAACACCCTTGACATTCAAAAGCAGTTTCCCTTTTGAAAGTTGGATGGCAGATGGTCATCTTGTTGTGGATGAAAAGTTATATGGTTGTGCCGAATGTGGTATGAGTAAGAACGATGGTATTGCATTGCAAGCCGGTATTCCGCTCTTTGGAGCGAAAGATTATGCCTACGATTTTATCGAACCGGAAAAGGTGCTGGTCAAGTGCTACAAGGATTCTTTTGATTGTAAAGTGACTTTTCCCGTGGCACAACACGATCTTCGCAAGACCTTTGCGGATAACCGTCAGGAGCTTGCCGGACTCGGCCAATTTGTATCTGAAAACTTATTGATTAAAGGGGCGGAGCTAAAGGATGTGTATATAAAAGGTTACGCTTCTCCCGAAGGAGATTTTAATTATAACAAATCCCTTGCGCAAAGACGGACTCAAACCCTTTCAAATTATATTTCCAGTCAATATCCCGCCCTCAAGAAAGCACCGGTTTATCGTACCGAAGGGGTTGGGGAAGACTGGGAAGGTCTTAAGGCAGCAGTCAGTGGTTCCACTCTTTCCAATAAGGACAAAATCCTTTTTATCATTGAACATAACTCAAATGATACGGAACGTGAGTCGGCTATCCGTGAGTTAGATAATGATAAGACTTACCATATTCTTTTGGAAGAGTTTTACCCGGCTCTGCGGCGTACAACATTCAGTCTCAGCTTTGATGTAAGGCCTTATACGTCGGAGGAACTCCCCGGAGTTTTTGAGACCAAGCCTGAATGTCTTAGCCTGTACGAAATGTACCAGCTGGCTGGATTGTATGCTTCCCGGGGGGAGAATCCTCTGCCGGTATATAAGAAGGCATACGAGCAGTTTCCGGGGGACATTGTGGCGGTTTTGAATTATGCCAATGCCTTGTTGAAATATGGCAAGGATGCGGACGGTGCGTTGCAGGTATTGGAAGTGGTAAGAGAAGACAGTCGTGTCCTGTTCCCAATGGCAATTGCCTATGATATGAAAGGTGATTGGAGGAAGGCAGAGAAACTGTTGGAAGAGGCAGCGGCTCGGGGATGTAACCGTGCGAAAGCATTCAAGGCTGTAAGGGTAAATGAATAAATCGTGGGTTGCGGATGTAACTCAGTTATATATTGTATTAGTAATTTCAATTTAAAACAATTCAAATTATGAAAGTGATGAAGTATTTTGCAGTGGCTTCGCTGGCGTTGTTTGCTGCATGTAACAATGAAGAAAATCTGGTTGTACCGGAGGGTGCTAATCAGCCGGTTGATGTGATGATGTCAGTAGCATTGCCCGGTCCCGGTACACGTGCCGCCATGGGCGATTTGCAGAACACTGCCAACAATGGTGATCCGGCAACGGTTGAAAAACTGCATGTGTACTTGTTAAAGGGAGATGATATTGTCTTTGCGAAGGAGTTTACGAAGGGGTCTGATGATTTTACCAAGCTGACTTCGGCTACTGCCGTGGGTGCAGAGGCAACGACAGGAGGTTATAAATTCCTTAACGTGGACAAAGGCGCAACAAAAGCTCTTGTTATTGCAAACCCTCAAGGTGCATTGGTTGAGAACAAGCCCGTGTCTGATGTTAGCAAACAACTGTTGAAGGCTAAAATTAATGAAGTGATCTATGCAGGTTCCAAAGAACTTACCACTGTTGGTGCCGAATCTTATGGCGTTGATCCCCAACAGGATAAGCGTACCGTCAAGAAAGCGGAACTCACCTTGGCTGCCAGTATGAACCGTTTCCAAGTGACTGGAACCAAATTTATCAAAGTTACTTGGAAAGACGGAAAAAAGGCCGAGGCGGAACAGTGGTGCAAGACATGGCTGGGTAAGGCTGAAAACAACGGAAAAACCAGTGCTGATGCATGGACGGCTTTCAAGGCTGCTGCCGATGGCTTCAATAACGAAGTGTGGGATGGTAAGTCTGACCTTAGCAAGAAAGCCGCTTTGAGCAAATGGTTGCAGGTTGTTGACGTGACCTCTGCAAATCAGGGTATCCTGATGAACCGTTTCAGCAGAACACTTTCTATTCCTGCACTTACAGTAGAAGAAGAAGCAAACTGGTTCTGGGCCAAGACTTATGCAGGTGACAGATATGATTTTACCAATGGAACATTCAAACCTGATGGCAAGACAGACCTGTCCGATGTATCTTCCTACTTTACAGCAACTGCTTTTGATTTCGGAGCAGGTAAAAAAGCTGCGGCATTTAACTTCTTCTCAAATGGAATTACCGGTTACGGAAAGACTAACAATGCTCCAAAACTCGCTTTCGTTTTCAAAACAGGTGATGCAGGCGTATCTGTAGACAGACGTTTTGTAGTTATATCCGGTTATGCGAAGACAGAAGGTGCAACAGACGGTACGACTGATGTTCCGGCCGGTAAGGGTGGTTACCTGATCAATCTGAATCTTAGCACATTGAACAACGGACAGGGTATCCTGGTGGATACAGATCCGACTATTCCGGAAGGAGTGACTCCAGAACCGGGTGGTCAGGAAGATTTGGAAGATGAAAATGTGAATGTTATTGTTCGTGTTCAAGTACAAGCTTGGACTGCTGTGAACGTCTTCCCTATCCTTTAACAGATAGGAGAGTAATAGTCACTTGCCGGAGCGGTTCTCCCGTGTTGGCTCTGACAGGTCAATACCGGAATCCGCCTGACTTTTGGGGAGGGGAAAGGTTATCTCCTCCCTTTTTTATTATTCCCGGGAGAAGTATACGTTATCTCTTCCGGGGAAGTTATCTGCATTGATTTATAATAATTAGTATAAAGTATGAACATAAGATACATACCCACTTGGCTGGGGCTGCTACTCACTTTATACCTCGTGACCGCCTGTGATCGGGTATATGACGATTTGAGCGGCTGTCTTGGCAACACGATTGTCTTTTCTTATCTGGCTGATGACAATCAGGAACATTTACAGGAATATGTGGATGGTATTGATGTCTTTATTTTTGATGCCAAAGGCGAAGTTCTTATAGAAAAGCATCATCTGGAGAGAGAACGGCTGCTTTCACCACTGGAGGTCACGCTTCCGGAAGGGGATTATAAAGTGGTGGCCGTAGGCAACGCTTTGACAGAAACGATTATCGGTAAAGAGGATAGCTACAAAGGTTCGTCGGTTTCCCGCCCCGAACTAATGGAAAAGGACGGACGAGCATCCGGTACGTTTGACAGGTTATACCTGGGAGAAACAGCTATTACATCTAAAGTTATGAACGAGTCCCGTGACGTAGTTCGCCTTTATTCCCAGCATGTGAAAATCCATGCGGTAGTCCTTTCTGATGATGATAACAATTCGCAGACCTGGTTTGAGCAGAACAAGGAGGCAGGTTTTCGCCTGACAATGGAATCACTTTCCGCACGTTTCTATCTTTCCGGACAGCGGGCTGGTGAAACTTCTTTTGACCTTCCGTTTATCGCAGGCGAGGAGAATGATCGCTTCGTGCTTGACTTCAATACCCTGCGCTTTGATGACAAGGACCCGCTAATGATCCGTCTTATGCAGGGTGACAAGGTTCTTTGTACTGTAAATGTGGCACAATATATCGCACAATATCCCGAGCAGATACGGATAACGGGACGGCAAGAAGCGGTTCTTCCACTGTTTTTCCGCCAGAATCCCCTCTCACTGAGTATAAGTGTAAAACCATGGGAAGCTGTTGATGTGGTTCCTATAACTGATTGATTAATGTTATGTTGAAAAATATTAAATATATTCGTATGATGAAGGCTGTGAGGTACTCTATGATAACGATGTCACTGGTCCTTTGCTTTATTTCGGTATCCTGCCGAAATGAAGATACTGTTTCGGAACAGTTTTTCGATGAGGATGCTGTGACTGTCAGACTAAATCTTACAACCAGAGGTGTTGAAACCGGTGACAGCGATCTGCTGGATGAACTTTCCTCTGATCCTTTTCAGTGGTTTAAGACCGGTACTCTGTTTCCTCAGGCTCCCGCCCAGCCAAGGATAGCACTTATGATCTTTAACAGAGATTTGAATCGGTATGTGTATAATCAACTGCTTCCCTTCAATTCAACCGGGGTGGACGGACAATATCAGATCAATATACGTATTCCTAAGGGGGAAACCGAGTTTTATGCATTGTATGCTCCTAACCAGACAGGAAAGGATCTACCTTATTATACTCCTGAAGGCAATCTTCAGAATAAGATTCCATGGGACTTCCTGGGAGCTGGTACGGAGGAAATCTCCAAAGAGGAATTTGCAGGTGCTGCTTTTCCTGCTATTATTAAGGAACAGCAGGATGGAAGTTTGGGATTACCTGTGAATAATCCTTATGACGGTGTAACTCCTTCTCCAGCAGATGAAAAGATTATTGACTGGAAAGGAACTTCTGTTGTCGCTTGGGCAGATTTGCCCGGCGTGTCTAACAGACTACATTTGAGTTTGCTTTCGGGGAAAACGGTGGCATCTGTTCTGCCTGCATCAGGAAAGCTGGCGCAAGAGATAACAGTTCCCCTATTCCGTGATTTTGCCCGTATCAGAGTATATCTGGCAAGCGCACCCCGTTACGGTCAGGTTACGTATAATTACCAAAGGATTTCCTTTTTGAACTTTCCTGTATTGATGTCTCCCTCTTTCAGGGAGAATGACTCGGACGGCGGCCAGCTTGCAGGGAAAATGATTCCGAGAAAACTCAGCTGGCTGCCTCCACACCAGGAACAGGAAAGGCTATGGAACATACAGGTACATATTCTTATGGGGTAAAAAATGAAGGAGCACAATTGACTGTATACGAGGCTCCCCTTACTGCCGAGGGAGAGATTGATTATGTGGCAATGGAAGCTCGATTATACGAACAGTTTGTTGTGCCCCAGTATCTGGCCCCTTATATTCCGGAAAGTAATTCCTGGCAGAAAAAGCAAAATCACCCGAAAATACAGTTGACATTGGATTATTTTACAGGAGGAGATGAATCACAAACAAAAACGAGGACTTTCCTGCTTGATGTTGGTGAGGAGACTTCTCCCGGAGTATATTCCGGTCCTATTTATCCGAATCGGGATTATAAAGTATTCATAGTCCTGCCGGAATCTTCAGATAAAGAGATTATTTACCGGGTTGAGCCTTGGAATAGTAAAGAGGTAGACCTTCCTCCATTCCAATGATGTATACGAGAATTTATTACGATAATTTTTATTATTTATGAAACGATACAAGCTGAAAATAACTTATTTTATTCTGCTGTTACTACCCCTCTTTGCATCCTGTACGGATGAAGAAATCTTTCAAGGGAGCGGTGTCACGGAGGGAGTTCCCACGACGGTGGATATAAGTGTCGGTACGGCAGCTAATACGGCCAAGACACGTTCCGCCTTACTGGAAAGTGAAGAGAGAAAAATCTATAACCTTTATCTGTGGGTTTTCAATTCTTCCGGTAACGTGGAATGCTCACGTGAGTATTCAAGAACCGACCTTATTCAGGCTGCAACTGATCTTACAACATCCACAGGTGAAGTGGATGCAGATGCGCCCACCAGCATGGGATTGTTGAAAAATATCAGTCTTACCACAGGGAAAAAGACACTGTTTCTTCTGGCGAACTATAAATCGGATGCTGACGGGTTGTTTCATGTGGAGCCTGAAGTATTAAACGGGATTTCAAAATATTCAGACCTGGAAAAAGTAAGAGCGGCCATGACTGTTCATACCCTGTTTCGTCCGAATGGTAACTTATTGATGTCGCTAACCCAAACAGTAACGGTTTCTACCGCTACAAAACAAATCGAAGTCTCCTTGAAACGCTCGGAAGCCAAAATCACATTGAACCTGCAAACAATTGCCGGACTCACTTTTGAGCCTGGAACATATCGTCTTGGTAATGTGCCGGGATCGACCTTCATTGCGGAACATGCAAAAGGAACCGATCAGACTGCTTCATGGGATGCTGACGGGGTGGACAAAAAATCATACTGGGTTTCGGAATATTTCCAGTTCGAGGGTGATGCCGACAATATTACCACTTCATTCTACATGCCCGAAAACCGAAAGATCGCGAAGAAGGCTATTTCTCCGGCTTCCCCCGGTTATAATGTGGAAAGGAAGGGATATGATCTGAGACAGAAGCAACTGAAGTCTCCCGTTGCAGGTGCAACTGACAAACCTAATCTGCAAAACGGTGAGACGGAATATGCCCCGGATCTGGCTCCCTATATTGAATTTACAGGTGAGTTACGTCAGAATCTTGCAACCGGTGATACTCCTACCGAGCGTTTCGGAAGGGTGACCTACCGCATTTATCTGGGATATACGGCGGAAAACGATCCGGCCAATGATTATGATATAGAACGTAACGTACATTATACCTATAATGTGACCATTAAAGGCATGAATGATCTGGTTGTAGAAGCAAAATCGGACAAGGCGAAAGAGGAGGAACCCGCTCCCGGAGTAGAGGGGCTGGTGTATGACGCACACCGGTCATTCAATTTTGACTGTCATTATGAACAGGGACTGATGCGTTTTAAGAAAGATGAACTTGCTATCTTCAATCCGGACGGTACTCTGAAAGATGATGCCATGATTTCTTTTGCCATACGCACACCGTTCTGTGATAAGATTATCTCTTATACGAAAGCGGAATTGGAACAGTTGAAGAATAACAATTATATTCCTTCTAAAGAAAAAAAGGCTGATACGAACTGGCTCAAATTCTATATCCATCCAAGCACTCTGGCCGACAATGGAAACGAGGATATGCAATATTTCTCCGATACGGGTGCCAATCTGCTTTCGCTGGAGCAGTTCCTTTACAGGCTGATGAATGAACCTGATTATGTATTCAATGCGGCTTCGGGACTTTGTAAAGTAACTGTTTATGCCAATGAATATTTCTACGAACAAAATCCTATGCAGGAGAACGCTCCCAAGGATAAAAATTTGTGGAAAACCTTTGCCAACTCCCCGGATCGTACGTTTGATTTGCTGGTGAACACGTCGCATGAAATTTCTCCTGACGGACAGTCACGTTATCATCAAGCTATTGTAACCATTCGGCAGATGTCCATAAAAACGGTGTTTGTCAACAGTCCTGACGGTATGCGCGTTTGGGGAGTGGAGAATGTGAATGAAACCCCTGATTTGGATTGGTCTGTAAGAGGTCCCAGTGAAGCGGATGCTTTTTATAATAAATACTATTCCAATGGTTGGGCAAACACATGGTCTTTGATGAGCAGACGTGCCGGAGGATTAGATGAAACCGATAATATAATGCCTGATCCGATGTTTAGACAAAAAGAGAAAACTTTATGGCAAGTTATGACAAAAGTCAATAATGCGAAGTTGACACTAAGCAAGGATCACACGAACGCAGCTATGAAGAATTATCATGCTACATACGCCTGCTTCACCCCGTTCCTGAGAAACAGGGACAACAACCGTGACGGACAGATGCAGGCAAATGAAATGCAATGGTATATTCCTTCTATTTGTGAAACAAACATGTTGTATGTAGCAGAGCGGGCATTGCCGTTAAAGAGCAGGCTTGTTGGGCACGCTCCGTCGGATAATGCTACAGCATTATTTACCTCAAGAGCTTTCATGGGAAGTACCAACTTGACATTGAACAGCCCTAATGCCATTATCTTTGTAGAAGAATCGCATAGTATGACCCCTTTATATAATTTTGATTACCAGAAAACGGCAAGTCCCGGAGAAAGAACTCCTTTTTCGGATGTGAGACTGATCAGGGATTTGGGAATCTTGGAAACCTCGGAGGATCATAGTTATCATCTTGATGAAATAGCTAAGGAACTCAGCAAGGCACTGGTCAACAAATGGACAGAGCATGAGTATCTGATTTTCAGGGCTGACAATTTACCTGCTAATACTACCAGGGCCTCAAGAGCTATTTATGAACTTCCGGCACATAATGAGACTTCACAGATTAATACGATTTATCACAAAGGGTTCGAAGTTGCCCAATATATTGCGAATACGATAGACAAGCCGAAGGATTTGAAGAATCCTAACAGGAGCAGTGAATACTACTACGAAACCTGGACTACCTTGATGAGCGATATAGAGAAAGGAAACTCTCCGTGTGCTTATTATTATCAGAAACCGGATAAGAGTGATTTGGGGACATGGCGCTTGCCTAATGAGGCTGAACTGATGATAATGGCCGGCAGTTTGTTTGACTGGGATGACCGGGAGAAACCTAAAGTCTATGACTTTGGTGGAAATTTATCTTCTTTGAATATGAAAGATGGACAGGTAATCCATTCTCGGACAGGATTTTCTAAACGGGATATGAACGGAGGAAGATCATTTAGTGCCGGCTATCAGATGTATTTTGATGGTTATCTTAGATTCGTCACGACTGTGGACACGCAGTGGGGAGGCGATAAAGACAGGCTTGTCAATAACAAAAAAGGATACGTGCGTTGCGTAAGGGATCTTGAATAAAGATTCTTTTACCTGTTGGACTTATGC
>ENA-OPSV01001843-OPSV01001843.1-human-gut-metagenome-genome-assembly--contig:-NODE-1843-length-13630-cov-3.344972_pt1 | contig 13630 bp, 10 predicted proteins | sample MGYA00241460_ERZ501912 | MGnify/ENA primary metagenome ERZ501912 (study PRJEB25962, sample SAMEA2042402) | human gut metagenome | biome: human gut; feature: human-associated habitat; material: faeces...
GCATCCCACACAAAGCCGCTAAATGTATCAAATATTTCCGAGAATTCGACATTAAGAACTTCTGACACCTCATCAAGCTGTGCACAGCCCTGAATCCTCCACACGCCTTCTGCAATTCTTTCGATATCTTCCGGCTTTGCTGGCATTTCCTCTTCTTCTAACTCACCAACTAATGCCTCTACTAAATCATGCAATGTCACAATACCGCTCATTCCACCATACTCGTCAAGAACAACTGCAAAATAAATTCTTGTCTGCTTCATGTTGGCAAATAATACATTCGCTTTCATATTCTCTGGCACAAAATACGGCGTATCTACGGCATGTTTCATCACATATTCTTTTGATTTATCTTCTGATCGGAAATAGTCCTTTGTATCAAGGATTCCCACAACATCTTCCTGGTTCGAATCAATAATCGGAAAATGTGAAAAACGACATTCTCTGATTGTCTTTTCCCATTCCTCGGCATTATCCTCCAGGTTTAAACAGACTAAATCCCTTCTTCGTGTACTGACCTGCTCGGCAGTCGTATCATTAAACTCAAATACATTCTGAATCAGTTTACTTTCCTCATTCTGAATCGTTCCCTGTTCCTTTCCTTCTGCAAGCATCATACGGATTTCTTCCTCCGTCACAACTTCCTGTTCTTCCTCCGGATTAATTCCTATAATCCGTAAAAGCAGACTAGAAGAAACACTGAGCAGTACTGCAAGTGGTGCAAAAATCTTTGCAAAAAAGAACAGAATTCCTACCATCTTAAAAGAGTCTTCCTCTGTCCTACTCATCGCAATTCTTTTCGGCAAAATTTCTCCAAATAGCAGATTTATATAAGTAAGAAGCAATGCTGCTACAACAATAGCAGCAACAGACATTACTTGTCCCGATACAGAAATATTCCATTTCGCTAACAAATGCATACAGCCTGCTTTTAAAAATCCACCAATATACACTGCCACAAAGGCTCCACTAAGCAGGCTGGCAAATGTCACCGCTGATTCTATCGTCTCAAGGAACCTCGCCGGCTTCTTTAACAGCATTGCTGCTTTCTCTGCCCGCTTATCTCCTTCCTCTGCCATCTGCTTTACTTTTGCTTCATTCAAGGAAATAACCGAAATTTCCGCACTTGAAAAAATTGCATTCAATATAAGCAATACGATTTGTAACACTAATACACTAATCATTTTATCTAAAAAATTCCCTCCATATGTAATAGAACTCATTATACCGTGACATCCTCCCCCACCTATAGGACGCCACTGAAAAAGTGGTCGTAAAATCATATATCTGATATAATTAAGGTATCATAATTGTCGGAGGTTGAAATGTTATCATCCCAACTTAAACTTAGCCTTAGTTATTATTCAGATTTATATGACATGATTGTTCCAAAAGATCATATTCTAAGAAAAATCAGGGAATTGGTCGATTTTTCTTTTATATATGATGAATTAAAAAATAAATATTGCCTTGATAATGGACGTAATGCAAAAAACCCTATATTGCTATTTAAATATCTGCTTTTAAAATATCTTTATAACCTTTCTGATAATGGTGTTGTTGAAAGATCACGATATGATATGTCTTTTAAATATTTTCTGGAATTAACGCCAGAAGAAGAGGTTATCCATCCTAGTCTTTTAACCAAATTCAGAAAGCAGCGTTTAAAAGATGAAAATATACTTGATCTGCTCATAAATAAAAGTGTAGAACTTGCCATAAATCAAGGTGTTTTAAAAAGCAATACTATAATTGTTGACTCAACTCATACAGAAGCCCGTTATCATAAAACTACTCAGAGAGAAATGTTGAAAAAAGCCTCTACTTCTTTAAAAGCAGCTTTAAAAGATTCTGATAAAGACATTTATCTGCCAGATGAACCTGAAAAACGAGCTTCTTTAGATGAGTATAATGAATACTGTCATGAATTATTAAACACAGTTCAGGAAAGTCCGTATTCAGAACTGCCAACGATTAAAGAAGAATCTTCTATGTTATCCGAAATTTTGGATAATCAGATTGATTGTTATGATCAATCCATTGACCCGGATGCCCGGATTGGCCATAAAACGGTCAATTCTTCTTTTTACGGATACAAAACTCATTTGGCCATGACAGATGAACGGATTATCACTGCAGCAACAATCACATCCGGCGAAGCATTTGATGGTCAGGAACTTCCAGTACTGGTTCAAAAAAGTAAAGTAGCAGGTGTAACCGTTAATGAAGTAATAGCAGATACCGCATATTCCACACTGGAAAATTTAAAAGATGCACAAAGCAATGACTATAAATTAATTTCAAAGCTTAACCCGAGCATCATAAAAGGGACTCGTTCAGAGGACGGCTTTATCTTTAATAAAGATGCGGATACCATGCAGTGCCCAGCAGGGCATTTGGCTATAAAATATCGAATTGACAAACGTAGTAATCAGAAAAAGAATACACGTATCAAATATTTTTTCGATATTAATAAATGCCATGTCTGTCCTTATCGTAATGGCTGCTATAAAGAAAATGCAAAAACCAAAACGTATAGTATCACTATTAAATCGGATTATCATAAAAATCAAGAGGCGTTTCAAAAAACACAATATTTCAAGGAACGTTTCAAAACCCGCTATATGATAGAGGCAAAAAATAGTGAATTAAAAAATATACACGGATATAGTCGTTGTGATGCTGCTGGACTATCAAACATGCAACTTCAAGGAGCAGTATCAATATTTGCAGTCAATTTAAAACGAATTTTAAAACTAAAGGGAGAAGTCTGCCCAAATGAGAAAAAATAGGAAAATTCATCTCTCAAAAGGATAGATTTTGCATCCCTCAAAACACTATTTTAGCAATATTTTATTATCAAGGAACATTTTGGCATATATTTGACGCCCTGTGATACTAAACTTACCACTTTTTCAGTGGCGTCCTACAGGTGGGGGAGGATGTCACGTGAGAAAGTTGATATTTGATGAAGATGAGATGGTGGAGTTGGATACTGCACAGTTGGATTTTAATAGTGGAACGGAAGATTATTATTTAGATTTAACTCATTTTTGTGAAGAGGCTATTAAAATGATAGGGATTTCTTCTGGGGAGAAATATTGGATTTTGCAGATGATTTGATAATACACAATGATTGAAAAATATGCAATTCATTGTTATGATGATCATAGGTTATCTGATATAATCAATACATAAGATAGTGTTTTGCGAGGAAAAATAAACTTACAGTAGAGGAACAAATAAGGGATCTAAAGAAAAAGGAAATACGTCATAGAGTGAAATACATTGACATTATAAAAAATTGAGTATTATATAACCATGAAACAAAAATCTATGAGGTTTTTATTAGAAATGGTGCTTACACCAAGTCTAAGTTTGAACAAAAGTCTATTGCAATGTGCAGAGGTATTCTGTGAATTGTAATGGGCTTTTTTGCTAATAAAATAAAGATATTTTATTACAATAAATCGGTATTATTACTTATGGGATCTAGTAGAATTAGAGTTATAATATGTAGCGAGATTATTAAGGAGAGATTTAGGTTTTATAGGACATCAAGTGATTATCTAATTGGCAAAATTTTTACCTGAAATTGAAGTTGGTATGTTATAATAATAATTAAGAATTTTACATTTGATTATTTATTTTATAGAAAAGTAGGTATAAATGTATTGTACAAAAAATATTTAAATTGACTGCGAATTTTTAAACCATGGAAATGTCCCACTGGATAATAATGCGACCGAATCTGCATTACGGAATTTCTGTATGCACAAACACACATGGAGATTGATAGATACAATAAATGGAGAAAAAGCCAGTGCCTTAGTTTACAGTATAGTAGAAACAGCAAAGGCAAACGGACTAAATCCATTTCGGTATCTGGAATTCCTGCTGACAGAAATGATGGAACATGAAGAAGATACGGATTGCTGTTTTATAGATGATCTGTTACTGTGGTCAGACTCCATACCAGATATATGCAAGATGAAGAATAAGAAAGAGCACTGAGAAATCAGTGCCTTTTTTGTTTAGGGTACTCATGGTTTACCGTGTAAATTAAAACATTGACCATTACATTAAAACATGCTATAGTGAATTTACCTTATAGGTAAATTTATAGAGAGGTGATGTGTTGGACATAACGTACAAAAATCGGAAAATAGAAAGAATTTGTACTAATGCCAAAGTTGCCGATCGAGAATATGGAAGCCAAATGTCAGCAAAGATTCATATGCGTATAGATGAGATTAGAGCAGTGGATACTGTAGAGGAGATGATTCAGTTTCGTATCGGTCGTTGCCATGCATTAAAAGGAAATCGTAAAGGGCAATACGCAGTAGATTTGGAGCATCCATATAGATTGGTTTTTACAAAACACGGAAATGAAATTGAGATTGCTCATATACTTGAGATAGTAGATTATCATTAATGAGAACAATGAATGGGAGGTAGCACTATGGTGAGAAGTCGCAGTTTTATTGCAACACCACCTGGAGCGACAATTAAGGAGCAGCTTAATGACAGAGGGATGAGTCAGAAAGAGTTTTCTGCTAGAATGGATATGTCAGAAAAGCATATTAGCAGATTGATTAATGGAGATGTTCAGTTGACTTCGGAGGTGGCAGTAAGATTAGAGATGGTACTGGGAGTACCGGCAAAGTTTTGGAATAATCTTGAAGCAATCTATAGAGAGAAATTAATTAAAGTTGAAGCGGAAAATACAATGGATAAAGATGAAGTTTTAGCCAAGCAATTACCTTATAATCAAATGTCTAAGTTTGGATGGGTTCCGGAAACAAGACTTATGAAAGAAAGGGTGATTAATCTTAGAAAGTATTTTGAGGTGGTTGAACTTTCTTTATTGGAGAATAGACAAATTACAAAAATTGCGTGTAGAAGATTGGCGATTACTGAGAAAGGTGATTTTGCATTGATCGCGTGGGCGCAGGAGGCTAAAAGGGTAGCAAGGCAGACTGATACAACACACATTAATATTGATAAATTGGTTCGTGTTTTACCGGAAATCCGAAGTATGACATTAGAGACACCAGCGGAATTTAGTGCGGAGCTAAAAGATAAATTGGCACAGTGTGGTATTGCACTTGTTTTTTTGCCACATTTACAAGGCTCTTTTTTACAGGGGGCATCGTTTATAGATGGCAAGAAAATTGTGATTGGTCTTACGGCAAGAGGAAAAGATGCCGATAGATTTTGGTTTAGTTTATTTCATGAACTTGGGCACATTGTTCTTGGACATATTGGAAAGACTGATGAAATTACAGAACAGGATGAAAATGAGGCGGATTTATGGGCGAAAGATGAGTTGATTCCAAAGGAAGAGTTTGAGCAATTTAAGAAGACGCAGGACTATAGTTCAATAAGTGTGTGTGATTTTGCAAATAAAATAGGTATTGCACCTGGAATTGTTGTAGGAAGATTACAAAAAGAGCGTTGTATTACCTATAATATGTTAAATGAACTTAAAGAGCAGTACGAAATTGCGATGTAGAAGAGGAAATATTATTATATTACCGAAATAGGTGAAAGGTTTATGTTAATCAGACATTCCCGCATTGTTACATTATTTCTATAATTACTGTCTTGTCCCCCTCTTCCTCTTATTGTATAATAACCACATCGACAAAATTTTTGGAGGCTTGAAATGAATATACGAATCGCTACGCCGGAGGATGCTTTTGCTATCCAGAACATTTACCGGTATTATGTGAACAATACGGCGATAACTTTTGAACTGGAAGTTCCTTCGGTGAAGGAGTTTCAGGAACGAATCACGAAGACATTGGAGAGGTATCCTTACCTTGTTGCTGAGGAGGAGGGAGAGGTTATTGCTTATGCGTATGCGGGGATTTTTTATGACCGCAGGGCGTATGACTGGTCAGCGGAAATGTCTGTTTATGTGCAGAGAGGAATTCACGGAAAAGGTGTGGGAACGGCTCTTTATGAGAAGTTGGAAGAGTTGTTGAAGAAGCAGAATATCGTGAATTTATTTGCCTGCATTACTCATCCGAATGCAGAGAGTGAAGCGTTTCATGCGGCGCGTGGATATGAGAAGAAGGCACATTTTGAACAATGTGGCTACAAGCTTGGCAAGTGGTGGGATATTGTATGGATGCAGAAGGTGATTGCGTCGAATGAAGGAACACCAGAACCTTTTCAGAGATTTACAGGAGGATTTTAGAAAGATGAAGAAGAATTTGTTAGTAGCGCAGTCTGGAGGACCAACAGCAGCGATTAATGCAACATTAGCAGGTGTTATTAAGCAGGCGATAAAGGAAGAACAGATTGATCAGGTATATGGGGCTTGTTATGGAATTCAGGGAGTGTTAGAACAGAAATTTGTGAATCTTACAGAGAAGGTTGACACAGAGGAAAAGCTGGAGAAGTTAAAGAGAACTCCGGCGGCAGCGCTTGGTTCTTGTCGTTTTAAGCTTAATGATATCAAGGAAGATGACAGTCAGTATCAGGAGATTGTTGATATTCTTCATAAGATGAATATTGGATATTTTGTTTATATCGGTGGGAATGATTCTATGGATACGGTAGCGAAGCTTTCTGCATACTGTAAGGAGAAAGGTGTAGAGGATATTAAGGTTATTGGTGGACCAAAGACGATTGATAATGACCTTTGCGGAATAGACCATTGTCCGGGATTTGGTTCAGCAGCTAAGTATATTTCTACAGTTTTCTGTGAGCTTGAACAGGAGATTACCGTATATGAGCCGAAGAATGTAATTATTGTTGAGATGATGGGACGTCATGCCGGATGGCTTACTGCGGCTGCTGCATTAGCGGAAGGTAAGAATGGTAATGTGCCATATCTTGTTTATTTAGAAGAAAAACCATTTTCATTGGATCGTTTTATTGATGATGTGAAGGAAAAGCTGGCCTCAACGAATGCTGTGCTTGTTGCGGTTAGTGAAGGTGTACATGATACAGAGGGGCGTTTCTTATGTGAACAGGAAGAATCTAGAGAGTTAGATGTATTTGGACATACGAAGTTATCTGGTACTGGAAAGATTTTAGAGGAAGCGGTTCGAGCAAAGATTGGCTGTAAGGTTCGTTCGATAGAATTGAATCTGTTACAGCGCTGTGCAGGGCATATTTTAAGTAAGACGGATATTGAGGAGTCCGGTAATCTTGGCGCGAATGCAGTTAAGCTTGCAGTAGCCGGAGAGAGTGGATTAATGTCTTCTCTTACAAGAGTGTCTGATGCTCCATATACGGTAGAGTACAGTGGCGTTGATATTCGTGAGGTTGCGAATAAAGAGAAGAAGATTCCTGTAGAGTGGATTAATGAGGCTGGTAATGGTGTGAAAGAAGAGTTGATTACTTACTTAACCCCATTGGTGCAGGGCGAAGTAAGTAGTATTTATGAGAATGGTATGCCAAGTTATCTTCTTTTAAAATAATTTTTAAGAGGAATGGGATATACGTTTGACAGTGATATAGCCTCTGGCAGGATTGCAGAGATGTGCAGAAGAAGTATGTCACTATAAGTACTGTACTGGAAAATGTACTTGCCTTTCATTTCTCAGATGTTATAATAAGACTATGATAAAAAAATAACAAAACAATAAAAGAATAATTATCTAAGATTATGTAAATCAAAGTTATGTAAGTATATAGTAACTGATATTTGATTTTGTGAGTCTGGATAGTTATAATAATAGAAAGATAAATATCGACTCTGACAGTAAGGTTTTCCGCGCTGGAATAGTTTGAAATTATTTAGAATTTGCAATTGAAAATCGAGTAGTAAATCTGTATATAAGTTGTATAGAAATGGAGATATTTTTAATTCAATTATATTAAGATTACAAATACGCTTGATTTTCTATAATTGTATAGATTCTAAATAGATACGATTTGTTTTAAACAAAGAAAAGAATAGTAAGAATAAAGTACGAAAAGTGCAAAACTCTTCTGTTCTACCTTACGGTCAGTCTGTCGGTCAGGGGTAGAATAGAGGAGTTTTTTTATGTTAAAGATTGCGGTTTATGGCAAGGGCGGGATTGGAAAGTCCACGGTGACCAGTAATTTGGCAGCGGCATTTGCCAGTATGGGAAAGAAGGTTATTCAGATTGGCTGTGACCCGAAGGCAGATTCTACGATTAATCTGCTTGGGGGTACGACACCGATTCCGGTAATGAACTATATGCGTGAATATGATGAAGACCCAGAGACAATTGAGGATATTTCAAAGGTAGGTTACGGTGGAGTTCTCTGTATTGAAACAGGTGGTCCGACACCGGGACTTGGCTGTGCTGGTCGTGGAATTATTGCGACATTTAGCTTGTTAGAAGATTTGGAATTATTTGAGACACACCAGCCTGATGTTGTGTTATACGATGTTCTTGGTGATGTTGTCTGTGGTGGATTTGCGGCACCAATTCGTGAGGGGTATGCGAGTAAAGTGTTGATTGTGACTTCTGGTGAGAAGATGGCTCTTTATGCTGCCAATAATATTAATAATGCAGTGAAGAACTTTGAGGACAGAAGCTATGCGAAGGTGTATGGTATTGTGTTAAATCACAGAAATGTGGAAAACGAGACAGAGAAGGTTACTGAGTTTGCGGATTCCGTAGGGCTTCCGATTGTTGGTGAAGTGCCAAGAAGTGACGAGATTACCAGATGTGAAGATAGGGGAATGACTGTTGTCGAAGGTGAACCAGAATCTTCGGCGGCACAGGCATTTTTAAATCTTGCAAAAGAACTTCTGGAAAATGCACAGGATACAGCGGAGGAAGATGTATGGTAGAAATCATGGCAAAAGAGACAGAGAAAAAGAAAGCAGAAGGAGCGTATTTTATTACCACAAAAGAACTTGCCGAAGCAGGTCGAGACAATATTCCTGAAGAATTGATTTCCTCAAAGCACCTTATCTACAGCTCACCAGCTACACTTGCGTATAACTCGCCGGGAGCGCAGGGTTTTGGTGTAAAGAGAGCAGGCCTTGCGATTCCGGGTTCGGTTATGCTTCTTTTAGCACCGGGCTGTTGTGGAAGGAATACAACGATTTTAAGTGAGCTTGGCGGATACAGTGAGCGATTTTTCTATCTGATGATGGATGAAACGGATATTGTAACGGGAAGACATTTGAAGAAGGTTCCACAGGCAGTAGAAGAGATTTATGATTGTCTGGAGAAAAAGCCATCGGTTGTTATGATTTGTCTTACTTGTGTAGATGCTTTGCTTGGAACCGATATGGAGCGTATTTGTAAGAGAGCACAAAAAGCAGTTGGAATCCCGGTTCTTCCTTGCTATATGTATGCGTTGACCAGAGAGGGAAGAAAGCCGCCGATGGTTCATGTCAGACAGTCGATTTATTCTCTGTTAGAGCCAAAGAAAAAGAAGAGTACTTCTGTGAATCTTCTTGGACATTTTGCTCCGTTAGAAGATGACAGTGAACTTTATGATCTGTTAAGACAGCTTGGGATAAAAAAGATTCGTGAGATTTCCCGATGTAAAAACTATGATGAGTATCTTGATATGGCAGAGGCGAATTTTAATCTGGTCTTAGATGCGGAAGCACGTTTTGCGGCGGCCGATATGCAAAAACGACTGGGAATTCCGTACATAGAACTTACAAGGCTATATCAGCTTGATAAAATAAAGAATCAATATACATTATTTGCAGCAGCATTAGGAAGTAAATTTGATGATGATGCTTATTTTGAGGAAGCACTTGCAGCAAAAGAAGCTTTTAAGAAAAAGTATCCACATGCAGTATTTGCAATTGGAGAAGGCTGTAACGCCAATGCATTTGAACTTGCATTTGCGCTGATTCGATATGAGTTTGCGGTAGCAGAAGTATTTGGAAATCTGTCGAAAGAGGATTTTGTTTATATCGAAAAGATGGCGAAGTTAAGTCCAGAAACAAAGATTTATTCGAATCTGGAGCCAACGATGATTTACTATGAGCCGGGCGAGAATCCAGTGGATATCGTTATCGGAAAGGATGCTGTTTACTATCATCCAGAAGCAGCACAGCTTGAGTGGAGTGACGATATACAGCCATTTGGGTATCGTGGAGTGAAGCATTTCTTTGAGAAGTGTGAACGGGTACTGGATGAGAAAAATACGAAAAGTGAAGAAAAAAATTTGAAAAATAGTACAAAAAATATAAAAGAAGAGAAAACACTGGAAAGGGGGACAAATTAAATGAAGGGACTTAGAAAATATCTCTCCCCATTTGCTCCGGACCAGTCGGGCGCAGCAGCGGATCATCGTGATCTGTGATGCCGGCGGATGCACGGGAAATGTCTGCGGTTTTGATGAGCCAAGATGGTTTGAGAGTCGTAGTGCGATTTTCAGCGCAGGACTTCGTGATATGGATGCGATTCTTGGACGGGATGACCGCCTGGTAGAAAAGATTGGAAAAGCCTGCGAGAAGCTTTCCGCAGATTTTATTGCAGTGATTGGTACGCCGGTTCCAGCAGTAATCGGAACGGATTATCGCGCACTTTCCCGAATGATTGAAAAGAAAACAGGAATTCCGGCGCTTACAATCGACACGGACGGAACAAAGCTTTACGATGATGGTGAGAAAAAGACATGGAAAGAATTATTTAAAAAGTTCGCTGTTGAAAAAGATGTGGAGCCAGGACGTATTGGAATTATCGGGGCAACCCCTCTTGAATTTGGCGGTATTTATGAAGAAGATTTCCTGAAAAAGTATTTTGCCGAAAAAGGTTTTTCAAAGGTTGTATGTTATGGAATGGGCGATGGCTTAGACGCTGTAAGAGAGGCGGCAGCAGAGAAAAACATTGTTGTTTCGCCGGCAGGAATTGCAGCAGCAAAGTATTTACAACAGAAATTTGGAACGCCATATGAGCTGTTTTGTCCACCGGAGATTATTCCAGAATGGAAAGAAAAAAAAGAGCAGGTAGCAGGACTGTTGAATGTAGAAGAATTATCTGAGAAAAAGATATTAATTGTTCATCAGCAGGTGCTGGCGAATACGTTGAGGGAAGAATTTATTTCTGCAAATATCAATGTTGCATCCTGGTTTATGATGAATAAAGAGCAAAAGAAAGAACAAGATATTCTTTTTAAGGAAGAAGATGACTGGATCACTTACATCAAAGAAAATGAATATGACATTATTATCGCCGATCCGCTACTGAAGAAAGCTGTGCCATTTTATAAAGGAGAATGGTATGACTTACCGCATTTTGCAATCTCAGGAAAGAAGAGACAGAGCGTATGAGAGTCTGTATCAGAGTATTTGGAATTGTGCAGGGGGTCGGCTTTCGCCCAACGGTAAAGCGTCATGCCGATGCCTGTGATATTGCCGGAAGTGTGAGTAATAAAGGACCTTATGTGGAAATCTTTGCAGAGGGCAGCGAAGAATGTGTGCATAGCTTTATAAAGCAGATTCAGGAAGAGCCTCCCAAACGGGCGGTTATTTTGAAACTGGATGTGGAGAATGTGGAATCGGGTGAGGACGGTATTCATAAAGTTGAATCTGAAACAGACTCCAAAGAAAAGTTCCAAATCATAGAGAGCGAAAAAGAAGAAGGAGAAATCTTCGTATCCCCGGACATTGCCATTTGCCCGGAATGTAAGAAGGAACTTTATGATAAGAACGACAGAAGATATCTGCATCCGTTTATCAATTGTACCTGTTGTGGACCGCGTCTTACAATCTTAGATTCCATGCCGTATGACAGAGTACGGACGAGTATGGGAGAGTTTCCGATGTGCGAGAAATGTGAGTATGAGTACACGCATGCGGAAACGAGAAGATTTGATGCACAGCCAGTCTGCTGTAACGACTGCGGGCCAGAAGTATATTTGCTTGGGAGGAAAGAACGGGGAGCAGATGCGATTCGTTATACAAGAAAGGTGATCAGCGAGGGTGGCATTGTAGCGGTAAAGGGAATCGGCGGTTTCCATCTTTGCTGTGATGCGGCGAAGGAAGAAACAGTTGCAAGATTACGACAGAGGAAAAAACGTCCGATGAAACCATTTGCTGTTATGATGAAGGACTTAGATGTTGTGAGAAGAGAATGTGAGACAGAACCACATTTAGAGGAGATTCTTGACGGGCATCAGAAGCCGATTATTTTACTTCCGAAAAAAGAAGGGGGAACGCTTTGTGAGAGTGTTGCACCGGATAATCCAAAGATTGGAGTTATGTTACCATATGCGCCAGTGCAGCTTTTGCTTTTTGATTATCAGGACGAAACGAAGGTTTCTGATTGCCTTGTGATGACCAGTGCGAATACTTCTGGAGCGCCGATTTGCCGTGACGATGAAGATGCATTAAATGAGCTGAGCGGGCTTTGTGATGTGATACTTTCCCATGACCGGAAAATACGGCTTCGTGCGGATGACACGGTTATGGATTTTTACCGGGGAGAGCCGTATATGATTCGGCGCTCCAGAGGCTATGCGCCTCTTCCATTTATGATGGGAAATGAATTTAAAGGTCAGGTGCTTGCGGTCGGTGGTGAGCTTAAGAATGCGTTTTGTATTGGAAAGAATCAGCTATTTTATCCATCGCCTTACATTGGTGATATGGGAGATGTACGGACGGTAAAGGCGTTAAAAGAGTCTGTGAAACGAATGGAAGAACTGCTGGAAACCAAGCCACAGATTGTTGCCTGCGATATGCATCCGTCTTATAATACAAGAGCGGCGGCAGAAGAGATGGGGCTTCCTGTATTTCTCGTACAACACCATTATGCTCACATCCTTTCCTGTATGGCAGAGAATGAATGGACAACCGAAAAAAGAGTTATCGGTGTTTCTTTTGACGGAACGGGATACGGAACCGACGGAACAATCTGGGGTGGAGAAATTCTGTTGGCAGATTATGATTCCTTTACACGTTGGGGGTGCATCGAACCATTTGCACAGACAGGCGGCGATGCTTCTGCAAAAGAAGGCTGGAGAATTGCCGTATCTCTTCTTGGAAAGATTTACGGAAAGGAAAATGCCCTTCTGATTATTGAAACATTAGGACTTTGTGAGTCAAAGCTGGCAAAACTTCAGTTTACGATGGAAGAACGAGGAATTAATACTGTACAGTCTACAAGTGCCGGAAGATTATTTGATGCGGTGAGTGCGATTCTTGACATCAGAAAGTCCTCTACATTTGAGGGGGAGGCATCTACATCGTTACAGTTTGCGGCCGAAAAATGGCTGGATGCCCAGAAGAAAAAAATAGCAGGTTCTGAGGATTTTGCAGAATCTGGAATAATTGCAGACTATGGAGAACTAAAAAGTATTTCTGATGTAGCGCAGAAGAGTGTTGTAGAGAAAAACAACTCTATAAATCGGAATATAAAAGCGGATTTATATTATTTACCAACATTATCTCTTGTCAAAGAATTAGCAGAGAGAAAATTAGCAGGAGAAAACAGCAATCAGCTTGCCTTACATTTCCACAGGAGATTAGCAGGGATGATTGTCTCTGCCTGCGAAAAAGCAAGAGAAGAAATAGGGATTAATACCGTTGCATTAAGTGGCGGTGTTTACCAGAATAAATTACTTTTAGATTACAGTGTAACCATGTTAGAAGAAAGAGGATTTCATGTGCTGCGACACCATTTACTTCCGCCAAATGATGGGGGAATCAGCCTTGGACAGGCGGTGG
>ENA-OPSV01001844-OPSV01001844.1-human-gut-metagenome-genome-assembly--contig:-NODE-1844-length-13623-cov-4.129938_pt1 | contig 13623 bp, 10 predicted proteins | sample MGYA00241460_ERZ501912 | MGnify/ENA primary metagenome ERZ501912 (study PRJEB25962, sample SAMEA2042402) | human gut metagenome | biome: human gut; feature: human-associated habitat; material: faeces...
ACGCTCTTATTACTTGTTATTTACATTGCGTTTATTAGTTTAGGAATTCCTGATTCACTATTTGGGACAGCTTGGCCAGCTATTTACTCTGAACTAACTTTGCCCATTTCCTATGGAAGTTTTGTAACAATCATAATATCCTGCGGAACTATTATTTCCAGTCTTTTAAGTTCACGGTTGCTTGCTCGATTTGGAACTGGATTTATTTGTATATTCAGCACGGCATTAACGGCAATTGCGTTGTTGCTATTTTCCTTTTCTAATAACTTTTACTTGTTATGCGTCTGCGCCTTACCTCTTGGATTAGGCGCAGGAGCAATCGATATTGCACTTAACAATTACGTTGCCCTCCATTATTCCGCAATACACATGAGCTTTTTACACTGTTTCTACGGTGTAGGTGTATCGGCCAGCCCATATATCTTATCAAAAATTATTGGATCACAAGGAAACTGGCGCACCGGGTACCAAACTGCCGCCAGTATTCAATTTGCAATTCTATTATTATTGATAGCCACAATAACCCTTTGGGGCAAAACTAAGATTTCGGTATCTTCTGCTTCTGTACGCCATGCATCCGGTCTTTCTTTTCGTACAATGGTCCGGATGCCAGGAGTCAAAGAAATCTGCTGTATGTTTATAACATCTTGCGGAATAGAATATACCTGTGGTAATTGGTGCAGTACATTTCTCGTTGAAAATAAAAATATGCCGATTGCCAACGCGGCTCAAGTAGTTATGTTATATTATATTGGCCTTACGCTTGGACGATTTTGTTCCGGTTTATTAGCTGTGCGGCTACATAGCTGGAAAATCATTCGATTGGGGCAAATTGTTCTTGGTGCAGGAATTCTCTTGCTCTTTATGCCTTTCCTGACAACATCCGTTATAGGCTTTTTCTTGATCGGCTTTGGTAACGGGCCGTTATTTCCAAACTTAAACTATTTAACCCCTGAGAATTTTGGAGAAAATATTTCTCAAAACATTATGGGAATACAGATGGCAGCTTCGTATCTGGGGATTATGTTGGCACCAGCCGTGTTCGGTATTCTCGGACAATGGATTGGGGTATGGTTACTGCCACTCTTTCTCATCTGTTTTTATTTTGTTATGTTGGCTTCACATTCACGGGCAAAACATTTTCTTCAGTCAAATTCCTAGTACATATCCAATTCTGTATGGACAACTAAACAAAACGAACCAAAAGCCCCTGTCCGATGGTACGAATCTGTTGGACAGGGGCATCTTTGTAGTTATTCTGTGTAATATTGTGCCTGCGCATTCCAAAGTTCATAATACTTGCCGTTTTCGTCTGCTACCAGTTCGGCGTGTGTGCCTTGCTGGATCACAGCACCCTCGTGGAATACAGCGATTTCATCGCAGAATTTGCAAGAGGACAGACGGTGAGAGATATAGATAGCCGTTTTATCACCTGCGATCTCATCGAACTTTGAATAGATCTCCGCTTCCGCAATCGGGTCAAGTGCTGCGGTCGGCTCGTCGAGGATAATAAACGGTGCATCCTTATAAAGCGCACGGGCAATGGCGATTTTCTGTGCTTCACCGCCCGAAACGTCAACTCCATCTTCATATACTCCCTTATAGAGTGTTGTATCAAGTCCCTTTTCCATCGTAGCAAGTCTGTCACCGAAGCCTGCATCCAACAGCGCCTTGCGTACTCGCTCCCGGTCATAGTTCATACTTCCCGCAACATTGTTTCCCAAAGGCTGACTTATAAGCTGAAAGTCTTGGAACACCACGGAGAAGATGTTTATGTAATCGTCATAGCGATACTTGCGAATGTCGATGCCGTTAAGTAGAATTTGCCCCTCTTGTGGATCGTACAGGCGGCACAGCAATTTAATAAATGTGGTTTTGCCGCTGCCATTTTCGCCCACGACAGCAAGTCGCTTGCCAACCTTGAACTTCATATTCACGTGGCGAAGCGCCCAAATATCGCTGCCGGGATACTTGAAGGACACATCTTTAAATTCCACTTCGTATCTACGATCAGATCTTTTTTCGGTAGTGAGGCTACCTTGGTACATAGCGTTCGGAATGTCAAGAAACTCAAAGGTCTTATCCAAGTAACCGGTGTTTGTCTCCAATGTTCCAAGCAAACCTGTTAAAGAAAACACATTGGCAACCATTGCGGTAGCTGCGCCCACATACTGCGTAATGCTTCCGACATCAAATGCACCGCCCCAAGCTTTTAGACAAGTAAACACATAGATAGAGCCGGTGATGAGAGTAGTAATACACACACCCAAGCTGGCATATATCCCCATTTTTCCTTGTGCTTGTCTGCCGATAGGACCATTCACACCAAAAGTAGAATTGGTACTCCAATATGCACGAACAAGGTTTTGCTGATTGTTCATTCGGATGTCTACGCTACGTTCCTTATCCATTCCAATGAATCCGAAATGCCTAAACAAACGATTTCCAAAGGTAGCTTCTTCAGCGTAGTTGCTCCAACACTTTGTTGCAATTGCGCTGAGTTTACCGGCAAGGATACTGACACCAATCATAATAACCGCAAAGAAAAGTATAAACAAAGGATTATTTAATGTTGCAAGCCAACCGGAATCATTCGGCACAGGTGAGGAAAACAAGGTGATTGTCAATGCAATTCCGCTGAAAATACCAATCACACTTATCATAAAACTTTCATATACTTCTTGAACCATCATCAATCCCCAATCGGCCCAATTTTCGTTTTGCTGGATCTGTGCTCGAAGATCATGGTTCTCCTGTTTATCAAGTTCTGAAAAGTCGAGAGAAAACATTTTGTGAATAAACAAAATTTCTTTTCTTCCCCACAGATCATTAAGCAGAGTGTTATAACGACGTTGCAGAAAGGCTTTCAAGATAGATACAACGCCAACACATAAGACCCCTGCAATTACCCATTTCCATAGGATGTCTGCTCTGCGCAGGGTTGCGAGTTCTGTCAATATCTGTGCTGAAAAGAAAACCGAGATATAAGGGAAAATAGCGCTGAAGAAGCAATGCAATGTCAAAAGTGGAAAGAACTTAGGAGATACCTTGTGGAGTTCCTTGATGCCACGCAAATGAGAAGAAACTGCATGGCGTATTGTTACTTTTTCTTTCATATTCAGAACTCCTTTCCTTCCTGGTAATAGCGGCTCTGTACTTCAAATAGATTTGCATATTCGCCGCCCAAAGCAAGCAAACTCTCGTGTGTGCCTTCTTCTTTTACGCCACCGTCCGCAACAAAGATAATTCGGTCACAAAAGCGGGTAGATGCCAAACGGTGTGAAATGAACATAGATGTTTTTCCCTGCGTCATCTCGCTGTATTTCATATAAATATCGTTTTCCGCTATGGGATCAAGCGCCGCTGTAGGTTCATCCAAAAGCAGAATCGGTCCATCCTTGTAGAGCGCTCTTGCCAACATCAATCGCTGCGTCTGACCGCCGGAGAACAAGACGCCATCCAGGTACACCTCACGTCCCACATGAGTCTGCATACCTTTTGGCAGCTTCTCGATTGTAGTTGTTAAGCCCGCCTTTTCCACACAATCCGCAATTTTGTCATAATCGATACCTTCTGTGGTTTGAGCAATTTCTTCGGCTACCGTGACATCCAATACGGAGAACTCCTGGAACACCGCACTAAACAGATCATAGTAGCTTCTGCGGTTGAAGCCACGAACGTCCTTTCCGTTTAACAGAACAAGACCTTCTGTCGGGTCTAACAATCCGCACAGAAGCTTGACCAAGGTAGTCTTACCTGCACCGTTCAGACCAACGATTGCCAACCTTTCACCGGGATGTACCGTCAAAGTTAATCCGTGAATGGTATCCTTGTCTGCGCCGGGATAACGGTAAGACACATTTTCCAGTTTCAACTCGTATCCATCCGCAGCAGGAATTTCTTTGCCTTCCTCAAATTTGAACGGCTCAGGATATTCCAAAAATTCACGAACACAGGAAATATCAAGACTCTCCTTGTGGAGGGTGCTCATTTCCTGCATAATACCCATAACCCAAGTGGTGAACGTGGTAACAGCCGTAAAATACAGAAGAAATTCCGATACGCTCAACCCTTCATTCAGCGCCATGTTGATGAGATACACATAAGCAATACCGTTACGAGCCATCGTGAGTACCGATTCTGTAATATCAGCAAGAACTTCGACACGCTCACAGCGCAGAGTAAAGTCTAGGTAAAGATTATGAATCTGATCCAGAAGCTCATTCAGCCAATTCTGTAAGCCAAAGATTCGGATGTCCTTCGCCAGCTCCACAGATTCGGACTTAGTACGCAGATAATATTTCTTTTGAAAATAGTTTTCTTCTTCATCTCTATGGGCATAGCGCCAGTTATTAGTGTATCTGGAAACGAAGAATCCCGCAACGCAAGTAGCAATCACAACAAGAAGAAGCAAGAAATCTATACGGGAAAGAATTGTCAGATAAACGATCAACCCGCCAACATTTTTGAGCAGCATAGTGATTGTCTGCCAGATGTGTTCGGTGGCTTGACTATTTCCCTCACACGTCATATGTGCCTTTTCACGCAGCTTAACGAAATTTGCATCCAATGTATTTGGATACGAAGTAACATTACACTTCCATGCAATTTTAGCAATGACGGCAGAACGCACATCAACTCGTGGAAATAGTGTGTTTTGTCTTATATATTCTTTAAATCCGTGCACGATAAAAAGCGCCGCCGTAAATACTCCGATAGTCGTTAGGAGTTCCCACAAAGGAGTTTTCTGCTCAACTCGTGCCAGCACCTCCGGAGCAATGTATAACTGAACTAAATTGAACAGCACTTCCAAAATAGCGGTAAGGACGCAAAATAATAGAACACGCTTGCCGTTTTTCCAAGCTATTTTCACCATCCAGCCTACATTTTGGAGGGTGTTGTATTTTGGCTTTTTGGCCTTTTGAATTTTTTCCTTAACCATAAAACCATCATCCTTTCTGAGCATAGGATAACACAAAAATTCGTCCCCAGATGATTTTGGGGACGAATCGTCATTTCCAGGTGATGAATTGCAATTTTATACCTGCGGAAGCAGTATTTCCGTTGTAAACGCTCCGTCCTCGCTATTGCGGCTGATATAGCCATCGAGCCGTTCCACAATGGCATCAATACGCACCAAGCCAAAGCCGTGACCTTCTCCCTTGGTGCTGCGGAAAAGTCTACCTTCCTTTTTCAACTTCTTATCTGCGGTGAAGTTGGTGAAGGAAATATAGAGTTGGGTGCTCTTCATATCCATATAGACACGAATGAGCCGTTGTTCCTCCGGCAGCTTCACACTTGCTTCGATGGCATTGTCAAAAAGATTGCCGATGATGCAGCACAAATCAATCTCAGAGGATTTCAGCTTGACGGGAATATGGGCATCCGCAACCACCGCAATACCCTTGGACTTTGCCAAAGAGATTTTTGAGTTCAGAATCGCATCCGTCATGGGATTACCTGTCTTGATAACCGTATCCACGGTAGTCAAATCTTCGTCCAGCAGGTCAAGATAGTTCTTGATAGCTTCCCAATTTTCTGTGGCGGCGTAGGCTTTCATCGTCTGAATGTGATTGCGGTAATCGTGCCGCCAACCACGAATCTGTCGATACATATTATCAACTTCACGATAATGCGTTTCAATCAGCTCGTGCTGATAGGATTCAATTTGTTTTTCTATGCGCTTTGAAAATAATCCCATCTGCTTCACCTCATGTTAATAATCGCTCGATTGATACCGTCATAAGCTCCTCTGGGCAAAGGAATGGCAGTTCCGTCAACGAGCTTAATTTCTGATTTGGTTACACGGCTGATCTGCGTCAGATTGATGATCGCAGAACGCCCGACACGGTAGAAACGTTCATCGAGCTGCTTTTCTAGTTCTCCGAGGGTCATTTTTACCGTCGTATCAGACAAGGCGTGTATTGTAACATAGTTTCCAAACACATCAGCGTACCGAATTTGATAAATCGGCAAACGCAGCATTTCTCCGCCGATCTCAAAATTCAATACCGTTTCATTTTTTTGCAGTTTCTCAGCAGCACGGTCAAGGACAGAACAGAGTTTTTCTTCCTTGACAGGCTTCATCAGATAGTGGAGTGCAGCTACCTCGTAGCCCTCCGAGATATAGTCGGAGTAGCCCGTGATGAACACGATCTGAACAATATCGTTGTTCTTGCGAAGCTGCTTCGCCATCGTCACACCGTCCATATCACCCATTTCAATATCCAGGAGCAGAATATCGTAGTCACTTTCCTCAGCATAGTGGAATAGGAAGTTTTCAGCAGACGTGAAAGTATCAGTATGTACCACCTGACCAGCTCCCGCTGCCCAACGGTTCACCATATTCAAAACATATTCTCTGTCTGCATCCGAATCGTCGCAGATTGCAATTTTATATTTCATCAAAATAACCTCGTGTTGTAAAATATCTCATTTATACTCAATCAATACCACCACGGCAGCTCCAGCCAGAAGTTATCCAAAGCCAGCTTTTCCGTGGACTTCGCTCTGCTCTCTGACAGGTGGAAGTGGTCCGCAGTTTCATTCAGGGGATGGAGTATATCATCTGCAAAGCCAAAGCGATACCAGAGGTAGGCTTTCTCTCGTGCCTCAATCATTTGCAGAGCCGTATGGATTTCTTCGTGGGTTTCCTTTGCAATGTAAATCTGCTCCGGATTCTGCACTCTGGAATCAGCTATATTGCCCTTGCTGCGGCTAAATCGCTGCCTGCTTCCTTTTTGATTTCCTTAACCACTGTCATAAAAGTGTTTTGAATCGTGGTCTGGTCTGCCTGATAAGTGGGAACTTTCATAGCATTGGCGGTTCTTGCGGCCTGTACTGCTTCGGGAGTTTGATTCTGTCCCAGCAGCAGAGAGCCAACGGTAGCAAACATCTGGTTTTGTGCGGCATATCCACCTGCAAGGGTATCATCCAAATGCTGTGCAATCATATAAGTAACCGTGGCGAAACGGGGATTTTCTAATAGACGGTTGACAACATCATTGTTGACTTTTCCGGTATAAAGGTTCTTTGCAGCTTCAACAGATAACCCTAGTTCTGAAATATCGTAGTTCTTTTTGTCCGGGATTACGGTAGTACCCAAGATAAAATCCGTGGAGACATTGAACACTCTGGCGATACGGATAACGCTTTCTTCGCTCAGCTTCTCAGTCTTTCCGCTGAGGAAGCGGCTGATTGTACTTTCGTTCACGTCAATCCGAAGTGCCAGCTCTCGCTGTGTCAACTTACGTTCTCTCATTACATCAATGATTCTTTTTCGGACATCGGCAGGTAAATAAGTATCTGCCATTATGCTTCCTTCTGTCTGTCAGCTTTCTGCTTGATATATTTTCCGCTTTTGATGCGGGCATCGGTCGGTTTCTCAGCGTCTGCCGGGATGATCCAGCGGCTTCCTGCCCGCTGTGCGCCCGGTATGCGGTCATTGTTGCAGAGGATACCAACTCTCCGGGGAGAGATCCCCCATTTCTCGGCAACTTCAAATGTAGACAGGTATTTCATTTCTGTATCGTCCCTCCTGATTCATAGTAGCTTCAATTATATTCTATTTACGGAACAATATCAACCAATTTTGTGTGAACACTGCCGTCCCGGACTTGCATTTTTACAAGTTTTCAGAGAGAGTTTTTAACCAGATACGCAAAAGAACATGGGTACACCAACCTGAAAATTCTGGTGGATGACGGCTATACCCGGACGAATTTCAACCGTCCGGGCGTGCAGGAGGGCTTCGAGCTTGTCAAGCAGGGGCTTGTGGGCTGCTGGCTGGTCAAAGACCTGAGCCGCTTCGGGCGTGATTACCTGACTGTTGGACAGTACACAGACATTATCTTCCCCAGCTATGATGTGCGATTTATCGCCGTCAATGACGGGGTGGACAGTGAACGGGGCGACAGCGAGGGTATGGCTGCAATCCGAAATCTGTTCAATGAATGGTATCCCCGTGATACCAGCAAGAAAGTCCGTGTTAGTCTCCACCAAAGAGGAATCAGCGGCAAGCACATGGGCAAGCCGCCCTACGGCTACCGTTGTGACCCTGCGGACAAAGATCATTGGATTTTGGACGAAGATGCAGCTCCTATCGTCAAATATATCTTTGACCTGACTGTTTCAGGAAAAGGACCGGATGCCATAGCCAGAATTTTGGAAGATCAAAAAGTCCTGACGACAAAAGCCCTGTATGCCCAGCGCAAAGGAAAACCGATGCCGGAAAGACCGTATCATTGGGCTGGACAATCCGTTGCTGGTATTCTGGAACGGATGGAATACACAGGCTGTACCTGTAATTTCAAGATCTATTCCAAATCCTATAAGCTGAAACAGCGGATTCCCAATTCCCCGGAGGATATGTTCATCCTGCCGGATACGCAGGATGCTATTGTATCACAGGCTCAGTGGGACAGGGTGCAGGAGCGGTTAAAACTCGAAATCGAAGTGACGGAAGAATGGCTGGAAACGCAGGAAACCATGAGTGCAGATGTGGATGCCTTTGTAGCCCTGACACAGAAGTATGTGGATGTGCAGAAATTGACACCTACGATAGTCAATGAGTATATCAAGAAAATTGAGGTGTTTCCACCGGACAAATCCAGCGGCAAGCGGGTACAGAAGGTAAAAATCTATTTCAACTTCGTGGATGATGTAGAGATTCCTGTGATATCCGAGCCTGTTGTTGCGAAATCTACCCCTGGACGCAGAAAAACGGCGTGACCATTGAGGTCACACCGTTCTCTGCCCCTCGCAAAGCTAAATAGTACCTTATCACTATTAAACCTTGATTTTCCGGGGTTTTTGAACCATTTTGATACGGTTTGAACAGCAGATTATCTCTTGCTGAACTGAGGCGCGCGACGGGCTGCCTTGAGACCTGGTTTATTTTTTCCCCAGCTCCCAGAATGCGACTGCGCTTGCAGCGGCAACATTTAAGGAATCCACTCCGTGGAACATCGGGATACAGACGGTGTCGTCGCAGTTGTCGATGGTTTCATCCAACAGTCCTTCCCCCTCGGAGCCGAGGATGACAGCGAGCTTTTGTTTGGAAGAAAGTTTTGGATCATCAATCGAAACAGAATCACAGCGAAGCGCCATTGAAACGGTGTGGAAGCCGTGATTTTTTAATTCGGAAATCCCCGGAAGCGGCCAGCTGCTGTCCAGGAAGGTCCACGGAATCTGGAAAACGGTTCCCATGCTGACACGGATCGCGCGCCGGTAAAGCGGGTTGGAGCAGTCAGAGGTCAGCAGTACGCCGTCCATGCCGAGAGCGGCAGCGGAGCGGAAAATTGCGCCGATGTTGGTAGGGTTCATAATATTTTCCAGAATAACAAGACGGCTGGAAGCCTGACAAAGCTCTTCCACAGAGGGAAGCTTCGGACGTTTCATAGCGCAGAGCATACCGCGGGTCAGGGCAAAGCCTGTCAGCTGTGTGAGCACCTCAAATGGGGCGGAAAAAAACGGGATATCCGGGCAGCGTTCCAGAAACGGAAGCGCCTGATTTTCCAGATGTCTGTCCTCCGTCAGAAAAGAGATCGGGATGCAGCCGGCGTCCAGCGCGCGTTCGATGACCTTTGGGCTTTCAGCAATAAAAATTCCATTCTGCGGGTCGCAGCGGTTTAACAGCTGATTTTCGGAAAGACGGGCATAGATGTCCAGCTGCGGGTCAAGAAAATCAGTGATCGGTAGTATGGTCGGCATATGTTTTACATTCTCCAGCTTCTTTGAGCGCCCGGTTCCATTTGCGGAGCGTGTCGGGGTCAATTTTACAGATTTCTCTGTCGTAAGTATAAATTCCGTTTGTTTCCTCTTCAATGTCGGAAAGCTGTGTATACACGGTCGCTCCGATGCCTTTTTTGACAGCGGGCAGAATCGTCTGTCGGATCAGGTCGATATAGCCGTAGGTCAGCGCACCGGTGGAGTTGAATTTTTTGTAGCCGTATACTTTTTTACAGCAGCTGTGTCCGGGGATCGAAAGGGAATATCCTCCGAATTCGGTCAGCGCCGCCGCGCGTTTGCTTTCCGGTTTGAACTTTAATTTCAGAAAATAATAATGCAGGCTCAAAATATCGCCGCCCTTCTGGTCAAACCAGCCGCTTGCGTGATCGACCAGTCGGGAGGAATCGAGGGTGCGGATTTGTTCGCATACCGCGAGCGCGTCGAACTGCCCCCAGCCTTCATTAAATGGAACCCAGACGACGATGCTGGGATGGTTGTACAAAAAGGCGATGGTTTCTGTGATTTCGCGCCGGAATTCGTCTTTTCCCTCGGGATGGAGCCGGGAGAGCAGACCGGCGTGCTTTTCATCGTCGGAAAAAGAAATATGATTCCAGTTCATCAAAGTCGCCAGATAGGTGACGAACCAGTGCTTATAGGCGGAACCGCCGTTTACCATGTCCTGCCAGACGAGCATGCCCAGCTGGTCGCAGTGGTAGTAAAAACGCTCGGGCTCGATTTTTGCGTGCTTGCGCAGCATGTTGAAGCCGAGCTTCTTCATCCGCAAAATATCGGCGGTCAACGCTTCGTCCGTCGGTGCGGTGTAGAGACTTTCCGGCCAGTAGCCCTGATCCAGTACGCCCGCCTGAAAATACGGTTTATTGTTTAAGAAAAAGCGTTGTGTGCCGTCCGGCGCGGTCTGGATATCGCATTTTCGCATCGCAAAATAGCTGGATACGCGATCGACGCCGCTTTTTAGGCTGACGAGATATAAAAACGGGTCTTCCGGTGTCCAGGGATGGAAATCGGGCAGAGAAACGATCAGCTCGGAGTTGGTCATACCGTTTATGCAGATCGGCTCCATGTCCTTGCCGGAGATCACGCATTCGACCGGGGCGGAATGCTGTGTCAGCACTTTTAAGTGGACGAGTCCCTGGTCATAGTCGGTGTGATAAAAAATCTGTTCGATATAATTGACTGGAACAATTTCCATCCAGACCGTCTGCCACAGGCCACTCTGCGCCGTATAAAACATGCCGCCGGGCTTTAAGGACTGCTTGCCGCGCGCATGCCAGGACGTGTTGCTTTCATCCTGAATCCGGACGATCAGTTCGTTATCGCCCTCCTGGAGATAATCCGTGATATCTGCAGAAAAAGGCAGATAGCCGCCGCAGTGACGCACTGCAGAAATCCGATTGACAAAGACCTCCGCCGTCTGGTCTGCAGCGCCGAAATGGAGCAGGATGCGCTTATCCTGTTGCGGTTTTGCGAGGGTGATGGTGCGGCGGTACCAGAGATATTCGCCGGGCTTTAGCTGTCTGGAAACGCCCGAAAGCTGACATTCCGGGGAAAACGGAACCAGAATGCTCAAATCGAAGGAAAGCGGGATTTCCGGTGTTTTGGAAAAGGCGCATTCCCAACGCCCGTTTAAATTCAAATAAGAAGTACGAACCAGCGACGGCCGCGGATATTCCGGGAGAACGTTATGTTCATCGACCTGCCGACTGAATTTTGTCTGAAGCTGTATCATAATGCCTCTCATTCTGTCCTGCAGCAGTGACAATCCCATGCAGGGCAATCCTTGCGGAGTGGTTTTTTATATCTATGATGCCGGATGGGTCCGTGGGCAATATGGCAAAAGCCCCTGACCTTGAGGCCTGTAGATTGTTCTGTGCTGCGCACTCTCACAATCCTGCATCATTCTATATCAGTATATAGGAATGCGAAATTTTTGACAAGAATCGACCCGGAAAATGTATCGCAGCTCGCGTATTCCTTTTCGTAGGAAACCTGAGCAGCAAATCAGCGGAAGGTATTGTAAAAACAAATATTATAACGCACAGAACATCTGTTTGTCAATCAGTTTGTAACTGGATGACAGAGGTAAAAATCTGGAATAAAATGATAACAGAGTAAAAAACAGGCTGCCGCAATCCCACTGGCATAAGGCGATGGGGAGTTCACAATGCAGACAGGGGCGATGACGATGAAGAGCAGGATGACGGTGACAGAGGCGCTGAAGGAGCGCGAACTTTTAAAGAAGCGGATCACGAAGAAGATCGGACAGCTGGGAAGGGAGGCAGGCACGGACGGCGCTTTTGCAGAACGGAGAAGCGCGCGGTTCGACGCGTCTCAGACAGGCAGAAAGCAGGCGCAGTCAGCTGTGTCTGGCAACATAGGGCATGGTGCGGTATCTGACGGGACAAGTGCGCATTGCGGTGCGCACCTCGATGCTGCCCTGCAGCAGATCCAGGCCCTGATCCTCCGGTATGATTCGATCTGCAGCGCGGTCGCCAGATCGAACGGAGAGACATGGCTGGATACCTCACGCGGCTATATGACCGTCTCGGAGGCAGTCGCTCTGCGCAGCCGCCTGAACGATAAAGAGACAGCCGACACTGCATTTGAACAGCTGTTGACGAATCATCTGGAAAGCATTTTGAAAAAACAAAAGGTGTTTTCCAAGCACGGACAGAATCCGTCTGGACGCCGCCCGGCGCTGAAAGGAAATGTAGTGATTTTACAGAATCCGTCTGCAGGAAGAGGCAGCGCCGGGCAGGAGAAAGGCAGCCGTGCCGACGCTGGACAGCTCAAGCCGCCGCAGCCTATCCTTTCTGCACAGGAGCTGTCGAAGCTCCGCAGTCTGACAGAAAGGATTCAGGAGAGCAGGGAAGAATTACTTCTGGAGCTGGACACGAAGCTTGCGCTGTCAAATGCTGCGACCTGGATCGAAGTGTAGCAGCAGGAGACCTGAATCCGCCGAGCCTGTTTGGAGGTGGATGCAAAACTTTGGAATCCTCCTCAATAGGACAGAATGATACGTATAACAAAACGGATTGCTCAGACCCTCCGCACGAAATTCCCAAAACGGACCCAAGACACACTACCCTCCCCGGTAGTTGTGCCCCAAGCAAACAAAATTTAGTCTGGTAGAAAAGATAGAAAGATAGTTTAAATTTTGATTGATGATACAGACCTGCCGGAGTTGCCGGACGGGTTGAAATCCATGAGAACGGTCAGCGCTGTCCGGGCGCGGGAATTCCGCATGGCTGTGCGGTGGGTCTTTTCCAGTAAGCTGTAACGAATCTTTTGGTGCGAGTCCGTACAATGGGACACGCAATGAGGTAGAATAAATAGAAAATAACAAGTAACTGTTCCGCAGGTCTGCGCATTTACTGCGCTGACCGTAAGAAAACTTAGACCAGAAGGCAAAACAGAGAAGATGGAGAGACAGCATGGAGGTACAGAAATGACAGGATATCCGCTTATCGACGTGTTACGGACAGGACAGAGGTTAAAAGAAGCCTGCATTAAGAAAAATATCGAGGCAAAAGAAATCAAACAATTTTTGGGACTGGCGGCGATGCAGTCTATCTATAACTGGTTTCAGGGCAAGGCATTGCCATCGCTGGACAATTTTTATGCGCTGAGCAGTTATCTCGGAACAGAATTGGATTCCCTGATCGTGCCGCAGGGACGTCATCAGGAGCATGAAATATTGGAAGACGCCTCCTTTTTCAGACGGCAGGCAGTTTATTTTGGTTTTTTGCTGGAAGCAGAAGCGCAGAGCAGTTCATAAAATCGTAAGGGATGAGTGAAAACAGTTCACCACGCTATTCGCAATACAATAGAATGTACGCTCCGCGAACATTCTATTGTCATGAACAACAGGGCTGA
>ENA-OPSV01001849-OPSV01001849.1-human-gut-metagenome-genome-assembly--contig:-NODE-1849-length-13591-cov-3.531841_pt1 | contig 13591 bp, 9 predicted proteins | sample MGYA00241460_ERZ501912 | MGnify/ENA primary metagenome ERZ501912 (study PRJEB25962, sample SAMEA2042402) | human gut metagenome | biome: human gut; feature: human-associated habitat; material: faeces...
CAGCCGCTCCTCGATCGGCACGATGAAGCGTGCGATGAAGGCCCGGCGTTCGTCGGCGCTCTCCTCGAGTTTGGTGACGATGTGTTCGTAGTCCTTCGGTTCGAGGTACTTGAGGGCAATGTCCTCCAGGTCGCTCTTGACCCCGTAGAGGCCCAGCTTGTGGGCGATCTGTGCGTAGAGGTTCATCGACTCCCAGCTCTTCTTGCGCCACTTTTCGCGCGGGAAGATGTCGAGCGAGCGCATCACCTCGAGGCGATCGGCCAGCTTGATGAGGATCACGCGCGGGTCTTCGGAGTAGCTCACGATCAGGTCGCGGAAGTTGTCGGCCTGCTCCTTGGCTACCTTGAGCTTCAGTTCGGAGATGTTGGCCAGCCCCATGGTGATGCCCACGACCTGCTCGCCGAAACGCGCGCGGATCTCTTCCGTCAGATGGAGGAACTCCTCGGCCGGCAGCTGCTTGTGGGCCAGCCGCACGACATCGTGGAGGATGGCCGAGACGGTGGAGTTGCGGCCCAGGCCGATCTCCGAGATGACGATCTTCGCCACGTTGGCGGCGTGGTCGAGCATCGGCGTGCCGTCGTAGCGGCAGACTCCCGCCAGACGCTCCCCGGCATACGCCAGCGCCTCGTCCACGAGCTCCTGGGTCGTCGGCGAGAAGTTGGTGCGCACCAGCGCACGAAGTGATTCGTAGCGTGAAAAGTCCATTTGTTTAACCTCTTACTAACCTTGCGAGCAAAGATAAGAAAAAATATTATAAATTTGGCACGTCGAACCCATACGATTGTCTATGAGCCGGAAAAAACTCCCGTATATCCCCACGTTGGGCGAGGAGATCGCCAATACTCTTTCGCACGGCGTGATGGCCTGTGCGACGCTCGCAGCCCTGCCGTTTGCCGCCGTGTGGGCCTATGCACACGATACCGACCCCGTGCTGGCGGCCGTTTCGGTCTCGGTGTTCGTCATCTCGATCTTCCTGATGTTTCTCGCCTCGACACTCTACCACTCGATGAACCCGCAGTCGCGGCACAAGGAGGTGTTCCACATCCTCGACCACATCTTCATCTACGTGGCCATCGCCGGCAGCTACACTCCCATCGCCCTCTCGGTCATCGGGGGCTGGCAGGGCATCGTGATCGCCGTCGTGCAGTGGGCGATGGTACTTTTCGGCATCTTCTACAAGTCGCTCTCGCGGCGTTCGATCCCGGCCGTCAGCCTTACGATCTACCTGGTTATGGGGTGGACCATCGTCTTCTTCCTCCCGCTCTTCATCCGCCACGCCTCGACGGCCCTGCTCTGGCTCATCGCCCTGGGCGGTGTGCTCTACACGGGCGGGGCCTGGGTCTATGCCCGCAAGGGATTCCGCTACCACCACCTTGTGTGGCACCTGCTCATCAACCTGGCGGTGGCCGCCCACTTCACCGGAATCGTCTTCTTCCTCTATTGATGCTTCGGGGCCGGCTGCTGGCCGAGCACCTCCATCTGCTGCCGCACCGACTCCTCGTGGATGGCCTGCATGACCGTGCGCATGAACTCGCGCTCCATGCCCAGCTGCACGGCTTGTCCGGCCCGTCTTTCGAGCAGTTCCTCGTAGCGCTGCGCCTGCAGGACGGGCATGTTGTGCTCCTTCTTGAACTGTCCGATGTCGCGCGAGACGCGCATCCGTCGGGCGAGCAGTTCGAGCAGTTCGTCGTCGATCTTGTCGATCTGGGCCCGCAGTTCGGTGAGGCTTTCGGTCGTGACGCTCTGCTCGCGGATCACCAGGTTGCGGATGATGTAGGCCAGCGCTTCGGGAGTCACCTGCTGGGCCTTGTCGCTCCAGGCACAGTCTGGCGAGCAGTGGGCCTCGACGACGAGTCCGTCGAACCCGAGGTCCATGGCCTGCTGCGAGAGCGGGGCGATCAGCTCGCGGCGTCCACCGATGTGGCTCGGGTCGCAGAAGATCGGCAGCTTCGGGAGGCGGCGGTGGAGCTCGATCGGGATGGCCCACATCGGGTGGTTGCGGTAGAGGCTCCGGTCGATGGAGGTGAAGCCCCGGTGAATGGCCCCCAGACGGCGGATGCCGGCGTTGTAAATGCGTTCGATGGCGCCGATCCAGAGTTCGAGGTCGGGGCTGACGGGATTCTTCACCAGTACCGGAACGTCCCGCCCGCGGAGGGCATCGGCGATCTCCTGCATGGCAAAGGGGTTGGCCGCTGTCCGGGCGCCGATCCAGAGCAGGTCCACGCCTCCGCGCAGAGCCGTATCGACGTGTTCGCGTGTGGCGACTTCCGTCGCGGTATACATGCCTGTTTCGCGCTTGACGCGCTGCAGCCACGGGATGCCGGAGGCTCCGACTCCCTCGAACCCGCCGGGTTTCGTGCGCGGTTTCCAAAGCCCGGCACGGTAGATGCGGATGCCTTCGGCGGCCAGCGAACGGGCCGTCTCGATCACCTGTTCTTCGGTTTCGGCGCTGCACGGTCCTGCAATGACCAGCGGCCTGTGGGGATCGATCCCCGGGAGTACGATGGGTTGGATGTCGTTCATGGTATTGCGTTTTTTTCGGTTTTCAAATCTTTGGATTGGGACATTCGGTATATTCGCCGAGGATGCGGAAGCCGCTTGTCAGCGGGCGTACGGCCTCGACGGCCTGGTGGAACCGGTTTCGGTCGCCGAATGTGACATCGACGTAGAAACGGTATTCCCATTCGCGGCCGACGATCGGCAGCGACTGGATTTTCGTGAGGTTGATGTCGTAGAACGAGAGGAGGGTGAGCGCCTTCGAAAGGCTTCCCTGGGTGTGGGGCAGAGTGAAGAGCAGCGAGGCCTTGTCGGTCCGCTCGGGGTGGGCGAACTCTGCGGCGCGGCTTTCGTCGGCCAACAGCAGGAAGCGCGTGAAGTTGTGGCGGTTGGTCTCGATGCCGCGCTCGAGGATCCCGAGCCCGTAGCGCTTGGCAGCATCGGCTCCGCAGATGGCGGCCGTGCCGGTAAGTCCCTTCCGGGCGATCTCCCGGGCGCTCCCGGCCGTGTCGTCGCGCTCGACGACCTTCATCTCCGGATGGATCTTCAGGAAATCGCCGCACTGCATCAGGGCGATCGGATGCGAATGTACCTCGCGGATCTCCTCGATCCGTTGCCCGGGCAGGGCCGCAAGGACATGTGAGATCCGGAGTTTCTGCTCGCCGATGATGCGGGCGCTGCTCAGTCGCAGCAGCTCATGGTTCGGAAGCAGGCTGCCAGCGATCGTATTCTCGATGGCAGCAATGCCAAGCAGTTCCCGATCGGCCCTCATGCGGGCGAAGAGCTCGTCGAAACTCGGGCAGGGGAGGGTCTCGATCTGCTCTCCGGCGAAGAATTCGCGGGCGGCCGTGTCGTGGAAGCATCCGGCGATGCCCTGTATGGCGATTCGTTTCATCTTGCGTTTGGTGTGAAAAAAAGGGAATCCCGCTCTTCGAAGAGCGGGATTCCCTCATGCTTGTCAATTCTATTTTTCACTACATCCGTTTATGCGCATGCGATCCCGCTTTTTCTCTTGCCGTAAAAGAAAAAGAAATAAAAATAGGATGCAAAGCCGTGTAAACGCATGACATGTGTTGTCTTAGTCGAGGACAAATATAGTGAAATATTTTGATAATCCAAACGCGACGGCCGATTTTTAAGCGGATGCGGCCTTTTTTCTGCGCAGGAAGCGTTTCTTGAAGGCCCTTTGCCGTCCGAATGCCAGGCGGAAGAAAAGGCCGCGCAGCAGCGTGTCGTCGATATTCCAGCCGCGGACCTCGGCATAGCGGTCCAGAATGTAGAGGAAGGCCGGGGCCGGGCAGGAGAGTCGGCGCAGGTTGATCATGCACTGGCGCGGGGTGAGCGGCCGGTCGAGGAAGCGCATGCGGTTGATGTCGATCAGCTCAAACCGCCATTGCTTCTCCTCGGGGTCGTATCCGCAGAGGATGTTCCCCTGGTTGAAGTCACGGTGGTCGATCCCCTTTTCGTGGAGTTCTGCAACGAAGCGGGCGAAGGCGTCGAGAGCCGGCCGGCTCTCGACATCGGGAAAGCGTCTCGCGAACTCCGACAGCGGCTTGAGTTCGGAGTAGCCAGAGATATAGAAACTGTTTGTCAGACGCCCGTTTCGGCGGTATTCGCTCCAGGCAACCGGCTGCGGTGTGCCGATACCGAGGCCGACGAGCCGCATGGCGTGTTCGAAGGAGCGCCGGGCTTTGCTGCGGCGAAAGTGGGCATAGAGAATCCCCTGCAGGAATCCTGGCTGCTTGAACCGCTTGACGGCCAGAGTCTCGCCCTCTTGAGTGAACCGGCGGATCGTGTTGCGTCCGGCGTGCAACACCTTGCCTTCGCCCCGATCGAACAGAACGGGGAGTGCCTGTACGAATTCCTGCAGACGCTTGTGGATCGGATTGAGGTGCAGACGCATGGCGGGTTGTTTGTTCGGTTGCAAATTTACGGAGAATACCGTCTGCACGCTGTTCAATAAGGCGTTGTTGTTGCCCTTTCGGGCGAAAAACATCCCGAACGACCGCAACGAACAAGGGACTACGGATGTGTCCGTAATCCCTTGTTTCGGATCTCCGCCGCCGGTTGCCGGAGGCGGACTTGCGGCTACTCCTCCTCGTTGTCCGAACCTCCGGTCACCTCGTCGGGAATCGACTCGCAGCGAACGTAGAGCGAGACATCTTCGGGGTTGTCTTTGGCCGTCCAGACCATCGAGTCGGCATCGAGGTCCGTGACGATGTACTGGTGGTTCCAGTCGCCAATGCCGTAGTCGTACTGGCCCATGACGATGGCTCCCAGCTCCTCGTCGGTCGTGATGGCGAAGCGACCCGTGAGTTCGCGCGGGAGAGCGCTGTCCAGATTCTGGTACATCGAGAAGAGCTGGTCCTTGCGGGTGAGCTCGATGTAGACGAAGCTGCCTTCGGCCAGCGGTGCGCCCTGCCATTCGGCGAGCTGCCATGTGCCGGAGAGGTTGTGGGGGGTGACCTCCAGTCCGGGATCAACGTACGATTTGTCGTCATCGCAGGCACACATCGTGATGGCGGCCAGCGAGAGAACGGCGAATTTCAGGAATTTTTTCATGGTATTCTCGTTTTGTTTTTTGTCAAATCAGTATTCCGTCAGCGGCCTGTTCCGATCAGGATGCGGACCGTGCTCTGGACCGGCGGGAGACCTACCCCCTGCAGAATGACAGGTACCTGGTCGGGGAGCCGTTCCGGAGCCAGTTCGGGCCGGAAGCGGAAGATCAGGTCGCAGGTCTTGCCCGGAGGCGTCGTTTCGGGTTCGCATTCGAACCGGATGTAGGGCGGCAGCAGCAGTGTGTCGGCCGTGATGTGCAGGGGCGTTTGTCCTGCGTTGAGACACTCGATGCGCTCGGTTTGGATCTGCGTGCCGGCGATTCGTACGCTCCGCTGCTTGAGCAGCAGGGTGTTCATCGCGTAGGGATAGTCGGCCGTCGGCCGCGTGGAGGGCGTGACTTGTCCCGTGAGTTCCAGAATCGCAGTCGGCAGCTTGTCCGAGAGTTGCGTGAAGACGAAGATCCGGCGGTGAAAACTACCCGGATGGCGCTTCGGGTAGTAGGTGACCTTCAGCGTACCCTCCTCCCCCGGCAGGACCGGGCGTCGTTCGTAGTCGGGCCGTGCACATCCGCAGGTCGTCTCCACGCGGGTGACCACAAGCGGCTTGTCGCCCGTGTTCTCCCACCGGAACGTGCTTTCTGCCGGAGTGTCGTCCTCGTTGATGCGTCCGATGTCGATGTGCGTCGTCTCGAAACGCATGACCTCCTCGCCCCGTTCCGCTTTCGGCGGATTGGCAATGCTGTCGCGGAGCGATTGCGGGATTGGCGGCACCTGCGCCCGGAGCTGTGCAGGGCCGAAGGCCGCGCACAGCGCTCCGAGGCAGAGCAACGTTATTTTTCCACTGCGATTCATTCCGTTACAACCAGCCGCTGCCGCTTGCCGACTTGCGGACCGTGATGTTGAAGTTGTGGGTCGTGCCGTCGCTGGCCGCGATCGAGGCCTTCGTCGATCCCTCCTTGAGCCCCGAGAAGATGATCTTCGCACCCTCCGTGCGGCTTGTGGCGACCGCCTGGTTCTCGATGGTCACGGTGTAGGTGAGCGACTCGCCGTTGAGGAAGAAGGTTGCCGGAAGGGTCGTCACTTCGCCGTCAAGCGGGATATAGAGGTTCGGGAACCGCATCGGCGAGCCGTTCTGGGCGATGGCGTCGAGCAGCCGCTTTGCATTGACCTGGCCGCTACCCATTTGCCCCGTATAGTTCGTCAGCATCATTTGTGTCGGGTTGGTGTACCCCAGCTCATAGGCGTACCGGTAGTAGAACTTCGTGCCTTTGGTGTACTCGTCGATCGGAGTTGCCGTTTCGTAGAGCAGCTTCTTGAACTCGTCAGCCGTGAAGTGGCGGCGCTGCTGTGCCGCATAGGAGAGTCCCAGTGCGACGACACCCGAAACGTGCGGGCAGGCCATCGACGTTCCCTCCATGTATCCGAAGCCGGTCTCGCTGACGTTGTAGGGCAGCGTCGAGAGGACGCAGCCGATCTCGCCGCGCTTGTGGTCGTCGTCGAAGTATTCGTAATAGTAGTCCTGATCGCCGCCCGGAGCCGCTATCGTGATGCCCGGACCGTAATTGCTATAGACGGCGGGGGTGTAGTCGGCGGCCGTCGCGGAGACCGAGATGCAGTAGTCTGCGGCGCCGGGGAATCCGGCCATGGGGGCGTTTTCGTTGCCGCCGGCGAAGATCGCCAGACCACCCTCGATCGGGCCGTTGGGCGACCCGGCGTTATGCAGGAAGTAGTCGAGGGCGTCCTTTTCCAGCGGGGCGTTCGTCGCCCACTCCTCTTCGTCCTTGAAGCCCGGCGTCCCCCATTCGTAGCTGTTGGCGCTGCCCGAGACATAGCCCCAGCTGCACTGCAGGATGACGGCGCCGTTGTCGGCCGCGTATTTGATGGCCCGGACGGTCGCCAGCGAGTTGCTGACCGTGTTGCCCGAGAATATCTGGCAGCTCATGATCTTCACGCCCGGGATGTCGCCGTTGCCGCCGGCGATCGAGCTGATGCCGATGCCGTTGTTGTTCTGCGCGGCGATTACGCCCGCTACGTGCGTGCCGTGCCCCGTGTCGTTGATGTCATCCCATGAGATGACGCCCGTCTCGAATACGAAATTGTAGCCGTAGACGTCGCCTTTGTAGCCGTTGCCGTCGTTGTCCTGCTTCGAGCGGTAAACCTCGCCTTCGTTGACCCACATGCTGTTCTTCAGGTCGGGGTGTTCGACCATGACGCCTTCGTCGAGCACGGCGACGATGATCGACTTGTCGCCCGTCGAGGATTTCCACGCCTCTTCGCACTGCACGTCGGCATCGACGATCGACTTGTCGCCGAACAGGTTGCCTCGGTTGATCAGGTGCCACTGCATCGGCAGCAGCTCGTCGTTGAAGGGATAGCCCGTATCCCCGGCGGCACGGGTCGCACGCTGCATGGCGGCGAGGGCCTCGCGGGTGAGGGGCATCGCCTTCTTGCCGGCGTTGTAGGCACGGCGGATCGTGCGGTTGAGGTTCACGTGCTGGACTTCGCCCAGGGCCGAAAGTTTCTCGGCGACCTGCTCGGCGGAGTAGTCGTCGCCGAAGCGTACGACGTACCACAGGTGCAGCTCCGATTCGCGGGTGCGCTCCTCGTTGCGGCCGTCTACGGGGAAGACGCGCTCGATCTGGTAGCCGCCCACGATGTCGAGTACCTCGTCGACCGAAAGGATGCCCGAGCGGGTGGCGCCGCCGCTGCGGGTCGCTGCGGCCGTCTTGTCGAGTATCTCGCTCACGTAAGGCGAAAATTTGACGAGTATCTCCCCCGACTTGTGCTCGACAGGGGTGTCCGGGCCCGTGCCGGGCGTCGGGAGCTCCTCGTTGGTGCAGGCGGTAAATGCCAGGAATGCAATGGCAAAAATGCCGTATAAATAGTTTTTCATCGTCTTGATTATTTGGTCGTATCCTCGTCTTCGTCTTCCGCACCGGGGTCTTTCTTGTACCCCTCATAGAATTTATAGTAGTAGTTCAGGTTGGCGGGTTCGTTGCCGAATCCGGCCGATGCGCCCGTCGCGTCCTTACCTTCCTGCGTGAACACGAGCTGGAAGGGTGACCACCAGTCGAGGGCGGGGTGGTAGAGCAGCCAGTCGGGCAGTTCGCCGGTCAGGCGGTTGAGGTTGATGGCGAAACGCTTGGTGTGCGGCATCACCTTCGGGGTTCCGATCAGCGCACGGGGCAGCGTGTCGGCGTCGATGATGTCCTGTTCGGTGTATTTCTCCCAGTCGTCCATCTTGGGCAGCGGGCCCTGCAGGTAGTTGACCGATAGTTGCAGCGTGTCGAGATCCCATTCGATCATGCGGCGCGGGAATCCTTCTTCATCGACGAGGCCGCCGTAGTTGGTTTCGACGGTGTTGCTCAGGTCGTAGATGTTCTTGCGCGTGTTGGCGCCCATGTTCAGCGTCCGGAGCTTGGGGAAGTTCGTCGGATTGATCTCTTCGGGAATCTTCTGGAAGTTGTTGCTGCTCAGGTCGAGGAACTCGAGGTTCTTGAGCGCCGTGAAGTTCTTGTCCAGCGAAACCAGCCCGTAGGCGGCGATGGTGAGGCGTTTGAGCTGGGTGAGCTTGGTGATGTGCTCGCCGGTGGTGAGGTCTTTCAGGAAGGCGTTGACGTTGCTGTAGAAGTTCAGTTCGTCGGCGGCCGTCAGGTACTGCACCTCGAAAGGCAGCTCCTCCTTGGTGTTGAACATGAAGAACCGGGCGTATTTCACGCGGCCGCTCTTCTCGGGCGTGTAACCCGTCATGCCCTCCTCCCAGAGGGTGACGTCGTCCCAGTTGTCCATGCGTTCGCCGTTCTCCCACGAACTGTTGGTTCCGAGCGTGCGTGCGATGGCCAGCAGGGCGATCGAGTCGCCGCTGCGGGTGTTCTCCTCGATGGGTTCGGCGGCGCCCTGCGTGACGAGCAGGTTGTCCTGGCGGGCGAGTTCCACCTCGCGCTTTGGCTTGAACACCACGTCGGCGATACGCTCGTTGGGCTGGGAGTTGATGCTCCAGTTGAAGCGTACGGTCACCTCGCGCGGGCGGATGCCGCGGTCGAGTTCGACCTTATAGCTGTCGTATTTGAGCCAGCTTTCGGCCGAGGTGGGGACTTCGACGGCGAAGTCGACGTTGGTCTTGACCTTCACGTCGAAATAACGGGTGCCGAAGGCCGAGAAGTTGGCCACGGAAACCTCTTTCTCCCCGAGCGTGATGGCGTAGTCGAAACCCTGCTGGTCGATGGTGATCTCCTTCTTGTCCCAGGTGTTCTGCTCCTGGATGCGTACCACGCCGCGGCGGGGCGAGTCGATGAGTATCCTGCACTCGGTGGTGCCGCGGCCGTTGGCCGGCGAAATGGAAATCCACGGCTCGTCGGTGGTGGCGACCCAGTCCCCCGATGCCGATACTTTGATCTTGTGGCTTCCCCCTGCGGCTTCGGCTTTGATGGCGTCGCTGTCGAGCCCGAACGCGATGTTCTTGTCGGCGTCGGAGCAACTGCATAATGCGATCGAGCAGAGGATGACCGGTATGTAATTCTTTATTTTCATTGTCGTTTCTCCTTAGGTGTTATTCGAGCATTTTGTCGCAGTTCAGGATGTTCTGGGTCTTGTCGTAGATCAGGTTGTAGACCCCCTGCTGCCAGTAGTAGCAGATGGCCGAGGCATCGAACGTGATGTTGGGGTTGTCGCTGATGTCGAGGTGGTAGATCAGGTAGGAGATCGTGTCCTCGATCTTGCGCAGGTCGTTCGAACCGATGTAGAACCCGCGCAGGCCCGTGTGCTGGTAGAGCCCCGTGGGCCACTCGCGCAGGCAGCGCTTACCCTCGGCATCGCGCTGGCCGCGGATGGCGTATACGGTCAGCCCGGCGCAGTTGAGCGGCCCGAACGGGAACTTGTCGAACGAGTTGTACGAAATATCCAGCCCGTAGAGGTAGGGCAGCTGCTCGGCCGTGAAATCCTTGGACAGGGCCTTCAGTTTGTTGTAGGTCAGGTCGAGCGATACGAGTGACGTCGAGTTCTTGCCGCCAAAGCTGCCCTCGGGGATTTCGTCGATGCTGCAACCGCGCAGGATGATGTAGGAAACCAGCGAATTGGTCGTGCCGAGGCATTTGGGGAACTTCGTCAGCCCGGGGTTGGCCGCCAGCGAGAAGGTCTCCACCCGCAGGCCCTTGTATTTGCCCTCCTCTTCGCCTTCGAAGCCGTCGATCTCGTTGTAGGAGAAATCCACCGATTTCATGGCGTATTTGGACTTGGCAGAGAAGATGTTGGGAACTTTCTTGAGCTTGTTGTAGGTCACCGAGAAGGTCTCCGTGTCGTCCGTGCCGCAGAAGATGCCGTCGCTGTTGGCCGGGAGCGACGTGATGTTGTTGTGGTCGAGGTAGAGCTGTACGGGTGCGACCTCCTTGCCCAGCGGATGGAGCGTTTCGATCTGGTTCCGGGACAGGTCGAGCAGGCCGATCTTCTTCAGGTTGCTGAACGACTCGGGGATCTCCCTGAGTTTGTTGTTGGTCGCATAGAGGATCTGGAGCTTCTCCTTCGATGGGCCGTTGGCGATGGCGTCGAGCCCCTTGTATAGCTCTTCGGCCGACCATTGGGCGTTGTTGGAGATGTTGACCGAAACGAGCTCGGGCATCTGCGCGATCTCCACCGGGAAGCGGGTCATCTTCGGGCAGTTGTAGACCTCCAGGTCGGTCAGCGACTTGAGGTTGGCCACTTCGGCGGGAATCTCCTCCAGCTCGCCGTTGGCGATGTTGAGGTACTCGAGCTTTTCGAGTTTGCCGATGGCCGGGTCGATCGACTTGAGCCCGTTGGTGAGCTTGCCGTGTACGACGTCGTAGGGACGGATATTGTTCTGGAGGCCGGTCTTGCGGTCGATGATCTGATCCTCGGTGAAATTCTTGTAGAGCGACGTGGCCGGGATCGAGATGCCGTGTTCGGCCAGGGCCCGGGCGATCGGCTCGGACGTCTGGGTCGGGATATGGATCAGCGAGAGGAACTTCTTGTGACGCTCCATGCGGGTGCGGTTGCGCTCGGAGAGGCTCTTGTCGTGTGCCAGCGAGGGGTCGTATTCGAGCAGGTTGCCGTCGTTGTGCGTGCCCAGATACAACTCGACGAGCTCCGAGAGCTGGCCGATGGCTGCCGGCACGTGCCCGCGGAAGCCGAACTCGCCGATCGAGATCTTCGCCACGCGGCCGTTGGAGTGCACCTCCACGCCCGGCTGGACGCCCCACAGGTCGGGATCCTTGTTGAAATCCCAGTTGACGCCGGTGGGATAGTTTTCACCCCTGTAAGACCAGTGCTCCCCGTCGAGCGCCTTCCAGATTTCGTAAAGCGCGTAGTAGTCGCGGATATACTCGTCGGCCTCGTAGAGCGTGACGCCGACTTTGGCCTCGGTGGTCTTGTTGTCCTCGATGGTGAAATCCAGGTTCTTGGGACGCTTGTTGGTCTCCAGCAGGACTTTGTTCTTGTCGTAGGCCTGGTATTTCTCCAGGCTGTAATCGCCCGCCTTGAGCGAGAGCAGCGTGTCGCATTCGAGCGAGGAGGTCTGGTAGCCGTCCTCGATGTCCTCGGGGGCCCCGTCCTCGCGGTCGTCCCTGAAGTGGATCGAGAACTTCGCGGGGAGTTTTTCGAACGTGGTGAGCTCGTTGGTCGTCTTGTGCCTTACGGTCAGGTCGAGGAACGCGATCTCGTCGAAGGTGTACTGCCGTTCGGCGGCACGCGTCACCACGGGTGTCTCGGTGAAGTCCGACAAGTCCTTGGAGATCGAAAAACGCACCGTGCCGCGCGGCTCCACGTCGACCGTCAGGTCGTGCGACACGAGGCCGCCGGCCACGATGTCGAGCCTCTCTTCGCCCGGCATGCCGTTGTAGATCAGCTCGTCGTCGGCATTGAATAACGAGAAGGTGATGATCTGGTATTGTCCCGTCAGCAGCCGGAGCTTCTCGCTGCGCAGCCCGAATTCGGCGCTCTGCTTGTCGGGGGCCGAGAGCGTCAGCGACTGGGTGATGGTCGTGCCGTCGTAATAGAGCGAGACCTGCACCTTGCTGGCTTCGGAAAGGTAGTCGAGCTGGGGTTTCTGGGCCCGGCTCAGGGCGTCGTAGGACGCCTCCTTGTGTAGCTTGAACTGAACGTATCCGTAATCTTGGTCGCGGTTGTCGATGCCGTCGTCGTCGGAACATCCGCCGAGGAAGGCCATGCCCAGTGCGAGGAGTGCCGTTACGGAAAATTTTAAAAGTTTCATATCTAAAAACCTGGTCTGTATGTTCTCCATAAATTGTAGTCGTATCGAACAGGGCCCCTGCCCCCTTCGGAGAGGGGCCCTGAATCATTGGGGTCAGATGTTGAGCGTGCAGATAATCACCATCACCACGTTCCAGTTGGCACCGTAGAGGAACATGACGCCCTCGGTGGCGGTCTGAGAGTCCATGTTGACGTAGATCTGGGTCGGGCCGTAGGATTCGGCCGTAAGCCAGCTTTCCGCATCGCCCTGGGCCATGAAACTCGAGTAGGTCGGGACGTTCATCACGGCGTTCGTGGTTTCTCCCTCGTAGGTCAGGTGGTAGATCGGGGCGCCGTACTCCGCATACTGTTCGTAGTATTCGCCCGAGGTGATCTCTTCGAGGGTCGCGCCGGTGACGTATTCGGGATATGCGAACCCGATGTCCGTGCCGCCGATGTCCGCATTGGGATCGTAGAGGCAGTTGACGGCCGCGATATTGCCCTCGGCGTCGTAGAAGACGATGTAGCCTTCGTCCTCGCGATCCATGTCGATGATGGCCCCGCCTTCGACGCGGCGTACCGAGAGCCAGTTCTGCTCGTCCGACAGCGGCTGGCAGTCGGCGTCGTAGCATTTATAGCCGGTGAAGTCGCGTTCGAATGTCAGCGTGGCTTCGGGGTCGTTCGACCAGGCTTTGGTGTAGGTCAGTTTGTAGGCATCGTCGACCTCGAGCTCGCGGAGCGACCAGTGGGTCGAGGGGAGTTTCTCGAACAAGGTGCCGATCTCCGCCATGCCCTCGGGGTTGGCAGCCTGGATCGGGCCGGGGCTGGCCTGCTGTGTCAGCGTGGCGAAGACATAGGGCTGGTACTCTTCCTTGATGTCGTAGTCGAAGAGTTCGTTGGGGTCGGAGACCGCCATCGAAGCCGGGAGCACGATGATCCTGGCCGTGCGGGCATCGCCCTGGTTGACCTCCGTGCCGACGGTGAAGCCCCGATCCATGATGACCAGCTCCTCGTCCCAGGCGCTTTCCTCGACGATGACCCATTTGGTGTCGGCTTCGTCGCCGCTCAGGCCGGTATTGCCCCAGCGATCCGTGACTTCGGCGATGACATAGATCCTCGCACCCCTGATGCCCTTGACCGAACCGCGTGCGGTGCCGGGCGACCAGTCGCCGTTCATGCTGTTGTAGATCTCGGCTGCGGCGTTGAACTTGAGTTCCTTATCGAGCGTGACATCGAAAATGTCGCGGCAGGAGGGGATCGTGACCGGAATCTCGACCTTCGCGTCGAGGTTGTTCTTGTCGATGAACACCAGTTTGTCCTGCGCCCCGTCGAGCGGG
>ENA-OPSV01001857-OPSV01001857.1-human-gut-metagenome-genome-assembly--contig:-NODE-1857-length-13553-cov-3.315676_pt1 | contig 13553 bp, 20 predicted proteins | sample MGYA00241460_ERZ501912 | MGnify/ENA primary metagenome ERZ501912 (study PRJEB25962, sample SAMEA2042402) | human gut metagenome | biome: human gut; feature: human-associated habitat; material: faeces...
CGCCCAGATACCTCGACGGCAAGCGAGTGCAGCTTTTGGACATCTATTACAGCGGCGTGGGCATTCTGCACGAACTGACCCGACTTTTCGCCCGAGGCGAGACCCTGGATCGTATCGACGACACTCTCACGGCGTCCGTCGTTGACCTGGAAGGTCATGTTCTGCACGGTGGCCATGAAATAGGGGTCACAGAGCATAGATGCGGACAACTCCTGAATTGATTCTCGAACGTCGGCGTCCTGTGCGGCCGACAAGCTCACCTCGGCAACGCCGTCGGCAGTGCCCGAGGAGGCGGACAGACCCATGATTGCCTGAATCTTCGGCAGATTTTCAGGGTCGTTGATGTACTTGAAAAAGGGTTTTACCATTGTTTTGGTTTTTGTGATTGTTTTGTCGTTGAATACTCGCGCATCCTCCGCAGCGGAGAGCGCCGTGGGTTTGGCTGCCTCGGCTTTGGTTTCCTTGGCGTCGTCTGTGGTTGCGTCTGTGGTTGCAGCAAGGGCCTCGGTGGCGGGCTCTGCGGCCAGGGCGCTTGCCCTCTCTTCGCGGGCTTCGCGGCGGTCTTTGTCGGCCTCCTTCTTGTCCTTTTCGGCCATCTTGTCGTCGCGCTCGGCGTCCTTTTCGCGCTGTTTTGCTTCGGCATCATCGCCCTTTTCGCGTTCATAGCGCGCAGCACGGCGATTCTCGCGGGCATCACGCTGATCCTGCCCGGCATCCGCGTCGTCCTGGTTGGCGCCGCGGTCTATTTCATCCGCGCGGAGAAGCCTCTTTCGGGGTGCCAGTCCGATAAGTTCCAGGAATTTAGACATGGCGCTCAGCGACACGCGGTCGTCGAAAGCCTGCTCCGTCCCGGTTTCGGAGACTTTTTTCTCTTCCTCGTTTTTCATCTTGTTCTCAAATTGGTTTATGATGTCTGTTTGGTATGCCGACAGGCTCTCGATCTGTTCGATCTCTATGCTGTCCGGCACGAATGATACTGCCGACAACCCAACGTTATCCTCTCCCCGTATCGCCACTGCATCGGGATTGGACGGTATGTTGACAAGGGAAATCTCCCACACCTCGAAAAATGTAGTGTATTTCCTGCCATTGCGCTCGACGATCCGCGCCCTACCGAATATAGACACTCCGTTGAGTATTCCGGCTTCGTAATCTCTTTTTGCGGCCTGTGCGAGTTCGGAGGAGCCAAACACCAGCTTTCCGATCCACCTGCCTTTTTCCAAATGAATATCTTCGACGCGCCCGATGGGCTGGCCGAAATGTTCTCCCGTATCTTTGTTGCGCAGCAGGATAGGGTTTTTGAGGTACCTGCTCCAGTCGATAGTGGAGTTGAGCACCACGAAACCCTTGCTGTTGAGCGCCTCGTTCGAGAGTATTTGATATGTCGCTTTTGTCATGTCCGGTTTATGAATTAGTGTTTCTGACGGTATCGCACAGGCACTTCATCTCTATCGCATCACACAGGAACGAATCCTGTTCGTAGGTGCTGTTGTCGACGAAGTTAGCCATGTATATGAGCCGCGTGTTATGCACGGGGAGATTTGCCATATCGCGCTCCATAGCTATCGTTTGATAGGTCTCGGTTTCCTTGTAAAGGAGCGTAAAGCCGTATTTCTGCCTCAGCTCGGTAAAAAAGTCCAGCGGCACCCATTCGCCCTCCGAGTTCTTTATCACTCCCCGCGAACACGCGGCCATATAGAGCATGACCTTGTATGCAAGGTTCATCTGATCGTACTGGTGGTCATCGTCTGGCGACGCAGCCTGATTGTCGAACGGCGTTATCACCGACAACTGCACGATGTACTGGTTGTAGATCATTCCTCCGATGAACTCCCCGGTGTCACGCTCGGTTCCCTTCACGCTTACGGCTATGGCCGGGAGGTCGGTGTTCACCGTCCCCTCTCCGTTGTCATTTGCGAGGACTATACTGACATTATTTTCGTCCACGAGCTCCGAAGCCCGCAGTGCCGTAACTATTGTTTTGCAAATTTCACCGATCATAATTTCAGTATAGGACGTTACGAATGTAGTGCAAAGGAAAATATTTCGCAAATAAAATTTTTTCTACACCAGTTTTGCGATCTCTCGGGAGTATAGCCGGAGCGCATTGAGTTCGGTTCTTCGGCCAACACCCATAAAGGGTCGGGCGACGGGATTGGTGCCGAGCCGCACGGGCGTCGAGGACGAGGGTCGCGTGCGGAAAGGGTTGCCTCCGGTGCGGGCGCCCTTCCCCGTGTTTTGCAGTTCCGCATAGGGCGCCGCGGCGCGCAGCCCGGCAAAACCTCTCCCATAGAAGGGTGTGATGCTCCGGGCGAGACGGCCTCTGTGGCGCAGCTTCGGATAGCGGAGGTATGATTCGAGGTTTTCGAACCTCTTTGTTTTCAGGTTCTTTCCCCATCTGTCCGCCCATTTCCGGGGCGTGCCGTCGTTGCCATACTCCTCGCGCTCGAAGTTGAGGCGCGTTTCCCCGGCCATGCTTTCGGCCACCTTAGCCGGAATTTGGGTTTTGATGTTGTAGATGGCGGTGCTAATCTTTCTCCTTAGGTCTGCTATCGTTGCCATTGTCGTTTGTTTTCATGGAGGGAGTGAGTGCCGACTTTATTTTCGCCATGATGGATTTGGCCTGCAATTTGACCTCCGTCCAGTTGTTGTTGCGCACGGCAGTGTTTATGTCGGAGGGCTCCATGCCGACCTTACGCATGACCTCGGGGCTGTATGCCATGCCCTGCGAAGCCAGCACGCGGCCTATGCGCTCGAACTTATCCACGCTGATGGTGGTGTCGGGCACCTCCATGAGCTTTACGCCCGACATATCTATGCCGAGCAGGCGGCCGATCTTCTGGATGGCACCTTCGTAGTTGAAAAAGTTCGCAAAGTCGCGCTTGTCGGCGTTGCACAGTGCTTCGTAGAGGGACATATGTATCTGCGCGAGCTGCTCGGAGTTGGTGTTTTTCTCCGTGGCGCCGAGCAGAGTGCCTCCCGTCACCTCCTGCATGATCTCCGCGCGGTAGCTGTCTATGTACTCCTTGAACACGCGGAAGGCATCGGGGTACATTTGGGTTTGGAGGGGCTTGACCTCCACCTGGTAGACGTTCTCCTTATTGTCGAGGTTCTGCTTGAAGGGAAGCACGGGGGTGTCGAGCGGGTCGAGGTTGTTGGCGATATTCTCGGCCAGCGCTTGTGCCTGCGCGTTACCGTCGATGAAGCCCACGGTGGTGCGGGGATATGAGTACGTAGCGCTTGTCACCGACCAGTTGTTGTATGCCTCCACAATGCCGATCATGGCGCGGGAAATCTGCTGCATCATTCCCATTTTGAAATCCTGGTCGGTGTCGGGCTGCATGTAGAACATATTGTCGTAATCATCGACGTTGGCCACGGATTCTATGGCGTAGGTCTGCGACCGGATCGCCCTGTTCACCATGTCTATGTTTCGCAGCGGGTAGCTGGTGATGGTGTCTTTTTCGACGTCGATGCCGACGATACGCACGCCATAGAATTTAGAGAGCACGAATTCGCGCTTCATCTTGTTAAACCACCGGGTGCGGGTTATCATCTCCGTGAGGTTATCGTCGATCTCGCCGTCGCGGTAGAACGCAAATACGGCATTCTCGATGGGGTTCAGGCGCTTGTTCATCTGGCTCACCAGGAACGGCGATGACTGAATGCACCACGAATACAGGGTGTCCACCATCGTAAGGTCGGAGTAGTTCACCGCGTTGTCGATGGCATTTCGCCACCAGCTCGGAGTGAACTCGACGAAGTACTGGTTGGGAATGTACCTCGACTTTACATTCGGCGCCCCAATAGGGCGGAAGGGGTTGTAAGGCTGCTGCCTCGGGGTATGAAATTGTGCCATTTATCCGCGCATTTTGTTTTTCGATCCGTTTACTACCGTACCCCACGCATTCGGGGTCTCCTTTATCGGGGCATCATGCAGCGTCGTAGCCCCGTTTTTCATCTCCGTGACCTTCTTTACGACCATCTCGTAGTTGTCGCGCAGGGTCTCGGAGTGCCGTGCCGAGGGGCTCGTGATATTGTAGGCCGTCAGGACGGTCAATATCCACCGCATGATCTTCGACGTACCGTCGTTGGTGTCTCCGGCCAGTATCGAGGCTATGTCGTACAGCTCCCCGATCTGACTGTACACATACCCCAGAGCGCTGTTGTAAGAAATCTCCACACAATCGGGATACATTTTCTTGAACTGGTCGAGCTGCTGGGGTGAAATCCACTGATAGAGCTCCACCTCGGGGAAGTACATTTTACCGGGTTCCGCGGCCACGATAACCTGCTCCCCGTATTCTATGAGTGAGGCGTACTCTGCGGCCGACTGGAGGGATTCAGCCTCCGAAATACACATCACCGGAGTATTGGAATACGACCTTACTGCTCCGGTTTTGGGGTCTGTGAAGGTCTTTTTAGCTGTCGTCGTGCTGTTGGACACAAAATCTCCTTCGAGACCGAAATAGTGGATGTATAAGTTTTTATCCTCAACGATGGGAAGTCGATACACATCTCGTTCTATGGATAAATGGAACGGCGATCCGGGATGCAGTCCGGAAAGAAGAATAGGAATTTGCAATTGAGGCGACATATCTCCGGTCATCTTGTAAGCTAACCCTGAGTAACACTCGATCCATGCCTCATTAGACAGACGGCGATAATTTACTTTAAACGGCAGGGGGGTGTCGCCTTTTACAGACACGGAGAGCGTAAAAAGCAGAGACATTGTTTCCGAGCAACTAAGGCCAGTGATAATAAAATGCCCCACTTTCGAATTTATCATATACTTGCCGGGAATAGAAGGCTCTTTTTCCACGTCGAATAACAACGTCGTACCGTTGAAATTATTATAACTGAGCGACGGGACGTCCTTGGGCCCCGTAAAGTAGGGCTCAAATTGTTTAAAAGACACCACGTCGGGGAAATCGTCCGGGATGTTTTCTGAATATAATAATTCGGCGAATTGATCGTCGAAATGAGTTTGAACTGAGATGTTGGTGCTTAGAAACTCCCATCCCATATTTTTCAGCTCCTCGATGGTATAAATTTTCACATTCTCGGTCATGATATGAAACGTTTTGGTTTTTTTACTATGATGCCGGAGCTTTTGTACGCGGAGCCCACGGTTCCGCCCGCGCGGTTCATGAGCGATACGCCCTTGGCCGCCGCATCTGGTATGTCGTCCTTGCGGTTTGGATCGACCTTGCGCGAAAAGAACAGGAACTGATTCACGGCTTCCTCGCCGCGGTTGGTATCTTTGAGCTTGGCGTTGAATACGAACCTGTCAGACGTGAAGAGGGGATCGAGGATGGATTCGATGACTGTAAACTTGTCGCCCATATTCCGGGTATCCCATTCCAGGGGGCATATCCACCCCGTGTCTGCCTGGAACTGGTCGAATGTGGTCTTGAAGTCCAGGGGTATCTGCTTCTTTTCCATCACGATGCGCGTTATAAGGCGGTTGGGGCTTTCGAGGTACAGCTGCCGAATGTTTTTCATCATCTCCAGGGAGGTGCCCTGCACGGCCAGCACGTCGATGAGCCATATTCGGCCGCGGGCTTTGCCCATGAGCAGCGACGCCTTGAAGTCGCTCTTGCGGCTGTCCTTGGCCGACGGGTCGGTGTAGATAATGAGGTCTATCCACTCCTCGGGCGTCGGGAAGCGCAGATCGGGGTTCACGTCGCTCCAGCATATTTTTTTGAAAATCTCCCCTTCGCTCTCGTCGAAGTAGTCGCCCTCCAGGAAGCGCTTGCGCATGAGCGTGGACATGGCCTCCAGGGTCTCGCGGTAGTCGTCGGCGACATTCTCCATGTTGTCGTTGAGTGAGAACTTCACGACCAGGAACTTCGACGTCTGCTCCGGGGGGATCGCCAGTCCCTCGCGGGTCTCGTGCTTGAAAAACCTGACGTATGTCCATCCGGTTTTCCGCGTGGGGTTGAGGGCGAACAGAAGCTTGTTGCGCACAGGTAGTTTTTGTGCCAGTCGTGAGCGGAGGGTGTCTACCGCCCTCTCCTCGACCTCCGACACCTCGTCGATGAAGATATGACCCCATTCCGACGATAGAATCTTATCGAACTGACTCTCGTCGTTGGCCGACCCGCGTATGGAGCCGAATTTTATGTAGGCGCCGTTGTAGAACATGAGGTAGTTGTCCTTGCCGTTATACTTTGCGAACGGTGTCCCGTCCTTCATGGTTATCTCCTGCCACTTGGCGTAACCGTTGTGCTTGGCTATCGCGTTGAGCACCGCGGGGAGGGTCTGCTGGAGCATTCCGGTTTGCAGCGACGTAAAGAGGTTGCGGAGCACGAGGCAGTTGGCTTTGTGCGCCACGCACTGCACGATGAGCCAGCACAGAATGACGAAAGTCTTTCCCGAGCGCGAGGCGCCGTAAAAGAGCACTTCCTTCCACTGGCCGTCGTTGAGGCGGTTCCACATGATCCTCTGCTTGCGCGTGAGGCGTATGTTCATGTCGAGGCATCCGGCCTTTCTACTCTTGGCTGTCATCATCTTCATCGAGGTGCATGCGTATGTCGATCTCCGATATGCGGTTCTCGTCCACGTCCGAACCGGAGGATTCCAGTACGGACATGGTGGCCTTTATGAGGTTCATGGACTTGGTGAGACCGTCGATCTTCGACTTGGCGATCTCGATCTTCGCCTTCGATGCGGAGGTGCCGATTATGTATATCTGCTCGCGCATTATGTCGTAGACGCCCATCATTTTCAGCTGCTTCTCCACCTGCTCCGATATAGGCCACTCCCACTCCTCCGGGGCCTTTTCCGGCGTCGGAGGCGCTGCCATCGCGGTCTTTAAAAAGTCTATTGCGGATTTCCTGTCGTCCATGGAGCTCAGTTTTTACGCCCAAATATAAGAATTTACCACGAAGGGCGTGAAGTATGGAAAAAATTAATCAAAAAACCTCCACCCCTGGAGCGGGAACGGAGGGAAAAATAAGCCAGAAAGTGAAGGGTTTTTATCTACATTCAGGAATGCCACAGAAACATTCCGGGAACAAATATGAAACATTCCGGGAACAAATATAGGGAATTAGTTTTTCAATTCCAAGCGGGCGCGCATATTTTTTTCCTTGCGCAGTGCTTCGAGCTTCGCGGCGGCCGACTTGGAGGGGCGCCGGTAGGGCTTGAAGCGCCGGATCATGTCGATGCCGTTCTCGGAGAACAGCTCGGAGGCCACGTAGATGATCGTGCCGTAGCGCAGTCTGAATTTGAGTTTTCGGTCGGCCTCGCGCCGCAGGGCGCGGTATTCTTCCTGCGTCATGCCTTCCGGCCGACGAGTTATGACGGCTTCGGATCCCGTAGCCACGGAATAGGTTCTACTTTTCATCTTCGGCGGGGGTTTCGGTTTCTTTCGTTCGAATCTCGTCCAGGAACCCGAGCGGCAGGGGGATGTCCATGTCGTCGGGGATGTTGAGGATCATGCGATACTGCGCCATAGACACGAAGCGGCAGCAGTTGTCGTAACTCATGCCGTCGGAAGATAGCCACATGCCGTCCGTGTATTTCGTGAATACGGCGATAACGGCCTCGGCGTGCGAGGAGTTCCAGAATATCGCGAACTTGTTTTCGACGGGGACGAGCGAGGAATCGTCGTTTTTGAACCACTCCAGGAACTCGTCGAAGGAGTAGGTGAGGCCATAGGAGCATAGGCGGATAGCACCGAGGTCGATGTCGTGCGCCTTCATGAACCCCGAAATGTGCGCGGCCGTAGATCGGTCAATTCCGTGCGTCTCCAAATAACTCTTTATTTCGGCTACTGTTTTGGTACAAACGAGCTTATTCCCGTTAGTTTTTTTGAGTTTTTTAAATAATCGCATATTTAATTTTGTTTAAAAGTGAATTTGTAGTGATGTGTGTTCGTTATTTCCCCACGGCAGCATTTGCCGATGGCTGTCTGATAGAGGCCTGTTTGTCTTGCTGCCTCTGATTGGCTTCTGTAAATCGCAATAATATTTCCATCCATATCAGATTGAATAACGGGGGTTTCTGCGTATTTTTGGGCTCGTTTGCTTCTTGTTTCTAACATGCGGCGAGTTCTTGAGCCGTAGTTGGTGTTATATGATGCTGTGCACCATTCGAGATTATCAGCCCTGTTGTCAGTCTTGATTTCATTCTTGTGATTCACATACATGCCGCATTGGAATCCGGGAACAAACAGTAGAGCCACAAGTCTGTGCACGAAAAATTTTCTGTATTTCCCGTATATGAATAACGAAACTCGTTTGTAACCGTCTTTCGAGAGAAATGATTTTATAATCAATCCGCGTTTATTCTTGACACGTCCTAAGTCGGACACAGAATATCCACATGAAATTACTGACCAATGCTCTGACATGCCTTGTTTTTGTTGAAGATATCGTACCTTTTTTTCAGGTCGTAGTAGTAGTGCCGTACCGTGTATACGGCAATGCCGAACGTCTCGGCCGCGGCCGCGAATACGTCCTGCACCAGTTGTCCACGTAGCAGCATATCACGGCACACTGCGCCGCCGTCTCGTTCAGAAGCCCCGCATCCAGCATGAGCTTCACCCCGTCGTCGTATTTTTCGCCGAAATTCGCCGTCACGTAGAGGCGAAGATAATATCCGAACATCTCGGTCATAACCTCAGAATTTAAGCTCCTGTTCCGTAAAGGGTCTGTTTTCCCGCGGCTTCACCCACCCGCGAACCATGTCCAGCGCGTCGACTACCTCCTTGCTCTCCTCGGCCGACATGATGGCATGAGCCGCTTCGCCCTCGCCCGAGTAGAGAGAAACGTACATAACCCCGTCCTTCGACTTCACCTCGAACTGGAAAGTAACCCCCTCGATAGTGATTGATTTACTTACGCCCATGACAAAGCACGTTTTTTGTTTTACCGGGAATATCCGAGCTGCGCTCGTCCCAGCCGATAGCTATGTTCAGAGCATCCCGGAGCTCAACTATATCTCCAAAGCTCATCTCGCAAATACAATGCCCCTCCCCTTTCACGCAAATGCCAATAAAGGAGAGCAGGCGATTCCCCTTGAGCTCTGCCTCGAAATGACAAGCGCCTTTAGCCCCTACATGCGTAGTAACACTTTTCGTTGTTCCCATAATCAGATTGTTTAAGATTGTTGTACAAATATAGTAATAATATCTTTACCGTCCAAATCCCAGCCCCCCCCCTGAATAACCAAAAATCCTCACAAAACATACCCCCGAAAATCCAAAGACCCGTACCCCATCCATCCCCACGCGGGAATATCTCGAGTGTTAGAAAGGCTCCAGACCCCGGGCGGCTGTTGACCAAAGACCCGCACCCCTTCCCGGTGGCTGTCTCCTTCCTTCGCTCGCTCCACGTTGTTCCGCTCGCTCAGGCTGCACGCCTTCCCCCTTCGCCCGGCCTCCACTTCCCGCCCCGTCCCCTCGCTTCCCCCTTCGCTCCCACCTTCGGGCTGGCAATCCCCCGGCCACCTCCTGCCCACCTCGTCCGCCGTCGCTCCCTCGCCCCGCTCGCTCTTTCCTCTCCTGTCGGCTCCCCCTCCCCTCCCGGCCAAACAGACCAAAACTATCCTATTTCACCACACCATCCAAACACCCCCAAAATGCCCCTCCCTGCGACTATACACGTTCTTAATATATATGAATGATAAGAAGTAATATATAAGGGGGAGTAGTCATAGCAAACTCCGAGTTCATTTGGAGTGTAATTGGATCCCGTATTGTGGTCGAGGGCGTGCGTGGGCGTTGGGTTGTGGTGAAGCGGGTCGCCGTGGTCTCAGGCTGGCAGGCTTTCGGGTAGTAAAAACTTATGAGTGTTTCGTTTTGCATAAGAACAAACGATGAAGAAAGTTTGTGAAATGCTTGCATGGTATAAAATCTTATACTATCTTTGTAATAGAGAAAGGGAAAGGAGCAGACATTACACCCTTCGAAGTTAATGAAACCAACATTTGAAGCCATGGGAAAGAGACAATCAAACAACCCCACCAACTGGAAGAACAAAGCCATGAAAACAAGAAAAGAGGCCGCCCGTGAATTATGGGCAATATATTGCGCCTACGAGGTGCGCCCCGTGAAAATTGCCACAATTTACCGCCGCATTTGGTTCGACGGGTCTAACTGGAGGCTGATAGGATACGCGCACGATTATACAGCATAATAATCCCGGAAATAATGAACATGAAAAGCACTAACAATACCATAAAGGCCGCGGCGCTGGTGGCACTCACGGCTTTGTGCTGCTGGATTCTGTTCCGAAGCACGCTGCGGGTAGAATCGGTACACAGGACGGAGAGCGGGTACCTCGTCGAAGTTTCAGCCCTCGGCGGGACGGAAATACACGAATGCAGTTTATAAACACAAAAAAACCAGAAAGCCATGACACACGTTAATTTCACTACCTCGGGCGTTACCCTTACCGATCCCCAAGTAGCCCGCATCAGGGAAGAGATCGAGAATACCCGGTTCCGTTCCGCTTGGGACAATGGCGTAAAACTGTATGCGCTGGATATCCTCGGCGACTATTCCAAAATGCTGGATTACGCGAAGGAAACAGGGGGGTATACGCCTCGATTTATCGAAACTGCTTTGCTGCTGGGTGCTGAGAACTGGATGGCATACAGCGAGGGAGGTTGCTCGCTCGTGTACAGCGCGGACATAGCCAAACGCTTGTGCAGTCCCTCGGAGATGAAGCGTAAAACGAGCCGGTCGGGAATGATTCTGCCGCCGAACCGGATCGAAACATGGATTCAGGTACAAGGGCGGGCACTAAATCAGGCATGGCGACTGCTTCGGGGTGCGGCGCTGACAGTATACAAGGCATAAGCCCACGAGTGACAGCAGACATAACAATTATATCAAATTAAAAATCAATTAATTATGAAAACAATGAACGAACTGGCAGAAAGGGCGTACGCCCTTACCCAGGAGATGCCCCAGGACACGATAAGCGCGATACATATTTTCCGCGAGACGCAGGAGATCGGGGCGTACGTGAAATATAGCTACGAGGCCTTGAAGGCTATCGAAGATATCGCAGTACGCCGAGGCATCGGCGTAAGTACGACCCTCAGGGAAGGCGTGATAGCCATCCAAATACAGGAACAGGATTTGCGGATATGGATAAAGATCGAGTAAGGCAGCTACTCGCCCTGTGGGCGGTAGTGCTGGCAGGAATGGCCGCCTTTGCGGCGGTCGTCCTCCTGCACCTTCAGGACAACGCATTCTAACACACAGTATACGCCATGAAAAACAACATCGAAAACGGGATTTATATTCCAGACGACACACGCAGGCTTTTCACCCCGACAATAGTTTACACTAAAAACCTAATAATATGGCAACGCTTTACAAAGAAGGAGTAGAGGGTAAATACAAATGGCTGACCCCTAAACAAGCCAAAAAAATACGGCATTCCGCCGGAATACAAATTGATGGAGGAAACCGTATTGTCACACCTTGCAAAGATATTGCAAAAAACAGGAGCCAAGCCGTCGGTCGTGTATTCGCTTTTCACGGATGAAACAGGATGCAAAAGGATAACGGCCCTTACAAAGAGAGGGAAAAGATTATGCCGCAGCCTATCACAAAGGATTCAAGCCCCGAAGATTTGGAGCGGTGGAGGGAATACAACCGCATCGAAGAGAGACGGCACGACGCCGAATTTGTCGAATATTTAAAAACCAAAAAACAATGAAATGGGTCGAAGCGGCCAAAGAAGGCCAGGATTATGTACTGAGCGCCGAACTGAAAGAAAAGCGCGACACTATCGAAGCGGAAGCAGCGGAGGTGCTCAAGAAATCGGGCGCCACGCCGTGCACACTCTACGGGATCGCCGACGGATCACCCGTCGTCTCGTCGGTAGAAATAGGGATCAAGGACGGGGAGGACTATATGTTGTTACATCCATGCGCGAGATGGTGGAAGGTAGCGGAATTCAAACTACTGAAGATGCTGCCCGTGTATCCCGAATGCGATGGCTATTCGGGCGTCTGCAACGATGAACCCGCATGTATTACCAAGGATTCCACGGCGGAGGACGTGGAAGCCTGGCGGGCGTTCAACCAAAGACGCGCCGAAAGATATGAGCAGGCGCGGCAATTGGCGATAGCCAATTATAGGGTATACAACGAAGCGATGGCCCAAGTGTGCCCCGGGTTTAAGGGATCGGGGCCGGGTTACACGCAGACTTCATCGGTAATTCGTTCCGGCATACATTTCACGGCTCGATATTATAAGCATGAAGGGACTACCTTCTGCATGGAGTTGAAGCACGGGACAAAGGCTACCCCGGACGGGTTCAAACTGATTTCCGCAAACTACTACGGCAAGGAGGGGCACGAACGCCTAAGAAAGGATATTGACTTCCTCGACGAGATCGACGCGGCGATAGAGGAGGGGGATATGTCGCAAGCGCATCAACTGGTAGGCGACTGGAGGAAGAAACTGGACGACTACCTCGCGTTAAACGAAAAAGAATGCGGTACTCATGATGACGGAGCGGGAGACGAAGCAGCAGTTGCAAAAACGAAGGAATGACGAGTTTGTACAAATACTCAGACGGTATGCCGATCAACACGACAGCGTAATATGCTGGCGAAACATAACTCCCTATTGCATTCGGGTTTACCAGCGCTTAAAATCATGGGGGAGTGTGTGGGAGCCGGGAGAACTGAAACCCAAACGCGCGCTGATCTATTCGGGTGCCCGCCGTCAAATACTGGACTTGTACCCCCTTGGCCTGAAATTCCATGCCCTTCGGTTCAACAAGCGCGGGATAATAAGGGGAAGATGGGAGGATAAAATTAACCAATTGCTAAATATGATCATACAAGATGATAACACGAACGACCTATAAAACACGACAAGAGTGGTTACATGCGCGCAACGACACCCCCGTTATCGGAAGTTCCGACGTTGGGACGATTATGGGGCTTAATCCCTATATGACGCCGTACCAGTACTGGCGCGTAAAGAAAATGGAGACCTTGGAGACCGCGGCCGAAGAGGATAACGACAGTATGATCCGCGGGCGCTTCAAGGAGGACGCGATTGCCCGCATGTTCGAGCAGGTGACCGGGGAAAAGATCGTCAAACGATCCGAGCAGATCGAGGTGTACCGCAATGACAAATACCCGCCCTACATGCAGGCAGCGCCCGACAGGGAGGTTTTCGCCGCGGGCAGGAGTACCCGGTATATCCTGGAGTGCAAGGACACGAAAATGCACCTGCCGGAACTGACGCCCGAGACGGTGCCGATGCTGTGGTACACGCAGATCATGTACCAAATGGGGATCATGGAGCGCGATGCGGCGTACATAGCCGCGGAGGAGGGAGGCAAGCGGCTAGTGTATGCGCTATTCGATTTCGACCGATCCAAATTTGCCTATATCGTGGAGTACTGCCGGGACTGGTTTGAAAGGTACATTTTGGGCGACGAAATACCCCCGGTGGAGACAGGCCAGGACGTTATACTGGCATGGCCTGTGTCGGAAGCCGCCCCGCGGGAAGCGGATTCGGAGATGCGAGACACTATCGCGTGGATACGGGCGCAGCGGTCGAAGGTGGC
>ENA-OPSV01001858-OPSV01001858.1-human-gut-metagenome-genome-assembly--contig:-NODE-1858-length-13552-cov-5.768097_pt1 | contig 13552 bp, 13 predicted proteins | sample MGYA00241460_ERZ501912 | MGnify/ENA primary metagenome ERZ501912 (study PRJEB25962, sample SAMEA2042402) | human gut metagenome | biome: human gut; feature: human-associated habitat; material: faeces...
GACACCTCCCTTCTTTCATCGTACCGGTCACGCTGGCCGTCAGAGACTGCGCACCGTAAAGCGGGCCGTACGCCGCGCCTCCTTCCGCTCGAAAGCCTCTCGCACCGAGGGACATTGCCGGCGGAAGCGGTCGAACGTATCGCGCGAAAGGCCGTAGCGGCGGCAGATCTGCGCCACCGAGCGGTCCTCGTCGAGCATGCGGATCACTGCCAGGCGGTTCTCGGCCAGCACGTTGAGTTTCGTGAAACTCCCCTTGCGGCGCCCCAGCACCACCCCCTCGGCCTTGCGGCGCGCCAGGGCCTCCTTGGTGCGCATCGATATCAGGTTGCGCTCGATCTCGGCCACCAGTCCGAACGCAAAACACAACACCTTGCTGTTGATCGTATTGTCGAATGTGTATCCCTCCTTGGTCGTGTAGAGGTTGATCTGTTTCTTCAGGCACCGCCCCATGATCGACATGATGTCGGTGAGCGTCCGGCTCAACCGCGAAATCTCGGTCACGACCAACGTATCGCCCCGTTTCATCCGCCGGAGCAGCGTTCCCAGCTTGCGGTCACGTTCGCGCGTCTTGCCGCTCACGACCTCCGTAACCCACACATCCACTTCCCAATTCCGGTTCTTCGCAAAACGCCGGATCTCATCCTGCTGGTTGGCAGGATGCTGCCTCTCCGTACTAACCCGTAAATAACCTACAATCATAGCTGTTCGTTTTACGCGGAGACGACGTTGTCCCCGCGCGGGAAATGATACGAATTTTTCCCCGAACAGCCCCTGGCAGCGCCTCGAAAGCCCCAAAAGACCGACAGGAAGCGGGCGGGATGAAGGCAAGGGCCGTTTTTTCGCCGGTTTATTTGGCCGGCCCGATTTTTTTGCCTACATTTGCGGGCTTCAAATCCCGTAAGGGTGAGCGTTTTTTATTAACCTACACAAATTTTAGCTACAATGGCTGTTAAAATTCGTCTGGCACGTCATGGCAAGAAGGGCTACGCCTTCTACCACATCGTTGCCGCAGATAGCAGAGCGCCACGTGATGGTAAGTTCATCGAGAAGTTGGGCACCTACAACCCCAACACGAATCCTGCTACGATCGATCTGTGCTTCGAGAAAGCACTGGATTGGTTACAGAAAGGCGCACAACCCACGGATACCTGCCGTGCCATCCTCTCCTACAAGGGCGTGCTCTACAAGAAGCACCTCCTGGGCGGTGTAGCCAAGGGCGCATTCACCGAGGCTGAGGCCGAGGCCCGCTTCAACAAGTGGCTCGAGGCAAAGGCCGGCAAGATCGAGGCCAAGACCAACAAGCTGGCCGCCGATGCCAAGTCGGCAGAGAAGGCCCGTCTGGCCGCCGAGGCCAAGGTCAATGAGGAGCGCGCTGCCGCCATCGCCGAGAAGAAGGCCGCAGCCGAGGCTGCCGCACGTGAGGCTGCCGAAGCAGCTGCCGCTGAGGCTGCTGCCGCCGCAACCGAGGAGGCTGCCGCAGAGGCTCCCGCTGCCGAATAAGGCCGGATCGAGATCCGATAAACAGCAGATCGTCCCGCGTGCGGACGATTTGCTGTTTTTTTTGTATTTTTATCCCCCGAAACAACCTTTTTCGCCATGACTGTTCCCGCAGGCAGAATCAACCGGCTCTTCGGCACCGACGGCGGTGTGATACTCTCGCTCTACCCCGCATTCCCGGAGGAGTTCGACACCGAAACCCCGCTGCTCGTCTCGATCGACGGGCTCGACGTACCGCTCTACTGCGAGCGCTTCGAACGCCGCGGCGCCACCGGCGCCACGGCCACATTTGCCGATTTCGACACCGAACGGCGGGCCGGCGAGCTGCTCGGGCTCGAATTCCGCATCGAGCTGCACGAGGAGGAGGACGACGACGCATTCTACCTCGAAGACCTCATCGGCTTCCGCGTGGAGGGCACCGAGACGCGCCACGACTCCGAGCCCAAGCATTTCGAGGGGGTGCTGACCGACTTCTACGACAGCGAGGCCAACCCGCTCTTCGAACTGGAGATCGGCGGGCGGCAGGTGCTCGTGCCGGCGGCCGAGGAGTTCATCGCCCACATCGACTTCGAGGAGAGGCGGATCCATCTCGTGCTGCCCGAGGGTCTGCTGGACCTCGAATAAAGGAAAACAACGCAACAGCTACGGACAAATGGCACGTGTAGTAATCGGACTTTCGGGCGGCGTCGATTCGTCGGTCGCCGCATGGCTCCTCAAGGAGCAGGGGCACGAGGTCATCGGGCTTTTCATGATCAACTGGCACGACACCACGGGGACGCTTGAGGGCGACTGTCCGTGGCACGACGACCGGCTCTTCGCCGAGCTGGTGGCCAAGAGGCTCGACATCCCGCTGCACACGGTCGATCTTTCGAAGGAGTACCGCACACGGGTGGTCGATTACATGTTCGCCGAGTATGAACGGGGCCGCACGCCCAACCCCGACGTGCTGTGCAACCGCGAGATCAAGTTCGACGTCTTCCTGCGCGAGGCGCTGAAGCTCGGGGCCGACTACGTCGCCACGGGGCACTACTGCCGCAAGGAGGAGACCGTGCAGGCGGACGGCAGCGTCGTCTACCGTCTGCTGGCCGGGAGCGACCCGAACAAGGACCAGAGCTACTTCCTGTGCCAGCTCTCGCAGGAGCAGCTGAGCCGCGCCCTCTTCCCCGTGGGCGGACTGCTCAAGCCCGAAGTGCGGCGCATCGCCACCGAACAGGGGCTGGCCACGGCCAAGCGCAAGGACTCGCAGGGCATCTGCTTCGTCGGGAAGGTCGATCTGCCGGTATTCCTCCAGCAGAAACTCGCCTCGAAGCGCGGCAACGTCCACGAGATCCTCGCCACGTGGCCCAAGTTCCGGCGCGACACGACTCCCGTAGACGAGGGCGAAGAGCCCACGGACGAGCGGCTGGCCGAGCTGGCCGAACCGTGGCACTTCACCGTGCGCGACGGCAAGAAGATCGGCGAACACAACGGCGCCCACTTCTACACCATCGGGCAGCGGAAGGGTCTCGGCATCGGCGGCCGCAAGGAGTCGCTCTTCATCCTCGCGACGGACACGGCTCAGAACGTCGTCTACGTCGGCGAGGGCGACAGCCATCCCGGACTGTGGCGTCCGGCCCTGCACATCCTGCCCGGCGAGGTCCACTGGGTCGATCCGCTGCAACGCCTCGCCCCCGGCCAAAGCCGCCGGTTCCGGGTGCGCATCCGCTACCGCCAGCCGCTGCAGGAGGCACGGCTCTTCATGCGCGACAGCGGCGCCTGGATCCTCTTCGACGAACCCCAGCGGGGCATCACCCCGGGGCAGTTCGCCGCCTGGTACGATGGCGACGAGTTGGTCGGCTCGGGCGTCATCGCCGAGTAGCCCGGCAACGAAGCCCTGCCTTCGAGACGGTTCCGCACACAGGGCGCCATACCCCCGACCGCAGACTTTGGCACACGGATTGCTCTTGGGGAAGCAAACCAATTCAATTCGCAACGACATGAAAAAATTGCTTCTCAGTCTGCCCCTGCTGGCCCTCTTCGCCGCAGGGTTCTTCGGGTGTTCGCAAAGCCGCGAGTGGAACAAGGAACAGCGCCAGGCCATGCGCGAAGCCCTCCGCGACTACCGACAGATGGTCTACCTCGACGACCTGACCGATGCCGAGTTCGTACTCTTCGCGGACGGCGTGGCCAACGATCTCGAGGGGGCGTACCCCGTCTACACGACCTTCATCGAGATGCCGGGTGTGGACGACACGGTGGAGATGGTTGTCGTCACGTCCATCGTGGACGAACTCAACGCCGACGCCCACAACATGCGCCACATCTACCCCTACAACTACCTCGTCTCGCAGGGCATCCTGCCGGCCGGGCTGACCCGCGACCAGCAGAAAGCCTTCTACCAGTGCTTCGCCGGCAAGGTCAATGCCGCCTACAACACCGTCTCGCAGTTCTTCAACGCCGTGCTGGCCGACACGACCGACCTGTCGCAGATCCGCCGGATGGAGAGCCAGTGCGCCAACGACCTCTTCGAATGGAGCGTAACGGAGATCGACGTGGTCGAGACCGTGCCCGCACAATAAAACCCTTCCGGGAGAGGCCCTCCCACATTTACGTTTCTTTGTTATTATTTTGGGTTGCATAAATTTGCAACTATTTTAGGGGTATGTTGGCTTCGCTAAGTGTTAGTCAACCACTTCAACACCCATTGATCTTGCTGTACCAGCGATCATGCTCATTGCAGACTCAAGTGAAGCTGCGTTTAAGTCAGGCATCTTAAGCTCAGCGATTTCCTGAACCTGTGCCTTTGTGATCTTAGCAACCTTCTTCTTGTTTGGCTCGCCCGAACCAGACTGAATCTTGCAAGCTTTCTTGATTAATACCGGAGCAGGTGGAGTCTTAGTAATGAAACTGAAACTTCTGTCTGCATATACAGTAATAACTACAGGGATAATTAAGTCGCCCTGATCGGCTGTCTTTGCATTAAACTGCTTTGTGAACTCTACGATGTTTACACCGTGCTGTCCAAGTGCAGGTCCAACTGGAGGAGCTGGAGTTGCCTTTCCAGCAGGGATCTGCAATTTAATGTATCCTTCTACTTTCTTTGCCATTTGGAATTGCCTCCTTAATTTGTTTTCTTAACATCTGCGAAACTTACTTCTACCGGTGTCTCGCGACCGAACAGCTCTACATTAATTGTAACTGTCTGCTTGTGATAATTCATAGCTGTGATAACACCGACTGTATCCTTCCAGACACCGCCGATAACGACTATCATGTCACCCTCAGCAAAATCAACTACCACGTTTTCCGTCTTAATACCCAAAGGTCTCATCTCGGCTTCTGTGAGAGGAACCGGTTTGCTTCCCGGACCTACAAATCCAGTTACGCCTCTGGTATTTCGTACAACGTACCATGTATCATCATTCATAATCATATGAATAAGAACATAGCCTGGAAACATCTTCTTGGAAACCTGTTTACGAACACCGTTCTTCACCTCTGTGACGTCCTCCAATGGAACACGTACTTCAAGGATCTGGTCCTCAAGATGTCTGTTTTCGATTGTTTTGTCAATATTAGCTTTGACTTTGTTTTCATAACCTGAATAGGTATGAACTACATACCAGTTCGCTTCTGTCATAATCACTTTGCCTCCGTTTTAAAAATGTAAACCAATAAGGAAATCTACGCCCTGCTGGATACCCCAGTCAAGAAGCGCAATAATAAGACCGGTAACTACTGAAACCGCCAGTACTGCAATGGTCTGTCTGATGACCGATTGCTTCTCAGGCCAGATAATCTTCTGAAATTCAGCTTTCAGACCTGAAAACCAGCTTGTTTTTGGAGCCTTTTCGACTTTTTCATTCTGTCCCATAATGTACTCCTTCACTCAGTTCCTAGACTATTTTGTTTCCTTGTGCATTGTATGAGTTCTGCAGAATCTACAATACTTCTTGGTTTCCATTCTGTCCGGATGAGTTTTTTTGTCCTTTGTCATGTTGTAATTACGACGCTGACATTCTGTGCACGCTAATGTAATCTTTGTACGCACGACTTCCACCTCCGTTTAAATTCTTTGTTGTTTGTACCCTTAAAAAAAGGCATAAAAAAAAGACCTATTTCCAAGCCTGTATACTATATCACAGTTGAGCCGTAACCGTCAATAGCTATTTTAAAATTTATTGTAAATTCTTTTGAACAGTGCCGCTGTCTGCACCTTTTTTTGTGTCCGGCAGCAATTAATTTTTATAAATCTTACAGATACATAACTAAATATAGTACATTTATCTGAATTTTTCAAGTATTTTGTTGTTGTAAATCCTCAATTATGACGATATAATATATGTGTATAAGTAGGATTTGATAATTAAAAATTTTACATAGCTTATTATAGCTGCAGTTAAGCATTAGTAATCGCAGCTATACAATATAATATTTAAAGGATTACCATTTAACGGATTAAACGATTTTCACGGATGAAAGGAGGGGTCTTTATGGCAAAGATAGACAGTGCCTATGCTTACTATGCCAGCACTTATGCCAATAAAGAGGTATCGCGCTATGATTCGCACAAGAAAAGCGACCTGCGCAAGATATACAACAGAATAATAAAGACAAATAAAGAGTCCCCTCTGTACAAGATTTCCAATATGTCCGAGGCCAAGAAATATGCTATCGATATAAAGGAAAGCTCTAAGGCCATCTTAAATGCCGTGGATTCGCTTTCTGATAAATACGCAGACTCCTCTGACTCCTTCCAGAAGAAGGTTGCGGAGTCATCTAATGAGGATGCTGTAGGCGTGCGCTACGTGGGTGACGGCTCAGAGAATAAAGGAGCAGACGGCTTTGGTATAGAGGTCAGGCAGCTCGCCGCACCACAGGTCAATACCGGCAGCTACTTAGACAGCAAGGCCCTGTCCTTTATACCGGGCAGCTATTCTTTTGACATAAATACCAATGCATCATCCTATGAGTTCCAGTTCGGAGTGAGCACCGGTGAAACAAACGGCGAGGTGCAGGACAAGCTCAAGAGGCTCATAAACGCATCCGGTCTTGGCATCGAGGCAGACATAGTCCATGATGACTCAGGCAAGGCAGCGCTTCAGCTTACATCAATGCAGACAGGTCTCAGCGAGACTGAGGATTCTCTCTTTAGTGTGGCTCCGTCAGCTAACGCAGAGTCCATAAGCATGATGAAGCAGCTGGGTATTGATAAGGTATCATCCCCTGCCCACAACTCTGACTTTTCGCTGAATGGCACCGCGCACTCATCCTTGTCCAACACCTTTACCATCAATAATACCTTTGAGCTCACGCTCAAAAAGCCGACCACAGATACAGGTGCCGCAGCCATCGGTTTTAAGGCCAATTCCGATGCAGTTGCCGACAATGTGCAGACTCTGGTTGACGCATACAATAAGATGATAGACGTGGCAGATGATTATTCAGTGAACGACTCTGCAGATGCCACAAGGCTGCTTCGTGATATAAGCTCCATCACAAAGGGCTCACAGTCAAAGCTTTCCTACATCGGTCTCATGACAGACGATGACGGCAAGCTCACTATTGACCGCGATATCCTCGCCGGTGCGCTTAGTCCGGACAGAGCTGATGACACCTTCAACACTCTTACAGCACTAAAGGATGCAATAGGTGACAAAGCAAAATCTGTGACAGTCAACCCTATGAACTATGTGCAGAAGGTTGTTGTGGCATATAAGAATCCCGGACACAATTTCAACACACCATATATTTCGTCAATTTATTCAGGCATGATGCTTGACAGCTACGCATAAACGGCTGTTGTACCAAATCAGTACCCCAATTGCATATTTACTCATTTTGTACATTCTCCCTTCGTGTTGTTTTATTTTATATTTTTTATAATAGTGGCTGCAGATCTCCCACCATTTTTTCCTCAAGCGTCCTGAGCCTCTCTGCAATTGCCACACTCTTTGAATCAGCATCGCGATATTCATTGAGACTGCCGCTGATTGTCTCTATGCCCATATTACAGCCCTCCGTCAGTAACTTTGCTGCCTGGGACTGATCATCATTCACTGCCATCTTCATTGCAGTCTGCAGCTTCGCAGCCATCTTTGCAAACACACCCGGTTCCTTAATATCTGCACCTGCTTTGTCAAGCATATCCCTGCAATCCACTGACAGCCCGGTGTGCTCATCATAGTACTTGTCTATCAGCTCACGAAGCTGCTTGTCATCTGTGTGTTCTCTTATATCGTCCATGCTCTCAAGTGCCATCTTACAGCCCGCTATGCAATCCTGAAGCAAGAGCACCGAATCATGATTTTCAATATTTCTGCTCATAAAAACCTCCATACTTCTTTTCTATTTAGTATGGAGTTTTCATGAAAAAATATTCACTACACAATCGGAAACTCCAGTTTAACCCAAAACTTCCCATGTTCCCTTTTAAAGCTCATGCTTCCATTCATGCGCTGCATCATCGCATCCACGCTCTTAAGCCCTATCCCGGCACTTTTAAGAAGCGTTTTATTGTCACATACGCCATTGCCAATTTCAACGCTAAATGTTTTTTTCGTAAAAGCTGTTTTCATAACAACAGGCTTCTTATTGTCCGCATATTTATATATATTATCCGTCAGATTGGAAAATATTCTTGTCAAAAATGCCATATTAACAGCAACCTTTACCTGCTTAAAGCTTATTCCTTCTGCATCAACCTCATAATTGCTTTTCATAAGCTGAGCACACACATCTGAGAGGTAATCTCCAAATATATACTCAACATCCATTGATGCATCCAATTCAACAGGTCTTTGTGAACCGGCAATTGAAAAATCCAGCAGATTGTCTACCTGAGTCCTGATATCCAATACCTTTTCACTTATAAAATTAAGATTTTTCATATTCTCGGCATATGCTTCGTTCTCCAGTTTCATTACATCAACATATGTCATAACACCAGTCAACGGCGTACGCAGGTCATGAGCCATATTACGCATCAGTTCATCCTTTTCCTGTCGCGCTTTTTTCTCCTGTTCCTGTGATGCTTCAAGCTCTGTTTGATAGCCCGCTATAATTTTTCTGATGCGTAGATACACAAATACAATTCCCAGCATAAGAGAAAATCCCACATCAAAAATCATAAAAGCAATATAATATTTTTCCGTAAATCCTGTATATATAAATACTTCCGCCTCAATATCGGAGAACTGGACAGGCAGCTCATAGCTTCCTGTAAATCGGTAATCATACATATTTTTAGCCGGAGATATAAGCTTATCTACATTTGATTTATTGTATATTACCTTCCCCATTTCCTGAACACTATAAAACGCAACATCATGCTCCGACATCCATTCATCATATTGCTCGACATCTGTAGTACTTATATCATTATCAGATACATATTGTTGAAACTCGTCTATATATGGCTTTTCATTATAGTATATCATACAAGATCCAGCTTCAATATAATAGCTCAACAAATCAATTCCCAGATAGTATAATAGTCCAAAAACAACGCATGTGCCTATAATCGCAATTGCAAATGTCAAAGACAGCTTTTGTTTTACTCTCTTTAAATCATCTCTCAAAACGGTATCCTCTTCCCCATTCTGTGTGTATACATGCATCGCCACATGCTTTTATAAGCTTATTCCTAAGATTTTTAATGTGTACCATAACAGTATTCTTTGCATTATATGTAAAAGCCTCATCCCATACCATCTCGTATATCATCTCAATCGTATATATCCGGTCAGGATTTTTCATCAGCAATTTTAATATCTCATATTCTTTTCCTGTTAATTTTATCTCATTATCATTAAACTCAACCTTGTTTCGATTCGTAAACAGTTTAAGTCCATCTGTCTCTATAGATTCATCCTTGTTTGTGCGATTTGCACTTCCACTGTCATATACCCGATATCGTCTGATAAGAGCTTTAACCTTTGAAATAAGCTCCATGTTTGAAAATGGCTTAGTCATGTAATCGTCACCGCCCACTTCAAGCCCTTCCAGCTTATCCAGCTCTTCCGATTTTGCTGATAAAAACAATATCGGAACACTGTGTCTTTCACGCATTCTCCTGCAGGTTTCAATGCCGTCCAACTGCGGCATCATTATATCCATTATTACAAGGCTGAACGATTCATCTATTTTTTCCAAAGCCTCCATACCGTTTTGTGCAATTACCACACTATAATGCTGCAATTCGAGAAGCTTTTTTATGCCACTGTATACTGTTTTATCATCCTCAACAACAAGAATTTTGTCCATTATATGCTCCTATCATATTATACATGTTTATTACATCAAAAAGATTATACCACATAACCGCTCCTAATTATTCCTTAATGTGCGCAAACCCTTATTAGCATAAATACAGCTTCCAATCATAGTTATTAAAATAACGCTAATTTCCAAAAGCCCGATTCTATACACAAATTGCCAGATATTCATTTCAAAGTTCCATATATCAAGTGAAAAGCTTTTTTGAAAATTTGAAATCTCACAAAATTCAACAAAGTATTTAAAAATATTGACAGAAAATCTATTAAGCAGTCCCAATGTCAATATTCCTGCACCCACAAGTGCCGGAACAGTTATCATCAAAATCTCATATAACAGAATTTGAATTGTCCTAAATTTTCTCTGTCCAAGTGTATTGTATATTGCAATCATTTTTGAGTGTCCTTTAAGCCATAAAACAGTCAGTAACGACATAACCACAACACATACAATATACATAACGCTCAACGTCACACTTGTCATACTTTTTAACATTGATATTACATCTGTCATTTGCAGTTCCTCATTCAAAACCTGATTGACAACTGCCGAATTCGGAACATTTTGAAACATTTTACTCATATCATCATATAAAAGTGATGTACTTTTATAGTCTGTACTGAAAAAATTTATCCCATAACAGCTTGCTTCATTATTTAATTCTACATATGAATTATAATCTGTGAATATTATACTGTTAGCCACTTCTTTATAGTAGCCATCGCTTACCTGTGTCTTTGGCGTATTTATTACAGTATAAATCCCAATTACCTTAATACTGATTGTATTATTTTCATACTGTATAGATACATTACTGCCAATTGACAGGTTATCTTCAGAGGCAAGCTTATCTGATATCATTGCCCCTTTATCACCTAACATCGGATATTTTCCTTTTGAAATCTTAAAGATACCGCTACTGAAATATTCATTGTAAGAAGTATTTATGTTTCCACTGACATATATTTTATTTTCCTCAAAATCACTTTGTTTTTCTGTATATGGCACATTTTCAAAATTTGTTGCTTCACATATAATGTCACTTGTAAATGCATTATTATATCCTACAATATTTTTATTATTATCTGCATATTCTAAAATATCTTTCCAATCATCTAAAGTAGAAAAATCGTCTAATTCAACAAGAACACAACATCCCGCCATATCTGCAAAAGATTTGTAAAAACTCTCTATTGCCGAATCTAGAAATGTTGCAATTCCGCAAAACAGTGTCAGTACAAATATGCAAATAGCAATTAGTATATTCCGCCCCGGTCTCCCTAATAATTCTTTGCATGCCTGCCACCATTTATTCCTCATCGTCATCTCCCATATCATAGCAAATATCACATTTTTTCTTTACATAATCCGAGTGTGTTACTACTATAACACATCTGTCCTGTTCATGAGCTATCTGCTGCAACAATTCGACAATTTTTCTTCGATTTTCTTTATCCAGATTTCCTGTAGGCTCATCTGCCAGAATATATTTTGCATCTGTTATCAACGCCCTCGCTATTGCAACTCTTTGCTGCTGTCCACCTGACAATTCCGTAACCTTTCGGGTTATCTGACTATCATCAAGTCCGACCATTACAAGGCTGTCTCTACACATTTTAATCAATTCTTTTTTAGGTACATCAGGTAAGCTTATCTGGGCTGCAACCATTACATTTTCAAGGGAAGTCATATAATCAAATAACTGATAATCCTGAAAAACCAATGATATACTATTTTGGCGCAGTTTTCTTCCACCAATGTTTTGTATATTTTCTCCATCCAGCAAAATTTCTCCCTCATCCGGTTTTTCTAAACCGGCAAGTAAAGATAAGCACGTTGTCTTTCCTGAACCTGACGGACCAAATATTCCATACATTTCTCCTATTTCAAATCTGTATGTAACTTTATCCAGCACATGCACAATTTCCTTCTTAGATTTATATGCATACGATACATTAATCATTTCCAACATATTTACCACTATCCCTTCGAATTTAACAGTTTCTTTGCATTTTCTTCAACAGTTGTTACAACAGGCAGTACCATAAATGCAATCCAATTAACCAACGAAATTATTAATAGAATTATAATATTTTTCAGAGTAAAAAAAGCACTCATTTCTATACGTACCTCAAAGCCTTGAAATATTCCGGGTGTATCATATCCACCTATAGCTCTGTCTGTACTATTAATTATGACATTCTTACCTATACCACTTATAATGCTACATATGAAATTGCCAAGCACACAGTATAATAGCACACCCAAAAGCAAACCGCTAATTGTATATATCATTCCTATAAATGCAAATCTACCTATACACCATTTTCTTGATCTTCCAAGTACCATAAATAGGCCTGTATCTTTTTGGTATTGGATAGTATAAAACGAGAAAATGATTAACAAAACAATTCCCCCCATTATAATTATCATCCAGCAAATTATTTTTGATGTTTTTCCCATCAATCCTACGACTTTACATTCTGAATCGAGATAATTAGAAGTATTATCATATATTTCCACATTATCTCCATACATTTTCTTTAACTGGGTTTTTACCGCATCTATATGCTCTATCTTATCAATATACACTTCACTTCCCGTTGACGCGGTGTACTCTAACCCTAGTAACTCTACAATATAATCATAATCTACATATATAGAATTATATGGACTATGTATGTATACCGAGGTTCCCTCTTCATTTGAGTCATATATTTCGAAGTCACTGTCCACTTTATAAATTCCGCATATTTGTAAAGATGTTGCTTCCGATTGATCTCCTATAGTATATTTAACTTCATCCCCTACCTTAAGATTATTTTTTTTTGCATATCGCTGTTCTACAATAATTCCTTTATTTTTATAGGTTGGAAATTCCCCTTCAATAAGAGATACATTTTTTTCCCATGAAAACAGGCTATATTGCTGCACATCCATATTCGCAACAATCACCATTTTGTCAGCCCGATTGCGCACATCTTTATTCTCCGGATCTATTCCTTTATGTTCCTTTACATTCTCTGTATCCACCGGATCTGCAATCAGCTCTCTCCATGCCCCAAGTCCTGTTACATATTTTACTTTTCTGATTTCGTCATAATCACTCTTTGTAAAGCCTCCGTTATCATCCTCAATTACTAATGCGGCTCCATTATATAAATATGCATCTCTCTCAGATTTTTCTGAGGCATTGCTTAATAGCAGACCAATAATTTCACCCAGGATTATTGTCGCGATAATCAGTATGATAATCAAAGATTTTATTTTATTTCTTTTTATATATATAATAGCTGTTTCTATCATATCCCATCTCCTCAATTATTTTACTATTGCCGTTTCAGATATCTTTTTAAGTTTTTGGATTTCAACATCGGCATCCAAGAAAAGATATTTACCATTCATATACACTAGATTTGCAACTGCTTTATCATCCTGATACAAGGTAATATAACCATCATCTTTCCATTTCCAGATTCCCGTTTCAACCTTATCAGTATTCTCTATCTCCATTTCATATTCACCCTGTTTTTCATCGCTATCATGTATAATGGCTAATTTACTGGTACTCTTAACATTTTGATACTCTGAAAAATCAAAAGTTCCATAATAGAGTTCCACTGTCAGATGATTTTTTTGTTGTAATATGTTATATGTAATTAATACACTGATTACACAGACACAAGCGACAATCGCTGCGCAGATAATAATCTGTTTTCTATTTTTTTCCACTACATACTTCCCCCTCCTAGTATAATAATGGTGTAGTCAATCAAGACTACTTGGTTAATAAGTTTCT
>ENA-OPSV01001869-OPSV01001869.1-human-gut-metagenome-genome-assembly--contig:-NODE-1869-length-13508-cov-2.905523_pt1 | contig 13508 bp, 11 predicted proteins | sample MGYA00241460_ERZ501912 | MGnify/ENA primary metagenome ERZ501912 (study PRJEB25962, sample SAMEA2042402) | human gut metagenome | biome: human gut; feature: human-associated habitat; material: faeces...
TATGCCCAATATAGTTTTCAGGATACTTTGTTACCAAAGCTATTAATTGTTCTTTAGCTTTTTTATTATTTCCCAATTTTAAATAAATTTTAGCTTTTACTACATTTAGTACTTGTATTAATGGAATTCCTTTTCTATCTAAACACCATACAGATATTGGTACTAAAATGGCTAAAATATACTTTAATATAATAAAAACTATATTTAATTCTATTTTTGCTAATACTTCTATAAAATTTAATAGTATTCCAATTGTCTGTAATATCAATATAAATATATAGTTTGTATCATTTTTTTGAATCATCTTAAAAAAAATGTAGACAAATAGTCCAAATGCAATTATTGTAAATAGTAATTGTTCTATCATTATTGTTTTCTCCTTTTTTAATTCTTTACTATTTTATTGCATTTTTCGTTATTTGTCTAGTGTTTTTTGTTATTATATTATATGAATTTATCAATATATTCTATTAAGAACAAAGGAATATTAATTATTTTTCCATTTTTTCATAAATAATTCTTGTAATTCATTACATTTATCAACGTCCATTGGTGGTACATCTTTTAATGGATTATTTATACCTAACTCTTCATATTTAGAAAATCCCATGTGATGGAACGGTAAAAACTCTACCCTTTCCACATTATCAATCTTTTTTAAATATTCTACTAATGAGTCAATATATTCTTCACTATCCATCATACCAGGTACAACTACTTGTCTTATCCAGACTGGTTTACCACTTTTATTCATCGCTTCAATAAATTTTAAAGAGTCATCCATTTCTCTACCAGTTAAATGTTTATAACCTTCTCTTGTAGTAAACTTAACATCAAATAAGATTAAGTCAACAAGACTAAGAATTTCATCATAATCGCCCTTTCCTACTCCACAAGTATCTAAAGCGATATGAATATCTTCTTTCTTTAACTTTTTACAAACATCAGTTAGAAACTCAATTTGAAGAAGGGGCTCTCCACCAGAGAAAGTTACACCTCCTGAGTTTCTTTTAAAATATGGTTTACTTCTTAAAACTTTCTTAACAAGTTCATCACTAGTAATATTATCTTCTCTTTTAACCCACATCTCTGGATTATGACAATAAAGACAACGAAGACGACAACCTGTTAAAAAGACAACTGTTCTAATACCCGGTCCATCAACAAGTCCAAATGTTTCAATAGAATCGATTGCACCAGTCATTTACATTTTCTCATGGAAAGTTCTTGCAATTACTTCCTCTTGTTGCTTTCTTGTAAGTTTATTAAATCTAACTGCATAACCAGAAACACGGATTGTAAGTAGTGGATATTTATCAGGGTTATTCATAGCATCAATTAGAGTCTCACGATTTAGTACGTTTACATTTAAGTGATGTGCTCCTTGAATAAAGTATCCATCTAGTAATGATACTAAGTTTTCAATACGTTCTTCTTCACTATGTCCTAAAGTATTAGGAACAATTGAGAATGTATTAGAAATACCATCACGACAGCAGTTAGCCCAATCTAGTTTTGCTACTGAGTTAAGAGATGCTATAGCACCAGATGAGTCTCTTCCATGCATTGGATTAGCTCCTGGAGCAAAGGCAACACCTGCTTTTCTACCATCTGGAGTAGCTCCTGTATTAGAACCATATACTACGTTTGAAGTAATTGTTAAAATAGATAATGTTGGATGAGCCTTTCTATAACAAGGATGTAAACATAACTCTTCATAGAATTTATTAATTATTTCTTTAGCAATGTCATCTACTCTATCATCATCATTACCAAATTTAGGATAATCTCCTTCAATTTCAAAATCAACGGTTATACCATCTTCATCTCTAATTGGTTTTACTTTGGCATATTTAATAGCTGATAGTGAATCTACTGCTACTGAAAATCCAGCTACACCATAAGCCATTAATCTATTAACATAAGTATCATGTAAAGCCATTTGACCAGCTTCATAAGCATATTTATCATGCATGTAGTGAATAATATTCATAGCATCAGAATAGATTCTTGCCACTTCATGCATCATCTTATAGTAAGCATCTTTTACCTTATCATAATCAAGTACTTCATCAGTCATTTTTTCAAAACCTGGAATAACTAAATCACGTCTTACTTCATCAACACCGCCATTTAGGGCATATAATAAAGTCTTAGCAAGGTTACAACGAGCTCCAAAGAATTGCATATCTTTTCCAAGTCTCATGGCTGATACACAACAAGCTATACCATAATCATCACCCATAGATGGACGCATTACATCATCATTTTCATATTGAATAGAGTCAGTGGCAATACTTACTTTAGCACAATATTTCTTCCAAGGCTCTGGTAACTTATCAGCCCATAAAACAGTCATATTAGGTTCAGGAGCACTCTCTAAGTTTTCTAGTGTATGAACAATTCTAAAACTTGTCTTATTAACTAATGTTTCTCCTTCTTTAGTCATACCACCTAATGAACAAGTAACCCAAGTAGGATCACCTGAGAATAATTCATCATATTCTGGTGTTCTTAAGTGTCTTGCTGCTCTTAGTTTAATAACAAATTGATCAACTATTTCCTGAACATCACTTTCAGTTAGAGTACCATTTGCTAAATCTCTTTCAAAGTATATATCAAAGAAAGCATCTACTCTACCTAAGCTCATTGCAGCACCATTATTTTCTTTAATAGCTGCTAAATAACCAAAATATGTCCATTGTACTGCTTCTTTAGCATTCTTTGCTGGTCCAGAAATATCAAATCCATAGCTCTTAGCCATTTCTTTAATTTCATTTAAAGCTCTATACTGCATTGATATTTCTTCACGAAGTCTAATAGTTTCATCATCCATAACTGTTATCTTCATGTTATCCCAGTCATTTTTCTTCTGTTCCATTAAATAATCAATACCATATAATGCTACTCTTCTATAGTCTCCTATTATTCTTCCACGTCCATAAGCATCAGGAAGTCCTGTTAATAACTTATTATGACGAGCACGTCTAATCTCTGCTGTATAAGCATCAAATACTCCATCATTATGAGTCTTAACAAGATTAGTATCTTTTATAAAATGTTCAAGAGTAGGATCCATCTTATAACCATAAGCTTCTAACTCTTGATAAACCATCTTTATTCCACCTTTAGGAACAATTTCTCTTTTACCAAGTTCATCAGTTTGAAGTCCAACAATTACATCATCATCTTCTGAGATATATCCTGGTTTAAAAGCATTAATTCCCGCAGGATTTACTGTATCTATATCGATAACATGTTTTTTAACTTCTTCTTTACACATATCATCATAGACTTTTAAAACTCTCTTAGTTTTATCAGTTGGTCCTACTAAAAAGCTTTCATCACCTTCATACTTTTTATAGTTTTTCTTAATGAAATCATTTACATTAATTTCTTTTGTCCAAGCTCCTTCATTAAAGCCTTTCCATTCTTCTTTCATCTTTCATACCTCCTACTTCTATAGTATATCATGTATCAAGTTTCTTACTCAAATATCTTAAAAAAATTTTACAATATTTTACCATAATAATAGAAAATAACTATTAAAGTTATTTTCTAGTTCTAATTATGTAATTTAAATGCCTAAAGCCATCTTTTACTGTTCTAAGATGAGATTTACCACCTCTTCCATCTTTATATAATCTAATTGGTATCTCACACATTTTTTTATTATTTTTAGCAAACTTATAAATTATTTCTGTAGCAAATTCCATTCCTTCGCATTCTAAGCTAGGTAAATCTTCTTTGATTACTCCTCTTAATCCACAATGGAAATCAAACAAATTCACTTTATATACCTTTCTACCAATCAAAGACAGTATAGGAACACCTATCTTATGAGATAAACTCATAGCTCCTTTTTCTATTCCACCTTTAAATCTATTACCATTTACTAAGGAATATCCTTCCCTCAATTTAACTAAATAATTATCAAGAGATGAAAAGTCATAACTATCATCACAATCACCATAGATAATATACTTTCCATAACTGTTATTTAAACCTGTTATTAAGGCATTACCATATCCCTTTTTAGGTTCAATAAATACCCTTGCCCCTAACTTTTTAGCAATAGATATAGACTCATCACTACTACCATTATCAACTATTAATATTTCCCCATCTATATTATTTTTTTTCAAATAATCTTTAGCCTTCTTTATACAAATACCTATAGTTTCTTCTTCATTTAAGCAAGGCATCAAAATTGTCAATTTTTTATCAAATATTATATTTTTTTCCATATACATAAACTATCACTGTTGATAACATTAAGATAATAAAGATTCCTGCTATTACATAGGTAGTAGTATAAGTATTAGGATTTTCCTCTATATTATCTTTTTTTACTTGTGATTCTATTTTTTCCCATTTAGCATACAACTCTAATATTTCTGGTGCATCCTTATCAATAACTGTTATTCTACTATCTTCCTTATAATCACTAGTTGTATACCATCCCAAGAATTTATATCCTTCTCTTTTAATATCTTTTAGAAGTATATCAGCTTCTCCTTCATAGTAACTTTCTACATTATCATTTACAGCATCAAAGGTATTATTATATACTACATTCTTTTTAACATCATCAATAAGAGAATAATTAACACTGATGCATGTATACACTCCACAAAAGTTCCAAATATCTAAAGTGATTTTTACTTTTTTACCAGCTGGTATTTGTCTATCGTTATCAGGTAATTGATAAAAGGAAGGTATAGAAAAGGTATACACCTTACTAAATATATCTTCTGAATTGTAATAATATCCTAATTCATCATTACTAAAACTATAATTTATAGATTTAATACCAAACCTATCATCCCTTTTATTACCATCATAGATAATCTTATCTCCTGCCTCCACTTCTATTTCTTTATTAAACTCTAAATTAGAAACATCAATTTCTTTAGCATCTACTCTTGGAATTAGTACTATAAATGCTATTAATATAAATATTAAATAACTAATCTTTTTCATATTTATCATCCTTTCTAAAAAACATATATATCCAAATCATTATACTAGGTAACAAGGCTCTATAAGTAAAAAATGTATGATCAATTGAATGTTTATATAAAACAAAGTATCTAAGCATAGGTATTATACTTATTAGTAATAATATAATACCCTTACTATCAATTTTCTTTCTTATTATCAACCATATTACATAGCAAATATAACAAATAATTATTAAAATTACTAGATTATTATTCAAATAACAAAATGGTACTATTAGTTTTAAATTGTCATATATACTTTTAAATGGCTCTTTTTTTACAGCTACTAATGAAAATCCTCTTTCTTCAATATGGGTATTCAAGAAATCATTAGGTAACTGTTTATAAATAATTATTAATATTAACCATTTAAGTATCCACATAAGACTATATCCTAATAAAAATGCTATTAATGATTTAAGAAAAAATTTTAAACTATCTTTAAAGTTCTTATTTCTACCAAAATAGAAAATTATAAAAAATGGTAAAGTAAATACTAAAGTTTCAGTAGTTAGAAAATCAAAGAAATTAGCAAGTACTCCTCCTACGATAAAGAAACATATTATTTTACTCTCATCTTTATCTATAAGTTTAAAAGCAATTAAACTCATTATATAACTTAGTAAAAACATATAGATATACTCTAAACAATAAAAGGTTACATAAACATGACATACTAAATTACTTATAAGAAATAGTAAAGCTAACAGTCTATTCTTTCTATATAGATTACAAGTTATTAAAAGAGCAAAAGCTATTAAAATAACACTTAAGAATATAAGAATATTTTTATAATCAAAGACAAGCATTAAAGCCTTCACTAAAAACATATTTCCATGCCAATACCTATAATATTCTTTATTAGGTTTATAATCAAAATAAGCTTTTTCTCTAACATTTACTTTTTCACCAAATTTCTTAGAAGCATAATATTTAGTTAGTATACTAGAGGTAAATGGCTTTTTACTATCTAATGAATAAGTTAAATTAAAAGTTATAGGATCTGGATAGTTATGAATTAAAAATGCTCTATTTTTTTGATTATTAAAGAAATAAATATAACTGATATCATACATTTCTTCACTACTTTTAACCATATTACTTTTAACTAATTCTTTTGGTATTAAAGCTGTTACAATTAAAAGAACAATACAGATAATAGCAGTTAAAATAAATGTTAAACAATACTTAAGACTTTTTCTCATACTACACTCCTTAAAACAGCATGAACTACTAATCTACCTGTATTTGAAGTATTACAAGTTGATAAAGTTAATATTTTAGAATAACTATCTACAGATTGCTTAAAATCATATTTGCTTCTATTTTTAATAGTATTTAAAAAATTTGAATAATCACTATTATTGTTAAAAAACGTTGTTAAATAGTATACTTCAGGCTCTATTTCATAGACCGAAAAAACTTCAAATATATATGTTTTGTTAAATGTAATTAGTTTAATTATATGATTTTTTTGATTGAAATAATCTGTTGTAAACAATTTATCAATCTGACCAAACATTATATTATCTAGTCTATGATGCCCATAAATTATTGTATTATTTAACAAACTATCAAAGTTATTTCTATAATCAGCAAATATAGCACCCTTAAGAGAATATCTATGATAAAAGTCATGCTCTAAATAGTATTTATTATCACTAGTTTGAACAACAGGATAACTAATATTAGTATTATCTACTATTAAATAAGCAACTGTATCATTATTTTTTATTCGATAACTATTTAAATCTATACTATTACTATTACTATTTATATTATCATCATTAGACTCACTATTATTGACTACAGATTCATTAGTATTAGCTATAGGAGTTGTATAAACATCTTGATAATCTGTTTTTCTTATTTTCTTAATATAAGTTTTTTTAGGTATTATTAAATTATAAATAGATATAATAGTTACAAAGTATAATGATACTATTAAAAGATATTCTGGGTGACTTCTCATCTTAATAAAAAAATCGTCTATTTTTGCCCTTCTACTTTTAAAAAGCTTTTCTAAAATAAAAGATAAAGCTTTACATATTATATTATTAATAAATTCAATCACTATACTAAATCCAGCACTAGCATAATAAAATATTTTCAAAATTTTCATAAATTAAACCCTCTCATTGCCATATGCCTTGATAAATAATTAACCATAAATTAAACTAATTAGTATTGATAATATAATTGCAATTACTAATAATAAAATGCTTATAACTTTTAATTTTATATTCTTTTTTTTAAATGCTATTAAACACAAGAATATTATTCCTAAATATAAAAAGAAAAATAATAATATCAATTTCAACCTTGATATTATAGAATTTCTGAATAAATGTTATCACACAGGTTACTACCTTTATAAATTCAACAAACTTGTCATCTATAATGACAAGGAAGAGTCTTTCCTGAAATATACCGAAACAAAAGAAACACTTCCTCTGTTAAAAGAATATTTTAAAGTAAAACCTGTCACATTAAACAGCCCTGAACTTTTATATAATCCTTTGGAATCCGGGGAGAAATTTCGTCCAATTCCAGAAACGGAAGCGGAAGAACCGTGGACAAAGGAAGTCGAGAAATTAAAGAAGAAAAAATTGCAAAACAAAGTTACTTTTGTCTCCGTCCGCTCCAATGGTGAACTTGAAGGAAACGCTCTGGCACTCTATCCTTACATTAATGGTGAAAAGGAAATCTGTGCATACAAGTTACCGCATGATAATGAGGCTGCTCTTGCAATGTCCGAAGCTGTACTTACAAGCAAAGTTATTGTAACTGACGATTACGTTAAGTACCTGCGATACTTCCCACTCCGTCCAGAGCAACGTGTAGTTCAACTTTGGCATGCCTGTGGTGCATTTAAAAAGTTTGGACAACGTGGAACCAATATCCCTGTTCCTACTGATATCGCTACCCATGCACAATACAATCTGGTATCTGTCAGTGGAGAGAACGTGCGCTCTATTTATGCCGATGCCTTTGACGTCAATTACCAGAAAGTACAGGCTTTAGGAACACCAAGAACGGATGATTATTTTAATAAAAAACTGATTTCTAAAAAGAAACGTCAGATTTACTTAAAACATCCAAAGTTACTTTTTAAATCTGTAATTGTCTATGCCCCTACATTCCGGGACACAGACGGCAATCGAAACGAATTTCATCCGGAGATTGATTTTGATCTTCTCTCAAAATCCCTGCTTCCGAATCAGATTCTGTTAATCTGCCCTCATCCAATAATGGATGCTCCTATTTTGCCACATGAATATCGCAATATATTAGAAGTAAGAGATTTTTCGACAAATGACTATATGCTGATTTCTGATATGTTAATTACTGACTACTCTTCCGTCATCTTTGAGTACGCCTTACTTGGCAAACCAATCGCATTCTTCTGCTATGACCTTTTAATATATGACAGAGACTTTTATCTGAAATATCCAGATGATCTGCCAGGAGATGTCTTCAAAACACAGGAAGAGCTTACGGAATATCTCAGAAATCCTGAAAAACATGTTCTCACAGACAAATATACTACTTTTGTGAAAAAATATATGTCTGCCTGCGATGGTCACAGTTGCGAACGAATCGCACAATTAATTAATTCTTATATGGAGGAGAACTAGTATGAATAAAACTACCATTTCATTTCTCAGCACTCGTGGCAGAGCAATGAATATCGATTTAAAATTAATACAGGACTATCTGGCATCGAACCTTTCTGACATAACTTTGGAATACTATCTGAAAAATACAGCTACGAAAATTCCTGCCACCAACAAACAGTTAGAAACAGCCCGTCTCTCCTTCTGCAATAACACCAGCAATATTATCTGTATGGATCCTTCTATTCCGGTGAAGCTTTCTCCTGCCTTACCGGAAGAACGGCGACTTTTAACGCTAGTCCCTTATGATTATCTTTTTAATGAATACCTAAAGTTTACAGAAAACCCTGAATTAGCACATAAGAAGACCTTCTTTCGTTGTACTCATGTACTGCCAGGTTCTCCTTTTTTCAGTAATTTTCTTAAAAACTTTTATGAATTTGAAAATGCTACTTTTTTAGACGATATGTGTCTCCCTCTTGCCTGGGATATCACAGCTAAAGAATCAAAAGAAAATGTACGAAACAGTTTAGAATACCTTTACCCTGAAGCAAAAGGGAAAAAGATACTGACTATCCTTACGGTAAATCAGACCACTCCAGAGGAAATGACAGAACTCTTTTCTGATTTGAATTTAAAGAAATTTCTGGATGAAATCGGGGATAACTGGTTTTTACTTACCAATAACATCAACCTTCTTGAAATGTCTGGCCGACTTCCTCTTTCCTATGCAAAATGCTTTGGATATATGAAAGGTATATTTGGATTCGACAACCTACTTTATTTTTCCGATATGCTAATTACAAACAGTAGTAAACATGCTTGTACTTTTGCTTCCGCAAAGAAGCCAGTATACTATTTAAATTATGGAAAAAAACATTTCGGCATATACATGAAGCAGTTTTATCCAGATTTATACTTAGAAACAGCAGGCGAATTAACAACGCTCGATTATGAGCAGACAGATTTATCTGAGGAAGAAGAAAGATTTTGTCAGGAATTTGCTTATGATACATTTATTAATCCCTTAGAGCAAATCAAAAACTTATTCAAATAATACCCTTAAGTTAAGAAACGCCAGGGATTCTCATTTTAATTATCCCTGGCATTCCTTATTATATTTATTCTTTTACCAAATGTTTTACAATTACATTATCTAACTTTCCTACCATATAATCAAAAATCACTGCTATTCCTAAAGTAATTAAAAATGCTAAAACAAAGAATGTATATGGAGAATTTTGTGTAAATCCCGTTTTGGTTAATATTATCATTGGGATCCTTTGCAATATATAAATACTAAATACTCTTTTTCCTATCCACTCTAAGACCGTACTTTTTATGGAAATCTTCATGGTAATCATTACAACAGCTAAAGTAAACAGACAAGCCCAGACAGAATACTCTTTTATTCCATAATTTCTATTTTTGAAGCTAATCCAATATAAAACTGCCATTATTGCTCCCAGTACAATATACACATAATCATTCTTCATAACAATGCACTCAATCTGTTCCTGAAATAATGCAAACCAGCCTCCTAAAGCAAACAAAATTATCGTATTATAGAACCAAGCCGGTTGTCCCACTTTAATTTCCCAATATACAAATGCTATCGATAATATCGTAAAAATCAACATTCCAATATATAAAGAAAACTCCTTGTCAAACCATTTTAAAAAATAGAAAGAAACAAATAACAATATATATAAAACAAAAATGTCAAACATATACCAGTTTGAATTTCCAATGCCAACCCATCCTGTAAAAGAAAGTAATATTGTCTTCCAGTCAAAATGTATCTTCAGAAAAATATTCATTATTTCAAATAATATAACAGCTATATCAAAATTTAGTACTACAATCAGAAAACGCTTTACCGGCAATGTCTTTATATATCCAAATCTTTTTTTCATTATCGACTTTATCATTCCAAATCCTGAATAAAATAAAAACATAGATACAACCATTTGCCCTAAATGTGATTGCAATGATTTATATGGTGTGTCTAACACACCTGTAAGATTTAAATAAGAACTTCCATGACTTAATAAAACTAAGATTACAAAAATTCCTTTAATTACATTTGTCTGTCTAATACTGATATATTCCATGTTAAATGTATCTGATTTTGCAATCTCAGCATTAGATATGATAATCATAAGTAATATAAGTATAAATAAAATCATTTTTCTCCCCTCTTTTCTTTTTCATCCTGTTGAACAGCTTAACGACTATTTGTAAGGTATCTGGCGATTGAATTTTCAAAGATTCTCGCTTAATTTACTAAAACCACAGCTTATATTAGCATTAAACATTTTATTTCGCAATCGAAACAAGATTTTTATAGCATTCTCTTTTTATTTTCCTTTTTACTTCCTCAAAATGTATAATCTTGCTAAATTATTTTTTCTGGTATATAATAAGAAAATATGTCAATTACTAATCGTTACTTGTAATCCTCATTTTTTATAATAAACTAATAATATTTTATGATAAGGATGGACTATATGAAAAAAATATCAGTTATTATTGCTGCTTACAATGCAGAAGAATATCTTTCAGAAACATTAGACAGCATTTTTTTACAAACGATGAATGATTCTGAATATGAAGTTATCATAATTAATGATGGTTCTTCTGACAGTACATTGGATATATTGAATTCCTACAAACAAACATATTCTAACTTAATTATTATCGATAAAGAAAACGGCGGTCCTTCTTCGGCAAGAAATGCAGGTTTAGATATTGCAAAAGGAGAATACGTCTTCTTTTTTGATGCCGATGCCGTTGTCTTGTATCGAAATGATGACTTTATTTCCCTCTATGCGGGTCTTTACAAACAGATGCAGGGGAACATCTTCACGGGCGTATTTCACGGCATTGTCGAGCAGGTTGAAGATTACGTTGGTAAAGTGCATTTCGTCGACTTCTACCAGAGCGTCTTCGGCTTCCAATTCGGCATCAATGGAATTGCTCGACTTTCAATTTGAATGTACTCAATACGCCGGTAATCAAGTCGTTTACGTCGAGTATGGTAAGTTTCATCATCGTTTTCTGACGTTCGAACATCGACATTTGCAGTACCTTTTCCACTTGGAAACGCAACCGTTTGGTTTCGTCGTTGATGACCGTCGATATGTGCTGGAACATTTCCGGACTTTTTGCGACAGATGGGTCTTTCAGCATTTGGGCTGCCAGAGATATGGTGGAAATGGGCGTTTTGAATTCGTGTGTCATGTTGTTGATGAAATCGTTCTTCATTTCCGTTAATTTTTTCTGCCGGAAAAGTTTGACTATCGTGAAGATAAAAGTGATCAGCAATACGAGGGTGAAAGTAAACGAGGGTATGCTGAATCGTACCGATGAAAAAATATAATCCTGTTTTGTCGGGAAATAGACGCGTAATTGGTTTTGTCTTTTCGACGGATCATTGGGAAAAAGCGTTATCGAGTATTTGGTGATTTTTTCTTCGGGATTGTATTCCGATGTTTTGTATACGAGTTTGCTTTTCGGATCATATATGGCGTATTGGAACGGTATGTTCAGACCATTGTTCCTTAGTTCGGCTTTCAGGTAATTCGACAGCATTTCGGTATCGACACGTTCCAGTATGGGGCGGTTGCTTGCTGTGGAGAGTATGTTGAGAATAACGTTTTCGAGCAGACCTTTCTGGTAGAGGTACTGGTTTTTCAATACCTCTTGCATATTTTTATATGTGTTGGTGATGGAACTTCCGCTGTTGGTTTTGGGTACGGTAACTTTCTCGGGGAGGGAAAAGGTGAATTCCTGTACATTGAGGGTACTTATCGACCCGTCGGCCGAGACGATCGACCACTGTTGCGTAACCGACGTTCCGCCTCTTTCTATCGAGAGCAAACGTTTTTGATTTTCTTCGATGTCTTCGGCAAGGTAACGTTTGGTCTCATCTTGTTCGAGCTGGGACGATACGGCGTAGAGGCTGCGTTTTACGGCCTCGGAAAATTGCTCGTTGCGCATTCTTACCATGTTCTCGATATACGTGATCTGCATAAAGAGAAGGCTGGTGAATGTGAGTGCCATAATGATTGCTAATAGCCAGATCGTGGATTTTTTCATACGATTATACTTGCCTTTCGGGGTCTCGATGGTACGTTCTTTTGAAATATCCGTCGGGATAATTTTAGAAAAACGTCCGCTTTTTCAGTATTTTTTTCGATAAACAATCCGAAACCTCTTTTTGTTTAACAAAACAAATAACTTTTTTAGAATCGCTCCTGTTTAACAATTCGGTGCTAAATTAACAAATAACTGTTTAATTGCAAAAAGCCACCCGTAAAAAAGGTGGCTTTTTTTATTAATTTAACTAATGCGGATTTTCGGTGCGTTATAACACCGTCGGTATAAGTTATTCTTCCGTTTGAGTAGCTTCGTATTCTTTCAGCAGTTTTTCTTGTATATCGCCGGGAACCAGTTCGTATGACGAGAATTTCATGTTGAACGACGAGCGTCCTCCCGTGATGGAACTGAGGGCGGTCGAGTAGGTTGCCATCTCTTTCAATGGAACTTTGGCGATGATTTTTTCAAAGCCTTTGACGCTTTCCATGCCCATGATGATGGCGCGGCGGCCTTGCAGGTCGCTCATGACATCGCCCATTTTGTCCGATGGGACGAGTACTTCAACATCATATACCGGTTCGAGAATTTTGGGACCTGCATTTTTGAAAGCTTCACTGAAAGCGTTGCGTCCGGCGAGACGGAATGAAATTTCATTTGAGTCTACGGGGTGCATTTTCCCGTCGTAGACACATACGCGCACGTCGCGGGCGTATGAGCCTGTGAGAGGTCCTTGTTCCATGCGGTCCATCAATCCTTTAAGAATGGCCGGGAGGAAACGGGCGTCGAT
>ENA-OPSV01001881-OPSV01001881.1-human-gut-metagenome-genome-assembly--contig:-NODE-1881-length-13454-cov-2.955892_pt1 | contig 13454 bp, 10 predicted proteins | sample MGYA00241460_ERZ501912 | MGnify/ENA primary metagenome ERZ501912 (study PRJEB25962, sample SAMEA2042402) | human gut metagenome | biome: human gut; feature: human-associated habitat; material: faeces...
TTTAGGCCGGGGAGACAAGTTTTTTTTTACTTCATAACCTTTTCACGTTTTTCACGCATTGAAGGTCCTTTAAGTTCCAACCTATGACTGCCGTTTGCAATGCGATCCATCATGGCATCCCTTTGATCACCTCTTCCTCCGATATACTCGTACCATTGATCAAACGGGTACTGACTGGAGATGATTAGACCTCGTTTATTCCAGCGTCGGTCGAACAGCTCTAACATAGCCTCTCTTACCTCATCTTTCGCCTTTAAAAGATTGAAGTCGTCAAGCCCGATAAGGTCATAGCGGTCCAGCTGATCTGCTAATCGGCTGAACCGCTTCTCGTCGACGGCAATTGCTATGTCCTCCATTAAATCTCGAGTTTTTACATAACGGCACCTGTATTGGCGTTCTGCTGCGGCCTTAATAAGACTCTTCATGATCCAAGTTTTGCCGGTTCCCGACTTGCCTGTGATCAATATCCAGGAAGGTTCCTCTGCAGCGAGCCATTCGCATCTGGCCAGCTCCCGCACGTAGCTTTCATCCATACCTCTGTCCGGAGTAAAGATAGTGTTGTCGAGACCAACCATGCTGTCGCTGATTCCACTCTCTTTAATGCGCCGCTGGATTCTTTTTTGTGTTCTGCTGTCCAGTTCTGCTCTGAGTATCAGAGCAACACGATCACCGAAGTCCAACTTCATTGCATCAGGATCTCCAAGCTGCTGTTCATATGCTTTAAAAGCTGCCGGGAGTTTCAAATCGGTAAATACTTTTGCGACCTCTGCCGCATCAATTTTCATTGTCATCACTACTCCTATTTTTTATTGATTGAAGCGGTCTTTGTAATACTCAGCTCCTCGCACTGAACGGCAATCGATAACATCTAAAGTTGCCCCATGTTTGAGCCGTTTCTTTTTATATCTAACCCCTTCGATTTGTTCCACTTTCTGCAGAGCATCGCGGTACCCCTTGAAGCTGATTATTGTTTTCTTCAAGAGATCCTCGTAAACCTTATCCATGAAGTCTTTCTCGTATTTTTTGCTCAGTGATAAGAACCCTTTTAGGTGCCTAACCGCCATGCTGTTATTCGGTTTGGCGAGCCGTTTTGCAACTTCCCATGCCTTGTCTCCTAATTGAACCCTAATTCGATCCAGCAATTCCTCTTTGTTTTCAACGAGATACTTCAAGTCCTGAGGTATTAACTCCTTCCTTTGAGGCTCGGGCCCGTCGCTTGGATTTCGGATCTTTGTCGTAGTAAGGATTTCTCCGTCGGAAGGATCAATGAAGGAGATCTCTTTTATTTGGGTGTCTACCTTTACCAGCAGCTCCTTTCCAACATATCCCCACGGAACGTTATATCGGACGTTGCCTAATCGGATCTGGTTGTTGGGGCGTACCTTTCTGCTCATCACCTTACTGTGCGCTGAGTACTCAATCAGCGGAAGCGGTCGCAGCAGGTTTCTCTCTTCCTCCTTGTATCGACTGAATCGGCTGCTTCCGGGCCGCTCAATCAACTCTGACTTATTAAGCTGAACGAGCAACGGCTCGATTGCGCTGTTTATTTCCTCAATGCTGAAGAAGCTGCGCTTGTTAAGATGATTCAGAATTCTGTCTTGGAACTGCTTAACGGCGTTTTCGACCAGAGCCTTATGCCGGCTTTTACCCGGTTCAACTGCGTATCCGAGGGTGTTGTAGTAATCGCAGAAGTTACTAAATTCCGGCGCAAGGTCAGGGTCATACTTGTCTGCGTTTTTAACCAGAGGAGTAGAGTTATCAAGCCAGGTTTCGTCCGTGACCCCATCGAAGTAATGGAACATCTTGGTAATTCCAGTCAGCCAGTCTTCTCTGGTTTGGCCGTTTGTAGCAGTGCAGAAGATCAATCCGCTGTAGCAAAGCACTCCGACGAAGATCTGTGCGGTTTTAACCGAACCGTCGTTTTTGTTTCTCCAGCACACCCCATCCCCGCTGTAATCGATCATGCACATGTGGCCCGGAGTAAAGCTGTTCAGTAAACAGACATCTTGGAGCTCCTTGGAGGCTAGCTCTTTCGTTCGTTTTAACTCTCGATAAAAAGTTGCTTTGCTAACAGGCTCGCAGCCTTCTGGAACTGAAGCCAGATATTGCAAGTAGACGTTCTGGACTGTCATTTTCGGAGCCGAGGCCTTTACAAGAAGATCCTCGTAATCGGGCAAGATGACGTTTTGACGGGACCAGCTGCGCGGCCGGAGTATTTCTTCGATGTCTTGCTCGGATAATGACCGTAAATTCTCCGCAGTGAGATTGTTTTGCTTGGCTTTCTTGAGCCACTCATTGATCGTAGACGAGGGAGCAAGAAGCTTCTTCGAGATGGCAGAAGTCGTAACTCCTGCCTCCTTGAGACGTATTGCCTCAATAACTATTTCAGTTTTATATTTCATAAAATTTCCTTTAAAAACTGTCGGTTGACAGCAAATAAAGGATAATTCGCCCTCGGAACTTTAAGAAGGAACAGCGGAAGTCTTAGAAACGGAGCCAGACGACGGAGCCATTCTCAAACTTTTAACTTTGAGAAGGATTGAGGGCAATTTGAAATGAAACAACGACGTTTTTAGATTTAACGGCGGTCGGAAGATAAAGCTTGACGCAACTCAAAGAAAAAGCAACAAAAGGCTGAAATTCGTCAGCGGAAATTTTAGAGTCAGTCAAAGATGCGAGGCCAAAGGAAAAATCCTAGAAAAGCTGTCCAACCCTTTGAGAACAAAAAGCGGAAGATTGATATTTTCAAAAATTATGAAGCCAACGGTGTTGAGAAAATTCAGCGGAAATTAGAGATTTTTTCTACATTAATTTCAAAAAAATCCAAACTCCGCTTCACGCAGAAGGCACATTACGAAGTTAAGGCAACAACTAAATGAAATAAATACAAAAAGCGAGGGAAAGCGCTTCTGATCGCAATAAACAAAAAATGAAGGAAAATTGTAGAGACGGTGCTCGACTAGCAAGATTTCTAAAGTTAAATAACAAACAGGCGGGAGAAAGCCTCGTTTATTTCTTCCATATCATCCGAAGAACACCTTTCGTGAGAGAGTTCAATGAGAAACAACCGAAAAATACGAAATACGAAATAAAGTCCTTCGAACTTTTTTGAATGTAGATTTTGAAATGTAAAGATACAACCGTGCACCCAAAAAGTGCGAGTTAAAGTTCACCTATACTTTTTTGTCCTATAATTCCATTTAGAAAGATCGTGAAGGATTAGTGCTGGGTTCCCGAATGGGAGTAAGCTTTCAGCCGGAGGTTGGCTTAGAATTCCTTTGCCCCTGGTTCTTTCTTTGTTTTGAGCTTTGTGAGGATATTTCTGGGATCCTTGCAAAGCTCTTCTACTATAAAATCCAACCCTTTCTGGCTGTAGTAGTACCGTTTCTGCTTATCGTGGGTGTCCGTATAGCATAGGTCTTCACGGCTCTTAATCCCATAATGTTTTGTAAAGTTATTGAAATGAAAAGAGTTAAATCTAACGTCCTCTTTCCCGCCGTACCATAGGCTAACCCCTCGTTTTCTAAGGGCACTGTCGATGTAGAAGATGCCCTGCGTAGTTGTGAATTTATGAGTCTCATTGGGCGAAGAGACAGACTTTATGACAGCAACAGGAATCTCTCCCTCTTTCGCTATCCGCACAATTTGATCAGCGTTATTTTTATTTTTTGTTATATAAAAGCGGTGTTCTACCGGGATTGAGAATTTATTATTTTCCTTCCCTGCAATAGTATTCAACTTTCCATTCAATTCGAGCAAATGTTGGGCTAAATTCCCCGGATATTTTGCTCTAATTTTTGCTTCCGACAACGTTTCCATCGTTGAGGAAAGAGTCAAAAAGCCTAAGGGGATGCGGTCACCTAAATCTCCTCCGCTATACTCGAGAAGTTTTTCAGCGTAATTCAGCACACACGCTTGAAAAAGCGGAACGTAGACCATCTCGTATTCTTCAGTAATCAAATGAATGCTAGTGTTCCTGAGCTCGATAATCTTCTCGAGGTTTAACCTCAACGGATCCTTCTCGTTTGTTAAAACTTTTCTGATGCATAGTTCAAGACTATAGCTTCTGGATGGATTGTCTGGGTAGTAGATTGCTCCGGGCCCATTAGTTTGTAATAAATGGGCTTTTAGGAGAAGTTCCCAAGCGTTACAAATGAAAATAGCAAAAGCTTCGACTCTATACTTAATGGTCGGTTTGTTATAAGTTTCAACTGCTAACAGGAAAGCTTCAACGGACTTATCAAATAACTTTTGACAGAAGGCTAAATCTTTATCTGACATCCTAATCCTCTTGGTCTTTGAACATGATTTTAACAAAGCGGCCCTTGTCTAACTCAGGAAATTGCGTGGCCTAAACTACATGCATGACGATTTATTAGTCCCTTAAAATCAGTATGTTCTTGACCGTTGCGTTCCCTTATTGGCCTTCTCATTGCAAATGTATACCCCCATAATTTCATTAAAAACCGTCGCAGTATTTTTACATATCACAAGTGGACATGATTTCTTATGTCCGCAATCGATCATTTACGGACATATCGCCATTGACTGTCCGTTAATTATCAAAATTAGATACGTACAGGTTGTATAATACGTACACCCTTTTTGGAACATACAGGCTCTACATCATGGGACGAGTTTTCGCTTATTGCCGCGTTTCAACAAATGAACAGAATCCGGAAAATCAAAAACTGGAAATACTGAATTCTGGTTTCCATATAGAGCCAAAAAGATTCGTCGAAGAAAAGATTAGTGGTTCTGTCTACGCGTCTAAAAGGCCTGAGTTTCTCAAACTTCTTGACCGCTTAGAAGAAGGAGACTCTCTAGTTGTCACTAAGCTAGATCGTCTTGGTAGGAATGCTCTCGACGTGAGGCAAACTATAGACCTATTGGCCGAAAGGGGAATCAAGGTTCACTGTCTGGCGTTAGGAAGTACCGACTTAACCAGCTCTTCAGGAAAGATGACGATGACAATCCTCAGTGCCGTAGCAGAATTTGAGAGAGATTTAATCATTGAGAGGACACAGTCAGGCTTGCAGAGGGCAAAGTCAGAAGGAAAAAAGCTAGGGCGAAACTTTTCTCTGAACCAAGCTCAACAACAATCTGTAATGTCTGACTTAAACTCTGGTAAATCAGTTTCGGAAACAGCAAGAAAATTCAAAACCTCCAGGCAAACTATTCTCCGCATCCGAAATAAGAACAATACAACCCTTTGATTTGTTAGAAAATGGAAAACCTAAATCAAAAGTCTCTAAACGCTGCTCTTTGGGCGGCTGCCCATGAATTGCGGAAAACAATGTCCGCTGACGTTTACAAGGATTACCTCCTTCCTCTTGTTTTCTATAAGAGCCTGTCTGATCGAATGCTTTATGAGGCTTCAGACCTTTTAGAAGAAAAACCCGACACTTTAGTTGGAGCACAGAGGATTTATGAAGAGGCATCCAAGGGAGAAGACTGGGCGCTCCTTCAGGAAGAACTAGTCCTAAGATTTGGATGTGTGCTTGCTCCCGAATTCACGTTTACTAGTTTCTACGACCAGATTAACCATCAAACATTCTTGCTTTCTAACCTCGCCCAAGCCTTCAGAGACCTGGAGCAATCTCAAGGAGAACACTACGAAGGGCTTTTTGAAGACTTTGATGTCGATTCAAAGGATCTTGGCAAGACACCGGCGAAACGAAATGAATTAATTGCGTCCGTTATCACTGCCCTATCAGATCTGAATTTCAATGACTATTCCGATGATGCGTTGGGCGATGCTTATGAATATTTGATCGCTCAATTCGCATCCGAGTCTGGCAAGAAGGCTGGAGAGTTTTATACCCCACGTTCCGTTTCAGAACTCATCGCTCAGATTGTTACCTACGGGCAGCAGGATAAGGTTGGCTTTTCTGTGTATGACCCAGCCATGGGTTCAGGGTCGTTGCTTTTACAACCTAGAAATTACTTAAATAACACCCCCGACTTAAATCGTAGCGACAAAGTCCAATTTTTTGGACAGGAACTGAAAAACCAGACATACAACCTCGCGCGAATGAATATGATGCTGCATAAGGTTCCAACGGCTATGCAACACCTCAGAAACGGAGATACCCTTGATGCAGACTGGCCTGTCGAGGAGCCCACTAATTTCGACGCTGTGGTGATGAATCCCCCATATTCTCAGAAATGGGATGCCAAAGAAGCCTTACTCACAGATCCGCGGTTTGCCCCATACAAAAAGTTGCCGCCAGCGAGCAAAGCGGACTATGCGTTTTTGCTTCATGGTTTCTATCACCTGAAAGATACGGGAACAATGGGTATCGTCCTACCTCACGGTGTTCTTTTCCGAGGAAGTTCTGAAGGAACAATTAGAGAAACGCTCCTGAAAAATGGAAGAATCTATGCGGTAATTGGGTTACCTCCCGGAATATTCTTTTCTACACCAATTCCGACTTGCATCTTAGTTTTAAAGAAAAACAACGAATCAAGAGAGGTTCTCTTTATTGACGCATCTAAGGAATTTACGAAGGACAAAGCTAAGAATATCCTCGAAAAAAAGCACATAGAGAGGATTTTCAAAACATACAAAGAAAGAAAAGATGTTGAAGGGTTCGCCCACTTGGCAACTTTTGAGGAAATCGAAAGTAACGATTTCAACTTAAACATTCCAAGATATGTTGACTCTACGCCTAGAGAAGAAGAGATAGATATCAACGCAGTATTCGATGATCTTGAAAAAATTGACAAAGAGTTAGAAGTTCTGACTAAAGAATTGAATAAAGAATTTAAAGAGTTAGGAATCTCTAGGACGATTTAGGGGCGGATATGACAGAAGAAAAAAAATCAATGGTTCCAAAATTGAGATTCCCTGAATTTACTGAAACTTGGGAACAGCGTGAGTTAAAAGATGTAGCTGAAATTGTTGGTGGCGGCACTCCATCTACATCAGTTCCAGCGTATTGGAATGGTTCTATTGATTGGTATTCTCCGACCGAGATTGGTCAAGAAAACTTTGCAAAAGGAAGCAAGAGAAAAATTTCCAACGAGGGGCTTAACAATAGCTCTGCAAAATTACTTCCTGCACATAAAACTATACTTTTTACGAGCAGAGCGACAATAGGTGAGGCAGCAATTCTCGAGAGGGAAGGAGCCACAAATCAGGGGTTCCAGTCAATAGTAACTAAGGAAGGGGTAGATGTATATTTCTTGTATTCTTATAAGCATCACTTAAAGAAACAGGCTTTAATAAAAGCAAGCGGTTCTACCTTTTTGGAAATCTCTAAAAATGAAGTAGAAGGGCTTCACGTGCCAGTCCCTTCGGGTGAAGAACAAGCCAAAATTGGATCGTTTTTCAAACTTGTAGATAAAGCTATTACTCTTCATCAGCGAAAATTGGACGTTCTTAACAAGCTTAAGAAGTACCTTCTCCAAAAAATGTTCCCGGAAAACGGCCAACTAATCCCAGAATTGAGATTTCCTGCTTTCAGTGGAGCTTGGGAACAACGTAAGCTTAGCGAGATCGTAAGAATGAATGCCAGAATAGGTTGGCAAAACCTCAGACAATCCGAATTCTTAGATGATGGCGATTTTTTGTTGATAACTGGAACAGACTTTAAAAATGGCAGGGTTAATTTTGGGACCTGCCATTACATTGCCAAAGAAAGGTTTGACCAAGATCCCAAAATTCAAGTAGAAGAAGGAAGCATCCTTTTAACAAAGGATGGAACTATCGGAAAGGTAGCGTTGGTAGACAAACTAAGTAAACCCGCTACGCTAAATGCTGGCGTTTATAACATTGTCCCAAAAAACAGAGTAGTCGAAAGCCGGTTCTTGTTCCAATACCTTAGTGCCCCCTTCCTTTTAGATTACGTGAATAAGGCAGCCACTGGGGGAACCATCAAACACCTAAATCAAAGTATCTTGGTTGACTTCCCTGTCTCTTTTCCATCTGTTGCTGAGCAGGAGAAAATCGGTAAGTTTTTGGAAGGAATTGATCACGTTACTACTCTTCATCAACGAAAACTTGAAGGTTTGAGAAAACTAAAGAAATCCTTGCTACAACAAATGTTTGTTTAGCTGTTGTGGAGGTCTAAGCACAATGTCTACACCAGAAAAAATACTTGAGCAAAATTTAATCGCTCAACTGACAACTGGAGTTTCTCAATGGACGTATCGACCGGATATCAAAACGGAAGAGCAACTCTGGGAAAATTTCCGAGAGAAACTCAACAGAAACAACATTGCTGTACTCAACGGAGTCAAGATTACGGACTCAGAGATGGAGCAAATCAAAAATAGACTGCTTCAAGAGTCGATAACGAGTTATAAAGCGGCTTGCTGGCTGACCGGAGAACATCGAATTGTCCAGGTTCCGTTGGTAAGAGAAGATGCCTCTCTTGGTACCGTTTATCTGCAAGTCCTGAACAATAGAGAAATAGCTGGCGGAAATTCTTCTTACGAAGTCATAAACCAGTTCTCTCCTGACGGTGCTGACAGAGATCGGCGGTTTGACGTCACTCTTCTTATTAACGGCCTCCCCTTAATCCACATTGAATTAAAGAATCCCGATCATCCGTTCATGGATGCCTTTAGACAAATAAAAAAATACTGTCGGGAAGGCCAATTCAAAGGTTTATTCGGTTTTGTCCAAATGTTTGTTGTCTCCAACGGGGTCGAAACAAGGTACATCGCTGCAAACAAGAACGGTGAAATGAATGAAAAATTCCTGTCCCGCTGGGTAGACGAGAAGAATGAACCGGTTGATGATTACCTTGGCTTCGCTAAGGATGTTTTGAATATTCCTGCAGCCCATTTGATGATTGGTAATTACAGCGTTATCGACCAAGAAAAACGCAAGCTCATTCTGCTGCGTCCATATCAAATCCACGCGATAGACAAGATTAAAGAAGCTTCAAGGAAGCAGGAGTCGGGATTTGTATGGCACACGACAGGTTCTGGGAAGACTCTTACCTCCTACACGGTGACGAAGAATTTGTTAGATATTCCTGCCATCGATAAGACGATTTTCTTGATTGATAGAAAAGATCTGGACCAACAAACTTCCAATGACTTCCAATCCTATGCAGAAAACGATGATGTCGATATCGAAGATACTGCGCGGACGTCTGTATTAGAAGATAAGTTATTAAATGACAGCAGAATTGCTATCGTCACAACGATTCAAAAATTTCAAAACATCTTGAGGAAGTATTCCAAAGATCAACTTTCTCCTCAGTTAGAAAAGGCGCGTCAAAAGCTAAAAAACAAGCACTTGGCTTTTGTAATAGATGAATGTCACCGCACAGTGACTCCTGAAACGAAAAGAGAGATTGAGCGCTTTTTTGACAAACCGGGGAAAAAATCGCTGTGGTACGGTTTCACAGGAACCCCTATTTTCGACAAAAATAAAAAAGCTGCAAAAGGCGATCTTCCAAGAACTACAGAACAACAGTTCGGTCCGCTCCTGCATACCTATACCATCAAAGAAGCCATTAAAGATGGCGCCGTTCTCGGGTTCCAAATTCAATCTTTAGGTCATTCGGAAGAACAGATTCGGCAATTAGCTTTGGATAACAAGCTCTTCACTGAAGAAGAATTGACAAATAAACCTCAGGATGAAATTGAGACAGCAGTAATCAACCACTACGAAAGGAATGGAGAATTCTACGGGACAGATGAACACAAAAATCAAGTGATTGACTACATCATCAATAAGAGTGAAGGGAAATTTGGATTAAATGCCGGAGAAGGAAACACCTATGAAGCGATTCTCACCTGTTCTTCGATAGCCGAGGCACAAAGATATTACCAGCTAATAAAGGCTTTTAAGGACAACGGAAAAATTGATAAACGAATCATCCAGAAACTTCCGGATTTCCCAAAAGTAGCCATAACTTACACCGTAGGCGAGAATGACGAGAGTGCTGAGGTGAACCAAAAGCACATGCAACAGTCCCTTGAAGACTATAACCGGATGTTCAAAAAGAACTATGGTCTGGAAGATATTGCTGCTTATAACGCCGACCTGAACAAGAGGTTGGCTAGAAAATTGCCTATTTATAGCGTAAGAGATGAACAGCTGGATTTGGTTATTGTTGTAGACAGACTTCTAACTGGTTTTGATGCGCCGTGCTTATCGACTATTTTTCTCGATCGAGCGCCGATGAAACCCCAACACCTAATCCAAGCTTTTTCCAGAACAAATCGTCTCTTTGATAAGACTAAACGCTATGGTCAGATTTGCACCATGCAATATCCAGCAAATTACGCCAAGAAAATTGACGAGGCCCTAGTTCTTTATTCTTTAGGAAGTTCAGGTGATGTGTCGGCTCCGGATTGGAAAACAACCAAGGGAAAACTTAAGGCGGCTGTAAAGCAATTGCGCAATATTGCACAAACTTCGAAAGATGTTTTGGCTTTGAGTGATGAGAAAGAGCTAGCTGATTTTATATCTGCATTTCAAGCCGTTGACAGATATTTAGCCTCAGCACGTGTTTATGACGAGTTCCAGGAAAAAGAGATCCAAAAGCAATTTGGGATCAGCTCTGAGGAATTTGAACAATATTGTGGGGCTTATCAAAATGCGCTCGAAAAATTAAGGGGAATTCAAAAGGGGAAAGACAATCCCGATCCTGTTTCCCTCGTAGAATTTGACTACGAACTAGAATCAATTAGAACCACAGAGGTTAACTATAAGTACCTAATCACATTGATTCAGTCTCATATTCCTGTTAGTGGAGATACTGAAACTAGAAATATTTCCGAAGAGGAAGACAAAAAGATCTGTGCCTACATTAATGAATACAAAAAATCCAACCCGCATATTGGACAAATCGTGGAACAGGTTTGGTTTGAAGTTCGAATGAATCCGATGAAGTTTGAAGATCAGGATGCCTGGACGATAGTTCAAGAGAGAGTGCAAGAAATAATAAGCAAAGAGATCTCTGAATTCTCCCGGAAATGGTTCGTAAGCGAACAGGAGGTCGGAGCAGAAGCGATGAGCTGGAAGGCAGGAGATTTGGTCCACCTCACCGGTGATTACGAAGAATACAAAAGTTCCGGAAATTCATTGAGCAAGCTGAGATACATGAGCGAACTAAGGAAGGCTGCAGAAAGTTTCTTTAAAGAAACGGTCGTACCTTTCAGAAAGTTCTAGCAGAAATTTCCCGCTTCAAAGTGAGGTACATAGAAATAATTCAAATTGTTCCTTCTCGGATAATAAAAAAGGAGAAACTAATGGCAATATTTACGGCAACTCAGTTTGACTGTGATAATCCTTGGACCGAAACCACGGACAAGGATGGATGGGCGAATGATCTTTTCGCTATTGTCTATAGAATAAATAAGAACTGTAAAGAGAATATCTCTATCTGCGTCAATGGAGAGTTAATATCTCCCCACCTCGAAGAGCTCACAGATGGCTGCGCGGACTTTTTCTCCGATATGGTAGTAGGCGATAGTTTTCCACGTGTAAAAGTTACAGTAGTAACTCCGGAGGAGAATTTTGAATTAGTCTTTTCTCAGGAGAATATAAAGACTTCTGAAGTAGCAGTAATTGAAGGTTATTATGACCCTCCCGGAGAACTATTGGAGGATGCGAAGAACCTTGGAGCTTGGATCGGAAAAGTTCTCAAACACACCTTCTCGGTGGAATTCAAGTACCACCCTCTACTTGAGGATGTTCTAAAGAGCACTTTCTATGGTAGATGTCTTTTAGGGTCGTATCCTAATTTAGCCGCATGATCAATACTGTCTCCAAGGAACACGAAGGGAGACAGATTATGGATATCAACTGGTCCAGATACATTGAGATCGCCCGAGCACAGGACTTGGGCAGCGCCGAAGTTGCGCGACTGATTAGAACCGAGACCCGCCGCAAAGTCAACATCTCCGAAGTTAAGAGGCGCTTGTCCGTCTCGGGGCCTTCGGCGGCTCAAATTCGACAGCCAGATTCTTTGGACGTTATTAATCTTTCTTGTGAAGATGAAGTCGCTGAGGAGTCGACGCTGAGCATTTCAGCCGAGGGTATGACCTTCGAATTTAAGACGCAGCGTCCGGAAGAATCTGTCATCTTCATTCTGTCTCGCATGAGAGGAGACGTCATATGAATATCCGCTTCAGCGGCGTGCACGTGACGCTGGTAATTTCTCCTACTGATTTAAGAGGAGGCTTTCATCGGCTCTGTTCCCTCGCCCAAGACCAGCTCGGCATCAACTTGAGCAGCGGTAAGGAGGCCGTCGTCTTTCTCTCAAAGACGAGGAAGATCTGCAAGATCGTCACCACGGACGAGAAAGGAACGATGCTGCTAACACGCACCTTGCACAATGGACGCTTTGAAGAACTCATGGTTCGAGTCGGTCAGCAGGCCAAGTGCTCCTTGACTTTATCCGATTTAGAGCGATTTCTTAACGGGGAGCGGCTTTATACCAAAAGCGATACTTTTTGGTAGTCCGACGCTCCAATAACGCCGTGCAGGCTCTTCTGAGGGCTCTCTTGGCGTTATTTTTATGTCCGCAAGCATTATTTATTATTTATATTCAAATAATTAATTGTTTTTAAAGATGAAATATGATATAATTTACCCGATAGATAATAATCGGGTGTGACAAAAATGACCGACCTCAACTCACTCTCCAAGGAAGAACTGATCAAGCTGGTTACCCAAAAAGAAGAACAACTTCGAATCGCCGAATGTAAAACAGAGGAAGCAAAACTTCTTGCTAAACAAGCTCAGGAGAAAGCAGAAAGACGAGAGCGTTCCAACATAAGGTTCGCTCACGGCGTTACTTCGCTGGCGCTTCTCCTCAAGGGCGTCAACGGCAGCTATCTCGCTGAAGTCGAAGAGTACCTGAGTTACGCCGATGACGAAGAGGCTAAAAAGGCGATGAAAGTTCTCTATGACATGATCTCCTACGGTATAAAAACTATCGGAGTCACTTCTGTGCAAATTGCAAGTTTCTTCGCCCATGGAAACGAAGCTATGAAAGCAGGAGAAACCTCTGAAGAGGCTTACGCTAAAGCACAGAGCAACTTGAAAGAATTGAAGCAGGTCCGCTCTTTTACCAATAACGTCAAGGGAATCGTCAAGCTGAGCAACGCTATTATCAAAGCATCGAAAACATTGGAAGCTTCGACGAATGCAACGGTTAAGACTCTGCAGGAAATCTCTGAGATAAACAAAGAATCCGAACACTCTCCTGCCAAGGAAAAACAGACTCACCGGGGTCGTGTCAATAACATTGAGAGTCTTCCGGAAGCCGGGCCGACTAAGGCGACAAAGATATCGGCAACTTGCCGAGAGTGCGGAGAACCCTTGGCCGGATTTGAGGACTTGATGGTTAATCTCAAAACCGCGATGACGAACTTCGAAGCAGGCTACCGGCAGCAGAACACGTACACGATAGGGTTCTGTCAAAAATGCGGTCAGGCAGAGGTCTTCATGGATCCCGGACAAGATCATCCGCTCTTCCCGG
>ENA-OPSV01001890-OPSV01001890.1-human-gut-metagenome-genome-assembly--contig:-NODE-1890-length-13420-cov-2.993266_pt1 | contig 13420 bp, 14 predicted proteins | sample MGYA00241460_ERZ501912 | MGnify/ENA primary metagenome ERZ501912 (study PRJEB25962, sample SAMEA2042402) | human gut metagenome | biome: human gut; feature: human-associated habitat; material: faeces...
TATGGAGATATTCTTTTACAGCAGATTGCGGCAGGACTTCAGAGTATAGTAGGTCTTAGAGGCAGATGTTACAGAATGGGTGGTGACGAATTTGTTGCCATAGTAATGCCTGATATGTTCCTTGAATTAGAGAGAATTGCCAATAAGGTTAAAGAGATATTTAACAAACCGTGGTATCTTATGGAGACAGAATATTTCTGTACTATGAGTATGGGTATTGCGGTATTTCCAGATGACAGCAAAGATGTACACGAGATTATCAGAATGGCTGATATAGCAATGTATGAGTCTAAGAAGAATGGTAAGAATGGATATTCTTTTTATGATGTGTGCAACAAACAGAATTCTGTAAGACGCCTTGATATTGAAAATAATATGCGGCAGGCTGTTGCGACAGGAATTGATGAATTCGTTGTATTCTACCAGCCTGTAGTTGATATTAACACAGAGGAATGTGCATCGTGCGAAGCACTGGTAAGATGGGACAGTAAGTCGCTTGGATTTATGGGTCCGGGTGATTTTATTCCGCTTGCTGAATATCTTGGACTTATAACTTCAATTGGTGATTATGTTCTTGAGGAAGCCTGCAGACAGTGCAGATACTGGAATGAACATGGTATGCCGGATTTCCATATCAATGTTAATCTGTCGGTTGTCCAGCTTCTTCAGAAAGATATAGTAGATACAGTAGCTAAAGTGCTTAAGAAGACAGGAGTTAATCCTAGGAATATCGTGCTGGAGATTACAGAGAGCTTTGCTATTAATGATATGGACAGGGTTCTTAATATAATTAATGGCATAAGGGAATTAGGACCAAAGATAGCTCTTGATGATTTCGGTACAGGATATTCATCACTTAACTACATTAAACAGCTTCCTTTTGATATTATTAAAGTTGACAAGACATTTATTGATGATATAACGGAAGATGAGTATGCACAGGCATTCATTAAGCTTATAGTTGAATTGTCTGCTACTATAGGAACTAAGATAGTTGTAGAAGGTGTTGAGGATAAGAGCCAGTTGGATATATTAAGAGAGCTGGGTGTTGACTTCATACAGGGATACTATTATGGTAAACCTGAACCTGCTTACGAGTTTGAAAGATTAAATTTTAAGGGGAGGATTAATATATGAGAATGTTGATTAAGAACGGAAGAGTTATTGACCCTGCAAGTAACACTGATGACATTAGGGATATTCTTGTTGAAGATGGGGTTATAGCAGAAGTGGCAAAGGATATTGACAAGGCAGCAGATACAGTTATTGATGCTAAGGGCTGTATGGTTATGCCAGGACTTGTGGATTTACATGTACATTTCAGAGAACCAGGCTTTGAACATAAGGAAACAATAAGAACTGGTGCAAGAGCTGCGGCAAGAGGTGGATTTACAACAGTGTGTCCAATGCCTAATACTAAGCCTGCAATTGACAGCGTTGAGATGGTTGAATACATAAAGAATAAGTCAGAAGAAGTAACAGATATTAATATTCTTCCTATAGCAGCTATGACAGCAGGTCAGGACGGAGAGTATATAACTGATTATGAGAGGCTTTATGAGGAAGGAGCTGTAGCAGTAAGCGAGGATGGGAAGTCTGTTATGAATGCTAGAGTAGCAAGACAGGCTATGAGGCTTGCGGCAGAAGTAGGAATACCGGTATTTGCACATTGTGAAGATAAGGATCTTGCAGCAAGGGGAGTTATGAATGCCGGCAATAAAGCAAGAGAACTTGGATTTTACGGAATTATGAATTCTGTAGAAGATATTATGGTGGCAAGAGATTTACTCCTTGCTAAGAATACGGGTGCCAAGCTTCATATATGCCATGTTTCAACAGAGGACAGCGTAAGAATGATAGCGGAAGCCAAGAAAGAAGGTCTTGATGTTACAGCAGAGGTAACGCCACACCATTTAACACTTACAGAAGATGATATTAATGAAGATGATGCTAACTACAAGGTTAATCCACCATTAAGAACTAATAAGGATAAAGATATGCTTATTAAGGGCCTTAAGGACGGAACAATAGACATAATTGCAACAGACCACGCACCACATCATCTTACAGAGAAAGACAGAGGTTTTGTAGAAGCACCATTTGGAATATCAGGTCTTGAAACAGCTGTTGCTATTATAATGACAGATCTTGTTAAGAAAAATGTTATTACACCTCTTGAGATGGCAGATAAGATGAGTTATACACCTGCTAAGATTATCGGTATAGACAAGGGAACACTTCTTGTTGGCAAGACTGCTGATATTACTATAATTGATCCGGATGCAGAGTATGTTATAGACAGTAAGACATTTGCTTCAAGAGGCAAGAACACTCCATTTAACGGCAAGAAGGTAAGTGGTGAGATTAAGTATACAATAGCTGGTGGTAAGATTGTATATTCTAATATCAACGGAACAGAAGTTATTATTGATAAAGATGTTCCAAAGTTGTAATATAAGATAGATTAATTGATATGTAAGGAGAATATAGATGATTAACAAATTAGTTGACAAAATCGTTAAGACAAATGCACCCGTAGTTGTAGGCTTAGATCCTATGATGAAGTATATTCCAGAGCATGTTCAAAAGGAAGCTTTTGAGCAGTATGGAGAAACTCTTGAAGGTGCGGCAGAAGCTATCTGGCAGTATAATAAGGCAATCATTGATAATATATATGATATTGTACCAGCAGTTAAGCCACAGATTGCTATGTATGAGCAGTTCGGTATTGAAGGACTTAAGGTGTTTAAGAAGACTGTTGATTATTGTCACGAGAAGGATATGGTTGTAATCGGTGATGTTAAGAGAGGCGATATAGGTTCAACATCTGAGGCTTATGCAGTAGCACATCTTGGAAAGGTTAAAGTTGGTTCTAAGCTTTTAACACCATTTGATGAAGATTTTGCAACAGTTAATCCATATCTTGGAAGTGATGGAATCCGTCCATTTATGGAAGTATGTAAAGAAGAGAAGAAGGGAATGTTCATCTTAGTTAAGACATCAAACCCATCCAGCGGAGAATTCCAGGATCAGGAGATCGATGGAAAACCGTTATATGAGATGGTGGCCGAGAAAGTTGCTTCCTGGGGAGAAGAACTGATGGGAGATTCTTACAGCTATATCGGTGCCGTTGTTGGAGCAACTTATCCTAAGATGGGAGAAGTATTAAGAAAGATCATGCCAAAATCATACATCTTAGTTCCAGGATACGGAGCACAGGGTGGTCAGGCAAAGGATCTTGCGCCATTCTTTAACGAAGATGGATTAGGTGCGATCATTAATTCTTCCAGAGGAATCATCTGTGCATATAAACAGGATGCTTACAGTCAGTTTGGAGAAGAAAATTACGCAGATGCATCAAGACAGGCTGTTCTCGATATGAAAGAAGATTTAAAACAGGCCTGGGTAAAATAAAAGAACACCTATTTTGTGAGTAAAGAAAACAGCCAGATAAAGGAGAATTGCAAGATGAGTAAGAAACAGGTAATGGCAGAGATCATTCGTCATACATCTTTATCAGACGGAATCTTTGATATGACATTGAAAGCAGAAGAGATTGCGAAAGAAGCAAAAGCAGGACAGTTTATTTCTGTTTATCTGAATAACAAGAGTAAGATCCTTCCAAGACCGATCAGTATCTGTGGGATTGATAAAGAAGCAGGGACATTAAGGATCGTCTATCGTACGGTTGGAGATGGAACGAAGGAATTATCCGATTACAAAGAAGGTGAGATGGTCAAAATCTTAGGACCTTTAGGAAACGGATTTACACAGAAAGACAAAAAAGCAATTTTAATCGGTGGCGGAATCGGAATTCCTCCGATGTTAGAATTAATGAAGCAGTTAGATTGCGACAAAACAGCGGTTTTAGGATACCGTGACAGTGATATGTTCTTAAAAGACGAATTTGAGGCAGTTGGAGATGTTGTGATCTCTACAGAAGACGGATCTTTTGGAACGAAGGGAAATGTCATTGATGCGATCAAAGAGCAGGGCGTGGAAGGAAGCATCATCTATGCATGTGGTCCAACACCAATGCTTCGAGGAATCAAAGCATATGCAGAAGAGATGGGGATCGAAGCACAGATTTCCATGGAAGAGAGAATGGCATGTGGAATCGGTGCATGCTTAGCCTGTGTTTGCAAGTCAAAAGACGTGGATTCCCATTCACATGTTCATAACAAACGTGTTTGCAAAGATGGACCAGTATTCGACGCCAGGGAGGTGGAACTATAATGAATTTATCAGTTGATATTGCCGGAGTAACAATGAAGAACCCTGTGACAACAGGATCAGGAACATTTGGTTCCGGAGAAGAATTCAGTGAATTTGTCGACCTTTCCAAATTAGGAGCAGTGACAACCAAAGGAGTTGCTAATGTTCCATGGCCGGGGAATTCTGTGCCTAGAGTTGCAGAGGTATATGGTGGTATGTTAAATGCGATCGGATTGCAGAATCCTGGGATCGATGTGTTTGTTGAACGAGATATTCCATATCTTAAGAAAGCCGGAGCAACGATCATTGTTAATGTTTGTGGAAAATCCGAAAAGGATTATCTCGAGGTTGTAGAAAGACTTGCTGACCAGCCAGTAGATTTATTAGAGATCAATGTATCTTGTCCGAATGTGAAAGAAGGCGGGATTGCTTTTGGACAGGATCCCAAAGCGTTATATGATATTACGAAGGCAGTGAAAGCAAAAGCAAAACAGCCGATCATCATGAAGTTAAGCCCGAATGTCACAGATATCACAGAGATGGCAAAAGCTGCAGTTGATGCAGGAAGTGATGCTCTTTCTTTGATTAATACATTAACAGGAATGAAGATCGATATTGAAAGAAGAGATTTTGTGCTTGCCAATAAGACAGGTGGGATGTCCGGACCAGCGATCAAACCAGTTGCTGTCCGTATGGTATATCAGGTTGCTAACGCTGTGGATGTGCCAATTATCGGTATGGGTGGAATCTCAACAGCTGAGGATGCATTAGAGTTTATCATGGCTGGTGCAACAGCGGTATCAGTAGGAACAGCAAACTTTATCAATCCTGCAACGACACTTGAAGTGGTTGATGGAATCAAAACTTACATGGAAAGACATCAGATCAATGATATTAACGAATTGATCGGATGTGTCAAATAGATAATAAAAGGAGGATGAGGGTATGAATATTTTATTTTTCCTGACTCCGAAAAGTGAGGTTGCCTATATCCCTGCCGATGAAAGTTTAAGGCAGGCATTTGAAAAACTAAAATATCATGGATATTCAGCAGTGCCGACATTAACTGATGATGGTAAATACGCAGGAACGATCACAGAAGGTGATGTATTGCGTGCCATGGAATCTATGTGCCATTGGAATATATCAGAAGCTGAGAAAGTCAAACTTATGGATGTAAAGAGAAAGAGAAACATTCAGGCAGTGACGATCAGCACAGATATGGATGATCTTGTCGATGTGATCACAGATCAGAATTTTGTTCCGGTCATTGATGATCAGGAGAAATTTATCGGGATCGTGACAAGAAAAGATGTGATTCGTTTTTATCATGACGAATACCGCAAATTAGCAAAGAATGAATAAGATGGAGGTTTAAATAGAAGATGGAACAGTATAAGAGAGAGTTTATCGAATTTATGGTAGAAAGTGATGTATTAAAATTTGGAGAATTTACATTAAAGAGTGGAAGAAAATCTCCATTTTTCATGAATGCAGGAGCTTATGTGACAGGATCTCAGTTAAAGAGACTTGGAGAATATTATGCAAAAGCAATCCATAGTACTTATGGAGATGATTTTGATGTGTTATTCGGACCTGCATACAAAGGAATTCCATTAGGAGTTGTAACAGCGATCGCATACAGCGAATTATATGGAAAAGAAGTTCGTTATTGTTCTGACCGTAAGGAAGCAAAAGATCATGGTGCAGATAAAGGAAACTTCCTTGGAAGCGAATTAAAAGACGGTGACCGCGTGATCATGATCGAAGATGTTACAACATCTGGTAAATCCATGGAAGAGACAGTTCCAAAAGTAAAAGGAGCAGCAAACGTAGAGATCGTTGGATTAATGGTATCCTTAAACCGTATGGAAATCGGTAAAGGCGGAGAAAAATGTGCACTGGATGAAGTGAAAGAATTATATGGATTTGATACAGCAGCGATCGTTGATATGGAAGAAGTTGTAGAATGTTTATATAACAAAGAATGTAATGGAAAAGTTGTGATTGATGATACATTAAAAGCAGCAATTGATGCATACTATGAACAGTATGGTGCAAAACATTAAGGATGGTTCTTGTGACGGTTGAGAAAAAGAAGTTAGCCAGACGAGGAATAAAAGTTATATTTTATCTTTATATCATAGGTATATTTTATTTTGTATTATTGAGTGAACGATATGGGAGGGATACAGGATATGATACCTCCCATGTGAACTTAGTTTTATTCAAAGAAATCAACAGGTTCTGGACGTACAGACATCTTTTGTCCACCGAAGCAGTGGTCACAAATCTGTTTGGAAATATTTTTGCATTCAGTCCATTTGGTTTTATGATCCCGATCGTGATCAATAAGAAAAAGGCATTTTTTCGTGCAGTGTTTGCAACTTCATTTTTTAGTTTAGTGATCGAGACAAGTCAATTGATCATGAAAGTAGGGGTATTTGATGTAGATGATCTTCTGATGAATACGGTTGGTGGATTGATCGGGTATATGATATACAGGGTCGTAGTAGCAGTATATGATTTATATAACAGAAAGAGGGCGGCAAAATGAAGAGAAACAAAAGAAAAACATTTGCATATCGTCCATCTGACAAGATTATTTCACGGGAATCAATTGTTTCTGTGATTTTAGGAGCAGCAGGGATCATTGGATATTACCTGCTGCTTTTCGGTTCCATAAAGACAGGAGGAACAAGCAGTCCATTAAGTGGAGCTGGAGGATGGATCTTGCTGGTAGTATCAGCTATAGGATTATATTTTGGAATACAAAGTATGAAAGATACCGCAGCAGTGATGAAATGGAAGATCATTGGATGTACTTGCAACGGAATTGTGCTGGCAGTATCTGTGATCATTTTTGTGATTGGAATAATTGCAATGATCTAAGTAAAGAAAGGAAGAGATGACTTGAATACAATGTTATCAGAAAGACATGAATTAAATAAGATCGCACTGTTAGAATTAAAAAAAGATGTAGAAGAAACAAGAGAATTTTCTTCATATTTTTCTAAAATGGCAGACCTTTTATTATATGTAAATGAGATTTACGATACCAAAGAGAGGACATTAGAACAGTTAAAACAGTGGAATAGAATATGGTATGAAGAGATCAGCCAGGAACAATATGCACATAGTTTTGGGAATCCAGAATTTTGTACAGAAAAGTTTGGAAAAGAGTATGGTCAGATCTTCGCATTTTTATATGCAGAGATGCGCAGTGGATTTATCTATGCGATCGAAGGAAGACTGTTTGACCTTGTGATCAACAATGAATTGTTCTTGGAAATCAGCAATTTATTTTTGTCAGGAGAAGAACATCCGCAGAAGATCAAGCATATTGTTTTTGATCATATGAGAGATTACAGCGAGGATGTTTTTGAGTACAGAATCAGAGAACAGTTAGACCCAGAACTTGATTTTGCAACAAAGATCGTGATGGAATCTGATCTCAGTGATCCAGATATTTTGTATCAATATGGAGAATATATTTCCGAAAATGAAATTGATACTTTAAAGTTTTTAAATAAATTGCCACAAGAAGAGATCACAGCAATGGCCAAAACATATGTTGATGGATTTCATGAAGGATTTATCATCAATAACATTGATATGAGTCCAAAACGAAGTGTTAATATCCGTTATACGATCGGATTTGAACCAGTTGTCAGAGAGGCAGTTCGTTTATTCTCAGAAATTGGGCTTGCACCGATCATCTATAGAAGTGGCGTATCTGTTTTAACACGAGGACTTCATAAGATTGGTTATGTTTCATCTTCTCCAAACCCACAGTATGAATATGACCACAGATATGATCAGGCGATATTCTTTGATAATCGTTTTATGAAACACAAATTAGAATGTTATCATAATGCATATGAACATTATAAAGATGAAGCGTATGTGTTTGCTGGACCAGCTTGCATGGAAACATTTGGGGAAATACCTTTTTTACCAGAGAATAAAGAAGAGAATTTAAAATTAAGCAAGAAGCAGCAGGAGCTTTCTGTGGAATTTCAGATGAAAGCCTCAGAGATCATGAATCAATATATCAAACCAGAGCAGAGGAGCTTTACGATCATTTCATATCCAATTCCTGAGATTGGGGATAACTTTGAAGAGATTTTTAAAGAAGTCGTGAAAGTTAATACATTGGATAAAGACAAATACAGACAGATTCAGCAGCATTTGATCGATGCCCTGGATCAGGCAGTGGAAGTTCATATCAAAGGAAAAGGAAAGAATAAGACCGACCTATACGTAGCGATGCATGAGATGGATGACCCATCCAAAGAAACGAATTTTGAAAACTGCCTTGCAGATGTCAATATTCCAGTTGGAGAAGTGTTTACCTCACCAAAATTAACAGGGACCAATGGAGTACTGCATGTTGGAGAAGTCTATTTAAATGATCTGAAATTCATTGATCTTGAAATTACTTTTAAAGATGGAATGATTTCTGAATATACATGCAAAAACTTTAAAACAGAGGAAGAAAATAAGGCATTTATCAAAGAGAATCTCTTATATAACAGAGATACGCTCCCAATGGGCGAGTTTGCGATCGGAACAAACACAACAGCATATGTGATGGCAAAGACATATGATATCTTATATCAGCTTCCGATCCTGATTGTTGAGAAGATGGGACCTCATTTTGCAGTGGGAGATACTTGCTACAGTCATTGTGAAGAAACTGAAGTTCACAATCCAGATGGCAAAGAAATCGTTGCAAAATATAATGAATGCTCCAAAGAAGGCGAGTATTTCCAGTGTCACACAGATATTACGATTCCATATGAAGAACTGGATTCTATTTGTGCGATCACCCTTGGCGGAGATGAGATTTTACTGATCAAAGATGGTAAATTTGTACTTTCTGGTACAGAAACATTAAATGAACCATTGACGGAAATCGGTTAAATCAGTACAATGATAAGAAAGATAAAATCCTGAAAGGGAAGTTTTTGTTAATTTCATAAGATAAGGAGAAAGAACATGGCAAAAGTAGCAATTGTAATGGGCAGCGATTCTGATATGCCTATCATGAAAAAAGCAGCAGAGTTTTTAGATCAGATGGGGATCGATTTTGAGATGACGATCATTTCCGCACACAGAGAACCAGATATTTTCTTTGAGTGGGCAAAAGGTGCGAAGGACCGTGGAGTGAAAGTGATCATTGCAGGTGCTGGAAAGGCAGCACATCTTCCAGGTATGTGTGCAGCTTTATTCCCAATGCCAGTTATCGGTATTCCGATGAAGACTTCCGACCTCGGTGGTGTTGATTCTTTATATTCTATCGTACAGATGCCATCTGGAATACCAGTAGCGACTGTAGCGATTAATGGAGGACTTAATGCAGGAATCCTTGCAGCGAAGATCCTTGCAACATCAGACGAGAAATTACTTGAGAAATTAGAAGCTTACAGCGAAGAGATGAAACAGTCAGTTGTAGAGAAAGCAGAGAAACTTGACAAAGTTGGATACAAAGATTATGAATAAGAAGATTCTTGCAGCGTTTTTATGCGTATGTATGGTTGTAGTTACAGGAAGTTTTCCAGTAAGTGCAGCAAAAACAAAGAAGACATACAAGATTGCAATTGATGCAGGACACCAGGGAAAGGGAAACAGTAAGACAGAACCTATCGGACCGGGCGCGAAGATGCGTAAACCAAAAGTAGCATACGGAACGCAGGGAGTCAAAACGAAAGTACCAGAATCCAAATTAACTCTGCAGATTGCATTAAAGCTTGAGAAAGAGTTAAAGAAACGCGGTTATGATGTGTATATGATAAGAAGAAAACAGAATGTAAACATTAGCAATAAGCAAAGAGCGATCCGTGCAAATAAAAGTGGTGCTGATATCTGTATCAGACTGCATGCGGATGCAGCATCAGCGAATGTTCGTGGTGTTTCTGTGCTATACCCATCACAGCAGAATCCTTATGTAGCAAAATTAAGCAAGAAGAGTAAAAAACTCTCAAAGAATATACTGGACAGTTATTGTAAGTCAACCAAATTCAAGAAACGTGGTTTATCAAAACGTGACGATCTTACAGGAACAAACTGGAGTAAGATTCCAGTGGCACTGATAGAGATGGGATTTATGACAAATAAGACCGAAGATAAACAGATGCAGAAGAAGCAGACACAGAAGAAGATGGTAGACGGCATTGCAAATGGTATTGATCAATATTTTAAATAATCAGGAGGAGAAGTAACAATGGATTACAAGAAAGCAGGCGTGGATATTGAAGCAGGATACAAATCTGTAGAACTGATGAAAGAACACGTAAAGAGAACCATGAGAGAAGAGGTACTTGGTGGATTAGGAGGATTTTCCGGAGCATTTTCTTTAAAGAAGATCAAAGATATGGATGATCCAGTCTTACTTTCAGGAACTGATGGATGTGGAACAAAAGTAAAACTTGCAATGATCCTTGATAAACATGATACGATCGGTATCGATGCAGTTGCTATGTGTGTAAATGATATTGCATGTGCAGGAGGAGAACCTCTGTTCTTCTTAGACTATATTGCCTGCGGTAAAAACTATCCTGAAAAGATCGCTGAGATCGTAAGCGGTGTAGCAGAAGGATGTGTACAGTCAGATGCAGCCTTGATCGGTGGAGAGACAGCAGAACATCCAGGACTTATGCCAGAAGAAGACTATGACCTTGCAGGATTTGCAGTTGGTGTATGTGACAGAAAAGACCTGATCACAGGAGAAAACTTAAAAGATGGAGATGTCTTGATCGGTATGGCATCTACAGGAGTTCACAGCAATGGATTCTCTTTAGTAAGAAAAGTATTTGATATGAGTAAAGAATCTTTAAATACATATTATGATGAATTAGGAAAAACATTAGGAGAAGCATTACTTGCTCCGACAAGAATCTATGTAAAAGCATTAAAGAGTGTGAAAGATGCAGGAGTTACAGTTAAAGCATGCAGTCATATCACAGGTGGTGGATTCTATGAGAATATCCCACGTATGCTTCCAGAAGGAATGAAAGCAGTTGTGAAGAAAGACAGCTATGAAGTACCAGCAATCTTTAAACTTCTTGCCAAAGAAGGAGATATCGCAGAAGAGATGATGTACAACACATTCAATATGGGACTTGGAATGGTTGTTGCGGTTGATAAAGAAGATGTTGACAAAACAATGGAAGCGATCAAAGCAGCAGGAGATACACCATATATCGTAGGGCATATGGAAGCTGGAGAAAAAGGAGTTACTTTATGCTAAAAGTGGCAGTACTTGTTTCCGGAGGAGGAACAAACCTTCAGGCCATTATCGATGGAATCGAGAATGGAAGCATTACAAATGCGAAGATTGATGTTGTGATCAGCAATAATAAGAATGCATATGCACTTGAGCGTGCGAAGAAACATGATATCGAAGCAGTTGCACTTTCTCCCAAAGATTTTGAGACAAGAGATTTATTTAACGAAGCATTGTATAACGAGCTTGTAGACCGTAAGATTGATCTGATCGTTCTTGCGGGATGCTTGGTTGTGATTCCGGAGAAGATCATTCATGAATTTGAAAACAGGATCATCAATATTCACCCATCATTGATCCCATCATTTTGCGGAACAGGCTATTATGGATTGAAGGTTCATGAGAAAGCCTTGGCAAGGGGAGTTAAAGTTTCTGGAGCAACCGTTCATTTTGTCGATGAAGGAACGGATACAGGTCCGATCATTGCCCAGAAGGCAGTAGAGATCAAACAGGGAGATACTCCAGAAGTTCTTCAGAGAAGAATCATGGAGCAGGCAGAATGGGTTATTATGCCGAAAGCCATTGATGACATTGCTAATGGAAGGATCAAAGTCGAAGAAGGAAAAGTCATTTATCTATAAATCATTCAGATCACGAAAGAAAGGAAATGAAAGATGAAAGTTTTAATCGTAGGAAGCGGTGGAAGAGAACACGCGATCGCATGGTCTGTCGCTAAAAGCCCAAAAGTAGACAAGATTTATTGTGCACCAGGAAATGCAGGAATTGCTGAATTTGCGGAATGTGTAAATATCAAAGCAATGGAATTCGATAAACTGGTTGCATTTGCGAAAGAAAATGCAATTGATCTTACGATCATTGGAATGGATGATCCATTAGTTGGTGGTGTTGTCGATGCATTTGAATCAGAAGGACTGCGTGTTTTTGGACCAAGAAAGAATGCAGCGATCATCGAAGGTTCCAAAGCATTTTCTAAAGATCTGATGAAGAAATATAAGATTCCAACAGCTGCATATGAGAATTTTACAGATCCAGATGAAGCTATCAAATATTTAGAAACAGCTAAGATGCCAATCGTATTAAAAGCGGATGGATTAGCACTTGGAAAAGGTGTATTGATCTGTAACACATTAGAAGAAGCTAAAGAAGGTGTTAAGACATTAATGCTTGACAAACAGTTTGGTGATGCTGGTAATGAAATCGTTATTGAAGAGTTTATGACAGGAAGAGAAGTATCTGTTCTGGCATTCTGTGATGGAAAAACGATCAAATGTATGACATCCGCACAGGACCATAAACGTGCTAAAGATGGAGATCAGGGACTTAACACAGGAGGAATGGGAACATTCTCTCCAAGTCCATTCTACAATGATGAAGTAGAAGCATTCTGTGAAAAATATGTCTATCAGTCAACGATCGATGCGATGGCTTCTGAGGGAAGACCATTTACAGGAATTTTATTTACAGGATTGATGATCACAGAAGACGGACCCAAAGTCTTAGAATACAATGCACGTTTTGGAGATCCAGAAGCACAGGTTGTTCTTCCAAGAATGAAGAATGATATCATCGACGTGATGGAAGCCTGCATTGATGGAAAATTATCTGATGTAGAATTGGAATTCGAAGATAATGCAGCAGTATGCGTTGTTTTAGCATCTGACGGATATCCAGAGAAATACGATAAAGGATTCGAAATCAAAGGATTAGATACATTCAAAGACAAAGATGGATATTATGTATTCCACGCTGGAACAAAGTTTGATGGTGATAAGATCGTGACAAATGGAGGACGTGTCTTAGGTGTTGTAGCAAAAGGAGAAAATCTAAAGGCTGCAAGAGCAAATGCTTACAAAGCAACAGAATGGATTGATTTTGCAAACAAATATAAGAGAAATGACATCGGAAAAGCAATTGATGAAGCATAAAAAATATTGATGTTTAAAAATAAACAGGAGA
>ENA-OPSV01001931-OPSV01001931.1-human-gut-metagenome-genome-assembly--contig:-NODE-1931-length-13218-cov-2.914457_pt1 | contig 13218 bp, 11 predicted proteins | sample MGYA00241460_ERZ501912 | MGnify/ENA primary metagenome ERZ501912 (study PRJEB25962, sample SAMEA2042402) | human gut metagenome | biome: human gut; feature: human-associated habitat; material: faeces...
GGTATTTTTTATGCTGCTTCCGCTGCCGCCCGGGGCAAATCCGAGGCATCGACCGTCGTACGGGACAACGGCCGGCAAACCGGAAACGGGCCAAATGCGGCAGGAGGATACAAGAATCGGGAGCGGAGAGTGGAAAAAGCCGTTCCCGACTTCAAAATTCCGCCCAAAATCATTAACTTGGCAGAGTAATATCATGTACTTGCCGATGCTTCCGCTGAACATACTCGACATAACGCTGCCGCTGACAGACCCGATACTGAAATTCTTCGTCATCCTGACGATAATCCTGCTCGCACCGCTGCTCCTGAACAAAATCAGCATACCGCCCATCCTTGGACTGATAATCGCCGGTGCAGTCATAGGCCCTTACGGCATCAACCTTATGGAACGCGACAGCAGCATCATCCTCTCCGGTACGGCCGGCCTGCTCTACATCATGTTCCTCGCGGGCCTCGAAATAGACCTCGGCGACTTCCGCCGCAACAGTTCCAAAAGTCTGTTGTTCGGCATGTACACCTTTCTGATACCCATGGTCCTGGGTATCGTCGCGGGCCTTTACGGACTCAATTTCTCGACGGAATCGTCGGTACTGCTCGCGAGCATGTTCGCATCGCATACGCTCATCGCCTACCCCATCATCAGCAAATACGGTATCACGAAGAACAGGGCGGTCACGGTAGCCGTCGGAGGCACCATCATCACCGACACACTTTCGCTTCTCGTACTGGCCATCATCGTGGGAATGGCCACGGGCGAGGTAGACCCCCACTTTTGGGCCCAGCTCGGCGTCTCCATCCTCCTGTTCGGCTGCATCGTCATCTTCCTGTTCCCGGTCATAACACGATGGTTCTTCAAACGGGTGAAAGAGAGCGTTTCGCAATACATCTTCGTTCTGGCTCTCGTCTTCCTCGGCGCGGTGCTCGCCGAACTGGCCGGTATCGAAGGCATCATCGGGGCCTTTCTCACGGGTCTGTCGCTCAACAAACTGATACCCTCCACATCGTCGCTGATGAATCGCATCGAGTTCGTCGGAAACGCCATCTTCATCCCGTTTTTTCTGATAAGCGTCGGCATGCTCGTCGATTACCGCGCCTTTTTCCGCGATTTCGAAACCATCAAGGTGGCGGCCGTCATGACCGGCGTCGCCATCCTCGCCAAATACCTCGCCGCGCTCTTCACCCAGAAATCGTTCAAATACTCCGCAGACGAGAGGCGCGTCATCTTCGGCCTGAGCAATGCACAGGCGGCCGCCACTCTCGCCGCCGTGACGGTGGGCTACAACGTCATCATCGGCGAAACGGCCGCAGGCGAGCCCATCCGGCTGCTGAACGACAGCGTACTCAACGGCACCATCGTGATGATTCTCGTCACCTGCACCATCGCCTCTTTCGCAGCACAGCGCGGAGCACGCAACATCTCCCTCAGCGAATCCATCTCCGACAACAAGAAAGAGGGCCGGTTCCGGGAAAACATCCTGATACCGTTGAAAGATTCGGAAAATACGGACGAACTCATCAACCTCAGTGTCCTGATAAAGAGGAAAGACAACCGGACAGGCGTCTATGCGCTGAACGTCATCAACAACCAGGAGTCGGACCCCAGTGCCGACGGAAAGTCGCACAAAATTCTTGAGAAGGCACAACAGACGGCGGCTTCGGCAGACATACAGCTCAACACCCTGCTCCGGTACGATGTCAACGTACCGAATGCAATCATGAGCGTCATCAAGGAGAACAAGGTAACCGACCTCGTCCTGGGGTTGCACGAAAAGAAGGAGTTCTCGGAATCGTTCCTCGGGCATACCACCGAACGGATTCTGGGCAGCAGCAACGTCACCACCTACATCTACCGGCCGGTACAGCCCGTGGCCACGGTCAAACGCAACCTCGTCGTCATCCCGGAGAACGCCGAAGAGGAGCTCGGATTCCCGTTATGGGTCATCAAGATGTGGAACCTTGCGCAGAACACGGGCAGCAAGCTGCTCTTTTACGGGACGAAAAAGACGCTCGACATCCTGCGCGACGTACACAAGGACAATCCCATCGAAGCCGAGTTCCGCCTTTTCGACGACTGGGACGACTTTCTCATCATCACGAGGGATATGCAGCCCGACGACGGACTCATCATCGTGATGAGCCACAAGGGGCTTCCTTCGTTTCAGACCGGCATGAAAAAGATACCCAACTACATGGCGAAATACTTCTCGGACTACAATTTCATTCTCATATACCCGATACATACCATCGCGGAAGAGAGCGAGAACAGAGACCTGCTCAACGCATCGCTGTTACCGAACTTCAACAAATTCGAAGGTATCGGCAAGAGCATCTCCAAAGCGCTCAAAGCCAAATGACAGCCGGGACCGCCGCGGTCCGAACGAACGAGCATTCCCGCAAGCGGATACAAGAGAGCCGGAACGGACCTCACACATCGCTGCCGACCTCGTATCGGTGCATTGCCCGGTATGTCTTGGGCACCACCCCTTCGTGTCTCTTGAAAAACTGCGAAAAGAAAGACGGATTCGGGAAATTGAGTTCCTCGGAGATTTGAAGTACCGACATGTCGGTAGAGGCCAACAAGATACGTGCATTGACCATCACATGGTTGTTAATGGACTCCGTAGCGGTCATTCCCGTCAGCTCCTTGCAGATGGCCGACAAATAACGCGGAGTGATGCAAAGCCTGTCGGCATAGAACTCCACGCTGCGGTGCTGCGCATAGTTCGCGGTCAGCAGCCGGACGAACTCCGCATAATATTTGCTTTTCCGCGAGAACGGCTGCTGCTCGATGACATTCCCCTTTCGGTAGATGCCGATAACCTCATAGACCACCGCCGAGGCGAGCAGACGCGATATGTCCATGCCGCACGGATGCTCTTTCCGGGCCGCATGCTCTTCCAGCAGACGGCACATCTTCAACAACCATCCGCACTCCTGCTCACCGAGGGAGATACACGGGTTATCCCGGACGAACAGGTAGAGCGGTGTCCCCAGCGGGATGTTGAAACTCATTAGGAACTGCGGCGTACACACGCACGCGTACCCTTTGAAATCCTCGCTCTTGCGGATTGCATACAATATCGTGCGGGGCAGGACCGAACACATGTCGCCCTTGCGCAGCCGGTAACTCTGGGAGCCTATCACGACATCGGCACTCCCTTCCAGACAGATACACAGCCCGGCCGCATTCACGATATGCGGAATATTCTCCATACAGAAAATATCGTTCTCGTTCCCCCTTATGAAAAAACTGTCGAAAAAGAGACGGCCCTCCTCATCGAAATTGATTTCGCTAAAAACCTTATCTCCGCCATCCCGGAATGATATGTTCCTATATGTGCCATTCATGTTCCAAATATAGACATATTCCCGCCAAAAAGAATTATATCGAAACCCATATTTCCTTTTCAGAACATTTTCAACACCGGACAGAATATAGAACCGTATCACACCGCATGTACTTTAGCGGGAAATTTATCAAGCGGACAGAAGATGAAAGATGTGAAACAATGCACCGTCCTGCTGCTGATGCTGCCGGTTCTGCTGACCGGATGCAGGCACGGAAGCCTCCCCAAAGAGGTTGTCAGAACCGTCAAACTGACCGAAGCGACCGGATGCGAAGGGGAAAGAAGCATCAGTTTTCCGGGCAAACTGAAGGCATCGTCCGAGGCGAACCTCGCTTTCCGTATCAGCGGGCCGATTGCGGAGATTCCCGTCACCGTCGGACAGCAGATACGCAAAGGAGAAACGGTCGCCCGGATGGATTCGCGCGACTATGCCCTGCAACTGGCGGCTACCGAAGCGGAATACAAACAGGTAAAGGCCGAAGCCGAACGCGTCATCCGGCTCTACGAAAAACAGAGCGTATCGGAAAACGACTACGACAAGGCCGTATCGGGCCTCCAGCAGATAACGGCGAAGTACAATGCGCACCGCAATGCCCTCGCCGACACGCGCCTCACGGCACCGTTCGACGGTTACGTACAGAAAATCCACTACGATGCCGGGGAGACCGTCGCGGCCGGCATGCCCGTGGTGTCGTTGATTAGCTCCTCCGCGCCGGAGGTCGAGATAAACATTCCGGCCAGCGAATTCATCCGCAGCGACGAGTTCGAAACCTACCGCTGCAGTTCGGAAATCTATCCCGACCGGGAGTTCCCGCTAGAGCTCGTCTCCATCAGCCGGAAAGCGAACCTGAACCAGCTCTACACCGCGAGACTCCGTTTCCTGCCGACCGGGCCCGACACGCCGCTGACTCCGGGTATGTCGGTCATGGTGACCATCGGGCTCAGGGGCGGCACGACGGGAGCGGTGAAAATTCCGCTGTCGGCCATGTTGGAGCACGACGGCACACCGGCCGTGTGGGTCTACAACCCCGCAGACAGCACCGTGGCACTCCGTAAGATAAGACCGTCGGCCATATCGCGGGACGGCATACTGACAGTAACCGGGGGACTGCACGCCGGAGAACAGGTAGTGACGGCGGGGGTACACGCCCTGAAAGAGAACGACAAGGTCAAGCCGTTGCCGGCCGCAACCTCAACGAACGTGGGAGGTCTGCTATGAAAGATTTAGGAAACTGGGCGCTCGACAACAGGAAGCTGATATACTTCCTCGTCGCCGTACTGACGATAGGCGGCGTCTTCGCCTATTACGACATGAGCAAGCTCGAAGACCCCGAAATCAAGGTGAAACAGGCCGCCGTGGTCACGGTCTATCCGGGAGCCTCCGCCCATCAGGTGGAACTCGAAGTGACGGATGTGCTGGAGAAGAGCATTCGGTCGATGAAGGACATCGGCGAAGTGACGAGCCGCTCGATGAACGACATGTCCCTGATAAACGTATCGCTCTCCACACTCGTCACGAACGAAGAGACGGAACAGTGCTGGGACATTCTCCGCCGCAAAGTGGCCGACGTACAGGCGGAGCTGCCCGAAGGAGCCTCCGTATCCGTGGTAATGGACGATTTCGGCGACGTATTCGGCATGTTCTACGCCATGACCTTCGACGGCTATACCGACGCAGAGGCCGCACGGTACGCCGAACTCGTGAAAAAGGAGGTGATGAAAATCGAAGGCATCTCGAAGGTGAACATCTACGGCCAGCGGCCGGAGTGCATTTACATAGAGCTCTACGAAGACAAACTCGCCAACCTCGGGGTACATCCGGCAGAGGTCCTCGCCACCCTGAACGGACAGAACAAAACCGTGTACTCCGGATACTACGAAAGCGGCGGTTCCCGGCTGCGCGTAACCGTGAACGACCGTTACCGCACAACGGAGGACATCGGCAGCCTGCTGCTGCAGGGACATGAGGACGACCAGCTGCGGCTCCGCGACATCGCCTCCGTTACCGAAGGGTACGAAAATCCTGTCCGCAACGAGCTGCGGTACGACGGCCGGAGGGCACTGGGCATCTCCATCTCCGCGCTGAGTGGTACGGATATCACCAAAATAGGACGCCAGGTCGAACGGACGCTGGAACGGCTCGAAAACGAACGCATGCCGGCCGGTATGGAGATACACGAAGTATTCTTCCAGCCGGAAAAGGTAGAGGCGGCACTCCATGCAGAGTTTCCGACAGCCAGAGTTCTCCGTATGGATATGGATACGACAAGAAGAAAGCATGCCCATGAGGAGATGCTTGCCGCATTTTCTAAGGGTGAGGCAGATATTCTTTTAGGAACACAGATGATCGTAAAGGGGCATGATTATGCTAATGTAACGCTGGTAGGGATTCTAGCGGCAGATTTATCCCTTCATGAACAGGATTTCCGAAGTGGAGAGAAAACATTTCAGCTTCTCTGTCAGGCAGCAGGAAGGGCAGGAAGAGGAGACAAAAGAGGGGATGTTATCATCCAGACCTATTCGCCGGAGCATTATTCAATTACAACAGCAGCGGAGCATTCGTATGAGAACTTTTTTAAGGAAGAGTACACTTACCGTCAGTTAATGGGATACCCACCGTGTGCACACATGCTTGTAATCCTGGTACAGTCAGGAGATGAATCACAGTCCGTCATTGCGAGACTCCGCATTGAGAAAATGATTGAGCAAAGCCAGGTAGGACAGGAAGTACCCGTACAGATTTTAACACCAGGACAGGCAAGCCTTTCCAAGTTAAAAGATGTGTATAGACAGGTGCTTTACTTAAAACATAAAGATAAAGAGACATTACTGGATTTAAAAAGAAGATTAGAGCCTGTTTTAGAGAAGCATCCAATGTTTGCAGGAATAACGATTCAGTTTGATTTTGACCCACTGTCGCATTACTAGAGCATTTTTCAAACACGCTCTAAGTGACTTTACGGCAGGCGTTTGCAATGTTATAATTAAAGATACAGCTTTTTGTATAACCATTATAAAAAGATAGAATAAAAGATAAAATAAGAAAGATAAAGGAATACCAGGAGGAAAAGAAATGGCAATTCGTAAAATCCGCTTTATTGGCGACCCATGTTTAAATAAAGTATGTAAACCAGTACAGAAAATCACACCATCCATTGAGACGTTGATTGAGGATATGTTTGATACTATGTATGAGGCAAGAGGTGTTGGTCTTGCAGCACCACAGGTAGGAATTTTAAGAAGAATCTGTGTCATTGACGTTATGGACGGAGATCCTATCATCCTTATCAATCCAGAAATCATTGAAACAGCTGGTGAGCAGACAGATGAGGAAGGATGCTTAAGCATTCCAGGTAAATGTGCCAGCGTAACAAGAGCTGATTATGTAAAAGTGAAGTCTTTTGATATGGAGTTAAATCCAGTAATTATCGAGGGAGAGGGACTTCGTGCAAGAGCATTACAACATGAGATAGACCATCTTGACGGTGTGCTTTACGGCGATAGAGCGAATGAGCCATATCATGATGTGGAGGAAGAAGAATGCGAGTAGTATTTATGGGAACACCGGACTTTGCGGTTCCTACGTTAGCAGCTCTTATAGAGAACCATGAAGTTGTCGGTGTAGTAACACAGCCGGATAAGAGAAAAGGTCGCGGTAAGGCGATGGCATTTACTCCGGTAAAAGAGAAGGCTTTAGAGTATGACATTCCTGTTTATCAGCCAGTAAAGGTAGGAGAAGAAGAATTTATCGAGACACTTCGCGGACTCGATCCTGAAGTTATCGTTGTAGCTGCTTTTGGACAGATTCTTCCAGAAAGCATTTTAAATATGCCAAAGTATGGATGTATTAACGTACATGCTTCCTTACTTCCAAAGTACCGTGGAGCTGCCCCGATTCAGTGGTCCATCATTGATGGGGAAAAAGAAACGGGTGTAACAATCATGTACATGGAAAAAGGGCTTGATACCGGAGATATGATTGACAAAGTTGTTGTACCAATTGATGCAAAAGAAACAGGAGAGTCACTTCATGATAAGTTAGCAGCGGCAGGCGGCCCGTTATTATTAGAAGTACTTGAAAAGTTAGAAGCAGGAACGGCAGTACGCACTCGGCAAAATGATGAGGAGAGCTGCTATGCAAAGATGCTTACAAAAGATTTAGGTAAGATTGACTGGAATAAAGATGCCGCTTCAATTGAACGTCTGATCCGCGGGCTTAACTCCTGGCCAAGTGCCTATACCGCTTTCCACGATAAAACTTTGAAAATCTGGGATGCTGATGTGGAGAAGGAAAATGGAAGCGCACAGCCGGGAGCTGTTGCAAAAGTGACTTCCGATGCTATTTATGTACAGACAGGAGAGGGACTTCTTAAAATCAATGAAGTACAGATTCAGGGTAAAAAGAGAATGCCGGTTAAAGCTTTTCTTCTTGGACATAAGGTAGAGGAAGGTACTCTTCTGGGAGAGAATGCTTAATACAATATTAAAAATTATTTTGTAATATTGAGTTATAATATATCTAGTAGGTTGCATTCATTGCATGAATTGTAGCAGAACAAAACAGACACGAAGAAAGGAAATGCAGATGGAGAAGCGGACAGATATGAGGGCAGAGGCTCTTGATACGCTGATTGATATTGAAAGAAATAAAAAGCTTTCCCACATCGCAATCGGGGAGACACTGATGCGGAACCAGTTTGAAAAAAAGGCAGACAGGGCTTTTTATACCAGACTTTGTGAGGGAGTGACCGAGAGAAAGATTTATCTCGATTATATTCTAGACCACTATTCAAAAACACCGATGAAGAAATGTAAGCCACTCATCCGTTCTCTTCTGCGAATGGGAGCTTATCAGATTCTCTTTATGGATGTAAGAGATGCGGCAGCCTGTTCGGAGGCGGTATCTCTTGCAAAGAAAAGAGGATTTGGCAGACTGAGCGGCTTTGTAAATGGAGTGCTCCGCACTCTTGTAAGAGAAAAGGAAAACCTTCCGGTTCCAGATAAAAAAGACGATGTAAAGTATGTAAGTATTACCTATTCCGTACCCGAATGGCTGAGTAAGCTCATCATAGAACAGTATGGGAAGGAAAGTGCAGAGAAGATTTTTGCTTCTTTCCTGGAGGCAAGACCGCTCACAATCCGTACCAATTTAAGCAAGACAACACCGGAAGAACTGGAAAAAGAATTGGAAGAGGCAGGAGTAAAAGTAGAAAAAGGGAATTATCTCCCGTATGCCTTTACCATTTCTAATCTCAATTATCTTGGAAAGATTGCCGCTTTCCGCCAGGGAAAGTTTGCTGTACAGGATGAGAGTTCCCAGCTTGCAGTAGCAATCGCAGATATAAATGAGGGCGATTTTGTTCTTGATGTCTGTGCAGCGCCGGGTGGAAAGACATTCCATGCGGCGGACAGATTAAAGGGAGCAGGAAAGGTCCTTTCCAGAGATTTGACAGAATATAAAACAGAACTCATTGAGGAGAATAAAGACCGGATGCACTACGAGAATGTAGAGGTGCAGCAATGGGATGCGTTAGAGGAAGATGAAAGTCTGTTAGAAAGTGTAGATGTGCTTCTTGCAGACCTGCCTTGCAGCGGACTTGGCATTATGGGCAGAAAGAACGATATTAAATACCAGATGACAGAGGAACAGCTTGGCGAACTTGCCGCTTTGCAAAGGCAGATACTTTCTGTCGTATGGAAGTATGTAAAGCCGGGCGGCCAGATGATATTTTCTACCTGTACTTTGAATAAAGGGGAGAATGCAGAGAACATAAAGTGGATTGAGGAAAATACACCATTACATCTGGTATCTATCGAGGAGTATCTGCCACAGAATCTTAAAAACCGAACAGGAAGTCAGGGATATTTACAGCTCATACCGGGAGAAGATACCTGCGACGGCTTCTTTATTTCTAAATTTAAAAGACCGGAGGCGAAGTAGTATGGATTCTAGTATGGATTTAAAGTCCATGACATTAGAGGAACTGACCGATTGTGTCATGGAACTTGGTGAGAAAAAGTTCCGGGCAAAGCAGATTTATGGATGGCTTCATCAAAAACTCGTAAGAAGTCCGGAAGAGATGAAGAATGTTCCAGCCAAATGTATTGAAAAGCTTTTAAAAGAGCATCCATTCTATGGAGTAGAAGAAGTAGAACATTACGAGTCGAAGATAGACGGCACACAGAAGTTTTTATTTTCGCTCCACGATGGTAACATGGTAGAGAGCGTACTTATGAAGTATAAGCATGGTAATTCTGTCTGTATTTCTTCACAGGCGGGCTGCCGGATGGGCTGCCGGTTTTGTGCATCTACCTTGCTGGGACTTTCAAGAAATCTGTATCCATCCGAAATGCTTGATCAGATTTATGCGATTCAGAAGGCAACAGGAGAGAGAGTTTCCCATCTGGTTGTTATGGGAACAGGAGAACCTTTTGATAACTTTGAGTCTTTATGCCGGATGATTGAATTACTTTGTTCGCCAGATGGCTTAAATATCAGTCACAGAAATATTACCGTATCTACTTGTGGAATTGTGCCAAAGATTTATGAATTTGCAGACAGAAATCCACAGGTAACATTGGCAATTTCCTTACATTCACCGAATGATACGATGCGAAGAGAGCTTATGCCAATCGCCAATAAATATTCGATGGATGAATTGATGGAAGCTGCCAGATATTATACCAGAACAACTGGAAGAAGAATTACATTTGAATACAGCCTCGTAAAAGGGGTTAATGATAAAAAGGAACACGCACAGGAACTCATTTCCAGAGTAAAAGGAATGAACTGTCATATTAATCTGATTCCGGTTAACCCGATTAAGGAAAGAGATTTTGAGCAGTCAACGCAGAATAATGTAGCAGCATTTAAACATATATTGGAGAGACAACATATTCAGGTAACTGTGCGCCGGGAGATGGGAAGAGATATCCAGGCAGCCTGCGGACAGTTAAGAAAGAGCTATAAAGAAAGGAGTGGGGACGAATGAAATCTTTCGGCATGACGGACATCGGAAGAAAGCGAAAAGTAAATCAGGACTATTTGTTTTTTTCCGATGAGCCGGTAGGATGCTTTCCGAACCTCTATATTGTAGCGGACGGAATGGGTGGACATAAAGCTGGAGATAAAGCGTCATCCTATGCAGTAAACCGATTTGTGGAGCTGGCAAGGAAAGAGACAAAAGAGCTTCCTTTCCTTGTTATGGAACGGCTTCTCAATGAAGTGAATGAGGAAGTGTATACGCTGTCTTGTAAAGAAGAACAGTATTCTGGAATGGGAACAACATTTGTTGCGGCAACCGTAGTAGATGGGATAGCATATATTATGAATATAGGGGATAGCCGTCTGTACTATTTTGATGAAAAGATTCATCAGGTGACGATGGATCATTCTCTTGTAGAAGAACTGGTACGGGCAGGAGAACTTGACCGGGCAGAAAGCCGGAATCATCCACAAAAGAATATTATTACAAAGGCCGTGGGCGTGGCAGAAGATGTCCAGCCGGATTTCTTTATCGTAGATATGAAGGAGAATAGCCGGATTTTGCTCTGCTCCGACGGTTTGTCTAACATGGTAGACGATGAAAAACTGGAAGAGATTTTATCAGGGGAAGGAACAGAGGAAGAACTGGCAGAAAAATGTATAGAAGAAGCTTTGTTTTATGGCGGCCTTGATAATATCGCAGTTGTCATCGCCCAGAATAGAAATGGGAGGTGAAGATATTGCTGCAAAAGGGTACTTTTTTAGGTGGAAGATATGAGATACTCGAGCATATTGGCTCAGGAGGAATGGCAGATGTATATAAAGCCAGATGCCATAAGTTAAACCGTTATGTAGCAATAAAGGTTCTGCGCCGGGAATATTGTGATAATGAGAGCTTTGTAAGAAAGTTTACAGTAGAAGCACAGTCAACCGCAGGATTAACACACCCGAATATCGTAAATATTTATGATGCGGGAAATGAAGAGGGTGTACATTATATCGTAATGGAACTTGCAGAAGGAATGACTCTCAAACGATATATCAGACGTTACGGAAGACTCAGTGCCAGAGAGACTGTAGACTTTGCAATTCAGATTGCAAGCGGACTGCAGGCAGCGCATGAACATCACATTATTCACAGAGATATTAAGCCGCAGAATATTTTGGTATCAGATAGTGGTACGATAAAAGTGACAGATTTTGGAATTGCCAGAGCAGCAACTGGGGATGATACGATTTCTTCCAGTGCGATGGGATCTGTGCGCTACCTTTCGCCGGAGCAGGCAAGGGGCGGCTACGCAGACGAAAGAAGCGATATTTATTCTCTGGGAATTACTATTTATGAGATGGCAACTGGAAAGGTTCCGTTTGATGGAGAGAATACAGTAGCAATCGCACTCATGCATTTAAGAGATGAAATTACACCACCAAGATGTTATTTCCCGGATATTCCGGCAAGTCTTGAAAAGATTATCTTAAAATGTACGATGAAACAGCCAGAACAGCGTTATCAGAGTGCGGCAGAACTGATTCTTGATTTACAGAAAGTATTTCTTTCTCCAGATGGAAGTTATGTGTATGTGAATCCGCTCGTAGATGATTCTCCAACAATTCAGAGAAATAAAGAGGATATTACAAAGATAAGAAAGTCATTAAATAAGTCTGGCAACCGAAGAAAAGAGGATAGCACAAAAGACAGAATACGAATTAATGAAGAAAATGAAGAGGATGAGGATTATAAAGACGATAAAGAAATGAATCCAAAGCTCGAAAAGATGATTCTTTTAATTACGGTTCTGTTTGGTGTTTTAGTTGCCTGTGTTGTATTTTATTTTATAGGAAATTCATTGCATTTATTCCAGCCATCTTCTGGAACAACACAGCAGAGTACAGAACAGACAACGCAGGACAGAACAAAAGCAACGACAACGGAAGAGAAAAAGACAGAATATGTTAAGATGCCAAAATTACTTGATCTGACGAAGAATGCAGCAGAGGATGAGATGAAGGCAATTGGTTTGAAGGCAGACTTTGCATATGAAAAGGGAAGCAGCAGCGATGACAGCGATCTTATTGTTGTGAAGCAGCAGTATAAAAAAGGAGAATCTCTCGCCGTTGGAACGAAAGTGAAGCTTACGCTTGGCAAAAAGGAATCTTCCACTACTGCAGCAGAAAAGGTGGAAGTACCGGCTTTGGTGAATTATACAGAAAAGAAAGCAGAGCAGGAGTTAAAGAAGCTTGGCCTTAAGGTGAAGAAAGCATATGCTAATAGCGATACGGTCAAAGAAGGCTATGTGATTAAGCAGAGTCCAAAAGGCGGAAGTATCGTAAACACAGGATTTGCAGTAACAATTACTATCAGCAAAGGCGTGAGCAAGACAACAGTGCCATCCTTAATTGGAGTTTCTCAGAGTGTTGCCGAAAGAGAGCTAAACAGAGTGGGATTAAAGCTTGGTTCTGTCAGCTACGATTACAGTGGTGAAGTTGGCGAAGGCGATGTCATTTCCCAGGGAATCGAGTCAGGAACATCTGTAGACAAAGGTACTAAAGTACCGATTGTGCTCAGTCTTGGTGAGCAGGAAAGTTACCGCTACGAAGGCAGCGTGACAATTGATGAACAGCCATTTGATGACGGAGCAAACGGAAGTGTAAAACTTGTGCTCAAACAGGACTCCTGGGAAAGCACGATTTATTCAAAGAGCAGTGTAAGCAATGATGATTTTCCGTTAAACATTACATTTGAAGGAGACAGAGAAGGTGGCCTGGGCCATTCAGATGGAAAGGAGAGGTAGTCTATGAAACAGAAAAAAACCAATCGTGTGGCCTTGCTGCTCCACTGGGCCGGGGAGCAAAAGGTATGGCTGTTCCTGGCCGTGCTTCTGGCGAT
>ENA-OPSV01001947-OPSV01001947.1-human-gut-metagenome-genome-assembly--contig:-NODE-1947-length-13157-cov-2.898870_pt1 | contig 13157 bp, 9 predicted proteins | sample MGYA00241460_ERZ501912 | MGnify/ENA primary metagenome ERZ501912 (study PRJEB25962, sample SAMEA2042402) | human gut metagenome | biome: human gut; feature: human-associated habitat; material: faeces...
TTATTTCACAGACGTAACAATAATGATTTTATCAGGAAAGAATGAGGAAAATAAAAGTATGAAAAAGGCAAAACGTTGTCTGATAGCAGTGGTGTCAGGTGTACTTGTAGCAACTGCTGTCTTGTCTGGATGTGGACAGTCAAAGAAAGAAGTATCTAAAAACGATGATCATCTTACCGTTTATCTGTGGGAAAATCGTTTGATGAAAAATATTGCACCCTATATCCATGAACAGTTTCCTGATCAGGATATTGAATTTATTATTGGTAACAATGATACCGATTTATACAGTTATTTTAAAGAACATGATGAATTACCGGATATCATAACAGTACGTCGATTTTCTGGAACGGATGCACAGGACTTACAGCCTTATCTTATGGATTTTGCTTCTTATGATGTTGTTTCTAAGTATTATTCTTATGCGGTGCAATATTATAAGAATGCGGATGATGAAATCCAGTGGCTGCCAATCTGTGGTATTCCGCAGACGATCATTGCCAACAAAACACTGTTTGATCAGTATGGCGTAAAGATTCCAGAAAATTATGAGGAATATGTACAGGCCTGTCAGCAGTTTTATGATAATGGCATAAAACCGTATTCCATGGATCTTGGTGAAGACTGGTCTAATAATGAAATCATCCAGGCGGCGGCAATCGGTGAGTTTACAAGCCTGGATGGTATTGAATGGCGAAACGGTGCAGAGACTGCATCGGATGAAGTAAAGTTTGATGATGCATTATGGAAACGTATTTTTTCAGAAACCAGTCAGTTTCTGAAAGACTCGCACTTTGGTAAAGAAGATATCAATATTGACGTCGATACAGGAATCCAGATGTTTGTCGAGGGAAAATCAGCAATGTTTCATGGACATCCGACGGTTATGCAGCAGCTGCAGAAACAGATGGATGCGGAGCTGATCCGTATTCCTTATTTTTCACAGACATCGGATGAATCCTATGTGTACATGACTCCGTCCTTAAACATTGCATTTAACAAAGATTTAGAAAAAAATCCTGAGAAATTAGATATAGCACTAGATGTACTGGACTGTATGATTTCAGAAGAAGGGCAAAAGCGGATTGCGGATGGAAGTGGTGTGATCTCATTGAATACTGATGTTCCGACAATGATGAAAGATGTGTCTGGACTGGAAAAGGAAATTCAAGATAATTCTGTTTATATCAGATATTCCGCTCAAAAGTCTTTTGCAGCCAGCCTGAAAGTTGTTCATGGATTGCTGTCAGGAGAAATGGATGAAGAAAAGGCTTATGATACTTTGTGTAGTGTAATGAATAGTAAAGCTACAGGAGAAAAAACGACTGTGAATTTTGAGCATGAGTATTCTATTTCACTGAATGATAAAAATGGTCGTGATGCGGCATCATCTATACTAACTACGGTTAGAAATGAGAATAATATACAGTTAGCTCTGGCACCATACTATTATTTCACTTCTTCTATTTATGAAGGCGAATGTAGCAGTAATCGTGTTGCTCTAATGACAGCAAAGAATTCGGATACGCCATTATACCTTGCAAAGATAAATGGTAAACAAGTATATGAACTTGTGGGAAATTATCTTGCGGATTTTGATTCGGATTTTTATGTAACTAATAAATATGAATTACCGATAGTATCTGGTATGAAAATTATTGTTAAAGATAAAGAAAATGGATTCTCATTAAAAAGCATAGCAGTTAATGAGAAAAAAATAGATAAAGAGAAGAAGTATTCCATTCTGCTTACGGATATTACTATGTCCATTTTGAAAAAATTATATCCAGAATGTGAGATTACCCAACTTAAGGATACAACGTTATCAAGTGCATGGGCTGCAGCTATGTCAAAAGGGCAGCAGCCGTCAGCACCGGAAGACTATATAGAGGTTGAAAAATAAAAGTGCAGATAAGACAAAAGGTAATAAAAAGAAAGAGAATTATAATACCAATGCTTATAATCCTGCTCATTTTTTCAAGCATATTATTTATGAAGCTTCTTTTGAACAGGATGAACAGGTATATTGATGAAAATGGAAAAAGCAGCATGGGAGCTGTTGTTGAACAGATACAGCAAACCTATGAGCTTCAGGTAAATGGATATTATAGCCAGTTACATCTAGTTGAAGATTATATTCTTAAGGAGAAAGAAGTATCGCCTGAAACAGATGCAAATCAAAACTTTTTTGAGGCATGGGAAAAAGAAGCTGGAAGCAGGCTAGTATTTCTTCAGGAAAATGGAAAAGCAATGACAGCAGATGGAACGAAGATGCGGATTGACATACCAGGTAAGCTTTTGCTGGCTTTAAGGAATGGCCATAATATTGCAAAGCTGGTTGCCTGGAATTATGAAGAAACACAAAGTGGAGGTTATCTGGTTGCAATTCCATGTCAGGAATATCATATGAATGGGGAAGTTTATACAGCAGTTGGAACCGTGTATGATCATTCAAAATTAGATTCCATGTTAAAACTGAAGAGCTATAATGAGAATGCGTATCTCTTTCTGTTAGATGAGGAAGAAAATATTACCTATACGAACCAAAGTGAAGATAAATTTTTTCGAAATTATTCATTGTTGAAGCATTTAAAGGCAGATAAGGCTATAACAGAAAAAGAGGCTGCTTTGCTCCAAAAAAAGATGGATAAAAAAGAACAGGGACTAGAGCTTCTTGGAAAAGATAAGCCTTTCTATCTGGGGTACTGTCCTATAGAAAGTAATAACTCCATGTTGATCTGTATTGTGAAAAAAAGTGTTGTTGATAATGTGATGAGAAATTACCAGAAAACAGTGCTTTTTACAACAATACTGATGGGAAGTTTTATCATTTTGCTCTTTGCCGGATTGTTTTACAGTATTTCAAAACTTAATATTGCAGACCAAAAAGCAGAATGTGAAAAAAGAAATAGTGAGCTTCAATTACAGACAATGAAGGAAATGGAAGCGGCAAATAAAAAACTGAAAAAGGCAAAGAATATTGCAACAGAAGCTCTGCAGACAGCCGAAAATGCAAATAAGGCGAAAACAGATTTTCTGTCCAATGTGTCCCATGACATCCGCACACCCATGAATGCGATTGTTGGTATTACAACTTTGATCAGGCATAATGCAGGGGATAAAGTCAAGGTATTGGAGTATATTGATAAAATTGACATATCCTCGCAGCACCTGTTAGGGATCATTAACAATGTTTTGGATATGAGCAAGATCGAAGCAGGAAAAACAGCTTTTCAGTATACGGATTTTTCTATTTCGGATCTTTTGCAGGATCTGAATGCGATATTCCATTCACAGGCAGAAGAAAAAGATCAGACCCTTACAATTACAAAAGAGAAGATCCGGCACGAGTGGGTAAATGGAGATCAGGTTCACCTGATGCAGATTTTTAGCAACCTCTTGTCCAATGCGGTAAAGTATACACAGGAGGGGGGAGCAATTCATTTTGTGGCAGAAGAATGTGAGACAACCTCCACAGTCTTTGCAAGGTATCGCTTTTTTGTCCGTGATAATGGAATGGGAATGTCAGATGCTTTTAAAGATACGATCTTTGATGCCTTTACCCGTGCAGAAAACTCTGTGACAAATAAGATACAGGGAACCGGACTTGGAATGGCCATCACCAGAAATCTCGTGGAAGCCATGGGAGGTACGATTTCTGTAGAAAGTGAACCCGGACAGGGAAGCTGCTTTGAAGTGCTTATAGATCTTAAAATTGCAAAAGAGCGGCCTGCATTCCTATCATCCAAGGAAGAAGAAACGCCGAATGGAACTATCCTGGAGGGAATGCACTTTTTATGTGCAGAGGATAATGAACTGAATGCAGAAATTTTGACTGAACTGTTAAAAATCAAAGGTGCGGAGTGTACGATTTGTGAAAATGGGGAAAAGGTGGTGAAGACCTTTGAACAGTCTGTGCCCGGAACCTATGACATGATCCTGATGGATGTGCAGATGCCTGTCATGAACGGTTATGATGCGGCAAGGGCGATCCGAAGGAGCTTACACAAACAGGCAGGGACAATTCCGATCATCGCAATGACTGCCAATGCCTTTTCAGAGGATATCCGGCATTCTCTGACAGCCGGTATGAATGCACATATTGCAAAGCCCGTGGATATGAAATTACTGATAACAATGATCAACGAATTAAAAGAAACTTATGAACGACTGTAGAAAGGAAATCAGGATGGCAAATTTTAAAGAACGTTATCTGGCAGGGAAGATCGAGTTTGAAGAGATTGACGATTATGTGGACGAATGGAATAACAGCGATGATACCCGAACGCTGGCACAATTTCTTGGCTTGAATGAAGAGGAAGAGGATGTGTGGATCGACGAAGGCGACGATGCGCTCTATGAGCTCTTAGAGCAGCAAAAGGAAGACTGAAACTGTAGGGAAAGAAAAAATGGTACAAAAAATACCAGGAGGAGAAAGCAATGCTATACTTTGACTGTGACTACATGGAAGGCGCACATCCTGCAATCTTACAGCGCATGATGGAAACGAACATGGAGCATACCTACGGCTATGGAAAGGATGCCTATTGCGAATCTGCAAAAGCAAAGATCCGCACAGCATGCCAGTGCCCGGAGGCGGAAATTTATTTTCTGGTGGGCGGAACCCAGACAAATGCGACCGTGATCCGGGGATTTTTAAAGCCCTTCGAGGGGGTTATTGCAGCGGATACCGGGCATATCGGTGTCCACGAGGCAGGTGCAATTGAAAGCGGCGGTCATAAGGTGCTGACGATTCCCCACAAAAACGGGAAGCTTGAGGCTGCAGCGGTAAAGCACTATCTGGAACGCTTTTATCAGGACGGCAGCTGTACCCATATGGTGCAGCCCGGCATGGTTTATATTTCCCATCCGACCGAATATGGAACACTCTATACAAAAGAAGAGTTAAAGGCGCTTCGAAAGGTCTGTGAGGAATATCAGCTGCCCCTGTTTTTAGACGGTGCGCGTCTGGGCTATGGACTTTGTGCACCCGGAACAGACGTGACACTTGCAGATCTGGCAGAACTGTGCGACGTGTTCTATATTGGAGGTACAAAGGTGGGCGCACTGTTTGGAGAAGCCGTAGTTTTCCCGAAAAAGAATACGGTTCCGGGATTTTTTACCCTGATGAAGCAGCAGGGGGCGGTGCTCGCGAAGGGGCGTCTGCTGGGGATTCAATTCGATACGCTTTTTACAGAAAATCTGTATTTGAAAATTTCTGCGCATGCGATCGAGATGGCCATGAGGATCAAGGAGCTTCTGACGGAGCATGGGTGTCCGCTTTATATCAATTCTCCGACGAATCAGCAGTTTGTCGTATTAAATGCGGCACAGCGGGAAGCACTGAAGGATCGTGTCAGCTGTGAAACCTGGGAAGAGTTGGATAATGGAGCAGCTGCAGTGCGGTTTGCAGCCGGCTGGGCAACAAAACCGGAAGATGTAGAAGAGCTGGGACGGATTTTAAAAACGCTGCCGTGAACCGAATGTATAAAAATGGAATCGCCTGATTAGAAAAACCGGAAAATCTGTTCCGACGCCACACGCAGGTATTGTCGTAAGGCATCTGGAAAGATTTTCCGGTTTTTTGCATCAACAATAGAAGGTTACTGTTGGATGGAACATACGTTCCGTGTTTTACAGATAAAGCAGTCCGACTTCCAAGCGTTGGTCAGAATTCATACACCTTACTGTATTTTTCTTCAAAATAGCGAAGCAGCGGCTGTGCACTGATTTCCTTGCCGCAGACCCGTTGGATAACCTCTTTGGAGTTATACATGCTGCCAAAACGGTGGATCTTTTCCTTCAGCCAGTGGGTGATGTCGAGGATCCTTCCGTTTTCCAGAACCGTATCCAGATCTCCGAGATCCTTTTGGATCGCTTCAAGATACATGCCGTCATAAATGGAGCCCAGCAGGTAGGAGGGGAAATATCCAAAGGAGCCGTCTGACCAGTGCATATCCTGCAGAATGCCTTCTGCATCGTTTGCAGGAGTAATGCCCAGCAGCTCCTGCATTTTCTGATTCCAGAGAGCTGGCAGGTCATCGGTCTTTACATTGTCTCTGAAAATTGCCTTTTCTATTTCGTAACGCAGGATGATATGCAGACCGTAGGTCACTTCATCCGCTTCCGTACGGATCATGCTGGGGTGTACGTCGTTGATCGCTTTTATAAACGTATCAAATGGGACGGTTTTAAATTCTGGAAGCAGCGCGGACATTTTTTCATAAATTGGTGTCCAAAAGTGTGGGTTTCTGCCGAGGATATTTTCGTAAAAGCGGGACTGGCTTTCGTGAAGTCCCATCATATTGATCTGGGCTGCGGCAGTATGCCAGAAATCCTTATCGACATTTTGCTCGAAGATTGCATGACCGCCCTCGTGAATGGCAGAGAATATCGAAGAAATCGGATTGTCGGCATAATAGTGGTTTGTTACGCGGACATCGCCGGGGCAAAGCGTCGTCGTAAAGGGATGCATACTCTCGGCAACCGCGCCGCAGTCAAAGGAAAAGCCGATATAAGAAAGCAGCAGCTCCTGTACCTTTTTCTGAGCATCCGGGTCAAAGGTCTGCTGCAGGGCAGAGAGAGCCGGCTTGGGAGCTGCCTCGATTTTGGCAAGCAGCGGAAGAAGTCCCTCTTTTAGTTCTGCAAAAATGCGGTCGATGGTTTCCGTATCCATACCGTCCTCAAAAAGACCGACCAGAAATTCATACACATCCTGATCCGGCTCCATGTAGTGGACATATTCTTTTGTCATGGAGATGACCTTGTCCAGATGGGGCGCAAATACAGAGAAATCAGAAGCCTCCTTGGCCGCCTCCCAGGCTTTTTCGGAACGTGCCTTTTCTGTGACATACTCCGTGTAGAAGGCTTCCGGAATGCGCTTGAAGCGTTCGAAATCTCTCAGGTTCCGTCGGATTGTAAGCTGCATGGCGGGAGACAGCTGATCATATTCTTCGGGAGCAGAGAGTTTTTTTAACAGGCTGCCGTATTCGTCCGCCGTCGAAAGGCGGAAGGATTCCGTGGAAAAATAGCCTACCGCAGACAGCTTTGCTTCAATGCTGTCTTTTGGAGCTGCGGTCTGCAGGTCCCAGTAGAGCAGGGCGATCGCCTGATCGTATTGTTCGAGTCTGGTCTGATAGGCCTGAAATTGTTCGAGTGTCTGTGACATAATAACCTCCTTGCAGGATACTTTTTGGGTCGGACAGAAGTGCCGACCGTTTCTTTTTAAAGTATACCCTGAGAATAGCAAAAGAACAAGGCAGGAATGCCCTGTTCTTTTGCGTCAATAGAGATCAGCGCTTCAGCCAGCCCTCCGGAAGCGCATCCAGGGGTGCGGGCATCTGGAAGGTCTTACCGATCCTGGCAAATTCCTGCGCAAGATTTTCATCCACCAGACCGGTTGTGGAAGGAGAGAGATTTAACATGAAGTTGACATTTTGGGGGAAATAATCCTTCATTTTGGAAAGTGCCCATTCTGCGTTTGTAACGGGCGTTGTCGGGTCTTCGTCTCTCCAGAACCATGTCTTTGTCAGTTTGTTGCAGCTGATGCCGGGACCGTTGAAGCTATGGTCGACCTCCTGACCGGCGGCGTTTTCATAAAATACAACGTCGGTACCGGACAATCCGTCCTGACAGCCGATATTCATCAGCATACAGTCAGGCTGCAGAGATTTTACAAGATGGTCGAGCTCCTCGAAGGGAAGCATTTCATAGGAGGGACCGCCCCACGGAGCATTCCAGCCGTCTACGATCAGGAATGGGATTTCTCCATACCTGGTCAGAAGTTCTGTTACCTGACCGAAAATCTTTTCTTTCTGAGCTGCAGTGCAGGATCTGTGACCGGTTTGAGCAGTCAGGTCGAGCACGGAAAAATACAGACCGGCAACAATTCCCTCGCTGCGGAACGCGTCCAGATAAGCGGCAACGACATCGGTTTTGTTTGTCGCATTTCTCACACAGTGATCGGTATAGTCGGAGGGCCAGAGATCGAAGCCCTCGTGGTGCTTGCTTGTCAGGGCAGCGAACTGGCAGCCGGCGCTTTTAGCGATTTTTGCCCATTGCTTGCAGTATTCTGGAGCGGTCGGGTTAAAGTCTTTTTCATCAAACGGGAACTGCCTGGGCAGATCGCCGTTTTCATGGTCGTATTCCCAGTCGATGATGTCGGGGTTGTTGTGGAACTGGAAGGTTGCGCTGTTAAAATGGATAAATGTGCCAAAGCGCAGATTGATAAATTTTTTTTGCAGAGCTTCTAACTGTGTCATTGGATAAACTCCTTTCTGGTGTCTTGAAATAAATGGATTTGTTTTTCCCGGGCGAAATTGTATTGCCGCTGTCTGAACTTATCGTAGGATGAATTGGTAAAAAAGACAATAGAAAACTTAAAATAACAAAATATATATGATATAATCATAAAATAACAAAATTTTTGAAGCAAAAAGAAATGGAGAAAATATAGGGATGCAGTTTGGAAAGGGAATTCTTCCGGCAAAGGAATATTTATCGAACGGGCTTTTCAACATACAGAATTGCTATTCGGAAGCGGAGAGCAGCTTCAATCAGCAGCTTCATTTTCATGATTTTTACGAGCTGTCGCTGATTTATGAAGGAAGCAGCCGGTTCCTGATCAACGGAAGCAGCTTCGTTGCGGCGGCAGGCAGCCTGCAGCTGATTCGACCATCGGATTATCACAGACAGATGACGGATACAGGGGAATATATCCGCTACTATAACCTGATTTTTCGGCAGGAGGTGTTATCGAACGTATTGTTGGATGCGCTGGAAGAAGCGGTAGAACCGTTTTGCTTTCAGATGCAGGAAAAGGAAATGCAGAAGATGACACAGCTTTTGCTGGAATTAAAAAGAGAGCAGGAAGAAAAAGAAGCGTTCTGGGAAAAAATGTCTGCGGATCTGATCGAAAAAATCTGTATTTTGATTCTGCGAAAAAGCCCGAAGAAACGGCAGGCAAAGGAGGAAGAAATCCCTGAGGCGGTGCGCAGGTCGCTGGTTTTTGTACGGCAGCATTACCGGGAAAAAATCAGGCTGTCGGATGCGGCGCAGAAGGCAGGATTGTCGGAATCGTATTTTTCTTCCGTATTCCATGCCTGTATGGGCGTAACCTTTTCCGAATATATGCTCAATTACCGCCTGTCTCTGGCAAAACGGATGCTGGAGGAGGGAAACATATCCTCTAAGGAAGTATGTGCGGCGTGCGGATTCTTTTCCTATTCTTATTTTCTGACGGCATTTCGTCAAAAATATGATATGTCACCGGGCGCCTTGGCACGCAGCTGTCAAAATCCGATAAAAAAAACTTACAAATAGGACGACATTGTATAATATAACAAAAGAAGAAACAAAAAAATCAAGGATTTTGTTGACATTTTCAGATGAAAGGGGTATCTTTTAAGAAAAAAGAAAAACTGTCCGACAGGACAGGAGGGGTGACAATCATGCAGACAGCAACAAAAAAAGAGACAGTACTTGGAATCAGACAGATGGCGATGATCGGTGTGATGACAGCGGTGACCTGTATAGCGGCTCCGTTTTCCATTCCGATCCCGGTCAGCCCTGTTCCGCTTTCCCTGACAACCTTTATTTTGTACCTTTCCGTTTATATTCTGGGCACCAGAAATGCATTCATCAGCTATGTGATCTATCTGCTTCTGGGTCTGGTGGGACTTCCGGTATTTTCCGGTTTTTCCGGTGGCTTTGCAAAGCTTGCAGGACCGACTGGAGGATATCTGATCGGCTTCCTGTTCATGATCCCGCTGACCGGTATTCTGTTTGAGAAGACCGGCAAAAGCTTCTGGAAACAGTTCGGTGCGATGGTTCTGGGAACGCTGGTATGTTACCTGTTCGGTACCGTATGGCTTTGCCTGCAGCTGAACTTAGACTTCATCGGAGGTCTTGGTGTGGGGGTTATCCCTTACCTGCCCGGTGATACTGCAAAGATTATTTTAGCAGCGCTGATCGGACCTGTGATCGTAAAAGCGTTAAAACGGGCGGAATAAGAAGAATCCCGAGAGGAAGATTTTTCCCTGCGTCAGGTCGCAAAAGCGAGAATCCCGGAGGCGGACGTCAAAAGCGTTCGCCTCTTTTTCTTGCATATTTTTCATCGAACTGCTATGTTTATAGATGACGCAGCTGCCGCATACAAAAGCAAAAACGAAATGGTACGGTTTACACGTGCCATTTCATTCATGACAATAGAATACTCGCAGAATGTGAATTCTATTGTACATGACAATAGAATGTTCGCAGAATGTTCGCGGAGCGTGCATTCTATTGTATGGAAAAGAAATTGAGGAGAAACTGGCATGAAAAAAGACGATATGATTATGAAAATGGGGATTGTCCATATCCTGGATTCTGTGGTTGGAATGCCGGTGCTTTCGGACTGTCCGATCGATATGGGTTCGAATCTGTGCGATTTTTTAAAAGCTCATATTGAAAAATTTACAGAGAGCGACGATATGAAGGTCTGCCAGTTTTCTGACGAATCTGAGGTGATGGGGCTGATCCAGAACTGTAACGCCGAAAATTTTGTCCAGACCAGCAGGGCGTTGTGTGAAAAGCTCTATGGGATCATGAATTCGAATATCGATATTCCGGCGGCGGACGTTGCGGTTGTCGTTTTTTCTGCGGAGGGCGTCGATTATTTCGGATTTTTGAAATTAAATTATAAAACTTCCTATACCCATGCGACGAAGGCTACCGAAACCGGAGAAAATTTAAACGATATCATTTTACAGAAAGCGATCCTGCCGTCTGCCGGACAGAAGCTTTCTGAGGCATTTTTAGTGAATCTGTCGAATGGAGAAATTTTGCTGACAGAGAAAAAATTCGAAGTAAATGGTGAAAAGAAGCTGTACTTTTCCGAACTGTTTCTGGAATGTCATGCACCGATGTCTCAAAAGACAAAGCTGGATATCGTGACAAAAGCAGTGGAACAGGTCAACAAAAAATACTATGGAGATGAGGACACCCGGCGAAAGATGGAAGTCAAGCAGGCGATCTATGACGAGCTGGAGGAAAAGGGGAGCCTGGAGGTCGAAGCGGTCAAGGAGAAGGTTTTTAAGGACAGTCCGCAGATGCAGGCAGACCTGGAGGAAAAGCTGGAAAAATATAACATGGAAAAAGAAGTTGTCAGGCCCAAGAGCGAGGCGACGATCAAAAAGTTCCAGAAGCAGCACCTGACGACGGACACCGGCATCGAAATCACGATTCCGATGGAAGAATATAAGGACCCCGAGAAGGTAGAATTTATCACAAATCCCGACGGGACGATTTCCGTGCTGATCAAAAATATCGGGCATTTGAGCACCAGATAAAAAATGCCCTGATAAGTACCTTCCAACGTGAGAGCTTTTACGCTTTTGTTCCTAAAAAAGACCACAACAAAGCGTGCAGTGGGCTTGAAAAGCGTTTCAAAAGTAGTATGATAAAGAAAAAAGGGAAAATGGAGGAATCATTGTTATGGCAAGAAAAGTAGTGCTGGCAGGCGCATGCAGAACAGCAATCGGCGTAATGGGAGGAACTCTTTCCAAAACTCCTGCACCGGATCTGGGCACTGTTGTAATCAAAGAAGCCCTGAAAAGAACCGGAATCAAACCGGAGCAGGTAGATGAAGTATATATGGGCTGTGTCATTCAGGCAGGTCTTGGACAGAACCCTGCAAGACAGGCAGCAGTCAACGCAGGGATTCCGGTAGAGGTTCCTGCAACTACGATCAACGTACTGTGCGGCTCCGGCATGCACTGTGTAAACCTGGCTGCCAAGCTGATTGCCTCCGGTGATGCGGATATCATCGTAGCTGGCGGTATGGAAAATATGTCCATGGCTCCTTATCTTCTGTACAATGCAAGATTCGGTTACAGAATGGGCGCCGGAAAGATGGATGATGCGCTGATCCGCGATGCCCTGACGGATGCATTCGGCGGCTATCATATGGGTATTACTGCTGAAAATATTGCAGAAGACTGGGGACTGACCAGAGAGCAGCTGGATGAGTTTGCAGCATGGAGCCAGCAGAAGGCACAGAAAGCGATCGCAGAGGGCAAGTTCAAGGACGAGATCGTTCCGATGGAAGTAAAACAGAAAAAACAGACCGTTGTATTTGATACTGATGAGGGACCCAGACCGAATGTAACGGCAGAGAGCATCAGCAAGCTGCGTCCTGCATTCAAAGAGGGTGGTGTCGTAACCGCCGGCAATTCTTCCGGTATCAACGATGCAGCGGCAGCGCTGATCGTTATGAGCGAAGAAAAGGCAAAGGAGCTGGGCGTAAAGCCGATGGCTACCTGGGTAGCAGGCGAGCTGGCAGGCGTAGAACCCCGCATCATGGGTATTGGACCGGTTGCAGCAACCCGCAAGGTAATGAAGAAAGCCGGCTACGAAATCGGCGACTTCGACCTGATTGAGGCAAACGAAGCATTCGCAGCACAGTCTGTAGCAGTTGCGCATGACCTTGGCTTCAACAACGATATCTTAAATGTCAACGGCGGAGCAATCGCCCTTGGTCATCCGGTAGGAGCTTCCGGATGCCGTATCCTGGTAACTCTGCTGCATGAGATGCAGGCAAGAGGTGCCAAGACCGGTCTGGCTACTCTGTGCATCGGCGGTGGCATGGGCTGCTCCACCATCGTTAAGATCGAGGATTAATTTTATAAATATTCGCTGGGGCGGTAGAATCTCTATCGCCTTAGTGTGGTTTTGAAAACACGAATAGAAATGTGAAATGAGGTAAAAACATGGATTACATTTTGTATGAGCAGAATGGTAATGTGGCAACCATCACCATTAACCGTGAGAAAGCACTGAACGCACTGAATTCTCAGGTGCTGGATGAACTGAACGCTACATTGGATGCAGTAGATCTGGCAACGGTTCGCTGCCTGGTGATCACCGGTGCAGGTGCTAAGTCCTTCGTAGCAGGCGCAGATATCGGAGAGATGAGCAGCCTGACCAAGGCAGAAGGCGAAGCATTCGGCAAGAAGGGTAACGATGTGTTCCGCAAGATCGAGACCTTCCCCATTCCCGTGATCGCAGCTGTCAACGGCTTCGCTCTGGGCGGCGGCTGTGAGCTGGCCATGTCCTGCGACATCATTCTGGCCGCCGGCCCCAACGCTGAGGGCAAGGGCGGCGCCAAGTTCGGCCAG